>Ga0118677_10006766_pt1 | contig 19246 bp, 8 predicted proteins | sample AliMusrvi5mmetaG_FD_86154 | JGI IMG/M metagenome (GOLD analysis project Ga0118677, IMG submission 86154) | reverse complement strand
GTCATGGCTGCCGATCATGACCGCGCCGCCATCGCCCTGGTCACCAGTGCCAGACCCCGCCTACCCAAGCCAAACCCAACACGATCCTCTCGTGCATAGGCGCTGGGCCACAGCCGAACCGGCAAATCTTTGCTTGCGGCTGCCGAATGTCCGGGCTAGTTCATCGTTATGGCATCAATGAAAAAGGTCACCAACAACAGGCTCCAGGCGACCCAGGCACCGGACATGTCGGAAACCCGCAACGGCGCCACACCGAAGCTTGCCACCTCGAAGAAGATCCTGTTTTCGGCGATCACCAGCCTGAGTTTTTTCGCCTTGTTGGAACTGCTCCTGTGGGCGGTACGAGTCCCAACCCTTATCGAGCAAGAGGATCCGTTTCGGGGCTTTTCGGGATTGGTCAAAGTGTTCCAGCGGGAAGGTCCGCTCTACCGGACGCGACCGGCTATCCGCGGGGGGACATTCAACGACCAGTCGTTTCTTGCCAAAAAGCCCTCAACCGGCTTGCGGATCTTCTGCCTGGGCGGCTCCAGCTCATTTGGTTTCCCGTGGGGAGCGGAAACCGCCTTCACGAGCATCGTGGGCGAGGCCCTGGCCGCAACCCATCCGGAGCGACAGGTCGAAGCGGTCAACGCCAGCGGTGTATCCTACGCCATGCACCGGATGAACCTCGTGGCCGATGAACTGCTGGACTACAAACCGGACGTGTTCCTCATCTACGAGGGGCACAACGAGTTCATCGAGCCTGCATTCTTCGACGCGCTCAAGCATCGCAGCAAGTTGCGCACGGGCATCGAATATGTGCTGGCATACTCGCGGGTTTATTCCGGCATGCGGTTTGTCACAGGATGCCTGCGGAATTCACTCCAGCCGCCCGCCACCGGATTCGGGACGCGGGTCATGCGAGACCAAACGCACGTTTATTCTGCGGCGGAAAAGGCGGCGATTGTTGCCGAGTTTCGCTGGCGGTTGGAGCGATTGGTTCGGCGCGCCCAGGCGGCTGGCGTCAAGGTCGTGCTGGCGACGGTGCCCTGCAATCTGCGCCAGTGGCGGCCAGAGGCATCCACCGGCGCGGCGGCACTGTCCGAACCCGAGCGCCACAAGCGCTCCGAGCTTTTCGCGTCGGGCGGCCGCCTCCTTAAGAGTGGCCGTTTCGACTTGGCGGCAGCGGACCTGGAGCAGGCGGCGCGCATCGCCCCTCACCATGCGGAGACCCATTTCCTTTTGGGGCAGGCCTATGAGGGCCTCGGTCGGTTCGACGACGCGCGTTGCGCCTATCAGCGGGCTTGCGACGATGACGCCTCGCCCATTCGCCGCCTCTCGTCCATCAATCTGGCAATTCGGGAGATTGCGCATCAGCAGGGAGCCTTGTTGGTTGATATTGATCGGCTCTTCGAGCAGCAGAGCGAGCATGGGCTGGTGGGCTTCAATCTCATCGAAGACTACGTTCACCCCACCCGCCAAGGACACGAACTGATTGCCTGGCAGATCTGGGAGGCCATGGAGCAGGCGGGCTGGTTCGGCGACCAATCGCGCGCCCAGAAGACGGTTTTTGACGGCATCCTCACCCAACGGCGTCCGAAAACGCCGGCGAACAACGCGGTCTGGTTCTACAATCAGGGAGTGGTGCTCGAGAAGCAGGACCAAGCGGACGCTGCCATCAAGAGCTACCGGGAAGCCCTCGAATTGTCGCCCGGCTACAGCAACGCCCTGCTGAATCTGGGAAAACTTCTCGCCGATTCCGGCCAACTCACCGAGGCGGTGGCAAAATATCAGGAGGCCCTGCGACTTCGGCCCGATTTCCCGGACGTCCACAACAACCTCGGCGGCGCCCTGGCGAGTCTGGGGCGCATTGACGAGGCCGTGGCCCAGTACCAAGAGGCCTTGCGCCTGCGGCCGAATTATGCCGAGGTCCACAACAATCTCGGGGCGGCGTTGGCCAGCCGCGGACAGGTCGATGAGGCCATTGCCCAGTACCAAAAGGCCCTGGAAATGAATCCTGACAATGCCGAGGCCCACAATAACCTCGGGGTGGCGTTGGATGCCCGCGGTCGGGTCGATGAGGCCATCAGCCATTATCAAAAGGCCCTGGAGATCAAGCCCGATCACGCCGACGCCCACAACAACCTGGGTCTCGATCTGGCCAACCGCGGACAGCTCGATGCAGCGATGGCCCATTACCAAAAGGCCTTGGAAATCAAACCCAAATACGCCGAGGCTCACCTCAACCTCGGGATGGTGTTGGCAGACCGCGGACAGGTCGATGAGGCCATCGCCGAGTACCACAAGACCCTGACGATCAAACCCGACTTCGCCCAGGCCCACTTCAATCTCGGGGTGGCATTGGCTGGCCGTGGAAAGCTTGACGAGGCCATTGCCCATTACCAAAAGGCCCTGGAGATCGCGCCCAACTATGCCGAGGCTCACGTCAACCTCGGGGCTGCGTTTGTCAGCCGCGGACAGGTCGATGAGGCCATCGCCTGCTACCGGAAGGCCCTGGCAATCAAGCCCGACTTCGCCAACGCCCACTTCAACCTTGGGTTGGTCTTCGCCGGCCGCAAACAGTTCGACGAGGCCATTGCCCATTACCAAAAGACCCTGAAGATCAAGCCTGATTTCGTCGAGGCCCGCTGCAACCTCGGCAACGCGTTGGCCGGGTGCGGACGGATCGACGAGGCCCTTGCCCAATTTCAAATAGCCCTCAGCATCGCATCCGCCCGCAATGACACGGCTCTGGCCAACGCCATCCGCACCCGAGTCAGCCACCTCCAGGCAGCCGGCCCTGGCGGCAAAGCGCAGTAGCCACCCATGCGGCTGCCGGGTTGCCCTTGGCGTTGGCAACGAATTGAACAGGGGAGACCTTGCGATCCTCCGCTTCATCGTTTTTCCCCACGCGCGAACGCGCGATCACGCGGTGGCGGGATCGCGACTCCTTATCTCGTCTGCGCCAACCCTCCGCTTCCTCGGCGTCCTTCGGTTCAAACCTCCATCGTCCTGCCCCCCAATTTTCCCGCCTGGCCTCTCTGTGCCAAAAGAAATCCGAAAATTCCATTTTGATGTCTTGACATCAAAGTATCTTGATGTAGGATGCGTCCATGAGAACCACACTCACCCTTGAGCCGGAAATCGCCGAACGCCTGCGCCAGGAACTGGCATTGGGCAAACGCCCGCTAAAGCTCATTGTCAACGAAGCCCTGAAACGCGGACTGGGGCTGGAAGAGCCCGTTCGACTGCAACCCTATCGTGTGACTCCTCACTCATCCCGCTTTGTCCCTGGCGTTGATATTGGAAAATTGAACCACTTGGCTGATGAGTTGGAAGCTGGCGAATTCCATCTTCCCCGCCCCGCCTCGCCATGATCATTCCCGACATCAACCTGCTCGTCTATGCCCACAATGACCAAGCCCCCGCACATGCCAAGGCCAGGGCTTGGTGGGAAGCCGCGCTCAATGGCAGGATTCCGGTGGGTCTGCCATGGCTCAGCATCGGCGGATTCATCCGGCTGATGACTCATCCGCGGGTTCTTGCGCAACCGCTGGAAATTCATCAGGCCATCTCACACGTGCGCTCATGGCTGGCCCAGCCACCCGTGCGCATCCTCCATCCAGGGTCCAAGTTTGAAAGCCTTTTCCTCGACTATCTTGCGCTTCTCGGCTCCGGTGGCAACCTGACAACCGATGCCCAGCTCGCCGCGCTTGCCGTGGAACATCAGTCCGAACTCCACAGTTGCGACGCTGATTTCTCCCGCTTCCCCGGCCTCCGTTGGATCAACCCGCTCGCGTGAGAGTTGAGCCAAAGGCACAAGGTAAAGGGCTTGGCGGGACGATTTCTGTTGCGGTCTTGCTGCGCTGTGCAATGCTCCGTAGCGCGTCCGCCACCCACCCCACCTCATGAGCAAGCGACAGAGCGAGTTCGAACAGGCTGCGGCCCAACAGGCCAACAGCGGTTTCATCGCCGAGTTATGGGGGTTTTTGAAGACCAACCGCAAATGGTGGCTGCTGCCCATCCTGGCCCTGCTGCTTTTGTTAGGCTTGCTCACTCTGCTCGCGGGGACCGGTGCCGCGCCCTTCATTTACACGCTGTTCTGACGGCGTCTCAGGAGTGCTGCAAGGCAAACGGCTGTCCAGCGACAATTAGAACGGCGGACATACGCGCTGCCTCACCGCCACGGTCGCATGGTTTCCTGGTCCCGTAGCGCAGCCGCCACTGGCATCACCTTCAAGGTCCTCAGCTCGCCAAATCTCGGCCAAGAAAATTGAGAAAAAAACCTGAAAATATCCCGAAATATCCCTTGCAATCCCCCACCCTCGCTTCTTATGTACATACCATGAGGAGGATAACCAACTGCATCCGAGCGGTTCCCGCTGGCCACTCCACACGAAATTCGCACAGCCAACAACCACACTCATGAACCACAGACACCTCCGCACAAGCGCCCAACGTCACCAACCGGAAAACCAAACCATTATGAAAATCCACAACCGAACCGAAAGGTTCAAAGTTCATCTGCAACTCCCCGCGCTCGCGGTTTGCATCGCCGCGCTTCTGGCCCTTCCCTCCGCGAGGGCCGACACGACCATCGACGCCAGCGGCACTTTCACGATCGATGATAGCAATACCACCGTGGTTGACTCCACGACGACTTGGAACGACACCGGCACGTTGACGATCAACAACGACGGCACGCTTCAGACCTGGCCGAACCAGAACGGCGAGGTCGCCAACAACGATGCCATCGTCTTCGCGGGCAGCGGTGGCACTTACATTCTGCGCTTCAACGACAACGACACGAAGTTCACATTGAATGGCGCGATGACTTCCACGGCCACCGGCGCGCAGACTCTCGCGCTCAGCCTTGGAGACCAAGGAAATGGCGACCGCGAGTCGGTCGTCTTCAACTCGGGAATCCCCGATGTCGGCGACAGCAGCGCTCTGTCGCTGAATGCCAGGTTCACAACCCAGTCGGGTTCTGAGAGTTACCTGAGTCTTCCCGGTATCAACACCTTCACCGGGCCGATCACCCTGGTGAAAGGCGACAACGTACAGAATGCCTACCTGACGGTCGGCGGCGTGCTGACGAAGGACGGAAACACTCCCGGCTCGGGAAATTTGGGGAATGGAACCTATGCCGGTGCCATCGCCCTCGACACCACAACGCATCTTTACTATGACAGCTCTGCGGACCAAATCCTGGCGGGCGCGATTTCCGGGGCCGGCGCCCTCGACAAGGACGGCTCTGGCACGCTGACCCTTTCGGGCCTTAACACCTATGTCGGCAACACCACCGTGAGCAGTGGCGAACTGGTCCTCAACACCACGGGCACATTGACCTTCGGTATCACCGATGTGTCTAACAACAAAATCACGGGCACCGCAACCGCCGCTTTGAATGGCACCTTCACCATCGACACCTCGGCTTTCTCCGGTGCGGTCGGTTCTTGGACTCTCGTCGATGTCACTACCGTGTCGTATGGCGGCACCTTCAGCGTGGCCGGCTACACCAAAGCCGGCACCGTTTGGACGAATGTGGTTGGGGCAAGAACCTGGACCTTCGATCAAGCGAACGGCGTGCTCAGCGTCAGCGCCCCCGCACTGGTCACATCCTTCAGTTACCTGACCTATTATGGCATCGTTAACCAAGACGCATTGACCATCAGCCTGGCCCTGCCGCAGGGGACGGATTTGACGAGTATTGCTCCCACCTACACGGTGTCCTCCGGAACCGGCGATCCGGTCTCCGGCACCGCCCGTAACTTCACCAGCGCTCAAACCTACACCATCACCGATGGGGCCAGCGTCAATACCTATACCGTCAACGTCAGCTTTTTCGCCGGGTTGACCGTGAGCACCTACCTCGGCCGAAACGACCCGTCCGATCTGGATCCCATCTCCAATTTGATGGCGGCGACTCCGACAGCGACCGGCATTCAAATGGACGACATTGACTACCATGGGGGGGTGTGGGCCGTTCCCGCGAACCCAAGCGGCGACAACTTTTCGATTCTCTGGGAGGGCTGGTTCGATGTGTTGGCGGCCGGTGGACACGGCACCTATACGTTTGGAACCTCCAGCGATGACGGCAGCGTGATCTACATGGACTTGAATCGCAACGGCAGCTTTGCCGACCCCGGCGAATATATCGTGAACAATAACAATTATCAAGGTGATACCCCGGCCACAGGGCAAGTGACTCTGGATATGGATTCGGTTCACATTGTCATCGGATACTACGAAGGTGGCGGCGGCTATGACATGCGCGCCGGATGGAAGAAGGGCGCCTACTCTGACTTCGATTCGCTGGACCTTATCAACGGCACCTCCGGGGTCTTCTTCCCAACTGACCCCCATCCGGGAGTCGGCGGCGGCTACTCGGATTGGGCCACACTTTACGCCGGTGGCCAGGCCGCCAATCTGGACTACAATAACGACGGGGTGGAAAACGGCATTGCCTATTTCATGGGCGCGACCGGCCTCGCCACCAATCCGGGCGTCGTGGATGGCAAGGTTTCCTGGCCCCACAGTGCAAGCGCCACCGGCATCACCTATCACGTGCTAACCTCCGAGGATCTTGCCGATTGGACCGATGTGACCGCTGATGCCATCGACTCAGGCGGCTTCCTGACCTACACGCTGCCAACCGCCACGCCGAAATTGTTTGTCCGATTGGAAGTGGTGGCCCCATGACACCGCCACTCTGACCGGAACCAACCTGACTTCTGACCAATAACTCCGGGGTCGCCGCCTCATTCGGCGGCGGCCCCGCTTTGTTGGCAGCCGTGAACTGCGGCAGCGCGCTGCTGCAGTTCCCATCCCCGCCTTTGCCATCGAACCGGCGCTGTCGGGCGTGATGCAGCATTCGGAGTTCCTGCCCGGCCGCAGCGGCCTTGATGTGCCCCAGATCATCGAACGAGCGTCACGTGTTGCTATATTTCGGTGCGGTGGATCGGGAAACGAGTTGAACCATTGAAGCCACCCGTCCACCATCATGTGGGTGATTTTCAATCATGCTGCGGATGCAGCACGACACTGGGTCGCAGGTGGCTGGCGTCAATGACGCAGCGATCCTGCCCGCAGCCATTCCTCAGCCTGGGGCCAAAACAAAAGCCTTCCAAGCTCGCCCTGTTTCGCTATTGTAACCGGCGGCTTCTGACAGTGCGCCGAAACCTTGGGATATTGAGCCGACAGCGGCCGGAAGCAAACACGCAAAGCCCAACCTTCGAGCCCACCCCGCAACCGAGATGAAAACTAGCACCGCAAGCATTGACGACCGCCGGGGGCTGCCCGCCGGTCTGGCCCTCGCGCCCACCGCACTCCGCATCCTCCGTGCAAAATCCAAATGCCAAAAACACCCCACAATGAACCCCGCTCCGCTGCTTCGGGCATTTTGCACGGCAATCTCACTGGCTCTGCTGCTCTGCTTGCCCGCCTCGCTCCAGGCCGCCGCACCGGACCTCACTGCGACAGGCGTGATCGCCACCATTGACCGGACTTGGACCTACAACCTGGGGGCCACCGGGATGCGCGGGTGGATCTACAGTGCCTGGCCGGAAACCCCCGGACGGGCAGGGACCACGGCGTTTGCGCCCTATCAGATTCTGGTGACCACCGTGGCCGCCAGCACCCCGGCGGCGGGCATTCTGGCCACTGACGACGTCATTCTTGGCGCAAGCACGGGCAGCGGCTCGGTCCCCCTTTTCACCAGCGATGCGCGCATGAGTTTGGGTTGGGCGATCGGCGCCGCCGAGGCCGCCGACGGCATTCTCAAGCTCAAGCGCTGGCGCGCGGGAGTCACCACCGATGTGTCCGTCACCCTGGCCGTCATGGGCGCCTACTCCGACACGGCACCCTACAATTGTCCCAAGACCGCGCTGATCCTGACCAACGCCGCCAACAGTCTGCAACAGAAGATATCGGCCAATGGTTGGGGCGATGCCGGCGGAGCGGGCGCCGTTAGCGCGCTGGCTCTGCTGGCAACCGGCAATTCCGCCTATCTGCCCATGTTGCAGGCTTATGCCCGCTCCATCGCGCCCCAGGACCTTGACCTGGAAACCGATGGGATCTCGGCTTGGAATTGCTATAACAGCATCTTCCTGGCCGAATACTATATGCTAACAAACGACGCCGCGGTGTTTCACGGGCTCAGCGAGTATGTCATCTACGCGGCCACCCATTCGAGCATGTTCGGCACGGCGGGCCACGGTTTCTCGAATGTGCCGCCACCCGGCGGCTGGGTGGCCGGCGGACCCCATGGCTTGATGAGTTGGTATGGACCGGTCAATCAGGCCGGACTGGCCGCCCAACTCTCGATTGTGCTGGGCAAGAAGGCCGGCGTGGTGAGCCCGGAAATCGATCCGGCCATCGATCGCGCGGCCAAGTTCTTCGGTTACTATGTCAACCGCGGCTCCATTCCTTATGGCGAGCACCAACCGTATCCCGGAGATTACCAGCTTCCGGGCCAGAGTCGGACCTACTATGATCACTGTAGCAATGGCAAGGACGGGCTGGCGGCGGTCATGTTTGCGTGCATGGGAGACAAGCCGGTGCAGACGGAGTATTTTGCGCGGATGTGTGTGGCGGGATTCGGCGGCGAACAATACGGACATACGGGTCAGGGCTTCAGCTACCTCTGGACGATGCTGGGGGCCAACGTGGGCGGCACGACGGCGGCGGCTGAATACCAGAAAAAAGTGCGCTGGGACCGCGACCTCAAGCGCCGCTGTGACGGATCCTTCGTGTATGAAGGTGGCGAGCAGTGGGCTCCAGGTCAAGCTGCCACCTACTGGGACGATAGCTATACCTATTGGGGATACCCGACCGCCTATTATCTCCTGCATGCCACCCTGCCTCTGAAACAACTCTATATAACCGGGAAGAATGCGGACCCGGCGAACGTGCTTGGCGCCGATGTGGTGAGCAACGCCCTCTGGGCCTGTGACTTCACCTCGCAGTGTGGCAGTTATACCAAGGACCAGCTTGTTGCCGCCCTGGCCGAATGGGATCCGATTGTGCGCTTCAATGCCGCCACCGAGCTGGCCACGCGCACACTCACCACTGCGGACGTCAACTCCCTGATCGTCATGGCGGAAAATCCCGCCGATGCCAACCAGCGCGAGGCGGCTTGCACGGCCCTCGGCTGCCTGGGCGCCACCGGCGCGGTGCCCGCCCTGACCCGCCGGCTCAAGGACACTGACATCTGGGTGCGGGCCAAAGCCGCCAAGGCGCTGGGTCAGGTGAGCGCGACGGCAACTGCCGCATCCGTGCCCGATATGCTGGGGGCGTTTGTCTCCAACGTGGCGCCCACCTATCCGTTCGAGGCCGGCTTCAATTGGGACGACCCCTTGCAGATCGCCAACGGCTACCTGTCAGAAACACTCTTCAGTAACTTGGGAAGTTACACCATCAGTGCCGACAAGAGCCTGCTCTATCCGGCGGTGCGCGCCGGAATCAAACAGCCGGCCGGCATGTGGCGCGGCCAACTTGACGACTTTGTGCAGAACCAATTGACCCTTTCCGATGTGGAGGCTTTGATCCCGGATCTGCTCGAAGATGCCAGTGTCGAGGGGCCGTGTGACCGCATGTTCACCGTCACGCCACCAGCCGCGGCCATGAATGCCCTGTCGAAGTACCACATTCAAGAGGGTCTCCAGGTGTGCTTCGATAATGTCGCATATTGGGGCGACATTCTGGGGGCTACCGCCATTGCCCGACTGGCGGATTATGGCGAGGCGGCCCGCTGGACGCTGCCCGAGTTGTATGCCGACCTCGCCTGGTGGACGCACGACAACAATTACGCTGCGCTGGTCAGCACCGTTGCCGCGCTGGAAGCCGCTACCACCTCGCCGGCGCAGGTCTATGCGTTGCCGGAAGCCGATCCGCAAATCGTGGCCACCCCGGCCAACACGCCCAAGCCGCTTATCCTGACCGGCTCGTCCTGCCGGACCAACCCGGTGGCCTACACGGTCGCGACCCGGCCGGCGCACGGCACTCTAACAGGCACGGCGCCCAACCTGAGCTATACCCCCGCCAGCGGCTATCAGGGCATGGACAGTTTCACCTTCACGGTCACCGACAGCATGGCCGATTCGTCGCCCGCGACGGTGAACCTGGTCGTGGGCGCCGGCGGCAGCGGCTTGACCGGGCTCTATTATGATAACATGGATTTCACCTCGCTGAAGGCGACCCGGATAGATCCATCCGTCAACTTTGACTGGGGCTCAACCCCGCCCAACACGCTGGGCGCGGGCACCTATAGCGTGCGCTGGACCGGGCAGGTGCTCGCACCGGAGAGCGGGACCTATCGGTTTTCCACGCGCACCAGCGACGGCGTGCGCTTATGGGTCAACGGCCAGCAGGTGATCAACGACTGGAACGACCAGGCGGCCAACCTGTGGAACGACAGCGCCCCCATCGCCTTGACGGCCGGCCAGAAATACAGCATCAAGATGGAATACTATAACAATGCCAATCCAGCCACGGCGCGACTTTATTGGTATATCCCATCCCGCCAGGCCGCCATGATCATCCCGCAGGAGTTGATATTTCCGGTGTCGGGCGTGAGTCTGACCTCGCCGCTGAATGGCGCGCGCTTCGGCCTGCAGGCCGGCCAGCCGACGTCCGTCACTCTAACAGCCGACACCTCGGACGTGGCCGGCACGGTGACGAACGTGTCATTCTATAACGGCGACACACTGATCGGCTCCGATACCTCCGCGCCGTATTCAATGGTATGGACGAATGTTCCGGCGGGTCAATACGGTCTAACGGCCAAGGCCACGGACAGCACGGGCGGGGTCAGCACGTCGGCCGTTGCGGTGATCGGGGTGGACGGTTACACGGTTCCCGTCACGACGGGTCTGGCCTGCCACTTCGACGCAGCCGTGGGCGTCACCACGGATGTTGACGGGGTGGTTCAGAGCTGGAGTGACCGCTCCGGCAATGCGCATGACGCGACCTTGTCAAGCGGCACCGCGGTCCTTGCGCCGAATCAAATCATGTCCCAGCCGGCCATTCAATTGCGGGGCAACGCCACCTGGTTCAACATTGCCGGAGCGTTCTTCACCCAGGAGCAGTATGTCGTGGTGCGTTCGCCGAACGCCACCTGGAATGGCAGCGGCACGTTCCTTGGCCGCAAATCCGATGATTTCCTCAGCGTGCGGGCATCCAGCTACAACATGGCCAATGGAACCGACGGGTTCTGGCAGGACCACTTCCCGGCGGCTGTGTCCAAGAATGGCACACCCTTGGCACAGAACAACCAGAATGGCAGTGCGTTCCATCTCGCGCCCATCACCGACTACATGCTGCTCAAGATTACTGTTGATAACCAGGCGAGCGCGGCGAATCTTGCCCAGTATCCCTACTACCAGATTGGCAAGAACGAAACCCTGGGTACGATGGACTTTGATGTTGCCGAAATCATCGGCTACACCAACTCGCTGTCAGCCAGTGATGAGGCGTTGGTCGGCGGTTACCTGGCCGCCAAGTATGGCATCACCACCACCTATCCGGCCACCGGCAGCCTCGCCAACCGGCCCGCCTCCGCGGTTACTGACCATGCGGCGGCGCTCAACGCCACCTTGATGTGCAACGGTGGCAACTATGACGTGGTCGCCTACTGGGGCCGCGTCAACGGCGGCATGAACCCCGCGAACTGGGCCAACTCCGCGGCCATCGGCTCATGGAACAATATGTCTTCGTTAGATATCAGTCGCCCGCTCATAGGCTTGGCACCCGGCACAACCTACTACTTCACCTTCCGCGCCAGCAACGCGGCAAATACGCTCTGGCCCGCCTCGCCGCTGAGTTTCACCACCATCTCCACCGCCAAGGACATGCTGACCTTTGGCGACAACGTCGCCGGGAGCAGCGCCACGATTGACACCGTGGCCGGCACCGTGGCCTGGAGCGTACCGTATGGCGCGTCCCTAACGAACCTGGCGCCGGCCTACACGGTTTCTCCCCTGGCATCATGCGTTCCGGCTTCCGGCATCAGCAAGGACTTCTCCACTCCGCAAACCTATATCATCACCGCTCAGGATCTCTCCACCAAAGTCTATACCGTCACGGCCACCGTGGGTGCGGCAAGTTCGGCTTGTGACATTCTGAGTTTCGGCCCCGGTGCCGTCATTACCGGAAACAACATCGCCATGAGCGTGCCGTACGGGACGAATTTGGCGAACCTGGCTCCGACTTACACGGTTTCCTCCGGAGCGTCGGGCGCTCCGGCCAGCGGGGTGGCGCCGACCCCGAACCTCGCCAGCAGAAGTCCGGCCACCTACACCATCACCGCGCCAAACGGCACCACCACCAAGACCTACTATGTGACACTCAGCGTCCTTGCCTTCAACCCGCCGCAGGTTTCTAACACCTCCATCGTCGGCGATTGGTCGTTCCTCAACTCCCAAAACCCGGGATGGTCGCTGCAGCGGACGACCACTCTCACCGCCAGCGGGATCCAACTTGGGAGCGCGAGCGTTGGCGAGGGCATGATGTCCGTTGCGAAGCCGGCCGCGTTGAGTTTCATCAATTCCGGGGTGGAAATGATCTTCACCGGAACCAACACCGTCGGAAACAATGCGGGATACGCTTATATCTCAATGTATCGCGATGGAGGCAATCCTCCCCGCAACGCCTATGGCATCACCGCGACCGATTTCACCGCAAGCGGCGGTCGCTTGACCACCAGTGTCAACAATGGCACCACCGGCGGTGAAATCATCACCAGCTCCTCGCTGGCGAATGCCAATTTTGTCGGCAAACACACCATGGCGTTGGTGCGCTTTGACGACAACACCCTCAAGGCCTTTTTGGATGGCGTGGAAATCGGCAGCCGCACATCGGACGCACCATCCCTGACGCTCGGCTATATCGGCGTCGGGGCGAATTATTTCGGCGGCGCAACCTATCTGCCACGCGGCACCCTCGTCGAACGGGTGCGGGCGTTCACCTTCCCGTCCGGCGGGTTCAATCCGAACGATCTGTTAGTGCTGCCTGCCGCCGCCCTGGCCAGTGCCAGCACCTCAACGCTGGTCGCTTCACCCACCATCGTCGCCAACAACGGCAGCGCCACCTCGACGCTCTGCGTGACTCTCAAGGATGCCAGCGGCAACCCGCTTGCCGGCAAATCCGTGACACTCGTCTCCACCCGCGGTGCCACCGACACATTCTCTGCCGCCTCCGTCACCTCGAACCTATCCGGGGTGGCCAGCTTCACCGTCAAATCCTCGACGGCCGGTTCGCCGGTCTTCACCGCCACCGATGCCACCGATGGCATGACGCTCACCCAAACGGCCACCGTGACCTTTTCGGCGTCGCTCGCTCCAACGACCACGTTGGCCCGCCACGCGGGCACTGGCGCAACCTCAGGGTTTGGCGATCTGCTGCAATTCGATGTCACCGTGGCCGGAGGCTCAGGCACCCCGACCGGCATCATCACCCTCAAAGATGGCGGCGCTGCCGGAACGACCCTTGGGAGCACCGCTCTATCAAGCGGCACCTGCTCCATCACCACCCCCGCCCTGGCGGTGGGCACCCACTCTAACATCGTGGCCGTCTATGGCGGCAACAGCACCTATGCCACCAGTACGTCGAGCGCCTTGTCCACCCAAACCGTCAACCCGGCCGCACCCACCGGCCTAACGGCAACCATCGGGACGGCCGGTTCGGTCGGCTTGACCTGGGATGCCACCCTCGGCGCGACCAGTTACAAGCTATCTATCAAAAACATGGCGACCCTTGTGGAACAGGTCGTCACCACCACGGCACCGCCCTATGCTGCCACCGGCCTGACCAATGGCACGTCCTATCAATTCAAGGTGCTGGCCACCGGCAGCGTCGGCGACGGCCCGTATTCCGGGGTGGTCAGTGCCACGCCGATCATGCCGCCATCCGCCACGACCCTCGCGGCATACCTCGGAACGGCGGGCCCCTACGGCGCGGCGGTGACCTTCACCGCGACCGTGGACGTGACCAACGGACAAGCGACCGGGACCGTGGCTTTCATGGACGGTGCGGTGTTGTTAGGCACGGGGACGCTTAGCGCAGGCCAAGTGAACTTCACCACCAGCGCGCTTGCTGCGGGTACCCATTCGATCACTGCGAGTTACGCCGGAGACGCCTCGTTTGCCGCCAGCACGGCCAGCGCCCTCGGCTACACGGTAACCCCAATGCCGCTAACCATCACAGGTGTGACGGCCAGCGACAAGATCTATGACGGCACTCCCGCCGCCACTCTAACCGGCGGCACGGCGTCCGGCGCCGTCAGCGGCGATACCGTGACCGTGAGCCCCGGCAGCGGCACCTTCGCCAGCGTGAATGTGGGAACGCAAGCCGTGACCGCCACCGGCTATGCACTCGGTGGCCCGCAGGCGGGAAACTATGTGTTATCCGCCCAACCCACGGTGCCCAACGCCACCATCACGGCGCGGCCACTCATCTTGACGGGCACGCGCCCCTATGACGGCACGACGGCGGCGGTCGCCGGGGTTTGGTCCATAGCCAACAATGTTGACGGCCCCAATCTAACACTTTCAGGCGCGAGCTTTGTGGCCGCCAAGGATGTCGGTTCGCAGGCGCTCGTAACCGGCACTCCGATCGTTCGCGTGCAGTCGGCCACCGGCAATACCGGCAGCAGCGCCGCCACCACCATCAGCGTGCCTCTGGGTGCCACCCCGGCCAATGGCAATACGCTGGTCGCCGTCATCGCAACGCGTGGGACGAGCGCCGGCCGGGTAAGCGCGATCAGCGGCGGCGGAGTTGTTTGGACGCGCGTGTCACAGGCAGCCAATGCCAACGGAACGACGACGGAAATCTGGTATGGACCAAATGTCTCGAATGGCGGCACGGCCATCAGCATCACCCAGGCATCGCTGCTCTCGGCTGCGGTGGTGATGGAGTATGGCGGAGTGTTGGCTGCGGCGTCGTTCGATGTGGCGGCGAATGGCACCGGCAACAGCAGCACCGCGACGACCGGCATTACGGCAGCGACCGCGCAGGCATACGAGTTATGTGTTGGTGGAATCGGCCTGCTCAACAGCGGCTATTCGCTCGGCAATCCTAGCAACTCGTTCGCCGCCGTCGCCACCGCAAAGAGCACGAATTCAACCGCTGGCAGCAACTCCGTGGTCTATGCCCTTGAGAAAATCATCACCACAAGCGGCACCACCAGTTCCGGCGGAACCATTAGCACCTCGTCCCAGTGGTCCAGCGCAATGGCCACCTTCAAGGCCGCGCAGGCGACGCCGCCGCCCGGGGTCCCGATCCGCGTGCAAGCGGCCAGCGGCAATACCGGCAGCAGCGCCGCCGCCACCATCGGCGTGCCCCTCGGCGCTACTCCGGCCAACGGCAACACGCTAGTCGCGGTCATCGCAACACGCGGCACGAGCAGCAACCGGATAAGTGCCATCGCCGGCGGCGGAGTGACTTGGACGCGCGTGTCTCAAGCAACCAACACCAACGGCACGACGACGGAAATCTGGTACGGTCCCAATGTCTCGGCTGGCGGCACGGCCATCAGCGTCACCCAGGCCTCGCTTCTGTCCGCCGCGGTTGTGTTAGAGTATGCCGGAGTGTTGGTTCCCACATCGTTCGACGTGGCTGCCAACAACACCGGCAACAGCGCCGCCGCCACCACTGGCACCATCGCAAGCACCGCGCAGGCAGTTGAATTGTATGTCGGCGGAATCGGCTTGCCCAACAGCGGCTATTCCCTCGGCCAGCCTAACAACTCGTTCGCCGCCCTCGCAACCGCCAAAAGCACGAATGCAAGCGCCGCCAGCAATTCCGTGGTCTGTGCCCTTGAGAAGATCGTGACCGCAAACGGCACGGCCGGCTCCGGTGCGACCGTCAGCACCTCGTCCCAGTGGTCCGGTGCGATCGCCACCTTCAAGGCCGCGACCCTCAGTCTTGGCGGCAGCGCGGCTGCCAACTATACCCTAACCGGATTGACCGGCTCGCTGCTGGTCACGCCACATGCGCTGACCGTCACGGCCAACAACCAGAGCAAAACCTACGGTCAGGCGGTGACCTTTGGCAGTGGCAGCACTCTGTTTGCCAGCTCCGGCCTGCAGAATGGCGAGACGATTGGGTCGGTGAACCTAACCTGCGGCGGCGGCGCTGCGGCGGCGGCCGATCCGTCCTACCCGATCACGCCCGGCGCTGCCACAGGCGGCACCTTCGCAGCGGGCAACTACTCGATCACCTACGTGAACGGCACGCTCACCGTCACCGGGGCACCCTATTCCGTCTGGGCGAGTGATCCCGCGCAAGGCCTCACCACTGGCGTCAACGACGGTCCTTTGGACGACCCCGATCATGACGGCATGACCAACCAGCAGGAATTCGCCTTCGGCCTCAATCCAACAAGCGGCAAATCGGCCAACCCGATCACCCAGCCGCTCGACCCGGCAAGCGGCCGCTTCCAATACACCCGCCGCGTCAACACCGGGCTCACCTATCAGGTGTTCACCTCCACCACCCTGGGAGCATGGGCGCTTGACTCCGGTGCCACCGAGGTCGCCGTCACCACCAACGGCGCCATCCAGACGGTCACGGTTCACGTCAGCACCGCCCCGATCAATGGCAAACTCTTCGTCCGCGTCCAGGCACAGTGATTGGAGAGATCGAAGATCGAAGATAGAGGACCGAAGATATAAGAGATGCCCTGCCGCCAACTATCCACTATCCACTATCCACTATCCACTATCCACTATCATGAATACCCCGCTCCTGATCTGCCTGCTATTGTGCTGGGCTGCTGTTGCCGCGACCGGAACCGAGCCCACGGCGTTGCGAGCCTGGCACGCCAAAACCGGCCAACAGGTCGAGGCCAAGGCCCTCCAAGTAACGGCAGGCAAGGTCCAGCTCGAGCGCGCCGACGGGGGCAAGCTGCAAATCGACCTCGATAAATTGACCGCTGCCGACCAAGCCGCGCTGCGGGAGCATTTCGGGCTAGACGCCGCGCCCGCTGCCGGCGGCGCGCCGGGCAGCGTGCCGGAGGGCGTGCCGGAGGGCGTGCCTGCGGATGACCTTCCCTATCCGCTTGGCACAACCACCGAGGCGATCTCGTGCGGCGACGAGTTCCACTACTTCCTCTATCTTCCCAAGAGTCTGCGCAAGGGTGCCAAGCACCCGGTCATCTTCGTCATGAGCCCCGGCGGCGGCTCCGCGGCGGACTCCGACCGCTACCGCCCCGGTGCCGAACGCAACCGCTGGATCATCGCGGTGTCGCAGGAGTCGCAGAACGGCTCCGAGGTCTATCAGCGGGCGGTGGACTCGATGATTCGGCATGTGACCTCGACCCTTCCGATCAACCCCAAGCGCATGTATGCGAGCGGCTATTCCGGCGGTTCGCGCGTGGCCTTTTCCACTGCGCAAACCCACAAGGACCTCGCCGGCGTGATCGCCTGTGCGGCCGGCGGCAACCTTGGCAGCGCCAAACAGGTCGTTTACGGCCTGTCGGGCACCAATTGCTTCAACCGTACCGAGATGGCCTGCTTCTTCAGGAGCTACAAGAGCAAGGATTGCGTCCTGCGCTACTTCCCGGGAGCGCACGACTGGGCGGACGAAGTGCTCTGCGATGACGCCATCACCCACCTCAACGGCGTTTTTCTAACCGAGAATAGGACCACCTATCCTGACGAATGCGCATTCTACGTCCAGCAGGTCATGGCGCTCATCGGCGAGTCCTCGACGGCGGCCCCGCTGCGCGCCTACATGTGGTCGAGCTTTCTGACCAAACATAGCGTCAAGGATCCCAAGCTCGCGGCCATCCACGCCACCCTCGGCCAGAGCGAGGTCAACAAGCTCTATGTCAAAGGCCTGGCCGACATCCAGCAGTTCGCCGAGAAGGCCTTCGCCGAGTTGCCCGGCTCGCGCAACGGCTCCGACCCCAAGGCCTCCGCCGCCTGCAAAAAGGAGGCCAAGAAATACGCCGGCACCCCGTGGGAGGACATCCTCAATCGCCTGGCCGGCGACGCCTAGCCGTTCTAACATGGCTGGCTGTCAGTCGGGAGATGACCCCCGCGAGTTTCAACAACAAGAGCCGGCTCGTGGCTGGCACAGTGTCGCTTCCGCCCGTGATGGTGCCAAACAGGGGGGGCACGGCCAGCCTGGCCGTATTGGAATGAGACGAAACACGGGCGGGCTGCCCAATACTGTTTACTTAGGCGATGCGGGATTGGGATTGGGATTGGGATTGGGATTGGGCCTCGACAGGGCGGGCAAGGCGTGAAGAATGGTTGGCCGACCCTATGGATGACGAGTTCAACCCGTATCGCACGCCAGCCGCCCTCGGCGAGACGGAAGCGGAACTGTGCGTGGACGGAGTGGCGGTTAGAATCAAGAGTGTGCGGCTGCGGGCCAATTTCACCTTGGCCTGCCTCGGGTTGAACCTGCTGGCTGAGTCGGGGGTGATGCTGGCAAGAGACATCCCTTTCGCATCGTTCCTATTCCGTCCGCTCGCCGGAAAGTTCACGCCGATGGAGATCGTGGTGTGGGTTAGCATTGCGCTGGCGATCCTGCGCTTCATCTGGTTCATGATGTGGGTGTTCCGTTCCGCGCAGAATGCGAAATTGTTGGAAGGCCGCGGGTCAAGCATCAGCCCGGGCATGGCGGTGGGATCGTATTTCATACCCATCTACAACTGGGTGGGACCGATGCTTGCGCTAAAGCGAGTGGTGCAAGTGATCCAACGCTTTGCCAAAGGTCCTGCGGCATGGGTTGGTGTCTGGTGGACGTCGTGGATATTGGGGTCGGTCATCGGCCTGGTCTATCGGTTCTCCGGCACGTCCGACAGTTGGTATGCGCTTCAAGGCTCGAAAGTACTATATCTGCTGCTCACCGCGACCCTGGTGATCCAGCTCACGCGGCAACAAATGTTGCTGTTCCGCAATCCGCCGGTCATGCCGGGCGTGCCGCGCACGGCGGCAGGAGCCAGGCCGCCGAGTATTTCGCGCGGTATGCCCAGACCTCAGTTAACGACCTCGTTTTTGACGAAGGGGTGAGCAAGTTCAGTTCCTCCGATTGCGGGATTTTTCGGGAGCATCCTAATTGGTTAGATTTTCTCAGGTATCGTTGATGCGCACGCTGATCTGGTCCTTGTTGGTGAGGCGCAGGCGCAACGGGCGCCCGCTGCCGTCGGGCAGGACGAGGCCGCCGGCGTTGAGCTCGTCGAGGTGGGCGGTGATGATTTTGCGGAGTTTGGGCTGGTAGTTCACCTTCGGCACGAGGTGGACCTCGATCTCGCTGCCGG
>Ga0118677_10006765_pt1 | contig 19247 bp, 13 predicted proteins | sample AliMusrvi5mmetaG_FD_86154 | JGI IMG/M metagenome (GOLD analysis project Ga0118677, IMG submission 86154) | reverse complement strand
TCAGCGGATGTGTTTGGCTCATAACGGTGGAATGTGAACACCACTTTGCGCTGCGGCAGAAGCTTATTTTTCTCAGCCGACGCCCGGGGTATTGAGCAGCCAGAAGTCCGAATGAGTGCTGCGGCGCCGCAGGCGGCCCACGCACTAAGATAGTATGGGGTGGTCAGGTTTGGAAGCAAGGTGCCAAGCCCACGTCTTTCGCCCGCCGCTTGTCTTACCGCCGCCTCGTTGTGTAGCTTCGACCGCAGCATGGTAACAACCTATCGCAGACAAAGGTTCTTCTCGAATTGCGTGAACCCATCGGGGATATGCCGGATCATGATTGGTCTCGCGGTCGCGCTGACGCTGGCGGTGCCAGCCAGGGCGCTCACTTTGGTTCGGGGAGGCAAGGCAGCAGCCACCATCGTCGTCGCCGCCGGGGCAACGGCCTCGGAGAGGATGGCCGCCAATGAGATCGCTGATTACTTGCGCCAGATCAGCGGCACCGATTTCCATGTCCTGCCTGAAGACCAGGCACCCGCCAAGGGCAGCCGGGTCTTTGTGGGGCCGACGGCTTTTGCCCGGCGCAAGGGTCTCGCGGCGGACAAGCTGGGGCCGGAGGAGTGGGTCGTCCGGACGGTCGGCAGCGATCTGGTGATTGTCGGCGGACAGCCGCGTGGGACCATCTACGGGGCGTATCATTTTCTGGAGGACGTGCTGGGAGTGCACTGGTGGAATCCTTTCGAGGAGAGCGTGCCGCAGCGCAAGACCTTGCAGGTCGACTCCATCAACCTGCACGGTAAGCCGGGGATCCAATACCGCGATATTTACATGCTCTATGGGCACGACGGCGGGCGGTTTGCGGCACGCAACCGGCTTAATCGGGACGGCGATGCGGCCATCGCGGCGCAGTATGGCGGCTGCCGCGACTATGGCCCTCCGTATCATGTTCACACCTTTAATCAGTACTTTCCTCCCAAGGAGTTCTTCCCGCAGCACCCGGAGTGGTACTCGTTGCTCGACGGCAAGCGCGTCGCCGAGGGGAGCCAGCTTTGCCTCACCCAGCCCGAGCTGCGCCAGGCCTTTCTGGCGAAACTGCTCATCCACCTTGATACTTCGAGGGCCGCGGCCAAGGCCGCCGGGGCGCCGCCGCCGCTGGTCTTCAGCGTGTCACAGAATGACTGCCTGAACCCTTGCCAGTGTACCAACTGCCAGGCCATCGCCCAGGCGGAGGAGTCGGAGTGTGGTCCGCTGCTGGACTTCGTGAACTACCTGGCCGACGGGATCAAGGGCCAATACCCCGGAGCGTATATTGACACCCTCGCTTACCAATATACCCAGAAGGCCCCCAAGACCATCAGGCCGCGCGATAACGTCATTGTGCGGTTGTGTGACACGGAGTCCGATCCGAGCCAGCCGATCACCGCGGAGGCGAACCAGGCGTTCCGCGAGCATCTATCTCGCTGGGCGCAGATCGCCAGGAACCTGCGGGTGTGGGACTACGCGGTGACCTACGCCAGTCCCGTCGGAATGCCGATGCCGACCGCGCAGACTTACGGGCCGGACTACCGGTTCTACGCCGCCCACCACGTCGAGGGCGTGTTCACCGAGCTGGAGTTCGAGATTCTGGCGGACATGAGGGACTTCAAAGTCTGGGTGATGATGAAACAACTGGAGGCCCCGTCCGCGGACTATGGAAAGCTGGCGCAAACTTTCACGGATGGATTCTATGGTCCCGGCGGGAAGTATGTTCGGCAGTATCTCACAGACCTGGAAAAGGAAGCCGTTGCGCGCAAATCGCACTGTAACTGGAACTCGACCCCGCTGACGCTGACCTACCTGAACCTGGGGTTCGTCAACCATGCCCAGCAGTTGTTCGACCAAGCGGAGCGGGCGGTGGGGAAGGATGCCACGCTGCTGCGCCGCGTGCGCCACGCGCGGCTGCCTCTGGACCGGGCGAGCCTGATCGTGCATACGCGACTAACGTCGGATTGGCTGGCACGGGGCAAACCTGCGGGCGAGGCGCCGCCAGACCGAGAAGTCGTCGCCCGGCGCGTTCTGGATACGTGGCTCGCTCAGGCCAAACTGCGGCTGCCCGAGTCAGCGCAGGAGAGTGAAAAGCAGAATGCTGAAGCCGAGGTGCGCCGGTATACGACTGTGCCCACTTCGTTGGCGTTGCCGGAGAAGTTCCGCGCTTTGCCGAAGGGCACGGTGCATGACTACATCGCCACCATGACCAGGAATTGGGCGGACGTCGTCAAAGTGGTCAAGGACCCTGAGGCCGAGACTGGCATCGCCAACAAGCTCGATCTGACCGCCGACAATGTTGACGGCGGCGAGAAATACGTGCTGCCGATGCCCTGGGGGCTTTACGCCACGGTGGACAAGAAGTTTCCAGGCAATGGCGCGATCAAGGCTGAGGATATTCCGGGACCGGGCTACCACTGGTACAAGATGGGTGCCTTCCCCATCGCGCCGGGCTACTACGCCTACTTCTTCTGGAGCTGGATCATCCAGGTGGATGTGGAGAATGTGTTCGACCCGGCCCGGCCGGACCAGAAGTTCGAGGTCTGGGCGCGAATCAAGTTCGAAGGCCCGCGTTTTCCGCACGCCCGGTCCGGCGACAAGGATGCCATCTACGTCGAGCGGGTGGTGCTGGTGAATTCTGAGTAGCCGCCATTTAGGTGCGCCGCGAAATCGCTATCTCTGACACAGGGTGAAGTGGCGCGTTGCCATGGGAGGGGTCACAGAGCATTTTATGCCTGTGAAACACATGCGACCGGCCCGGGAGCCCAAGACCAAGGGCACCTTGATCGTGGAGCAACATCGCCCTGTGATGAACAAGCTCAACGACGCAGAGCGCCAGCAATTGATGCGGGCGGGAATGGAGTTGATCTATGGGGCCTCAGCCACACCCCAACCCGCTCGTCGCCGTAGATAGCAACGTGCCGCTAGACCTGGCTGACGGGAACGAGTCGGTCCTTGATGCGCTCAACACAATCCGCGGGCGTTTGACCAACGCGCGCTTCGTCGTCACGCCTTCGGTGTTTCAGGAATTGGCCCATGTAGCGTTGCATGATTCTTCCGCCGCTCGGCGCGCTTTGGGGCGTACCGCGTTGTGGCGACTTAAGCAGTGGCAGTTCGACCTTCTGGAAATCGTGCCCGTCGGCCACGGCATCGTCGAGAGCATCGCCCGGCGGTTGCGAGCTGCCGGCCTGTTGCCGGAAGAGGAAGTCCATGATTCTTTGATTTTGGCCGAAGCCGCCTTACTGGGCTGCGCAGTGTTGTTGACGAGTGACGCCCATTTGCGCGGACTGGATTATGCCCGGTTGACATGGGTGCTCAATGCCTGCGATGTCTATGTCCCCGTGATCGCCACCCCCAAAGAGATCGTCCGGAAGTTCTTCCGCTAAATGTTTTCGCCGAACACAGGAGGCGCCTGATACCCTAGCTCCTTCTCCGCTGGCAGCGCCGCGGCTTCGCCGGCCAGCACGCGGTATTGGCGGATTTGGATGGAGACTTCTTTGCCGTCCTCCAAGCCCTGGTGGGCATATTCCTCTTTTGTCATGCGCGCGCGGATCGTCAGCCCGCTCGGCAGCTCGAGTTCCACGCGCAGGAGCACGCCCAGGAAAAAGGTATGGCGCAACACGGCATGGTAGCGGTGCTGCGTCAGGTCGGATGAAATTTGCACCGCGTAGGGACGGAACCCGATCCGGAGCTTCTGGCCATCGGGCTGGCCTGAGGCGGGAAACTCCAACTCCCCGACGCGAGCCACGCCGCCGCGTACGTCCGCCTCCAACACGTTCATCGCGCCGATGAACCGGGCCACGAACTCGTTAGCGGGCTGCTCATAAACTTCGCGCGGCGTGCCGACCTGTTCCAGGTCCCCGCCCGAGAAAATGACGATCCGGTTGGCGACCTCCAGCGCTTCCTCTTGGTCGTGGGTGACGAAGATGGTGGTCACGTTCAGATCGTGGTGCAGCGTGACGAGCCACTCGCGCAGCTCCTGCCGGATCTTGGCGTCCACCGCGCCGAACGGCTCGTCCAGCAGCAAGACGTTCGGCTTCGGCGCCAGCGCTCGCGCAATCGCTACCCGCTGCCGCTGGCCGCCGGACAACTGGTGAGGGTAACGCCGCTCCAGTCCTTCCAGTCCGAACAGCTTGAGAAGCTCCCCAATCCGTGCATTGGTGTCGGCCTGTTTCCATTTCTTGATCTGGAGGCCGAAGGCGATGTTCTTGAACACGCTCATGTTCTTGAACAGCGCATAGTTCTGGAACACAAACCCGATATTGCGCTGCTGCACGGACAAATCGTTCACCCTCAGGCCCCGGATGAACACATCGCCACTGGTCGGCATTTCCAGCCCAGCGATCATGCGCAACACTGTCGTCTTCCCCCCACCGCTCGGCCCCAGCAAGGCCATCAGCTCACCTTCCTTGACTGAGAATGTGACGTTGTTGACGGCGGGAACCTCGCCGAACTTCTTCGTCACGCCTTTCAGTTCAATGCTCACGGGGGGAGTTGATAGTTGGGGAGTTGATGGTTGATAGTAGGAAGGGCGCGTTAGGCTGCGTCCAGGACGGATTTGCGCAGACCGCTGAGCATGCGGGCTTGCTCTTCTGCGGCAGCGTAGAGTGTGCTGAAATCTCCCTCGGCCAGGAAGCCCTGCCGACGGCTGATGAACGACTGGGAGACCACCTCGAACACCGAACCGGTTGCGATCTCAAGGAAGCGCGCAAAGTCTATTTTCGAGAAACGCGCGCTGCCCTCGGCGATGTTGGACGAGACGGAAACGGCGGCGCGCCGCATCTGGCTGGTGAGGCCGAACCTCTCATCCTCCGGAAAGGCCCGCGTGACCCTGTAAACCAAGTCCGCAAAATCAATCGATTTCTTCCAAACATCTAGCCGTTCGAATCCAAACATGTTCGTCCTTTCTGTTGCTTGTTACTATCAACTATCAACTCTCCCCGTTATCAACTGCTTCCCCCCACTATCAACTTCTCCGCCCTCGCCCGCTTCCACTCCAGGTAGGACTTAATCCCTAGCGTGAGTAGCGCCAGCAGCGCCAGCAAGCTCGCCACGGCGAACGCGGCGGCGGCGGACGCTTGTGTCGCGCCCTGGTAGAGGGCTTCGACCCTCAGCGGCATGGTCTCGGTCTGGCCGGTAATGTGGCCGGAGACGACTGAGACTGCTCCAAATTCCCCCATCGCCCGGGCGTTGCACAGGATAATGCCGTAAATCAGCCCCCACTTCACGGAGGGCAGGGTCACGTGCCAGAACGTTTGCCAGCCGTTGGCGCCCAGCGTCAGAGCGGCCTCCTCCTGCTCTGTGCCGGTCGCCTGCATCACTGGTATCAATTCGCGGGCAACGAAAGGAAAGGTGACGAACACGGTGGCTAGCACAATGCCGGGCACCGCGAAGATGATCTTCACGTTGTGCGCATCCAGCCACCGGCCAAAGAAGCCTTGCAGCCCGAAGAGCACCACGAACATCAAGCCGGCAACGACGGGCGAGACCGAGAACGGCAGGTCAATCAGCGTAATCAGGATGGGTTTGCCCGGGAATTGGAACTTGGCAATGGCCCACGCAGCCGCCAATCCAAAAAGGACGTTCAATGGCACGGTGATAGCCGCCACGAGGAGTGTGAGTCGGATCGCCGCCAGGGAATCTGGTTGCGCCAGGGATCTCAGGTAATGCGTCAAGCCGTACGCGAGGGCCTGCGCAAAGACGTTCACCAGCGGCATCAGCAGGAACACGAAACTGAATGCCATTGCAATGGCGATCAGCACCCACTTTGTTACCGTCGATTCTTCTGTTCCACGTGGCGACATTTTAATGTTGAAACCGGCTCGACCAGTGTTCCAGCAGGTTGATGGCCCCCAGCAGCAGGAACGAAAAGGCCAGCAGCACGACGGCTAGCGCGATGGCCCCGGTGTAGTCGTATTCCTCCAGGCGCATGACGATGAGGTAGGGCGCGATCTCGGTCTTGAACGGCAAGTTGCCGGAGATGAAGACAATCGAGCCGTATTCGCCGATGGCGCGCGCGAAGGCCAGCGCGAACCCGGTGAGTACTGCCGGCATCAGCGAAGGCGCTATGATGGCCACGAACGTGCGCAGGCGCCCAGCCCCGAGGGTGGCTGCGGCTTCTTCCACCTCCCGATCCAGGTTTTGGAGGACCGGCTGCAGCGTGCGCACCACGAACGGAAGGCCTACGAAGGTCAACGCAATCACAACGCCCAGCGGTGTGAATGCACCTTTAACGCCCAGTGGCACGAGGTACTGGCCAAGCCAGCCGTTGGCCGCGAACAGGTTCGCCAGTGTCAGCCCCGCCACCGCGGTCGGCAGCGCGAATGGGAAATCTACCATCGCATCAATGAAGCGGCGTCCGGGAAACTGGTAACGCACCAGTACCCAGGCCAGCAGCGTGCCGAATACCGCGTTGGCCACCGCCGCAATCAGCGAAGCACCAAAGGTCAGCCGGTAGGCCGCCAGCGCGCGGTCAGTAGTGGCCAAATGCCAGAAGTCCGACCAGGAAAGCTCGAGCGTGCGGACGACCAGCGCGGCGAACGGGAACAGGACTATCGCACTCAGGTAGCACAAGGTGATGCCCATAGTAAGGCCGAAGCCGGGCAGAACTCGGAATTGTTTGCGTGCCATACGCGTTCAGGTCTGGCGCCGAAGTGGCTGTGCCAACTGCACCAGAGAGCGTGCGATCATACTTCCCGGCGCGGCCGCAAGCAACTCTCTCATTGCTACCGGTTCGCCTTTTGGATCTGGTCAAACACTCCCCCGTCAGCAAAGTGCGTCTTCTGCGCTTTCTGCCAGCCACCGAAGACCTCATCAATCGTGAACAGGTCAACCTTCTCGAAGGTGCTGGAGTATTTCGTCCTCACCGATTCGAGCCGCGGCCGGTAGTAGTGTGAGGCGGCAATTTCCTGGCCCTCGGGGGAATAAAGGAACTCCAGGTAGGCCTGCGCCACGGCACGCGTACCACGCCGGTTGACCACCTTATCCACCCACGTCACCGGCGGCTCAGCCAGGATGCTCAGCGAGGGAGCAACGATCTCAAATCCGCCTTGGTTGGATCCCTTGGCCGTCAGAAGCGCCTCGTTTTCCCACGCTATCATCACATCGCCAATGCCATGCTGCACAAAAGTCGTCATCGCCCCGCGCGCCCCGGTATCGAAGACAGCGACGTTCTTGAATAGCCGGGCCACGAAATCGCGCGCCTTAGCCTCGTCGTTCCCCCATTTCTTCAGCGCATAACCCCAGGCCGCCAAGTAGTTCCATCGCGCGCCGCCTGAGGTCTTGGGGTTGGGCGTGACAATCGAGAGGCCTGGCTTCACCAGGTCGTCCCAGTCTTTGATCCCTTTGGGGTTCCCTGGGCGCACGACGAACACAATGGTCGAAGTGTACGGAGCGCTGTTATCCGGCAAGCGCTTCTGCCAATCCGACGGGATCAGCTTGCCCTTCTCGCAGAGCGCGTCCACATCGTAGGCCAAGGCCAGCGTCACCACGTCCGCGTCCAGACCGTCAATCACCGCCCTCGCCTGTCGGCCTGAGCCGCCGTGCGTTTGATTGACTGCCACTTTGTCGCCGGTCTTTCCCAGCCAGTAACGGGCAAAGGCCTTGTTCACGTCCTGATAGAGCTCGCGCGTCGGGTCGTAGGACACGTTCAACAGCGTGAGGTCTTTGCCCGCAGCCCCGCTCATCGTCACCGCCAGCAGGACCAATCCGATCAACCAGATGTTCATTCCAAGTTTAAACATATTCTCAAAGACGTTCTCAGAACGCTAGTTGAATGCGGGTGAACATTACGTTCTCGGGCTTCCGGGTCACAGTAGCCGGCGGGGAGGTCCCTGCCCCGCCTCCGCCGCTGAAGGTCGTGCGGGAGAAGCTGGCCTTCACCATCAGGTTCCGGTTCAAATACCAGTTGAGACCGACTGACCACGCCGACGCCGAACTAGCCGAAATGGAAGGATCAGCAAAGAGCGGAAATGCGTCCGAATCAATGTTCAACTGCGCATACCGGCCCACCAATTGCAAGGCACCCCACTCGCCGTGAGCGGGATTGAAGGAGTGCCGCGGCACGACTCCGCCGGCGAAGGCCGCGTCCTCACCCGTCAGCACCCAACCGGCGCTGACCTCCCAGCCCGTGTTTTGCAGATGCGCGGAGCTGAAGGGGTCGACGCCAGTCCGCATCACATTCTGATCGGAAATGGCGTATTCGCCAAGCAAACCGAATGGCCCGTAGTAGTAATAGGCCTGGGGTGAGAATCGCCAGTGGTCGTCCTGAGCCACCACCACCGCGCCGCCCGCAGGCTTGTAGGCAAAGAACTGCTGCTGGCCGTCCGTGAAGTAACCCGGCGAGCTGCCACCTGTCGTCGAGGGCAGGCCCGCGACGTTCGTCGAGGACATCGTCTCGTAACTGCCAGCCGCACCAAAACCAAACCCTTTCAAGGCTTCGGCAGATGATTTCTTGAACGGCTGGAAGAATAGCCTGCCCGCGAACGCCAGATCCCCCGCGAAGTCCACATTCGGGGAATTAGCCCCGTCGCTGGTGCCGTTGAAAATCCCGGCCGCATAGCTCACCCGCCCGTCGAAAGGGTCACCGTGCAGTTCAAATCCCACATCGCGGTTGGGCACCAAGCCCGTCACCAATGACCGCTCGTTAAAGAGGATGTCCTTGTCCGCCGCCAACTGCTCCAGCCCGATCGGAACTTTGTATTTGCCCGCTTGGAATTGCAGCGCTGGACTGTAGCGGTAGTTGGCGTACGCATCATAGATCGTCGGTCCGCTGCTCGGCGCGAAATCAGGGACGAACAGGAAATCGAAGTCCCGGTAAACCGTCCCTTGCAGGATGGGCCGTACCCGCCGTAACAGCAGGCCGTCATTGTTCGCGGTGGCTGGATTGTCAAAGAAGCTTCTTGAATCCACCTGCAGTACCCCCTTCAACTGCAACGCGAAGTCGCCTTGGGCAGAGGCCATGGAGAAGCCGTTTTCACCGATGCTGATTTTGGGCGCTTCCTTTGCTTTGGCTTCCTGCGCCTCCTGCTCCAGCTCTCTCTCCCGCTGCAGCACCTTGACCTTTTGGTCCAGCTCATCGATGTGCTGCTTGGTCTTGGAATCGCCCACCACCGCGTTGGTTGCTTTGCCGCTCTCCAGAGCGTTGACCTTTTGCTCTAGCTCATCGATGCGTTTCTGGAGCTGTTTGATAAGCTCCACCGTATTCGAGTTGTCGGCTCCGACCGTTAGCGCTGGGAGTACAACGGCATTTGTGTCCTCGGCGTGCAGGGTCGTCACAATTGGCCAGACACTGAGGAGCGCATTTATGAGCAACGCCTGGTGGATTCTCGTTCGTATGTTTTCCATATCAGTTTCCGGAGTTACACGAAAATGCGGCCGCCGACGCGATGGTAATCTTCTTTCCAAGTTTCGACCAGCAATAATCTTCATGTCGGCCCTAACCATAGTTGCATAGTACATAACGTCAATAGACGTTATGTTGCTTAGGCAATTTCGGTGGAAGCAAAGGCCCATTCTTTCCGGCTGGACCACCGGTCCGTAATCGTGGCGTGAGACCTGCGGGCTCAAACACGCCCAACATATTGACAAACTCATGTGTAAGTCACTACGTAATCTAATGTTGTGACTATACATCTACAATGTGCTGACGAGGTAGTAAACCAACTGCTCTGGGGGAGTTTGGGCGCTGGCATCGGTTTGACCGGGGATAAATCTGGAACGAACTGATTCTTGATATTCTCGGTGTAGATTTTACAATCAGGGGGTAATGAAACTGTCTCTCCGAGGGGAATATGCTTTGCGGGCAATGCTGGTATTGGGCTTGAACTACGAGAAGCCGGTGGTGCGCATTCAAGCCATCTCCGACCAGCAGAACATTCCAAAGCGATTCCTGGAACAGATCCTGAACGACCTGAAGTCAGCCGGCTTCGTGCAAAGCAGGCGCGGCGTCGCCGGCGGCTATCGCCTGGCCAGAACACCGGAGCAGATCACCCTGGCGGCCGTTGTGCGCCACGTCGAAGGGGCGTTGGCTCCGGTTAGTTGTGTCAGCGAGCGGTTCTACGAGAGATGCTCATGCCCGGATGAATCCCGGTGCGCCATCCGCAGCGTGATGAAAGAAGTGCGGGATGCCATCGTGAAGATCCTCGAAGGCGTCACGATTGCCGAGCTCTGCCAGCGCGCGCGACAACTCGAGGCCAGACCCCCCGGCGCTTTGGATTTTGTGATCTGATATTACGCGCCGGACCCGCCGGTGAATCCGCTGCAAGGGCAGCGATTCGCAGGGTGCCGCTGGCGGTCGGGCTTATGTGTTTAGCGGCGCTCGGACATTTTTGTCCGCAGCCTCCCCCGAACACCAATGAGGCCCGAATTTGTTGCGCTGTCCGGTGAAACAAGCTGCTGCGAAAAAGAATGCCCGCCCGCCGCCTTAAACGGACAAGGTCGCGCGACCACGCCGGCGAGGGAAGCAGACGCGGTGGAGCGCGTTGAGCAGCGAAACGACTTTCTCTTTGGCACATTCGCCCATCAAACAAACCTGGATCCAGTTCTTCCGGCGCAGGTAATCGCTGTTATAACTGACAAGGTAGCCGGATTCCTGGACCAGTCCGCCGATCGTGGCCGAGTCCAAGTGGCTGGGCAGCGCGATCGTTACGACCGCGGGTGAAACGCCGGCGCTGTCGCCGATCAGTTCAAATCCCAGCTCAGGCAGCCTCGTTCTAAGCCAAGCCGAGAGCTCGGAGAGCTCGGCAAAGCGCTCGTCCCACCGCACACGTCTGACCGCCGCATGAAGCGCGTGGAGCAGGTTAGAGGAAAACGTGAAAGGAACCGTTTCCTGCGCCGCGTAGCAGCCCAAATCGAGATACCTCGGCACTCTGCGCGAGCAGGGTACGACCTCATGATGGTAGAACACCATCGAGATGCCTGGATACGCGCGCAAGCCCTTGCCGCTGGCACAGGAGGCGAGCCAAACTCCTCTCAGATCCACGGGCACCGTGCCAATCGAGCTGATGCAATCCAGGCACAGCTTCACATGGAATTCAGCACCTAGTGTCTTGAGCCGCTCCAGGTCGTTCAAGACGCCGGTCGAGGTTTCGCAATGGGGACACCAGAGCCAGCCCGGCGCGGGCGCGGCTTCGAGCCGGCGCCGAACCACCGCCGGGTCAATCGGTTGTCCCCAAGGGAACTCAAGCGTGTCGAACGTGAGACCGAACCGCCGCGCGTGGTCCACCAGGCGCTCGCCGAACTCACCGTTAGTGAGCACCAGACCCGGCTTTTCCTCGAGCAAGATCTGTCCGGCCACCACGTCGTTTGCCAAGGTCCCCGAGCCGAGGAAGAGCCCCACGTTCCTGGCCTGGACCAGATCGCAAAGGATCTGCTTTGCGGCCTGGAAGTCCTTCGTAAAGGCGTCCGAGCGATGCGATTCCGGCGCCTGCTCGAAGGCCCGGCGCACCTCGCGGCGCACAGTCACCGGACCCGGCAGAAAATTCACTGCGCTGGGCTGGAAGGCGCGCGCCGGTGAGGAGCGGAGAAATTCACGCGCGCTCTTCTCGAATGTCTCCATTTTAACAAACATCGGTTGGAACTGGGCTTCGCCGGTCCCCACCACCGGGCCGAAAGGAACAAAGCCGAGGTGCTGGTATAATTTGAATTGGCGCGTGGTGCCGGAAATGACTCCGAGGTCGTAGCCCTTTTCAATGCTGTGCTGCCAAAGCAGCGCGAGGATGCCTTGGAGAACCTGCGCGCCGCGGAACTTCTTCTCAATCGCCAGCAGCCGAACTTCGCAAACCTTGCGTCCCGCGGGAAGGTACGAGTCGAGCTTCTCCAGCTTTTGATCGAGCGAAAAGGGCCGGTCGCCACGGACGGCCAGCATGCCGGCCAGATTCCGGCCCGACAGGCAGATCAGGTAGGTGTTCTCGGGATGGAATTTGTCCACCAGCCGGTGTGTCAGCGATGGATGGTGTTGTGGGATTTCCTCGACGAAGGTCCGATAGTTGAGCCGGTGAATCTGTTCAAATTCCCAATCTTCATTAGCGAACTTGAAGACGAGTGGGGGTCGTGCGCTCATAATTCCGGGGGGTGCTGTTTCGGGTGAATATTGCGGCGGTCGAGAAACTGCGAGAGCTCCGTCACGAGATTCCTACGGTGGGCAAGCAGGACCACCCCGACGAGAACGGACGTGCCGACGAGCTCGGATAGGCAATGTGTCAAATACCAGCTCATCAGCGGCAGGCAGGCGAGGGCAAACAGGCCCGGCAACACGGTCTTGCGCAGCGCGGCAAAAACGGCGGCGAAGAGCAGAGCAAAGACCAGCGCCAGCCTGTAATCGTAAATGATCAGCGCGCCCAACGAAGTCGCCATTCCTTTTCCACCGCGGAAATGGAGTTGCACCGGCCACACGTGCCCGACGACGACCGCCACCATCGCCACCAGAACCAGTCGGTCATCGGTCGCGAAGTACCGCGCGGCCCAGACAGTCAGCGCCCCTTTGCCAGAGTCGCCCAGCACGGTCAGCAGGAAACCCTGCCAGCCTACCAGCCGGCCGACATTGCGGGCACCTACACTGCCGCTGCCCAAATTGCGAATGTCCTGCCCAGAGCGCAAGCGAACCAGGTAAAAACCGATGGTGCAACACCCGAGCAGGTAAGCGGCGAGGGCAATGCAGCTTGCCTGGCTCCAATTGGCCGACCGCAGTTGTTCCATCCACGGCATATCTTATGTTAGATCATCGTCTAACAGGTCTCCGCTCTGGTGACTGGGGCAGAGTCTAGTGTACGCCGCTGGGCAAAGGGAAACAAAAAGTCGCTACGGTTCAATCATAACCATCGCAAGCCGGAGGCTTGCGCTACTACCTGAATGGCTGCAAAGCCCTCCCCTCAACCCACATTTTTCCGATACCAATCCATCGCGAGGTCCAGCCCTGCCTGGATGGTATGGCTGGGCGCGAACCCGAGCAACCGTTCTGCCTTGCTAATGTCCGCAAGCGAATGCCGCACATCGCCGGAACGAAAATCGCGGTAGACGGGCTTCTGTTCGGGCAGCGTCGCATCTTTTTTCCGCAAGCTGCTCTGCAGTGAACGAAACAGCTCATTGAGGGTCGTCCGCTGGCCGAGGGCGACGTTGTAGGCCTGGTTCAGCGCTTCGGCGTTGGCGGTCGTCGCGGCCAGGAGGTTGGCCTGCACCACGTTGGCGACATAGCAGAAGTCCCGGCTCGTTTCCCCGTCGCCGTTAATGAAGACCGGCTGGCGTCGGAGCAATGCGGCAATCCATAGAGGAATCACCGCGGCGTACGCGCCCTCGGGGTCCTGCCGCGGTCCAAACACATTGAAATAGCGAAGGCCGAGGGAGGGCAAACCGTAAGCGAGCGCGAAGGTGTTCGCATAGACTTCGTTGATCGCCTTGGTCGCGGCGTAAGGTGAAAGCGGTCTGCCCACTTTATCCTCCACTTTCGGCAGCCTGGGTTCATCGCCATAAACAGCGCTGCTCGAGGCATAGACGAAGCGTTTGACCTTCGCGTCCCGCGCCGCCAACAGCATGTTGAGAAACCCGGTGACGTTGCTGCGATGGCTGCCCAGGGGATCCTGCATCGAGTACGGCACCGACCCGCGCGCCGCCTCATGCAAGACGAAATCAACGCCCCCACAAGCCCGTTGGCACGCCGCCAGATCGCTGATGTCACCCTCCAGGAATTGAAACCGCGCCCACTGCGCCGGGGTGACCAGCTCCTTGACCTGCTCCAGGTTCATTCGCTTGCCGGTCGAGAAGTTGTCCAGGCCAACCACCGGCTGATCCAGTTTGAGCAGGGCCTCCAGCAGGTTCGAGCCGATGAAACCCGCGACACCAGTTACCAGCCAAGTCCTGGGAGCGGCCTTAAGTTCAGTTTGTAGTTGGTCGTAAGCAGACATGCGACGCCTTCGATTTCGGGGTCGGAGGATGCACGAACCTGACACCGGTTCAAAGAAGTTTCTCGTGACCCAGGAAGCTGCCGCTCCGCGCAAGCGCGCCAGATCATGAGGGCGATCAGGGAGGACGAATAAAACTGGCCGCCTGCACAAGGCCAGAGACTTCCGGTCCACTTCCGGTAGAAGACACTGGCGAGGCCGGCGAAGATGAGTGGAGCAAGCAGCCGCGCCCCGAGCTTTGGGTGAATGCGCTCAGCCATGGTCGCAGCCAGCAGGGACATGAAGGTCACGGTCATCGGGAGTCCGTCCCAGACCAGCGTTGAGTCGTTTGGCCTCCAATGATAGTAGGCGGATCCGAAGCCAGTCAAAGTCACGCCAAGGAAGAAAACGAGTTAGGCCCATCGCTCGGATGATTCGACTCTACAGATCTCGACAATTGGAGCCCGTCGGTCGCGTCCCCGCCCGGTCCCTTCTTGAGCGCGACGACGAACTCGGGGACGAATAGGCCAAACGTTTGATGGGTGCAAAAAGGCCGGGTCTTGCGACCCGGCCTTGTGAATCAAAGCGGTTTTCCCGAACAGCGGCCTATTCGCTCTTGATGCTGTAGAACGTCTGCGCCGACGAACCAACCGCCGGGATCGTGAATGTCCCAGGGGTGGCAGAGTTGGTCTGCACCCTTGTCCAACCGGTGAGCGGAGCCCCCGCGCTTGAAGACGACAGGAGGACGAACTGCGCCCCGGCGCCGCCGTTGTAGTTGATGGTGGTGCCCGCGATGCGCGTGATGCTCACGCTCGCCGGCGGCAGGGCCAACGTGCCGGTAAAACTCAGATGGTTCGAGACCGCCGCCATATAGATCGAGGTGGCCTCTAGCGCTGTGAGCGCCTTCCTCCACACACCGAGGTCGTCGATATCGCCCGCGCCGCTCTCGGCATAGGTACCGGTCGGATCCTGGCCGATGGTGAACCAGCGCCCGCTATCAATGCTCGCCGTGGCCGACTGGATCGAGGCGCCGGATTGTTTGTTGAAGTTGACCGGCTGACCATCGAGATAATTCGCGCTCCCATTTGCTCGATCGAAAACATGCACCAGGTGATGCCAGTTGCCATCGTTAACTGAGCCGATCTCTCCGCGGCCACCTACGCCGTTGTTGTTGGAGTCGAACACCGACCAGGCCCATCCACCGGGATAAGGCGTCGTGCCGTACCCATAGGTATAAGCGAAGACGATGCCGGGATTAGCGAACGTCGAACCCACGCCGCTGCAGAAGTACGGCAGGTCACCCCCGGCGTAGTTCGCCGGGGACCGGATCCAGAAGGATACCGTGAAGTTGACGTTCGAGCTGAAGTGCAAGTCCGGCCGATCCAGCAGGGTGACATAAGTGTTGTTCGTCGTGCCCGCGGAATAGTCGGTCGAAAAATGCAGGCCCTTGCCCAGCATGCCGTCCGGCACGAACATAGACGAAGCCGACACAACGTTACTTGAGGTGCCGTTGATCTGGATAGCCGTGCCGTTGTTGCCGCGGCCGGTCGCATCCACGAGGTTGCCATCGAGAGGCAGGTGCATCGCCAAGCCAGAAATGTCCGGGGCGGTAGCGGGCGGAGCCAACACGGTGAGAGTGACTACAGCGCTGTTTGTCTGGCCTAAAGGGTTGACGATGGTCACCGAGTAGCTACCCGCATCGGCGTAGGTCACGGGGCTGATAGTTAACTTCTCGGTCGAGGAGCCAGAAATGTTGCCCCCATCGGTGAGGTCCCCGATGCCCTTCTTCCATTGGTATGTCCTCGGAACCGAGCCGCCTGCGCTCACCAGGAACGTGGCATTCAGCGACACGTAGTTCGTGACGGAAACGGGCTCAAGGGAGATGCTAGGCGGCGCACTCGCACCGTACGCCGCGGCATAGTGCTTCAGAACCTGATCGGCGCTCAGGGCCGCCCGGTAAACCGCCACTTCATCAATCGTTCCAGTGAAATAACCGTCGTAAGCAGGGTCATTGCCCAGGTGCTTCGCGCCGATAGTGACCGGATCAGTGGAAGCCCGCACTCCCGCCGGAGAAAGCAGCCCCGTGCCGGATTGTTGGCCGTTGATATAAATGTACATGCTTCCGTTGCCTGTGCCGTCATCGTCGTAAACCCCGACGACATGCTGCCAGGTGCCATTGGGCCCGACGGTCGCATCCGCCTCGAAGAACGTGTTGGCGCTGCCGCGCGTGAAGAAGCGGTATTTGCCCCCTGCCACGTCGAGCGAGAATTGTTCCGTGGCCGTGGTGCCGGAAGACCCATTGCCTTTGGCGATGATCGTGGATTCATCCGGTTGGTTCGCCGGTCCTTTGACCCAGACTTCCAGCGTGAACCTGGTATGGCCGGAAACGTTCACGCCAGTGCCACTGATACTCCCAATGTAGGTGTTCACCGCGCCAAACCCGGCGGCCGTGTTAGAATCGAGGGTCGAATAACCGGGCAGACCAAGCGTCACGGAGTGGTAGATACCGTCGTTTCCACCGACCGCGTCGTACGCCGAACTGCCGCTGCTTTCATCCAGCCGCCAATAAGCAATCGGGGTGTCGGCGATTACCACACCAGGGTAGCCACTCGGAACCGGGATCGTGTTCAATATGGCGTTGGAACTCGTCACCGTAACGCCGGATTCGTTGCTAACGATGACCGAGTAGGTGCCCGCATTGGCCAGGCTGGCGATGTTGCTGTAAGTCGCTGACGGGCCAGCTTGAACGACGGTGCTCCCGAGCTTCCAGAAATAGGTGAGCGGACTACTACCAGTCGCGCCAACAGAGAAGCTGAATGGGTAACCCACGAACCGTTTGACCAATGGTACGGGCTGCTGCTTGATAGCCGGCGTGGCAAAAACCACCGAGAATGTCACCGAAGCGGTGTTGGTACCGTATGGGTTGGTGACGACCACCTCGATGGTGTTGGTTCCCGCCGGGAGGTTGTTGAATGAAATGCTCGTGGCCGTCACGCCCGTCGGGACACCGTTGCTTAGCCACATGTAACCGAGCGTCGGGCTACCTTCAGCCGAAACCGACAGCGTGAGTGAATCGCCTTGGTAGAGTGTGCCTGGGTTTTGCGGAGGTTGTATGATCACTGGGGGAACCTGGGCGGCGTTGTAAATAGTACTGATAGCTGCAGCGCTCAGCGCGGTATTGAAAATGGCCGGCTCGTCGATCCAGCCGCCAAAGCGCAACCCCTCGGCATCCGAGGGATTGCTGCGCGAGCCGATCGCCCAGGGGATATCGGCGACATCCAACGCCCCGTGCGTACTGGAGACTGAGCCAACAAGTGTGCCATTGCGGTAAAGCTTCCAACCAGCTCCGTCGTAGGTTCCCGCAAGGAACACCCAATTCCCAATATCGCCCGGAGGAATCGGAACCAACACAGCGTCATAATAACCACTGTTATCAGTCACACCCACCTCGTAGTAGTTGCCGTCGCCCGCACCGCTTCCACCCACACCGCGTGAGATGCGCAGGAAGGTCTCCTCATATGTGCTACCCCAGCCGTGTGCGATGATGTCACGGTAATAATCCTGAACCGTCGGCTTTACCCAGGCCATCATGGTGATGTTGCCGGAGAAATGCAGGCCAGCGGCGTCTTTGAGGGTGATCGCGCCGCTTTCGCCGTTCATATAAACGGCTTTGTCCCCCGCACCGAGGCCGCCATAACCAGTCCCGCTTTGGGCCGTTAACGCACCCCACACGTTCGTTCCATCGGCATCGGCTCCCAAGCTGCCGCTGTTGGCCACGATCGGGAACGTGCTGGGATCCGGCGCCGTAACTGCCGGCTCGTCCATGCTCCAGTAACCCGTCGGGCCGTCCGCAAGAATCGTCGCACCATATGCACCGACGTTGTTACTTGCGGTCCAATAATGGTTGGACACCGCATTGGCAGAAAGCGCGCTCGGATAAATCGCCACCTCGTCGATCCAGCCATCCCAGCCACGATTGCCGGAGTGGCCTTGGCCGGTGGCATTGAAATTCGGAGCTGGGTTGAAGCTCAAATCTCCATTTAGCGGCGTCCCGCCGATGCGCAGAGCGGATTGGCTGTTTGGCAGCCAGCCAGTGGCAGAAGCAAGCGAAACCGCCGAGGCAATCTGAACGCCGTTGGCATAAATAGTGGCCGTGGTTCCGTCATAGGTCGCAACGATGTGCTGCCAATTACCGACGGTGGCGAGTCCGGTGCCCGCCTGCAGGTTAAGCGCATAGCCGGACTTGAGACCCAGGCGAAGATTCCATTTTCCCGCGTTGTTCACATAGAAGAGCCAACCCGACCGATTGGCGCCGCCATACCAATTTTGGTTGAAGAATGAAATCGGGCATACCCCGGTCGCATCGGTGGCAGGAAGCGTGAAGGGCTTGGCCCAAAACTCGACGGTGAATACCGGCGTGGCAAGCCCGGTGTTGAAAGGCACATCCACCTTTGACCCGGAATGTGCGATCGTGGAGCTGGCATTGTTCAGCCGGATGGCGTTACCAATCACGCCTGGTTCCCCTTTACCCACGTCCATCACAATTTCGCCATTGGCGATGCTGCCAAGGTTACCGGAATTGGCCACCTCGTTAAGCGGGGGCGCGGCGGCGGTCTCGTTAAACCGCCAATAGCCGAGAGGATTATACGACAGGACCGTGCTGGAATAGTCCGCCCGGGCTGTCGTTGCCGCCAAGCACGACAGCAAAGCCGCGGCCAGACCGGCGTGGAGGATTTGATTTCTCACCATAGGTTTTGGGTATTCTACTCTTGTGGATGTGTTTGGTTTAAGATTTTGCAGCAGAGGTAAAGAACAAGGTCCCTACTTGAGCGGACGAGTCGCACGGTCCTGCAGCCAGGCCACGTCCACATTGCGCGGACTCGGCGTCTCCGTGGTGCCATCAAAGATCAGGCTCTGGTACTTCATCGGCGGGAAGGTGCGCGGGTCTTTCCACTTGCGGATCTCGGCATGGTTGTCCCCAAACGAGAATCCGCAGGCATTGCCGTGGTAAATCCCGGGCATGTCCGCCAGCGAGTAGGACGCAGGATTGCCGGCGGCGCTCAGCGTGGGATAGCCCTTCATGTTGGTGTAGAAGTTGCCCCAGTTGATCGCATCCTCCCGCTCGTCCAGGAAAACGAAGATCTTGTCGGGCTGGTTCATTTCACTGGTCTTCTTGTAGAGGCGCCAGGTCTTCTCATCGAAAGTGCCCCCGCCCTTGCCGTTGAACCCTCCCAGGTAAAGATTCATCACCATCGTCCGAATTCGCGGCTTCTGCACGCCATTGACCGTGACATACGAGTGGTCGGCCGGACATTTGAAGATGCCAACGGCCTTACCACAGTAAGGCCACATCGGGCTCTTATAAAT
>Ga0118677_10006762_pt1 | contig 19255 bp, 8 predicted proteins | sample AliMusrvi5mmetaG_FD_86154 | JGI IMG/M metagenome (GOLD analysis project Ga0118677, IMG submission 86154) | reverse complement strand
CCGGGCCGCGCGGCCTCGGCCGCCGAGCGCATGATGTCACAGTTCTGCCGGAAGCCCTTCAGGTCCGCCTCGTCGTCGCCCGACCCCGCGTAGAGGTCGGTGCCGACCCAGTCCATGCCGGCCGCCTGTGCCCAGTAGTCCTGGCCGAGGGCGACCGAGGCGGCAACGCCGGTCTCCGGGATGTTGACGCCGATAGCCTGTCCGCGGGTATGCCGGCGCAGGAGCGCGGCTTGCGCTTGCACGAATCCCGCCATGTTCGCATCGCGCCAACGCAGGAAGTCGAGCCGGCTGTGCGGGTTCACCAACGGTGTATGGGTGGACCAGACCTGGGACCAGCGATTGGCGGCTTGCGACCAGAACGCGGCGAACCAGGCGCGGTTGAGGGCGCCGAGACCGCCGTAGCGGCCTTTCAGCCAGCGCCGACCATCCGCCAGAAAGTGCGGATTGAAATCGTAGAACGATTTGGGTTCCTCGGCGTAGTTGGGTTCGTTATCGATCTGCCACCCCCACACGGCCGGATGGCGTCCGTAGCGTCGCGCCAGGACCTCGACGGTGTGGAACGCCTCGCATCGGGCCTGCGGGTGATTCCAGCAGGTCATGTGGCGATGCGCGAAACAGGGGCGCCCGTCGCTCCCGATCAGGCGCGCGTCCGGATAGCGCTCGAAAAACCACGGTGGCGGCGTGGCCGTCGGCGTCGCCAGGCAGACGCGCAGGCGGCGCTCCAGGCAAAGCGCGAGGAACCGGTCCAGGCCGCTCCAGCGGAAGCGGTCTGGCGCCGGCTGATACCAGCACCAGGCAAATTCCAGGATGCGCACGCGCCCGATCCCGGCTGCCGCCATGCGGTCAAGGTCGTTCGCCCATTCGGTCTCCGGAAAGTAGTCCGGGTAGTAGGCCGTGCCGAAGACGGGTTCAAGGCAATGCTGTTTCTTCATGTTGAGCAGGCCCGCCTGCGCAGGGAAAGGATCATTCCGTCGTCAGCCTTGAATCGGCATTCGAAACCTTTGTCCTTCACAGGCGCGCCAGCCCCGTACAGGACCTTGTCAACTGTCCAGGCCGGGTCAATAGAGACCATAGTGGACAGGGCTTCCGGCCCACAGTTGATCAACACACCTATGGCTGAATCCCTGTCCACAGGATGCTCGGTGATCGCAACCAGCGGATGGGTCTTGCGGATGATCCTGGTCTTCAGTGACTCCTTGGCTATCATCGCATAGATCTTCCAGTAGGGTTCTGTCACGCTGTTGTTGAAAACTCCGGGTCTCTGAACCAGGTCCGACTCCAGAGGCATGGGCAGAAAATAGACCCTGCCTTTGCCGTATGCAGATGACGTGAGCACAGGATTGCCGTCCGCCTCAGCCGACAGGACCTCTGACCGTTCGGCTTCAAGCGCCAGCCTGAAAGGCCCGTTCAGGTTCAGTTCCACAGGTCCGCCTTCACCCGGGATGCGAATTACAGCCCGTTCGCTCCTGCGTGACCTTGTCTTGACCGTGTTGCCAGTCACCGGGCCGACGTGTTCGACGTATCCATCATCCATGGAAATATACAAGACAGCGCCCTGTTCGACCTTCTTCAGCACCTCTGTCATTTTCCGTTTCGGAACGCCGTGTGTCCCGCGGACGCACGGGATGAGATAGAACGGGGCGTCCCGGAGAGGCTGGTCCTCAAACTGGAACTCGATATCGAATCCTGCCTGCTTGGCCAGGATGAACGCGCTGTACGCCACACCCCAGTGGTTCTGGTAGGTGTTGAGGATGCAGACCCCGTCAACGCGTCTTGCCGGCAGTTCACGGAAAGGCAGACTTTCGATCATCTGCTTCAAGCGTGCCATTTCCCTCAGCACGGGTTTTGTCTTTCCTGCCAGGGTGACAAGCCCGAGTTCGCTTTCGCACGCGGCCCAGTCGTAGGGCGGATGGGAAAGGTGGGTCTGGTCAAACGCGCACCACCAGACGAACCCGTGGCATCCGTTCGCCCAGATATTGAGCAGGCTCGCCCGCGCGAACGCAGCGGACCTGGCATCGTCAGCCACCATGGGCCCCATGTTACCGATCTCTTCCACGAAACAGGGCTTGTTCCCAATGCTGCCGTAGAACACGCTTTCAGCAACCGCGTGCATGACAGGCCGGATGGTGTCGATGGGATCGAAGTCCGTGTACGGGGTCCAGTACGGATAGGGGTGGGTGGTCAGGATATCGGTCAGTTCGCCCTGGTCCTGCATGGTCCAGGTCCCTGACGGGGTGAGGCTGTGCATGCCTGATACGAGGGGCCTGGAGGTGTCCATGGACCTGACCGCGTCAGAGATGGCCGCTGTCCAGACCCATGCGTCCTCGCGTTTTTCCACGTGCATCTGCATGCAGTTGCATTCATTCCCAAGGTCCCAGGCGAGGATGGCCTTGTTGTCCTTCATGGTCTTCACGAAGTACTTCACGAAACGGACCTGCCACATGATCGCGGTCTTATCGGTAATGATGTCCAGGCCTTCCAAAGCCGGCGGGACATGGAGTCTGCTGCTCATATGTCCCGTGATGAGTCCAACCACCAGTTTCAACCCGTGCTTTTCAGCCAGGCCAGCGAACTCCCTGAACCTGACCATGGCCTGTTCCGACACTCCTGCCCGGCCGGCCTCTGTTTCCGGAAGCTCCTCTGTCTCGCTGAACCTGTATTCCTTGAGTACTCCTCCTCCGCCGTAAAGCCTGTGGATGGGCTGAAAGTCGGGCCAGAGCGGGAACACGCGCAGGACCTGGAGTCCTTCCTTTGCCAGCAGTTGCAGGTCTTTCTCAACCACAGCGGGCTGCCAGTCCCGCCACATCGCCGTGCCTGCGTGCGAGGCCCAGTAGTTGCATCCGATAAAGAATTTTCCGAGTTCAGGGAATAGAATTGCCGGCTTTTTCATGTCTTTCAGTATTTTCCATACGTACGCGCTGTTTCGATCATGGCCCGGAGATTTTCGAACGGCGTATCGCGTCCGCACTGGTCCCCCGTGGAAAGGACGAACCGTCCGCCTTCGGCCGCTTCGTCAATGGCCTTTTGGGAAGCCTTGATCACATCCTCAACGGTGCCGTTCAGCATAACCGAAGTGGTATGCAGGTTGCCTTTCAGCGTCAGTTGTCTACCGTACTTCAGCTTGAGTTCTCTGAGATCACAGTCCCCCATGGGCGGGATCTCCAGCGGATCGATGATCGTAAGATCGGTCTCCTCTGCCATGATCTTAACGAGTTCCTTCTCCGGACCGCAGGAATGCACATGCGTGGGGATGCCCGCGCGAAACGCGTGTTCGGTCACGTACTTCACCGCAGGCAGGGATATCTTCCGAACCATTTCGACCGTGTTGAAAATCATCGTGCCTGAACCTCCGACACACAGGAAATCCGGCTTTACCTCCAGCTTCATGATATTCGCAAAACGCTTTTCCGCCCGTTCCATCCATTCCCAGGTCCATTGTTCGTGCAGTTCCGGATGATCGAAATACTGGTATACGGAATCCTCGCCGCCGAATCCGGATGTGGCAGCGCCTCCCCGCACGCCGACAAGTCCCTGGTCTCCCATGAGTTGGATCATACGCTTCAGACCTTCGGGACCTTTGTCGACAGGTTTCACTCCTTCCACGGGCTCAAACTTCCCGGGAACCAGGGGCAGGCCGATCTTTTCAGGTTGCACGCCCCAGGTAGGAGGGTTGTCGTTGTAATAGACATTGACAGTCTCCTTCCAGATCCGCTTGCCGTTGTCTTGATAAGAGTCCTGTGTGATGATCCATTTTGGGTTCTTGATGATTATGAAGGTCTCCCAGGGTCGCGGATCCGTCTCTTCATCCGCAAAAGTCAGGGGAAAATACCCGTCCATAACCGCGTCAATATTGAAGTATTTCGCACATTCGATATAGGCCTCCCAAATTGGAGGATCATTGTAGAGATAGAGATCCCAGAAAGGTTTTCCCGTAAGCTTTGCTGGTATCATGTTGGAAAAATCAGGAGCCACAGGCACGCAATCAGGGATCCCGCCTCGCAATGTTACAAGCAGCCGTTCACGCGATGTCACGACAAACTCCTCCAGCACACCGTTTCATAAATCCGCTAACGTAATCGTCCTCGTCAGTACCTTGGCGGTGGCCCTCGTGTTGGTTATGGATTCACAACAGGCAACAGGCCGCGGTGGCCCCATTGGCGCATTCCACGTCTTTCGCCGCCAGGTCCGTGAGGTTGTTGCGCAGGCCGATCTTCCCGCTGTCCGCCCCTTCCACGCGCACAAACGTGGCGACCGGGCGGAGCGGCCGCGATCCGGTGACGAACGCCCGGCGTGTGTTCCGCAGACGGATCAGCGACTCCGCCTGCGCGTACGCCGCCGATCGAAACCCGGCGAGTTCCAGGTCCGCCACGTCATCACAATCCACCGCGGGGCGCCGCTCGTCGGACGCGACCTCGAAGCGGACGTTATTCAGCGTAAGCCCGTCGGCGTGGCGCGCGTACAAACCGTACGCCGGCAGGATGCCGAACATGCCGATCTCGGGGTACACGCGCTCCTGCTCCGGCACGTCGCGGCGTGCCGCGTCATCGGCGGTGCCGCCGCCGGGAAAGGATACGTCCATGTTGCTGAAGGTGATGTTCCGGGGACGGGTCCTGGGCGTGCCGGTGATCGCCATGCACGACTTGATCGGGTCGGTGGGGACGCGCGCGCGGATGTTGTCGAACAGGATGTTTTCGAGGCGGCCCTCGGCCCAGCGGCTGTCGTCCAGCACCGACCACGGGTTCTCCGATCCCATGGCCCAACCCGCCAGGCGCAGCGAAATCGGCCCCGAGACGTTGTCCATGACCATGTTGGAGAACACCATGTCCCGCATCGCGGCGCCGAAGGACTCCTGGATCTTGATGCCGTTCAAGCGCGTGTCCCGGATGACGCAGTTGCTGGCGGAGACCCGTTCGATGTCGGCCACCGCGTCCGGCCCCACGCGGATCGCCGCGCAATCGGAGCTCAGGATGCAGTTGGTGATGACGACATCCCGGCACGGCGGACCCGGCTCGATGGTCTTCAGCGCGATGCAGTCGTCGCCGCTGGAAATCGTGCAGTTCGCGATGAAGACATCCTGGCAGCCGTCCACGTCGAGCGCGTCGTTGTTCGGCATGCCGCGGTTCTCGATCCGCAAGCCCTCGATGCGGACCTGCCGGCACTGGATGGGGTGGACGGCGAAGGACGCGGAGTTCGTCAGCCGCAGACCGGCGAGGCGCACGTTGCGGCAATCGCGCATTCGAATCAGGGCGGTGCGTTCCTGGTGTTCGCACGACGGCCACCAGGCGTCGCCAAAGCGGTGCTCGAAGGCCTGGCGGAAGACGTCCCCCTGGCCGTCGATCGTCCCCTCGCCGGTGATGGCGATGTCCTCGCAGCCCGCGGCGTAGACCAGGGAGCGGTTGACCAGGTGGTACGGCATCGCCGTGTCCCGGTGGTACAGGGCGAGATCGGTCACGCCCAGCAGGCGCGCGGACGCGGAAAGCTGCAGTTCCACACGGCTCCGGAGTTTCACGGTGCCGCTGAGGAACGTACCGTTGTGCAATCGAACGACGCCGCCACCCGCCGCGGCGCACGCATCCAGGCCGCGCTGGATCGCGGCGGTATCGTTGGCGATGCCGTCGCCGATCGCGCCGTAGTCGCGCACATCCACGGCCAACCCGGTCTTGCTGCCATCCATACTCATGTCTTTCCACTCTTCGCTTGGCATTGGCATCCGTTGCTATTCTTCCACATTTCAGCATGTTCCCTTGAGAGTTTCCTGAACTCGTCGCACATGGCGTCAACGGCCTCCTTGCGATGGCCCGCGCCGGTCGGATCGCTGTACCATCTCGCCATGAAACCGCCGTTGGGCCTGCCAAGTGTACGGATGAGCTTCCCGCAGTATTTCCGTATGTCGTCAGTCGAACCGCGCACCATGGTGTTCTGGATGTCCACAGGACACCAGAACGTGATGCGCCCGCCGAACCGTTGACCCAGGTTCTCGAGTCCCATGTTCTCCTGTTGGTCCATCTGGATGACATCCAGGCCTGCTTCAATGAGGTCGTCCAATATGGAAGTGATGTCGCCGCAGGAATGCAGGAAGGTCAGCAGGCCCGCGTCGTGCGCAGCCTTGTAGACGCGCGCGTACCTGGGTTTCCAGATCTTCCGCCATGCGTCGGGCGCTATCATGAGGCCGTTCTGCAGGCCCCAGTCATCGCACCAGATGTAGCCGTCAGCGCCGGCTTTCGCGAAGCGTTCGATGGCGTACAGGTTCATATCCACGAGAAGATCGATCAGTTTGCCGAGCGCTTCGGGCTCGGCGATGGTGTCCATCCACGTGTTTTCCAGACCCCTGATGAAGTGGACGCGTTCATACAGGGAAACGCCCCACGCCAGAAGGAATTTGTCCCCTGCGCGGGGCCGGCCGAGGGGCAGGTCACCCCAGCGCTTCTCATCCTGCATATCAGGTATGACCAGCTTGTCCCAGTCAGACCACTCCTTGAGCGCAAAATCCTTCACTTCGCCCAGTTTGCAGACGCCCACGTTCTCCCAGACGCTGCCCCACTGGTCGACTCCCCTGCTTGGCCTGTCATCCAGGGAAGGATTCATCCCTGTGCCGACAAAATCATTGGCGAAAGGCGCAGGCAGTTCACCGGGTATCCGGTCGGCTCCCTGAAAACGTATGGTCCTCATCACGGCTTCTCTGGATGTCATATCTCTCCTTCCCGCGGGATGAAGTGGGCGCGAAACTCCAACTGGATGTCCTCTGCCAGGCCGCAAGCGACTTCCAACTCAAACGGCCGACCTGCCGCGGTCGCGGGCGTATCGATGCGCCATGCCTGCCAAGTCGCGGGGTAGGTCTTCTCGGGCAGCACCGACGCCAGATGTGTGTCTCTGCCATTCATGTTTGCGCTCGCCTTGAATAACGACCCGATATTGCCGGTCGGGACCGCTTTGCCGCCGCACGAAGCGACCGCACAGACCACCAACGTACCTCCATACTGTGCCGGCGGCGTCTCGCCCGACACCGCGCAACCGCGCCAAGTATCCTTGGACTCCTTGACCGTGTCATACATCCCCGTCGTGACGACTGTTCCGGCTTTCTTGATGATGTCGGCAGCGGTTTGCTCCACTTTAAGCGGTACAGCTACCGATGGCGCACCAAACGTCAGGCGCGGAGGGGCCTCCGGGAAATTGACATCCGAGGAGGGGGCCGCTCCTTCAGTAACCAGTTCGTAGAGTGCGACTTGAAACGGCCGCAGGCAGTCGGTTACGACCGATAATTTCGCGGGCGCGGGATAATGGCGGAAGACGCTGAACGACGTCTGCGGGTCGAGGCCAAACTCCACCGACTTCCCGAACGCGACCGAAAAGTCGTTCCAGGAGAAGTTGTTTACCGCCACAAAGGACCGCTTTCCGTCGGAGCAGGCGTAACCATAGGGCTCGTTTCGCCACGGGTCGCCCAGAACGAGCCGGGAATGGGCGAAACACTCTGGCCGCAAACGAAGCAGTTGGATGAATCGCGCCATGTCGCGTTGATCTTCATCGCTCAACTTGTCTTCGCCCAGCCACGGTTGGAACAGCAGGTTGCCGCGGCAAAGGTCCATGATGGCCCCCTCGCGCCAACGCTCCGCACCGATCGAACTGTTCCATGGCCACCGTGAAAGCCAGATGCCAAGCGAATCTTTGCCCAGCCTGGGGACATCGGCAATGAATGATGTGCCTTGATCCAGGGAGACCGCCACGCCGTCGCGCACGTAGAGCGAGGGTGTCGGGGACGGCGAGGCAGCTTCCATATTCATACCGCATTCGAACAACGTGTCGCCGTGAAGCAGCCACCATGGCGAGCGGCATCCCCAATAAAGCATCAGGAAGACATCGGGACAGGCCTGGTCGAGTGCGGCAAGAAACTCGATGACGCTGTCGTAAATCGTTTCGGTGGAATACACCCCTGGCCAATGGCCGTGATTCTGGTTGTGGCAGGTCGAAACCAGATTGTCGAATTTGAGCAACCGGGCCCCTTCTTCCGTCACATGGTGGAGAAAGGCGTTACGCATGATCGATCGAAACGGCTCGGAGGCCCGGCAGGCGGGATTGCTCCCACCCCACACATGCGTGTCCTGTCCCGTGGGCCAGGTGTAGGAGGGATTACCCATCAGGCAGTTATTCAGCAGCGGGTTCAACCCGATGTTCCAGCGGGAGAACATGGAGGAACCATCGATCCACAACCCGTGCTGCGCCCCCGTTTCGGTAAGCGCCCGCCGTGCCTTCTCGAACCCGTTTGGAAAGTGCCGGTTGAACTTCAGGAGGTCGGCGGCCGGGTCCTGCCAGAAATCAACCGAGACCAGGTCGAACGCCTCTCCGGTCTGATTGCGGAAATCGCGCAACCATTCGGCATGTCGCAGACAGGTCTCCTCCGACAACTCGGCCTCGAGCACCTTGTCTGCCGGGATCGGCCAACTGCCAAACATCGACATGATGGCGTACGGTTTGTTGTGTCCGCGGCGAACCCGGCGCATACGGGGTTTCAGGTGCTCCAGGAATGCCTCTCTCGACTGTCCCTTTTCCGCTACGCCCAACACCGCGTTCATACAGGAGAAACTCTGCCCCGGCGCAAGCAAGGCGCCCGGGAATTGCCGGAGTTGCACGCGGCCGTCCTGCCCCATGGCCCAGCCGGCAGGATGGTCAAGAGAGAGAAAGAAGGAGTCATCCGCGTAAACGGGGAACCCCATGTCTCCCTCGCTGACCTCCGCTCCGGTCCGATAGTCGCCCAGGCGCAGGTTCATGATTCGTACCGCATGGTCGCCGGTATTGGTGAGCGTCACGGATTTGATGAGTGTCTTACCGCCATCGGCAGGGCGGTAACGCAGCTCGGCCCTGATGGGTTCCTCACTGGCCATCATTGCAACACGCAACCCTCCGCCCGCCGAAGCGCGTTCCATGGCGTGGGATAGAACCGAGAAGGACAGTTTCCGGATCGGTCTTTCGCCGGCCTCGATATGCTGAAAATACGGGGGTTGCAGCAAACTCGGCCAAGGCCAGTGGTAGACATGGGCGGGGTCCACTTTGTCCAGGCGCAGGTTACGGGCGATCGGACTGCCGAGTTGCAGGGCGAGGATGTTGATCTGGCCGAAACGCAGCTTGGCATAGAGCGGACTGCCGGGCCGCACTTCGTAGACGCCCGGCTCGAACCAGCGTCCTTCCACGTTTCGCTCGCCGATGAGCGTGCCGTTGACGAAAACCCGCGTGTGACGGAAGTCGCCGACGCCGAAGCCACCCAGTGTCAGGGTCAGCGGTTCGCCCTTGAGTGAGTCGGGCAGGAACACCCGTGTCCGCGCCCAGGCCCAGTAGGGGGGGGCGTGAATGAGCCAAAACAAGCCTGTGCATGTTGGCCATCGCGAAGCGTCTTTCAGATGCTCATGGATATCAGGGTAGTCCGGCAGGTGATAGCCCGCCAGAAAACCGCTCTCCTCGTCGGGCGCGCACGCCTTGCTTCCGCAGCGCTGAAAATGCCAGCCCTCGATCCAGATCCGTTGCCGGGCGGCGTCGACCTCCACCTCAAGTTCCGCGCCGCCGCACAGGTCGAGCGTTGTTTGCGCCAGACGATTGCGCCAGTGCAGCGCCTTCAGTTCCGTGCCCGCACTCATCTCGAAGGCAAACGCGCCGGTATTGACGCCTATGCTGCTGTTCGTCTTCAGAATGTTGCTCTCCTCAACGACAGACATGTTTGCCATTTCCCGCGGACTCCTGCCGGTCGCGAAAATCGAGGTTCATGTAGTCACCGTAGTTGAGGCGAGAAAGATGATGGTGCCGACGACCTTCACCGTCTGCACGCACCGAAACGGATCGTTCATCGGAACTTGAAGGTGGTGCCGTGCACCCAGTCGTTGCGCAGGGAGATGGATCCCACCAAATCAATCTCGCGGGCGTCCGGGTAGCCGTCGCCGTCGATATCGGCGTCCATGTTCGGCGGCAGGTTCGTTCGGATCCCGATGTCATCCAGATAGGCCTGGCCGGCATTGTTGTTGATTTCGACCGACGAATAGGCGCTCACCGAGCTGTCGAGGAACGGGACCTGTTGCAGCACGAGTTGGCCGTTCACAAAAACGGCCTCGGTCTTCAGCACGAAATCCTGGAACACCGTCACCCTCGACCACGTTTGCGTGGTCATGGACTGCGGTACGCCGCAGTTCATGAAGAGGTTGGAGCACACGAGCCAGCCCGACGGCGAGGCCACCTCCAACCAGCCATTCGTGTCGACATAGGCGACGAAACTGGCACCATTCGTGGGCAGGTCGGGCCGGCCCAATCCGGGTTGCGGTCGCAGATAGAAGTCCGTCCAGAGGTGCGTCGTACCTGTAGTGGAAAGACGGTTGGAGACGGCCGTCTCGCCCGGCAGGACTGCGGCCCGGGCGCCCCCGTTGAACACGGAACTCTGCACCACGACATTGGTATCCCTGGCACCCCAGCCGTGGAAACCGAGGTCTACGAGGCGTGTTCCCGACGTGTAGAGTTCGAAGTCATCCGTGAACGGCAGCGGCACCGCAGCCAGTTGGCCCCACGTGTTGTTGATCGTGAACGTGCCGCTCATGTCCACGCCGGAACCGACTACCACGAAGTGGCCACTCGTAAACTGCAGTTGCCCGCCGCCGGTCACGGTGAGGTTGTTGGTCACGGTGACGGTCCCCGAGCCGGCCACTTGCACGAGTCCGGTCACGGTCGCCGAGTTGGCGGATAACGTCCCACCTCCCGCCAGCGTCAGTGTCCCGTAAACATTCAGGGTCGCGAGCACGGCGGACTGAGCGACCGTCACGTTGGCATTCGCGTCCACCAGCCAGATGCCGCCGCACGAAACGGTGCCATTGAAGGCTACCGTGGCGGCCACAATCGAACTGTTGCCCGTGCAAAGGAAAGCGCCTTGGAAGGCAGCCTGCGCGCCCGCCTGAATCGACAGGTTGGAACACGTGACAGTGTTCGAGAACCCAGCCACGACTCCGGTGTCCAGCGTGCAGGTTCCCGCGCACGCCAGGGCGCCCAGAAACGTCGCATGCGCGCCGGCCGCAACATACACGTTACTGCACGTGACCGCATAGAACGTCGCCGTTGAACCCGCCGCGACCACCAGGTTGCTGCATGTGAGCGCGTCGCCGAATACGGCAGTCGCATTCGTATTCACCGTGACGTTCCCCCAGGTCATCGCGCTTTGGAACGAGACCGAGGCGTTAGTCGAGATGGTCAGGGAACCCATGTTCGTGAAGGCGCTGCCGGTGAACGCGAGGCTGTTCGTGGCCAGAACATCGTTCGTGTAGGTGCCGGCGTAGACGTAGAGCGTGTCACGCGGACGCCACGCACTGATCGCCGCCTGGAACGTGGGGTATTGCGGCTGGCCCGACCCAGTACCAACGTACTGCGTACGCGCGGCGTAACCGTAGGTCGCCAGTTCGACCGTCGTGGTATTGGTGAGCGCATAGGTCGTCTTCACCCACACGTCATCGGCCCAGGCATTGCTGGAGCCGTTGACGAGCGCGAGCGTGTTATACGCGGACGCGGGGGTGATGAAGGGCAAATCCTGCGCCGCCAGATGGCCGTCGACCAGCACGGCCTGATTCGAGGTGGCGTAGTTTTGATAGACAGTCACCCGCACGAAATTCGTGGTGGCCGGCGCCAGCGTCCCGCCCCACACGTCATTCGTGAAGACCTGTTCACCGTTCGTGGTGACCAACGTCACGTACCCGTTGGTATTGAAGTAGAGACACAGGCTGGCGCTGTCCGTGGACAGAGCCGGCGGGCTCACACCCAGCGCCGGCTTCACATATAGGTCGGTCCAAATGACCTGCCCGCCTCCGCCGTTGACCGTGTTGGTCAACGTGGTGTTGCCCGGCAGGGTCACGGACTGGGGCGCACTGTGGTACGCATCGTTCGTGACCATGACGCCACCGGCCGACGTTTGCCAGCCGTTGATGATGGTCGTAAAGTTCGTACCAACCGCATAGCCGTCGAAGTTGTCGAAAAAGTTCGGCGTGGCTCCCGCGCCGGTCAACGCGGTGAACCCCATTGCCGCCATCAGAGCTATGATTGTCTTCTTCATGTTCGGCCCCCTTCGGTATTCATTCATCCCCTACGCATGCACCACTCCGCGTACCGCGGTGAGTGAGTTAGCGGATGACGATCCCGGTTCCGAACACTCCTTTTGCGAGTACCAGTTGCGTGTTACCACTCAACTTCTGTAACCGATACTGCGAGTCACTGGGCACGAAGGTCGGCGCGATATTGGCGGCCGTCATGATGATCCATGGGCCCGCGCCCGTCACTGTGATGCTGACCTGAACGGGACTGCTCAGGGCCGTCACGTTGCCGGAAACCGCCAACTGATCGGCGTTGCCGCCATTGGCGTCAATATGGAGTTGACCGCCCGCGAAGACCACATTGCCTGTGACCGTGAGCGTGCCAATCCCGCCGACCGTACCCGGATCGACAGTACCTCCGGCATTCACGGTCAGCGCCGTGGCATTGTTCGTGGCAATCCAACCCGTGCCGGTCAGTGTGGCATTGGTCCACACGGTGACCGGGCTGACGATGCCTCCGTTGACGGCCAGCGTCCCGTTGGTGATTGTCGTCGGGCCGGTGTAGGTGCTGGTACCGGACAGGGCCCAGGCACCCGTGCCGTCCTTGGTCAGGGCCGTCTTGTTGGCCGCGCTGTTGTTCGTGATGGCGCCCAGGATCGCATTGGCCGCCATGTTCGACCCTTGGAGCGTCAGGGTTTTACTGCCGGCGCCCGTGGTCGTAAACGTGCTGCTGAACACCAGCGGCCCCGTGCCGGAGGCGTCGATGATACCGCCGCCGGTCGTGCCGGCCAGGTTGATCGGCCGGTCGGTCGTCTCACCGGGGCCGATGTAGCTCAACTGGCCGGTCGTGGTGGTCGCCCCAAGGGCGATGGTGCCGTTGGCCGGCGATGGCGCACCCAGGTTGCTGCTGGCGCTGCCGTTGTTCGTGCTGTTGAGCGACGCCACGCGCACGACGCCGTTCTGGATGGCCGTCGGTCCCTGGTATGTGCTGGGGCCGGTCAAGGTCAAGGTGCCCGTTCCGACCTTGATCAACGAAAGCGGATTACTGGCGCCGCCATGGGCGATAATGCCATCGAAGGTGCTGCTGGCGTCGCCGTAGCCGATGGTGACCGGGAACGTGCCCGCGCCAAGGTTCTCGTAGATCAGGCCGGCACCCCAAAGACCGTTCATGGCGACGCCGGAACTGGTATTGATGTAGAGGGTACCGTGGACGTACACGTCGCCCTTGCCGGGGCCGATCGGAATGACGTTGGCGCCCCACACCATCAGTGAATTGCCAATGATCGTGGTATTGCCCGTATAGTTCCCCGTGGCGCTGACCTGGGCACCATTGCCAACAGCCCCCGCGCTGTTGATGTAGTAAGTGACCCCGCCGCTGCCGTTGATAGTCCCCTGAAGCGAGTTGAGGTTGCCCCCATCCGTGCCGATCACGCCCTCCGCGGCGCCGAAGTTGAGGTTCACGTTATGCGTCTTCTGTCCGCGCATGTAGAACGCGCCGCTGGTGATCGTCAGCGTGCCGGTGCCGCTCACGATCGCGGAGCCACTGATGAACAGGGAGTTCACGGTGGCGTTGGTGTTGATGACGGTGGTGCCGCTCGTGAGGGAGACGTTACTGTTGGTGACAACGCCATCCGTGATGGCCGTGTCGTATTCCGTAGCGGCCGTCAGGGGCCGGACCCCCTTGCTGCTGTCGTACGTCACGAAGTTGTCCCCATTTCCGGCTGCAGTGATGCTGCCGATCGCCCAGGGGAGTATACTGATGTTGTGAGTTCCGGCGGCGCCGCCACCACCCACCAGCATGCCGGTCGGAGGTGTCGTGAACCAGATGTTGGCGTTGTTTGCGATCGCCGAGGCGATGCTGTTGACGCCCAGACTCGTACCGCGGAACAGCACGACGGCGTTGTTGGTGCGCACCAGCCGACTTGCCGTAAGTTGCGTGTTCTTCGCGGCGTCGGGCGTCAGGGTCACGATGTCCAAGTTACCGTACGCATAGGGGCTGGCGGCCGCATCCAATACCAACGCATCCGTGATGGTCTCGACGTCACTGGCACCCGCATTGCCAGTGACGGCCAGCGCGGCGTTCTTCAGCACGACTCCTTTGGCGCGAGTCGCACCCGTCACGTTGTTGGTGCAGTCGAAGCTGACGGCCGTACCGCAGAAGGCCGTAATCACGTTGTTGGCAAATGCGCCGCTCCCGCCATACAACGACAACGTGCCGTTATTGAGCGCAATCGGACCCAGAAAACCGGTATTGCCCGTTTCAAAGCGAACGATGTTGATATTGGGAACGGTGCTGCCAAGGACCAGACTGTTTGTGATCCCGCCGGTCATGTTGGCGATCACATTCTGCGTGAAGTCCAATATGTTGGCACCCCGGTTCCAGACGGCGCCGCCCAAGCGATAGGTGTTGCCGGCACCGACTCCGAGCGTGGAGGCGGAGTAGGCCGTCGTGTCGCCCCCGTAAGTACTGTAGCCACTGATGCCCAAGGAGAGAAAACCGTTGCCCAGCGCCCCAAGATCCAGCGCGTTGAGCGTGGTGTGACTGGTCGAATCGGAGAACAGGGACAGCACGGCGTTGGTCGAGCGGCTATCCAACAGCGAATTCAATTGCGCCTGTGTTGCATCCCAGGCTACGGCCAGGGTGGCCGGGTTGGTGGGCGCACCGTTGAGCAGGACCTTGGCGCCACCGGCCGTGTTCACGTTCGCGATGTTCACCAGTTGCAACTCGGCGCCGGGGCACACGGTCACATTGCTGGCGCCGAGACTTTGGATGCTCCCGCCCGCCGTCAGTACGCCGTTGCTGACGATCGTTCCGCCGGAGTAGGTATTGGGGCTGGTGTTGGCCAGCGTCGTCCGAACCGTATTCGCGCTGGTCAAGACCAGCGTCGTCGGCTGCCCGACTGCTGCATCGGAAATCTGCGGGTAGAAATTGAACACAGAGTACGTATTGTAGAGTCGGAGGGCGCGTGCACCTGTCCCCGTAAACGCCAACGCGCCCGCGTTGTTGAAACCGCCCTGATACCCACCAAACGTCGCTCCGCCTGGCCCGATCGTGAAGAGATGATCGTTACTGAGATTGACGCTATTGAAAGAGAGGGTTCCGTTGTCGATGACGATGTTCGCGGCCGCGCTCGAGGCGGCGCCGAGGGGGCCGGCCGAACCGCTCGTCGAGTTGGCATTCTGAGGCACCGTCGCGCCGCCATTGATCGTTAGCACGCCGGTGAACGTGTTGGCGGTGCCCAGACTCAGTGTCCCGCCGGTGACGGTGATGCCGCCGTTGGTGATGACATTGGCGAAGGTGAGCGTCTTGCCGCTGCCGATCGTGAGCGTGCGCGTCACGCCGCCCAGGTTGACGTTGAGGTTCTGATTGGCGGTCGAACTCCCGATGGTCACCGTCTGGTTCGCCGCCGGATTGACGGTGATATCGCCGCCGAGCGTGATCAGATGATTCGCGACGTTGTCGGCGCGCAGGGTCAGTGCGAAGTTGCCGGCGTAGTTGAACGTCAGCGGCGTCGCCAGCACCGTGTCCGCGCTGAAGGTCGCCGTCTGCGCCGCCGCCAAGGTCAACGACGAATCCCAAGTGCCGTTGATGGTGTTACCGACCCAGTTGGTGCCGGTGTTGTAGTCCCATGGCCCGGCGGCCGTCTGGACAAACCCGTTGGTCACCGCTTGAGCCATCGGCACCCAAAATGTGAGCACCAATGTCCATAACGCCACGATCTGTCCGCCACGCCCCATTCCCCTGTTCTGCTTCATGGTTGCTCCTCCTGAATCGGAATTCTACCGCATCTTCTTCAACTCAAACGTCTTCCCCGCCGGGGGGTGCATTCCCAAGGTGATGGTTAGTTTAGCGGGTCGATGGTTGCGATAAAACGATATTATTGGCCGCAAAAGCACTCAAAGAACGCAAAGGGGTATTCCTTTGTGTTCTCTGCGTTCCTTTGCAGCCATTCGGCAAGAATCTCATCTGAATTTGAACGTTGTGCCGTATATCCAATCATTGCGAATCGTAACGGACCCCAATCGATCGATCTCGCGCGCGTCCGGGTAGCCGTCGCCGTCAAGATCCCCGTCCAGCCCGGCGGGCAGGTTGGTGCTGATCGCGACATCGTCCAGGTACGCCGGACCGGCGTCGTTGTTGACCTCGACCGACGAGTCGGCACTGATCGCCCCATCCAGGAACGGCACCTGCTCCCGCGCCAGTTTTCCATCCAGGAAGATGGCTTCCTTCTTCTGGACGAAATCCTGGAACACCGTAAGGCGCGTCCACGTCTGGGTGGTCATGGGTTGCGGTACACCGTTGTTATTGTACAGATTGGAGCACACGATCCAACCCGCTGCCGACGCCACTTCCAGCCAACCGTTCGAGTCAACGTAGGAGACGAAACTGACGCCGTTCGTGGGCAGGTCGGGCCGGCCCAGTCCGGGTTGCGGGCGCAGATAGAGATCGGTCCAGATATGCGTGGGGCCGCCGACAAGCCGGTTGGAGACAGCGGCATCGTCCTGCAGGCACGCGGCCCGGGAACCCCCGTTAACCACCACGCTCTGCACCACCACGTTGGTGTCCCTGGCGCCCCAACCGCGGAATCCGAGATCCACGAGCCGTGTCCCTGACGCGTAGAGTTCGAATCCGTCCGCGAACGGCAGCGGCACGGCCGCCGCCTGGCCCCAGGTGTTGTTGATCGTGAACGTGCCGGCCATGTTCACGCCAGCCCCAGTTACCACAAACTGGCCGTTCGTGAACTGCAGTTGCCCGCCGCCGGTCACGGTGAGGTTCGTCACATTGACGGTCCCGGCGACGGCCACCTGCACGAGGCCGGTCACGGTCACCGAGTTGGCGGACAACGCCCCGCCCCCTGCCAGCATCAACGTCCCATTCACATTCAAAGTCGCCAGCGCGGCGGACTGCCCGAATGTCACGTTGGCATTCGCATCCACTAACCAGACACCCCCGCACGAAACGGCGCCGTTGAAGGCCACCGTGGCGGCCACGATCGAACTGTTGCCCGTGCAAAGGAAAGCACCCTGGAAGGCAACCTGCGCGCCCGCCTGGATCGCCAGACTGGCGCATGTCACGGTGTTCGAGAAGCCGACCGAGGCGTTCGCGCCGATCGTGCAGTCCGCCGCACAGAGCAGGGTGTTCAAGAAGGTGAGATGTACCCCGGCTTCGGTAACGAGGCTGGCGCAGGTGACCGCGTGGAACGTGCCGGTTGCGTTGGCCGAGATATACAAATTGCCGCACGTCAGGCCCTGGGCAACCGTGACCAAGTCATTCGTGCCGACTGTCAGGTTCCCGCCGCAGCCGAGCGTGCCGCCGAAAGTCGCCACATCGCCGCTGCCCAACGTGCAGTCCGTCGCGCTCGATACGGCGCCCGCGGCTGTCAGGTGGACGCCCGTTTGCGCTGTCAGGTTCGTGCAGGTGACCGCCTGGAAGGTACCCGTGGCACCTGTCCACGCGTACAGGTTGCTGCACGTCACGGACTGACCGGCGGTGAACGTCGCGTTCGTCCCGACTGTCAGGTTGCCGGCGCACACGACGGTATTCGAGAAACTCGCGGCCGCACCGAGATCGAGCGTGCAGGCCCCCGTGCACGCCAGGGCGCCCAAACCCGTCACGTGCGCGCCGGTCGCGACGAACACACTAGCGCAGGTGACCGCCTGGAACGTGCCCGTGGCACCCGCCGAGACGGCCAGAGCTCCACACGTAAGGGATTGACCGCAGGCAACTGCTGCGTTGTTGCCGATCGTCACGGCACCCGCGCATACGACGGTGTTCGAGAACCCGGCCGTGGCACCGGTGTCCAGGGTACAAGTCCCCGCGCACACCAAAGTGCCCAGGAACGTCGCATGCGCGCCGGACGCGACAAACACGTTGCTGCACGTGACGGCGTAGAACGTCGCCGTGGCGCCGGTTGCGACCACCAGGTTGCTGCAGGTCAACGCGGCGCCGAACACGGCAGTCGAATTCGTATCCACGGTAACGTTCCCCCAGGTCATTGCACTCGGGAAGGTGACAGAGGCATTGGCCGATACTGTCAGCGTGCCCGTATTGGTAAAGGCGTTGCCCGAGAACGTTAGGCTGTTCGTCGCCAGAACGTCGTTAGTGTAATTGCCGGCGTAGACGTACAACGCGTCGTGGGGCCGCCACGCGCTGATCGCGGTCTGGAACGTCGGGTACTGAGGCTGACCGGACCCGACGCCCACGTAGAGCGTGCGGGCGGCGTAACCGTAGAGCGCGAGTTCGGCCGCGTCACTCATCCCGTTCGTATTCGCGTCGTTGGTGAGCGTGGCCGTATCATAGGTCGTCTTAACCCACACATCGTCGACCCAGGCATTGGTAGAACCGTTGAGCAGACGGAGGGTGTCGTACGTGGCGACCGGAGTGACGAACGGCAGATCCTGCGCCACCAATCGTCCGTCGATCAGCACGGCCTGCTTCGAGGTGGCGTAGTTCTGGTAGACGGTCAGGCGCACGAAATTCGTGGTGGCCGGCGCGAGCGCCGTGCCCCAGACGTCATTCGAGAGAACCTGCTCGCCTGCCGCGGTGACCAGCGCCGCGTACCCGTTGGTGCCGAAGTAGAGGCACAAACTGGCGCCGTCCGTCGAGAATTCCGGCGGGGTATCACCCATCGCCGGCTTCATGAAAAAATCGGTCCAGATGACCTTACCGCTCCCGCCGCTCACCAAGTTCGTCAAGTCGGTCCCGACCGGCAGCGTCACAGACTGCGTGCCGCTGTGGGCGGTATCGTTCGTCACCATGACGCCGCCGGCGGACGTCTGCCAGCCATTGACGGTGGTCGTGAACGTTCTGCCCAACGAGTAACCGTCAAAGTTGTCGAATAGATCGGGCGTGGCTCCCGCGCCGGTCAAGGCGGTGAGCCCCAGTGTCGCCATCAGGACTATGATCGTTTTATTCATGTTCGGCCCCCTTCCGCTTTCGTTCACCCACCCCGCGCCAGGCGCGCCGCATTCCGCGGCGCGCGGCCCTTAGTGGATGATGACCGCGGTTCCGAACGAGCCTCGCGAAAGCACAAGTGTTGTGTTGTTGTTATACTTCTTCAGACGGTACTGCAGATCGCTGGACACGAACGTGGGCGCGATGCTGGCCGCCGTCATGACCGTCCACGGGCCGGTGCCGGTTGGCGCGACATTCACGTAAACAGGACCTACGCCGCTGGCATTCGTCACAATGCCACTCACGGCCAGCAAGTCAG
>Ga0118677_10006761_pt1 | contig 19256 bp, 16 predicted proteins | sample AliMusrvi5mmetaG_FD_86154 | JGI IMG/M metagenome (GOLD analysis project Ga0118677, IMG submission 86154) | reverse complement strand
TGGCGAAAGTCACCGGCACTCAGGCCATGCTGATTTATCCAGACGGCTTGGAAAAACCGATGGTGCGGCGGGGGCCGGCTAATATCCATGAATATGTGCCCACAGTAAGAAAAGCTGCAGCATGCGGAGTTGACGTCCTAGTATGTGAATGCATGGCGCTGCAGCCGGTCTTGCAGGCTTTTTGCGAGCGGCGTCTATTGCAGTCACACATAGGCGTTATCACGAATGTGCGGCATGATCACGAAGAAATCATGGGTTGCGGCCTGGTGTCGATTGCGGCTGCCCTGGGGCGCACGATACCTTCCGGCGGCGCATTGGTGACAGGAACCGGGGCTTTTGATCTGTTGGCGAAGGCCGGAGTAATTCCCGCGGACAGCCGGCGTTGTCATGTTGTTGATGCACAGACAGACGGTGACTTGCCAGGCGCTGATTTTCCGTTCGAAGTCGAACCGGAAAACCTGGCGCTGGCAGTGCGGGTCTGTGAACTGACAGGAGTGCCGCGGCAGGTTGCTCTGGAGGGGATGCGTTCTTCGCTGCCTGACAGCGGGAACCTGACAGTTCGGGAACATGTTCTGGGGAACCTCCGCATCAGGGTGGTTGACGCAATGGCAGCCAATGATCCTGATTCCACGCAAATTCTTTGGCGGCGTTATGTGTCTGATGCTTCATCAGTTGCCGGTGTTCTTCTGCATAGCCGGGTGGACCGGCGGGTGCGCACGCTGGGATTGTGCGCCCTGTTTGCAGGGCTGCATGCCGGTCCCTATTATCTTACCGGAGATATTGACTTTGCGGCGCGGCAGCTGCAAAAAGCCGGCGTTGCCTCCGCAGGGATCATCCGGGTTCCGGAAGCGACACTGGCCGCGGTGTTGTCCAAGGTGTCCGCAACGATGCAAAAGGTGGAAGGAACGCTTTTTGCGGCAGGCAACAGGAAAGGATTTGAAATATAAAGCTCTTATGCATTTTTTATTTATCGGTGTGCTCGTTTCTTTATTTATAGCCGAAACCACAGGCATTTCACCCGGCGGTATCGTTGCAGCCGGTTATTTGGCTTTGTTTGCGCTGCAGCCGGCCTGGCTGGCCGGTACATTGCTGATTGCACTGGCAACCTGGGGGCTTGTCCGTTTCCTTTCACAATATTTATTGCTGTACGGGCGGCGGCTTTTTGCCATGCATCTGTTGACAGGCATGCTGCTGGGGCAGGCCGTTATGCTGTTCAGTCGGGGAATGACTCACTGGGACTGGGGAATTTCCGTGATTGGCTGGATTATCCCCGGTCTATTATCCCGTGACTTCGACAGGCAGGGCCTGCTGCCGACGCTGGCGGCCACGTCTCTGGCGGTCGTGCTCGTTCGTCTGGTTTCCCTCCTGGGAGAAGGTTTTCTATGGTAAAAAAATTAACGTTTTTTCTTATTGCCAATCTGGTGGTTCTGAGTTGTTTTCTGTTTTTTGTTGCAGCAGAGCCTGATGTACATGCCGGGGAAAAGACAGCGGCAATGGAAAAAACACGTATGGCGCAGAAAGTAATCGGGTCCCGCCTTCAGGGGCCTGAATACACTTTTATCACGACGACTCTTGCGCCGCGGGCGGCCAAAAACCTCTCCCAACACCCGGATTTTGCAGCGGTTGTTGTGGAATGGCTGCTCGAAGCAGGCGTAGGTCCGGGAAAAAAGGTGGCAGTGAATTTTTCCGGCTCATTTCCTGCGCTGAATATAGCGGTTTTGGCTGCCATACAGGCGGTCGGAGCCGAGCCGGTCATCGTCAGTTCGGTGGGAGCTTCGACCTGGGGTGCGACCGACCCTGAATATACGTGGCTGGACATGGAAAAAGAACTGCAGCAGGCCGGTCTTTGGAACTGGCGATCTTCCGCAGCGTCTCTTGGCGGAGTGTGGGACCGTGGCGGCGGCTTGACTCCGGAAGGCAAAGAACTTGCCATGACTGCAATACTGCGAAGCGGGGTCCCCTTGTTGGCGCCTGCCACCCTGCGGGAGGCGATTGAAAGGCGGCTGGACATCTATCGGAGCGTTGACGGACGACTGCCTGACGTGCTGGTCAATGTGGGAGGCAATCATGTAATTTTCGGCGAGGCAGGGCATAGCTCCCCGCTGCCGCAGGGACTGAATATCGGCTATCACCCGCTGCTCAGCAGGCATGACGGACTGGCCGCAGCCTTTTTGCAGAGTAACCGTCCGGTAATCCATGTTATCAACATTGCGCAAATTGCGGCAAAATATAATATTTCCAGCAGCGCCGAACCGGGACGCAGCAGGGCTTTTCTGCAGATATCCCTTCCTTTGCCGCTGCGCGCTTGGCTGGCAGTCTGGCTCGCAGCAACGATTTTTTTTCTCTGGGGCGGGCGGTCAAAATGCTTTTGAAGACAAAAGAACTTTTCCAGGCAACAGGAGTTTGCTGCTGACGGGCCAAATATCAATAACTCATAAAAGGTTTGTCGGTAGCGTGCCGGCGGTCAGTCTGCCGGTATAATCGATTTTAATGAACCATTGACACAAATCAAGAAAGATGGTGTTTTGATGAAACCGTGATTCTTTTTGCAATTATTGCTTATAATGCTTTTTATCCTTCGCACAGCCTGTATGATTCTACACTTGGAGTTGGATCAACAGGCCGTAGCTCGAAATAAGCGCGACTACGGTTCAGGTTGAGCTTTCATCTCCCCTTGAACCAAGTCTTGCTTGATGTTCGCCTTGACGTTGTTAAGGCGTTTTTTGGGCTTAGGGGGGGCGAACGAATACATGAATATGAAAGATTTCGTGTAAACGTATGGTGATTTCTCGATCAAGGATTGTGCACAAGATGTTGGAATTGATTTCATTACGCGATTGGATCGCGTGCGAGCCGATTCATTATTGGGACAGTGAACTAAGAACGGCAGGGAAGTAGGTCATTCCCAACGAATATAACATCACGTAAACTATGAAGAGGGAACCCCAAATATATTGTGTAATGCGGCATGAAAAATTAACAATTATGAGCGCAGGAGAGATTGTGACTCGATTTGACGAAGTAACTATGGAACAATACCGACAGTATTATCACCGGAGCGATTTTCTGTCGTACACTGGCTATGTTTTAGTCATGGTGGCTTTTGCTGCTGCATTTTCCTACCGTGACTGGCTTAAATTGGGGTTGACGGAGACTTTCTGGTCAATAATAGCTCTCCGGACTTTTATGTCGCTCAGTCTGGTAATCCTGGTGTATTTGTTTTGGAAAAAGAAGATGTCCATAATTCGGTTGGATTTTGTCACTTCATTGGGATACACTCTTCTGGTCTTGAACAACTATATCATTGGCATGATGCGCATAACATCCTACCCGGAAGGGTCCTATGCAATGTTCCCCATGATAGGAACGGTCTACATCCTGTTGTATTATCTGCTGGTGCCCATCGAAAATCATTGGCTGCGCATGGTTCCTTCCTTTAGTTTCTTGATTGTTACCGCTCTTCATACATGGTCATCCACGGAAGAAACAAACTCAAAGATTATCATTTTTAGCAGCGCAGTTATGATCAATCTGCTTGGCGCATATGTCTCCATCAAACTTTTTGAACAACGACGCGAGATTTTCCGGCAGTTTTTTTACGAAATGGAGATGAAGATACAAACACTCCGCAATGTGGAACTGGAAAATCAATTGCAGGAAAACAAACGGCTGCTGACTCAATATGAGTCTGAACTAAAACTGCTGAACGCACAAATCAAACCGCATTTTTTGTTCAATGTCATTACTTCGGTCAACTCTCTTTTGCGTACCAAACCGGAACTTGCATCGACTCTGATGGAAAAGCTGTCTGTTTATTTAAAATACGCGGTGAATTCGGATTTGGAAAGGGTTAAGATTTCTGAGGAAATGGAGGCTGTTCAGGCATATCTTTTCATTCAGCAGATTCGCATGGGAGAGCGTTTGCGTTTTTCGATTCGCGACGAATATTCAACCGATGCCGAAATATCATTTTGCGCCATACAGACATTGGTGGAAAATGCGGTTATGCATGGCTTGCAAGATTGCGAGGAAGGCGGTGAAATCACGGTCAGCGTCGTTGAGACGCCGATGATGCTGCAAGTTTCAATACGTGATAACGGCAAAGGAATGGATGTCGAACAAATACTCAGTCACCTGGAGGAAACCCGACCGATTGCCGAACAGGGCAGGAAGCGAAGCATCGGCTTGTGGAATCTGAATCGGCGGTTGCAACTGCTCGGAAGCGATGGCCTGCACATTTGGAGTGCGAAGGGAGACGGAACGGAAGTGAGTTTTGAGTTGCCTTTGCAGCGTTGTGCTGAGAAAATCGGCGAGGTTTTTCCGCTGTCATCCGGTAGTTCACATGCTTAATCTGATGATGGTGGATGATGAAAGGCATGTTCTTGACTTTATGGTTTCCTTGGTGCAGGCGGCAGGCGCTAATGTCGTCGCGGAATTTACCCGCCCCAAAGAGGCATTGAACTGGTTCCGGGAAAATTATAACGAAGTGGATGCCGTTTTCCTCGACATCAGCATGCCGGTAATCGATGGTTTTGCCATGGCAGATGTTATTGGAAACATTACGCCGTATAAGCCGGTGGTTTTTGTTACATCGTATGATCAATATGCCGTAAAAGCTTTTGAGATGGCTGCACTTGATTACCTGCTCAAACCGCCGTCATTGGAGAGGATGGAGAAAACATTGCAGCGTATCTCTTCACCCGGTCACTCTGATAGGGGCATGCAGAGTGAGAAAAATGGCGGAAAATACGGAATGCTTTCGGAATTTGAACGCCTCGAAGTACAGGAGAAGAAGAGGCTACGATCGCTTCTTTTGCAGAAAATGTCCGGAAAACACTCGGAAGATGTATTGCTTTTTCGGGAAGGCAACTGGGAATGGGTGGAAAAAGATCGAGTGAGTTGTTTCAGCAAAGGAAAGAAGGATAAATTTGTTCAGGTGCTTGTTGAAGACAAAACATATGAAACAGTGGAAAAACTGAATGACTTCCTTCTAAATTTCCCGCAAGAGTATTGGATTAATTGTTTTCGTGCGTTTTATGTCAATATAAACCACATTGAGAGATTGGAGAAAACAGTCCGCTATGATTCCGCTCTGATACTAAAGGACTCGAACATCAAAATTCCCGTGAGCCGGGGCTGCATTGACAATGTCCTGCTTGCCCTGCACAGAACAGGGCAAGGCAATGTTGAAATGTAGCGCGGAGAAGCATTAAACAGCCTTCGCAAAAAACATCTCTATCTGAAGATAGAGGTGTTTTTTTTACGGAAATCTTTCCGCAATACTAATTGTCATCGGTATCTGGGTTAGAAATTCGATTAGTCTATACATAATGGTAGAAGAAAGTAACATCTGAGTATTCTTGCGACATCCGGCCACTGTTCCTGCCACATCCGGGCATCAATCCTGTGACATCCGGCCAGCGTTCTTGTCAGATCCGGCCGCAGTTCCTGCGACATCCGGCCAATTGACGGTACCTCGAAAAATCAACTTCTGTACAATGGAATCATTGAGGATTGTACGGGAGGAAAAGAATGAGGTGCGAAGAACCGGTGAAAATTTTAGAAATATTGAGACTGACGGAACAGGGTTATTCCCAGCGGGAAATCGCAACGAGCGTCAAATGTGGCAAATCGACGGTTGGAGAAATTCAGAAGCGCTGCCGGCGTGGCAATCTGCAGTATGATGCTGCGGCGGGGATGAATAATGATGAAATCAAGCGACGGCTCTATCCAGACAGCTATGGACATTTCATCAAGGTGGATCCAGACTGGCCCCATATTCACGAGCGGCTGCAAACCAATAAACGACTCAACTTGCAATATCTTTGGGAAGAATACAAGCAGGAGAACTCCGATGGATTAAGCTACAGCCGCTATTGTCACCGATACCTGGAATGGAAGAACGAAACCGGCAAAAATGTGATCATGGTTCAGAATCGTGAACCAGGCAAGGAATTGTTTGTCGACTGGATGGGGGATACACTGGATTGTGTGGCCGATAGCGCCACCGGAGAAATTCTGGCAGCTCATTTCTTCGTGGCCACCCTCGGCGACAGTTCTTACCCGTATGTCGAAGCTTTCCCCGATGAAAAGCTGGATAAATGGCTCCTGGCTCATGTCCATGCCCTCGGTTATATAGGCGGTATTCCAAGGGTCATCGTGCCGGATAATTGCAAAACAGCCACGACCAAGTCCAATTACTATGACCCCGTGATCAATGCGTCCTACTGGGAGCTCGCCAAACACTACGAAGTGGCAATCCTGCCGGCAAGAGTGCGAGAACCGCAGGATAAAGCGCCGGTAGAAAGCAGTGTGGGCTGGTTGGAGACCTGGCTGTTGGAATGGCTGCGCGGCAAACGGTTCTTCGGATTTGAAGCGCTGAATGCCGAAATACAATACCGAGTGCAGGAATTGGCCAGGCGGCCTTTCCAAAAACGCAAGGGCAGTCGGCAAAGTGTTTTTGAGACCGTGGACAAGTCGCGATTGCGGCCATTGCCCTATGCGCAGTTTGAACATGCTGACTGCATCCTCCGCCGAACACCGGCAAACTACCATGTCGAATGGGATGGTTTTTATTATTCGGTGCCGCATGGTCTGTACAAGCAGATGGTAACCCTCAGAGCCACCGGAACCAGCATCGAAATTCTCAATGACAACCGAGAACGGGTGGCTGTGCATCAGAGGCGCCATACAGGATCAAGATATGTAACCCAGCTCAGCCATATGCCGCCTCACCATCGCCATCAACAGGATGCCAACCATTTTGACGGCGCCAAATACCGCCTCTGGGCCGGTAACATGGGTCCGAAAACCTATGCGGTGATTGATCACCTTTTGTCCGCTCAAGTCGCGGAAGAACAGGCTTACCGCTCTTGCATGGGGATATTGCAATGCGCCAGGAAATATGGCAATGAGCGGTTGGAATCTGCCTGCACCAAGGCGGTGGTTATGAAATCCTGCTCCTACTCCACCATCTCCACCATCCTGAAGAATGGTCAGGATAAGGTCTGTTCACCTCCAGCATGTAAACCCACGCCCCGGCACGAAAATCTGCGCGGCTCTGAAGCCTATGTTTAGGGGGTGGACGAGTTGATTAACCAGACGCTGGATAAGTTAAGCAGCATGAAGCTGCGGTCGATGGAAAAGGAATACCGTCGCCAGATGGAACTGCCTGCCAACGCCGCCCTATCCTTTGATGAACGGCTTGCCATGATGGTGGATGCCGAGTGGCTCGCCAAAGCCAACAATCGCTTGCAAAAATTACTGCGGGAAGCCAATCTAAAAGAACGGACAGCCCATCTGGAAGATCTCAACTTTGACCCGCGGCGGCACTTGGACAAAGCCACCATTGGCCGTCTTGCCGACTGTGGATGGATTAGAGAAGGCAGAAATCTCATTGTGACCGGGGCAACCGGTACTGGCAAGACATATTTGATCAGCGCCTTTGGCCATGCCGCTTGTAGAAAAAGCTTCAAAGTTCGTGCCTACAGGGTAAGCCGGCTTCTGACTGATCTGGTGATTGGTCGGGGTGACGGCTCCTACAACCGGCTGCTGAATGAACTGAAGAAACCAGACTTGCTCATTTTAGATGATTTTGGCATGACCGCTCTTGATCCTGTTGCCTGCCGTGACTTGCTTGAAGTGGTCGATGACCGTCACGGCAGTAAGTCCACTGCTATATCTGCTCAACTGCCGGTAGCAAAGTGGCATGGCGTATTCGAGGATGCTACGATCGCTGATGCAGTCTTGGACAGGGTAGTAAACAATGCGCACAGAATTGAACTGAAAGGCCCGAGTCTACGACCCCATCAGAACCAAATCGAAGGGGGCGATGGCACAACTGACTAATTCATGTTACACTCCATGCGTGAGGTGCCGGCCCATGGCCGGATAGACAAGAACGATGGCCGGATGCCGCAAGAATGGTGGCCGGATACTTTAGGAACGCTGGCCGGATGGCACAGGAACGCTGGTCTGAATAGACAAGAATAAGCAACATCGCAATACCTTATAGTAAAGCACAAGGCTGACTAACAATGACCACGCTACGGAGAATATTTGCATTTCGGCGCGATTTTTGCATTTGGCTCTAAAATATAAATTTATAACTTCTGTTTTGTTAGAATGAAAGCAAGCCCTTGATTCAAAAGCCGGTAGCCTGCTGAATAGTTCAGGAGATGCTTTTTGACATATATTGTCATGGTGGAATATTTCATCTGGGATTGACGGCGTAACAGCCAGAACATCAAACTGGAGGAATGAATTGTGATTGCATGCGGAGTGGATTTGGGTTCGACTACGGGAAAAGCCGTGATAATCAAGGACGGAGAAATCATTCTGGGGGAGATCGTCATGGCGACGGTCAAGCCGGCGGTGACTGCGCAGTTGGCAGTGGATGCCGCGCTCAAAAAGGCGGGACTGAGCTCGGTGAAAGACGTGGCGTACATTGTCAGCACCGGGTACGGGCGGTTGAATGTGGCTTTGGCCAACGAGAACGTGTCGGAGATATCCTGTCACGCCAAAGGCAATTATTTTGTTGATCCTACAGTGCGTACCGTGATTGATATCGGCGGGCAGGACTGCAAGGCGATTTCTCTGGGCCCTAACGGCGCCCCGCTCGGCTTTGAAATGAACGATCGCTGCGCTGCCGGAACCGGACGGTTCTTCCAGGTCATGGCCCATGTGCTGGAATGCGGCATTGAAGGGATATTTTCAGCAGACAACGTCAGTCCAACACCGACAAGCATCAGCAGCCAATGCAGCGTTTTTGCCGAGTCGGAGGTCATCACGCTGGTAAACAACGAGGTGCCGCTCAAAGACATCATCACCGGTATCAATCGCGCGGTCGCCGGACGGGTGAGTTCGTTGGCCCGTCGTGCCGGGGTAGCCGACAAAGTGGTACTGTCCGGCGGCTGTTACCTGAATATGGGGCTCAGAGCCGCATTGGCGGAAGCGTTGGGATGCGCGGTGAATGTGCTGCCGATGAATCCGCAGTTCATGGGCGCGCTGGGCGCCGCGGTCTTCGCGCAGGAAAAAGCTGCAAAAGCCGGGACGCAAGACGGGGGGGCCGGAAAATGAATGATAATGTCAATTCGCAAATAGGGTTTTTTGCGCAAATTTCAAATACAATAACCAATCCTTTTGTTAAGGATTGGAAAGAAAAGGACGGTGCCGTCGTCGGTTATTTTTGCCCGGTGCTGCCGGAAGAACTGTTGATGGCGGCAGGGTTTTTTCCGTTCCTGATGCGCGGTACAGGCAGCGATAACACGAACCAGGCCGATGAGTATTTCCGTTCGAGCAGCAACTGCAGTTTTCCGAGGCACTGCTTCAATCTGGCGCTGGAAGGGAAGTACGGTTTTTTGGACGGAGTGGTGATGGGTACTACTTGCGACACCCTGAAGAATGTAATGAAAAACTGGTCCATCAGCCCGATCGGCACGCCGTTTGTGTACATGGTAAACACGCCGCATGTCAGCGGCGAGGTGATGGCTGAGTATTACCGCGGTGAACTGGCCAAGTTCAGGGCGGCGCTTGAGGAGCATTTCAAAGTGGAGATCACCGATGAAAAACTGGGCGCGGCGATAAAAACCTGCAATGAAACAAGGGAACTGCAACGGCAGCTTTATGCGTTGCGCAAGCTGGAGAATCCGCCCCTGTCCGGTTCGGATATCGTGTCAGTCATGGTGGCGGGGACGTCCATGCCCAAGGAGCTTTACAACGCAAAATTGAAGCAGCTGCTTGCAGATATCGGCGAGACCGAAATCGGCGGCAAGAAAAAACTGCGGTTGATGCTCGTGGGTTCCTGTGGCGACGATACGCTATTCACCCAAATTGTCGAAGAACTTGGCGCAGTGGTCGTTGCGGATGAGACCTGTTTTGGCGGTAAGGTGATCCACGGGAAAGTCGACGAAGAGAACAAGGATCCGCTGGACGCCTTGGCGCGCTACCAGATTGTTGACAATCCGATTTGCGCTAAAATGGCCAATATGCGTGATGCGAGGAGAGAAGCAGTTCTGTCCGCCGTCAGCGAGTATCAGGTCGACGGAGTCCTCGGACAGCGCCTGGGCTGCTGCGACACCTGGGGCGTAGAACTTTACATCCTGCACGAGCAGCTGCTTGCAGCAGGGATTCCCAGCATGATGCTGGAGCGTGAATATGTCCCGGACAATATTGGGCAGGTTTCAACCCGGGTGCAGGCCTTTCTTGAGACGATGGGAGGATGAGTGCAATGAATACGCAGGAAATTCTCGACCAATTGAATGCGGAAGGCAACGAAGGGCTGGCCCGCCTCTCCATGCAGGCCATTGTGGACAGCGCAAAAAAACGCCGTCCGTTCGTTCTGGTGACAGATGATATATTTCCGGAAATTCCGGTTGCCATGAATATCTCGGCAGCAATCATGACGGTTGCAGGAGCCTATGGCACGGCAGGAGCCGAGGGCCCGGGAAACATTGACAGGGCCACGGAGCTGGGAATAGAAACGAGGCTTTGCGCCAGTGTCAAGGTTGCGGCTTGGCTAGTTCTCAGCGGTCAGATTCCTAAACCGGATGCGATCATCACCACCAATTCCCCCTGTGACGCGGTGCAATCACTCGGCCAATTGCTTGACAATTACAAACCTTGGGCAGATGTGCCGAGATTTTACCTGGATGCTCCGCATGGCAACGACAAAGACAGTTTCAGCTATCTCGGCAAACAGCTGCAGGAGTGCGTGGCTTTCCTCGAAGGCATAGCCGGGCGAAAACTGGACCGGCAGAGACTGCTGGAGGTCTGCAACGAATCCAACAAACAAATGCAGCTGCTGCTGGAACTGCAGGAACTCAAACGCGCCACACCCTGTCCGTTTGATCCGGACCTGCCGCGCAAGGGCTGGCAGTTGGGGCGCTGGGTGGCGCCGATCATCCCGGAGATTTATCCGCGGGTAACCGGCTGGATCGAGCAGGCGCTTGCGGCGGCGGAAGGTCAGGCCAAGGCGGGTCTGGGCATTCCGGGGGTCAACGAAAAAATCCGCTATCTGTGGTACGATGTCTCCCCGATCTGGGCAGGCAAGCTGTTCCCACGCCTGCGGCAGGAACTCGGCGCTGTCGACATCATGACCTATTATTCGTATATGATTGACGAAATGATCGACACTACGGACGAGGACAGCATTTTCGAATCCATCGCGCGCAAATATCTGATGGCCACGCCGATGACACGCCAGGCCATGCACACGGCGGATATTTATTGCCAGGATGTGGTGCGAATCTGCCGCGACTTCAAATGTGACGCGATGATCATGCCCAGCCATGTCGGGCACCGCGACACCAATTCCTATTATCATGTCGTCAAGGATGTTTGCCGCGAGAATGGTATCCCGTTCATGTTCATCGGCTGTGATGTCTGGGACGAGCGGTATATGTCGCCTGATGTCGTCTTTGACCGGATGAAGACATTCTTTCAGGTGATGGGACTGGCATAGGCGAAAGCAGGGAAGGCACGGAGGATGGCAAATGCTTTTTGATGCGTATATAGAAAAAATGCATGAATATGTCAGTCATATGCAAGTCGCGGGACGAGCTGTGAATGAGTGGCGCGTGCCTGTTTCGGAGCTGAGAAACAACCTGCCGGTTGCGGTTGGCCCAGGCGCCAACATCGGCATCATCCTGCGCGGAGATACCTACGTGGAGCTGGGCAATCCCGAAGCCGGTTCGGCGGCAATCAGTCTGTTTACCGACCAGGTCGAATTGGTTAACGACGGACGGATCACATTAATCGGACCTGATATGGACAAGATCGGCGGGCAAAGCCTACCGTTCGGACAAATCGTGATTGTCGGCGGCGAGGGGCTGGAAAACAGCGATTATGAGGCCCTGCAGCGAGCCGGTATTGTCGGCGACATGATTGAGGGTTACCAGATGCGCAGCCTGCCCCGGAATATCTGGAGCCGGGTGAGCAAGGACTCTGCAGGAAAAGGTTTTTGTTTTGAAAGTCTGGGAAAAGCGTTAATGGTTCTGTACAAGACAGCCAACCCGAAGATTGGGGCAATGGAAGTAATTTTTGTGACATCAGGTAAAGAGGACGTAAAATGGCTGGGCGATATTTCGGCTCAAGTACAGAAGATCACCCGGGAAATTGTCAGGGAAACCTGGAAAATCAGGGGATTTGATATCGACTGCTCACAGAATTGTTCTGCCTGCGCGGACAAACCGGTCTGCGACGATATCAGGGAAGTGTTGCAGGAGAAAGAAGCAAGGGCTTCCCGCAGTGAAATCGAAAAGGAGCTGAGAGGATAGATGGGCAAAGCAATGGATTCAACGAAAAAAATGCCGATTTTGGCGGTGTGCGGCAAGGGCGGCGTAGGAAAAACAGTCTTTTCGGCTCTATTGTCCCGTGTGCTGATCGATGCTGGATATTCGCCCCTGTTATTAGTTGATGCGGATCCGGTCGGAGGACTGACCTCGGCTATTGGAGAAACAGCGGCGGACACTCTGGCGGGCGTCCGTGACCGCTTCATCAACACGGCGCGAACAGGCGGAAAGGCCGAACTCGTGAAGGCAGCCGATGAACTCGATTATTTTGTCCTGAAAGCCCTGGTCGAGAGAGACGAATATTCCTTGCTGGCGATGGGACGCAATTTGGAAAAAGGCTGCTTCTGCTCGGCCAATAATTTGCTTCGCACGGCGATAGATTCTTTGATTCCTTCCTTTTCCAGCATGCTGATTGACGCCGAAGCCGGCATCGAACAGATCAATCGTGATGTTACCGGCCGCGTCACTCAGGTTGTTGTGGTGGTGGATGCATCCCAGCGAAGCATGGATACGCTGCGTACCATTATAGAAATGGTTGGCCCCGGACAAATTTCGGTGGTTGCCAACCGGGTCGAATCGGCAGAGGCATTTAAACTACCTGAAGGAATACCGCTTCTGGGGTTGATTCCGGAAAATCAAGAGCTGCGCGATTTCGACCGGGCCGGGCGACCGCTGTGGCAATTATCGACGAAGAACGAAGCGCTGCTGGCGGTGCGGAAAATCGCCGGTGTCATGGGGATAAGCAAAGCATAGAAAAAAAGGAGTCTTGCCCATGATTGAAATTATCCTGACAACACTTCCTCTGTCGATTGCAGCGGCTGTGAGCCCGACCTCCCTGCTCTTGTTGCTGGCGATCCTGATGGCAAAAGAAGGGCAGGTCCGCAATGGCATGGCCTACATTGCCGGAGGGTTGCTGGCCTATAGCGGAATTCTGGTGGTAGTGCTGTTTTCCTATAACAGCGCGGCCTCCCTGTCCAAGCCTCCCCACAACCTGCTGCACGGAACGGTGGATCTGGTTCTGGCGGTTGTGGCGCTGGGCATCCTGGTTTATCTGTTGCAGAAGGGAAAGTCAGCCGGACCCAAGAAACCGACGAAGATGCCGCAGGGTTTTTTTGCGTATATGATGTTTGGCGCGTCGATGCGGGTGGCGAGCGCGAACACGATTCCTCCGTTCATCAGCGCAGTCAAGGCTGTAGCCGGCGCGGAGCTGGCAGGAACTGCGGAGGCGGTCGCGCTTTCGGCGGTGGTGCTGGTCACGATGCTGCCGCTCATTGCTCCTTTCATTCTGTTTATTTTCAATCAGGAAAAAGCGTTGGCATTGCTCACGCCTGTCGGAGACTTTCTGACGAATCATAGAATAGCCATTGTTTGCACCATTCTCGCGGTGGTCACGCTTCAGCTTGCGATGCACGGCTATGCGCGGGTCATGGCAGGATTGGCATCATAGCAGGATTAATTGGCTATAAAAGGGAGAGTGGAAAACAAATGAAATCTGGATTAGATTCAAAAACGTTTGACAAGCTATCAGTAATTGCAGGCGGCACCATGAATCCGTCGGTTCAGAATTGGAAAAATAATGGCGGCAAGGTAATAGGCTATACCTGCTCGTTTGTACCCGAAGAGCTGTTTATCGCTGCAGGGCTGCTTCCTTTTCGCATCCGGGGAAAAGGCAGCAAAAACGCTGACCTGGCCGGAGATTATTTCGTCCCCGCAAGCACCTGCAGTTTTGTGCTTAATTGTTTCAATCAGGTTTTGTTAGGCGAATATAGTTTCATCGATGGTGCGGTCATCGGTGGCGGTTGCGACGCGAATCGGCATATCCTTGAAAACTGGCAACATAGCTCTGTCAAAACTCCTTTCTTGCAGCGAATTTTCTTTCCGCACGCGAGCAACGAGGCGACAGCGCTTTATTTCCTCAAGGATCTGGCGATATTGAAGGCTCAGCTGGAAGAACACTTCGCGGTGCAAATAACCGATGAGAAGTTGTGGGATGCAATCAAATTGTGCAACGAGACCCGCGATTTGCAGCGCCGGCTCTATGCCCTCCGGCAGGTTGACAGTCCGCCGATTAGCGGCAGTGAAACCATTGCAGTGATCGTTGCCGGCTCATCGATGCCTAAAGCCGAGTACAACGCCGATTTGAAAACGCTGCTTGCCGAACTGCGCGGCGCACCGGTCAAGGACAATAAATATTTGGCTCGGCTGATGATCGTCGGCAGCGGACATGATGAAACCTCGATATGTGACATCGTCGAAGGGCTGGGCGGCCTGGTTGTGGCAGATCTGACCTGCTTCGGCGGCAAGGTGATCTTTGGCAGCGTTAAAGAAAACGGGCCTGACCCGCTTCAGGCCATAGCGGATTACCAAGTTCTTGACCGCCCGTTTTGTCCGAAAAACCTCGATGCGCATCCGCATCTGAACAAGGAAATATTTGATAAGATCCGGGATTATAAAGTGGACGGGGTCATAGGCCAGACCTTCAGATGCTGCGAAACTTGGGGCGGAGAGCTTTATGTTCTCAAGAAAGAGTTTCAAGAAACGGGGATATCTATGCTTAAGATTGAGCGGGAGTACATTCCGGATTCATTGGGCCAATTGCGGACAAGAGTACAGGCTTTTATTGAAATACTGACAGGAGGTGCGTCATGAGCAGTGTATTCGACCAATTGCTGGCTGAAGTTCAAGCAGTACAAGTGGAGCTATTGATTGATGCACAGAATGCGTCTAAGAAAAGACCCTATATTATGTGTAACAGCAACTTGATGTGTGAAATACCGGTTGCTTTTGATTGCACGTTCAGTCACCTTACCATGACCGGAGCTACCGGAACCGCTTTGCCGAACGCTGGAGAACTCATCGATAAAGGAATAGAACTCGGAGTATCGAGCTCGATGTGTAATGCCATCAAAGTGGCGTGTTATTACCTTGAAGCAGGGTTGTTAACCGTACCCGATATGATAATCACCACCAACTCCTGCTGCGACTCCATGGATACACTGGGCAAGCTGATGAATGGCTACAAACCGTGGGCGCATATTCCCAGAATCCAACTGGATGCGCCTCACCACAGAGATGAAGAAGCTTTTGTCTATTTTGGCAAGCAATTGCGGCAAGCGGTAACATTGATGGAGGATATCGCCGGCAGAAAAATGGACTGGAATCGTATGAATGAAGTCTGTGTGGAATCAAACAAACAAAGACAACTGCAGCTCGAGTTTCAGGAAATGAAGAGGGCGGTACCCTGTCCGGCGGAACCTGATCTGGCACGATTGGGTTCTGAATATACCAATTGGATAGTTGAAAGGGTATCTCCAAAAGCAACTGATTGGCTTGAACGACTTGTCAGTGCTACCGAGCCTCGCGTGAAAGCAAAGCAGGGCATTGACGGCGTGACTGAGAAAGTCCGCTATTTGTGGCAAGACCTTGCCGGGAGCTGGCCTGAAGGCGCAGTCCGTCAGCGCCTGCAGAAAGAGCTGGGCGCTGTCGGTGTAATGGATTATGTGCAATTCGCGACATGGACACCGATTGATCTTTCCAGCGAAGAAAATATGTTTACTTCGTTTGCCAAACGCTTTCTTCTGGAAGACCCCATGAACAGGCAAGCTCTGCATGACGTACAGTTTTATTGCGATGATATTCTGCATATCGTTAAGGACTTTAAATGTGACGCGGTGATCATGGCTGCTCATGTCGGACACCACGATGTAAATTCAAAGTTGAAAATTGTCAAGGATATGTGCCGCGACAACGGAATCCCGTGTCTGGTTGTCGGTATGGATATCTGGGACAAGCGTGTTGTGCCGCCTGATGTAGTGTATGAGAAAATAAAAACATTTTTTGAAATAACCGGTCTGATATAGACGAAATAATTAGGGAGGTATTGGTATGTGCAGAAACAACGATGATCCGGGTCTGAGGGTGATGGCCGAGGAAATAAAGGCCCTGCAAGTGCGGCAGCTGCAATTGCAGCAGGAGCAGCTGGATGTTCTGAAAACCATTTCCGGGCAACTGCAGGAAATACTCAAAAAAATTGACTAAAGTGGAAGAATGGAGCCGCAGTCACGCTTCCCGTTTAACAGGACAGACTGAAAGAGAAAGAGTGATGTTTGCCAATGAAAAGACCATTATGGCCTTAGCCCCTCAATAAACACTAAAAATATGGCGAAAATAAAGTAGGGAAAGGGTGTGTAAAATGAAACGCATCATTCTGGTGCTTTGTTGTCTAACGATCATGGTCCTGCTCTCCCCGTCCGTCAGCCAGCCAGCGGAAGCGGCTCTGCCTGGGCTGCCGGACATCCAGCTGATCGCTGCCGACCCCAACCGGACCAAGTTGGTGGAGGCCAACCTGCGGGAATCTTATGAATTCGTCCTCAACAAATACAAGGTGGCGTTCTATTTCTGGTATGACACGTTCGCCAACGGGGAAATCCCGGCTGAAAACGTCGCCAAAGCGGGAGTGCTGCTAAGCGAAGCGGAGCGGCTGATTACGGACGGCGCCCGGAAGAGCGACATGGCTGACTTAAAGAAAGCCCTGGGGTTGATGAACGAGGCTGACCGCTTGCTGAACGTCTATGTCAAGAGTGCGGACCAGTTCCCCTACGAAACGTCCACTCCCATGCTTAACCCCGACCTGCGGAAGGTGCACAAGGCCAAGGTTGCCGACCATACAGTGCTGGACCGTTACGGCGTGCTGATGAACGACATCGGCCCGTCCATCTGGGGCTATGCCGATGACGGCGAGTTCTACCTGATCACCAATTTCTTCAACTATCACGCCACCGGCAAGATTATCGTCCCGGTGGTCGTCGAAGTGATGAGCACCAAGGATCCGAATGCGCGTTACGTCTATCTGCTGAACAAGGAATCGAAAGTGACCCGGACTGACAACTCCATCGAATACTACGTCGAAGACGGAGCCAAGAAGTTCCGCGTGCTGGTGACGGATGACCCGGTCGGCGGCGGCACCACCGTATATACCGAGGGCAGCTTCCCCGCCGTTTCCGGCAAGGCGCCGGCCATCAGCTTCAAGGTGACCTCGACTCCGGCCTTCTCCTACTGGTACAACCAGAACGTGGGAGCCGCCAATATGTATCCCGACATCGTTTTGGCCGGGTTTGAACAGCCGGGACCGGCGGCAGGAACGATCATCGTCGACGGTATCGAGAAAAAATTCACCACCAATGTAGGCCAGGTCATGGAAATCTGCATGATCAGCGGTTCTCCCGGTAAAGCCTACAAAGAATATCGCACCAACATGTCGAAATATGGCAACGAATGGTACATCCCGTTCCATACCGACCAATTGGACGGCATCTTCATCAGCTACGGCAAATTCCGGGATTCTGCGCTCTACTACAAGGGGCAGTACATCGTACCGACCGAATTCAGCCTCGTGCCCGGAATCGCCAACCAGACCTTGAAAATCGTCGCCAAAACCAAAGAATACGGCGACCTGGTGCTGAACTTTGAAATCAAGCTGCACGACCCCGTCTATACCGAACGGGTGGCCACGGTGACCGGCACGTTTGACGGACTGCCGCTGACCAATGGCGGAGCCTGGTTTGAGCATGTCTTCAAAGGTTCCCCGGACGGTATCAAGGCCGTGCAGGAATACCCGCAGATCGTGGATCCGATGTGATAAAAACTGTTTGCATTCAATCGTGTTGTGTCCGAAGGATTGCCGGACTTGAAAGGAGAAAATCATGAGACTTAGATCGTTCGTTCACACACTAATTCTGATTGCGGGCTTTATGATCGGTTCGTCCGCATTGGCGGCCGTCCCGCCGGTAGACCCGAATTCCTACCCGGCGGCTGACGCCAAAGAATTTGGTCAATTGCGGTGGGTGATGAAACTGGCGGGCCAGGACCTGGCTGATTTCAGCAACTTCCAGCACGTCGACGAGCAGGGGATCAGCGCCAACAGATACTCCATCGCTTTTGGCGCATACTTTCTGGCTGCCGAGCAGTACCATAAATTTCCGGCCTGGCGGGGAACGATACAGCCCGCTTTCGACCGCATAAACCAAAAGATGCTGCAAAAGAAAGTCTGGGAGTATTGGGAGCATGAAAGCCCGGGTGTGACAAAATTCGAGCCGAACATGGACCGACCCTATCCGGCGTCCAAAGATCCGGTGGCATACAGGAACATCATGTACTCCGCTCATGTGGGGCAGATGATCAACCTGTACCAGATGCTCTACAACGACAGGAAATGGGACGAACCCGGCTCCATCGTCTTCCAGTGGGATGAGGGCACAAAGTTTGTTTATGACAACAAAACGTTGCAGGAAGTGATGTTCCTGCAACTGATCAACAACCGCGTCCCCGGAATCGAATGCGAACCAAACGCTATCTTCCCGGCTTGCAACACGCATGCGATACTCAGCTGGCTACTGTATGACAAGATGCACGGCACCCGATATCATGCGGCCGCGCAGCCTTTGTTCGACGATTTTTTCGCTTCGCAGTTCATTAATCCGAAGACACATGAACTGGGCGCATTTTATCTGATCAAGCAGGGCTTTGTCTTTTCCGGTTGGAACCCACGCTATGGCAATAAAATGGACCCGATGATCCAGGATATGGTCAAGCAAGGCGCCAATTTCAGTTCATCAGGCAATGACGGTTGGATCGGCACGTTCATGCACTCCTGGAATCCGAAGCTGATCGAAGAACTGTACCCTTACATGAAAAAAGCTCATGTCACCATGAACCCTGATGGATCGGTCACCCTGAACAATGATTCCCTGACGCCGGATGCGTATTACGCTTTCTTTACCGCATTGGCAGCCGAAGTGGGTGACGAAGCCGTGAAAAACGGTTTGCTTATGTCGGCGGACCGGATGTTCGCACCGGTAACCGCAGAGGGAACCTATCCCTATCCGTTTATTGACAAGGCGCCGACAATCAATCTGGCGGCCGATGACTCGGCAAAACCGTCTGCCGCTGCAGTGCAGCCACCTGCGC
>Ga0118677_10006759_pt1 | contig 19262 bp, 9 predicted proteins | sample AliMusrvi5mmetaG_FD_86154 | JGI IMG/M metagenome (GOLD analysis project Ga0118677, IMG submission 86154) | reverse complement strand
AGCATGAGTGCCTGCTTGGCCAGATCCATTCCAACAATATCGGTAAAGGCTATCATTATACTGCTTCTGCTTCTCCGAGGACTTTAGCGAGTTCACGATCAATTTTCTCCCCGGCATCGAGTGTTTCAAGGGGATCCTTGCGCAGACGGTGGCGAAGACAGAGACCTGCAATCTCTTTGACATGCTTCATGGTCACAACCGTCTCTCCGCGGAAAGCGGCGTGTGCATAAGCGGTTCGGGTTATAGTGAGTTCACCGCGGTGACCATCAATACCAAGATTCATGCAAAGCTTTGCAATATCAGTAAGTACTGCGTCGGTCATGGTAACTTCAGGAAGCAGATCTTTTGCCTGCTGAATCTTTTTCTGAAGCTTAAGCTGTTCGCGGTTATACTTTTTCATAAAGGCATCAGGATCTTCATCGAACTCACGGCGGCGCTTGACGATGTCAACTCGTTTTGCGATATCGAGAATCGTGATGATACGCGCATGCAGACCAAAACGGTCAAGAAGCTGAGGACGAAGTTCACCTTCCTCAGGGTTGCCGGAGCCGACAAGGACGAAACGGGCCGGGTGGCGGATACTTATACCTTCGCGTTCAACAACGTTTTTTCCGCTGGCGGCAACGTCGAGAAGAACGTCAACAAGATGATCATCAAGCAGGTTGACCTCGTCAATGTAGAGGAACCCACGGTTTGCCTGGGCAAGAAGACCCGGCTCAAATGCTTTTACACCGCTGGTAAGTGCCTGTTCGATATCGATTGTACCGCAAACACGGTCTTCGGTAGCACCAAGCGGAAGGTCAACAACCGGAACGGGAATTTTCTCAATCCTGATTGTCTTCGGATCAAAAGCCTTAGCTCCTTTTTTGCCATCTTCAGCTTCGAGATACTGCTCAAGAGTACGGTTATAGGTATCACCCTCAACCCTTTCAATCAAAGGAAGCACTTCGGCAAGCGCTCTGACAGTCGTACTTTTTCCTGTACCCCTGTGACCCATGACCAGTACTCCGCCAATCCTCGGATCAATGATATTGAGGATCAGACTTAGCTTCATTTCCTCCTGACCAACAATTGCTGTAAACGGAAAAGCAAGACCTGACTTCTTTTTTGCAGCAGGCTTTACGGTTTTTGCGGGTTCCGGGGGTGTTGTAACCGTTGCATCCGCCTTTGCCTTTACCGCACTGGTTTTCTTTGCAGCAGTTTTCTTTGCAGCTGTTTCAGTCTGAGTCATAATTGATCGTTTGGTTGATACCTTCACCCCGTGAACCTTGAAAATCATTCACCGAAAAAGGCTTACTGTTTTAAAGATTTTCAATAATAGACATTGAATTTATGCTTTTAGAAAGACAATAGAAAATGGTTTTCCAAAACTGACCAAGAAGTTAGAGAGGTTTTTTTGCCAGAGTGGAAGCCTTGTCATGAAGAGCATTTTCGGCCGCCTCTTTTATTGTTTCAGAAAGGGTCGGGTGCGCATGAATAGTATCGGCAAGTATGTCAGCGGTCACAGCAAGATGGCGTGCAAGCGTCAGCTCCCCGATAAGCTCGACCGCTCCGTGTCCTACAACGTGAGCTCCAAGCAACCGACCATCTGCAGCACTGAAAACCAGCTTTACCAGGCCCTCAAGATTTCCGTAGGCATTGGCCTTGCCTGAAGAGGCAAACATTGAACGGCCAACGTGAACCGTACAGCCACCATCCTCCGCCTGCTTTTCGCTCAGCCCGATACTCGCAACAGAAGGTTCGGCATAAACACATCGAGGAATCATGGAATCATCAAGCGGACGGGATGGAGCACCCGCTATAGTCTGGACAGCGATCGCGGCTTCAGCTGAAGCTTTGTGAGCAAGCAGCATACCTCCACGAACATCACCAATGGCAAAAATATGACCGGCTGAGGTTCTGCATAGACTGTCTGTCACAATAAAACCCCGGGAACTCTCAACACCGGCATGTTCAAGACCAAGTCCACTGCAGTTACCACTCACTCCGACAGCAACAAGCAGGTAGTCCGCACTGAGAGCCCGGGAGTCAGTTCCTTCTGCAACAAGAAGAGCGTTCACTCTGTCCCCCACTACGGCAACCTGCTCCAGTTTCGCACCAGTTGCAACGGTGATGCCAGCTTTCTGAAGCGAGCGTTTAAGTACTTCAGCAATCTCTTCATCTTCAAACGGCAGCAAACGGGGCATCATTTCCACCAGCGTCACCGCAGTTCCTGCCATAGCATAAAACCAGGCCATTTCAACACCGATAGCGCCGCCACCCACCACAATCATCGAAGTCGGAACTGACTTCAGAGCAAGCGCTTCCCTGCTCGTTATAATACGATTTCCTTCCGGCTCAAGACCCGGCAACGTTCTGGCGTGCCCCCCGGAAGCGATTATAATATGACTGGCCGTTACACGCTCAACACGAACACCATCACGAAAAATATCCAGATCGTGCGGTGAGCTGAACACCGCTTCACCCTGTCTGACATCAACACCTGCGCGACGAAGCATGAAGGCGACACCTTTAGACATTTTCAGTGCAACATTGCGACTGCGTTTAACGGATTCTGCAAGATCTATAGTTCCCGGCTGCACCTTGAGACCGAAATAATCCGCTTTTTTTACAAGATCGAATACCTCCGCACTCCGCAGAAGTGCCTTTGTAGGAATACAGCCCCAATTAATACATACACCGCCCAATGCCCCTTTTTCGATAAGACAAACTTTCATACCTGCTTTGGCGGCCCGAAGCGCAGCTTCATAGCCTCCGGGACCGGAACCGATGACGGCCAGATCGAAGGTAAGATCCGGCTCCTGAGACAACTGTTGCATGGAATGCATAGATATGATATGGTTTTGTTATACTTATCGAGGTAAATGTACCGTTGGCAGTGTTCAAGTTTCACAAAATGCAAAATCAGCCTCAAAAAAACGAATCAGAGCAACTGGATGAAGCTGCTCTTGAGCCGAAAAAAATCACCCTGCAGGTCAGCCGGGTGCAGACCTCGATGCGTATCGACCAGTACCTGACCCAACAGGTGGAAAATGCCACACGCAACAAGGTACAGACAGCTATAGAGGAGGGTCGTGTGCTGGTTAATGAAAAGACCGTCAAATCCAATTACCGCATCAAATCGTGTGATATTATACAGATCACCCTGCTTCGCCCGCCAGCACCTGAACTCGCTCCGGAAGATATCCCGATTGCTGTTGTTTATGAGGACCAGGATCTGATGGTTATCAACAAGAAACCGGGCATGGTGGTACATCCGGCATTCGGCAACTGGACCGGAACACTTGCAAACGCCATTCTGCACCATATCGGCAAAGAGGCAGAAGAGCTTGACAAAGCTGAACTCCGTCCGGGAATTGTTCACCGGCTCGACAAGAACACTTCAGGACTGATCATTATTGCAAAAAATCCTGTTGCGCTCCACCGTCTTGCCCGCCAGTTTGCGGAACGCAAGGTGATAAAAATTTACAAAGCGATTGTCTGGGGAGTTCCAGAACCTCTGTCAGGGACAATAACAACCAATATCGGACGATCAAAAAAAGACCGGAAGGTTATGGCAAACTTCCCTTTTGAAGGTAAGGACGGTAAAACGGCAATCACAGACTATCTGGTCACGGAAAATCTTCACTGGTTTTCGGTTCTCTCGCTGACGCTGCACACTGGCAGGACTCATCAGATCAGGGCGCACATGCAGCATCTCGGTCACCAGATCCTTGGTGATGAAACCTATGGCGGAGCAGCTTTACGCACCCTCCCGTTCAGCAGAAGCGAAAGTTTCGTCAAAAACCTTCTCGAACTGATGCCGCGTCAGGCTCTGCACGCAGAAACCCTTTCATTCCATCAGCCAATCACTCACGAACCGCTTTCGTTTTCGGCTCCATTACCGGAAGATATGGAGAGTGCACTTCAGAAAATCCGCTCCGCAGTCACGCTGGCCTCACTCTAAACAGCAAGCCTCTCTGTATCCCTGTGTTTGCTTTTTTACATCGATAAGGCTATTCTCACTATCAAGACTTTTTTTCATTTTCGCATAAACAGCATTATGACTCTACGGAACTCACTCTTTGCGTTCATCTCACTTTTTCTACTTCTTCCCATCACACGTGTCAGTGCGGAACAGAATATTCCTGTAAAGCAGCTTTCAGCACCGCCTGAGTCATCCGCTGTGGAGGATTATTTCGGAACAAAAGTGAGAGACCCTTTCCGCTCCCTTGAAAGTCTTGAAAATCCCCAGGTAAAGCAGTGGATCAAAGAACAATCAGATGAGGCCAGGTCAATCCTGCAGAGAATCCCCGGCCGGAGCGCTCTTATTGAAAAAATGCATGATTTCGACAGTCGCAAATCATCGAAAGTATACAATCTCTCCATCACCGATAATAACCGCTATTTTTACCTGAAAGAGACCCCGACCGATGAAACCGGCAAACTCTTCTTTCGCGATACTTTCAAAGGAAAAGAGAGTCTTCTGTTTGATTCCCGCGCATTTTTTGTCAAGAGCGGCAAAGAGTATGTCATCAGCAGCGTTTCTGCCTCTGACAATGGCGAGAACATTGCGATTTCTGTATCAGCAAACGGCTCTGAAGAGAGCATCATCCTGATAATGGATGTTGCATCAAAAAAACTGTATCCCGAAAGAATCGACCGCTGCAGGTTTGCCACCCCCTCATGGGTCAAGGACGGCCGTTCATTTCTTTATAACCGCATGCAGCCCATTACTCACGCTGGGCAGAATCCCCAGTACGACAGCAAAACCTTTCTGCACCGGATAGGCAGTGATCCCTCAACAGACCGCGAAATTTTTTCAAATGCAACAAATCCGGAATTGCACATCAGAAGCGAAGATATCCCTTCTGTTACTTACGATAGAAAGAGTGGTTTCCTGTTTGCCATTGTCTCAAACGTTGACCCGCGGCTGACTGCTTATTATACGCCGGTCTCCATGCTTTCTGAAAAAAAAATAACATGGAAAACACTCTTTACTCCTGAAGATGAAATTCATGATTTTGCCCCTACCAAAGAGAATCTCTACCTCTATACACCAAAAAATGCACTCAAATTCAAGGTCGTAAAAACCTCGCTCAGAAATCCGGATATTTTGCATGCAACAACTGTTGTTGGCGAAGACCCTGAAGCAATGCTGACATCATTCGCGCTCACCAACAATGCACTTTATTATACACAATCACTGAACGGTGTTGAGGCGAAGCTCTTCATTAAAGAGAATGACAATGCAACACCGAGAGAGCTTATGCTGCCATTCAAGGCTGGGACGATTGGCCTCTCTTCGAAAGGATTCCGCTTTCCTGATCTCTGGGTGGTTATTGCCGGATGGAGCAACGACTATCGGCGATATCGCTTTGATGCAGTGAAAAACACCTTCAGTAAGGAGACACTCTCCTCCCCTGCTGAATATCCAGAGTACCGCGACCTTGTTGTTGAGGAGCTGATGATACCCTCACATGACGGTGTTCCGGTGCCACTTTCAATCGTTTATAATAAAGGAATACAAAAAAACGGTCTGAACCCGGCATTTATTTATGGATACGGAGCATACGGGAAATCGATTACCCCGTTTTTCAGCCCTGGCATGCTGCTCTGGACTCATAAAGGCGGCGTTCTGGCTTTTGCCCATGTAAGAGGAGGCGGAGAGTGCGGAGATTCCTGGCACACCCAAGGAATGAAAACAACAAAGCCAAACACATGGAAGGACCTTATAAGCTGTGCTGAATATCTCAAGAAACAGGGTTATACCGGGCCCGGTAAAATTGCCATCAACGGAGCAAGTGCAGGGGGAATTCTGGTCGGCATGGCTTTGACTGAAAGGCCGGACCTCTTTTCAGCCGTCATTGCTCAGGTAGGTGCGTTAAACCCGCTGCGGGGTGAAGAGAGTCCCAACGGACCGGTGAACGTCCCTGAGTTCGGAACAGTCAAAAACAAGGAAGAGTGCAAAGGGCTTATTGCAATGGATCCCTATCTCAACATCAGGGATCATGTGAACTATCCTGCAACGCTTGTAACGACGGGGCTGAATGACCCGAGAGTGATTGCCTGGCAACCGGCCAAGTTTGCCGCCAGACTTCAGCAGGCGAACACTTCTAAAAGACCAATACTCTTTTTTGCTGACGATAAAGCCGGTCATGGCATGGGAAACAGCAAAACAAAAGAGTTCGAAACACTTGCAGATGTGCTGAGTTTCGGACTATGGCAGACCGGTCATCCTGAGTTTCAGATACAATGACCTTTAAGGTAGTGCTGCCGTCTCCCTTCGGGAAGCCGCTCAATGGCATATCGGAGCATGACTCTCGGCATAGAGCGGCAGTGCTTCAATAAAAAGCTTTCGAGAACCGGCGTATCACGCTTGCCGACCTCCCTGAGCATCCAGCCTGTTGCTTTATGGAGCAATTCCTCCTTATCCTGAAGCAGAATCTGCGATAACGCGATGGTGTCCGTGAACTCTCCCCGGCGGATGAAATGAGCGGTGGAGATTATGGCTATCCGGCGTTCCCAGAGGCTTTCTGAATTGACCAGTCTGTAAAGCGGCGACCGGTCGCGGTCTTGAAGAAACCTGCCGACAATGTGAGGAGCCGAAATATCAACCAGATCCCAGTTATTGATTCGGTGCGTCTGTGAAAGGTAGAGGTTATAAATCTGCTCCTGTTCCTGCTCTTTGCCATGTTTAAAGCGGCGCATCAGCAGTAGGAGGGCAAGCAGGCGGTCTTCATGATATGCGGATGAGAGGAGCTGGATAACCTCAGGCAATGGCGTATTATCCAGCGTCACAGCGAGCTTTCGGAGCACAGGCACCCGGATTCCACGAAAAATATCATGTTCTCCGTACTCACCCGCTCCTGTCTTGAAAAACCTTTGAGCAAACATTGCCGCCTCAGGGTCAGCCAAGGATTCAAGGTTATTACAGATAACTGCAGCGGTAACCTCCATGACAGAAGTATCTTATAAATGTTTACGCCTGATCGGCAAGTTCCGTCCATCGGGCCATCTCTTTATCGAGCTGCTGCTGAAGCCTCTGAAGCTCTGCACCAAGTTTCTGCTGCAACTCAAAATCGCTCCCCACTGATGCAAGACGTCCCGCTATCTCCGACTGACGGCTTTCAGCTTCCTGAATTGTGCGCTCAAGCTGTTCGAGTTCACGCTTCTCTTTACTGTTCAGGTTACCGGACTTTGTTGATGGAGCCACTGCCGGTTTTGGTGTCTCCAAAGCTTTTTTTACCGGTTTCTTTTCGTTCTCCCCTTTTTCAGAAGCTTTCAGTTCAAGATAGAGAGTATAGTTTCCGGGATAACGGCGGATAACACCATTCTCTTCAAAAGCGAAAATGTACTCAACGGTTCGGTCAAGAAAGTATCGATCGTGACTGACTACGATAAGACAGCCGGGATAGCTGTCGAGATAGTCTTCGAGCACCCTGAGTGTCGGGATATCGAGATCGTTAGTTGGTTCATCGAGAAGAAGCACGTTCGGCGAATCAATAAGCTGCTTTAAAAGATAGAGCCTGCGGCGCTCGCCGCCTGAAAGGGTGCGTATATAGCTGTACTGGGTCGATGGAGCGAAAAGAAAGCGCTCAAGCATTTTTGATGCTGAAAAGACCATGCCGTCCTTGGTTTTTATCTGCTCGGCATGTTCCTGAATATACTCGATAACCCGTTTGGAGTCGTCAAGTCCCCGGCTCTGCTGATCGTAGTAACCGATTTTAACCGTTTTGCCGAGTTCGATATGGCCGCTGTCCGGCTTGATTCGCTCTGTAATCATATCGAAAAGGGTGGTTTTGCCTGAACCGTTCGGCCCGATAATACCAATACGGTCTCCCTTCTGAAGATGATATTCAAAATCTTTGAGCAGCACCTTGTCGCCATAGGATTTCGAAACCTTATGAAACTCCATGATTTTATCGCCCAGACGTCCAGCTCCGAATCCGATTTCAAGCTCTTTCGCCTTTTCCTTTTTAGGGGCGTACACCAGCGTCTCAGCCCGCATCATACGGGCTTTCTGTTTTGTGGTCCGTGCCTTGCACCCTCCCCTCATCCAGTCAAGCTCCTGCCTTACAAGGGCAGAGCGCTTGCGGTCATCCCGGATAGCCTGCTCTTCCTGTTCAGCTTTCTGCACGAGATAGCTTGAATATCCTCCGGTATAGGTTACGGCTGTGCGTCCATCCATTTCAATCATCCGTGTTGCGACACGGTCCAGAAAATATCGGTCGTGCGTGATCAGAATCACCGCGCCCTGATAGCGTCTGATATAGTTTTCAAGCCACTCAACACTATCTGCATCAAGATGGTTGGTCGGCTCATCGAGAATAAGTCCATCACTCGGCACAACAAGCGCATGAGCAAGGGCAACCCGCTTGCGCTGACCACCGGAGAGCGTACCCATCATGGCTGTAAGATCGTATAGCCCGAGCTTACCAAGCACTGTCTTGGCGTTTGACTCAAGCTCCCACGCACCGCAGACATCAAGTTCATGAGCGAGATGGCTCATCCGGTCAATCAGTGAAGGATCTTCGGTGTGCTTCGTTTCAAGCTCCTTGCAGACCACTTCATATTCGTAGATAAGATCCATGACCTTGCCGCTTGATTTCAGAATAGCCTGAAGCACCGTATCCTCAGGATCGAACGGGGAATCCTGGGGCAGATAGGCAATTGTTCTCTGGTTTGCCACCATAACTTTACCCTTATCAGGAGTCTCAACCCCTGCAAGGATTTTTAAAAGCGTACTCTTGCCACTCCCGTTCGCTCCTATAATGCCAATTTTATCGCGGTCATCAATACCGAACGAGACATCCTCGAACAAATGCTTCAGACCATATTTTTTCTCTAATCCTTCAACTGTTAAAAGCACCATACTCTTCCTGTTCCTTATCTTATCCTATCTTTTATATAAACGCCTTATCAAAAACGGTATTCAGACGTCTCGCCATAAAAATACCATAAAAAAACCCGGCAAGAATCCGGGCGATTACTTTGTGACTATAAACAAGCCCCCCTTTTCCAATGCATACCGATATACGGGTCAGGTTATATCAAATTAAGCAATGGAATATACTACTCCACAAGGTAAGAGTGAAACATTATCCAGTCCGATGCACTTCATTACAATTCGTCCCTGGTAGAAAAAATTGCGGCCATTGCGTATTTTATGTTAAGCATTCCTAATCAAACAAAGTTAACGATGAAACTCAAGTTGCTCTTCATGACACTTCTTATGGTGATTGGCACAAAAGTGGCCGTTGGACGAAACTATCCGGTTGAATACGATATAAAAACTGAGGAGGATCATGCCAGGGTAAGAAGTTTCGCTTACGAGTCTTACGAACAATGTTGCGCAGATGTGCAGGAACAGGCAAAAAATGAAATGCTCCCGCGGGATCAGGAAGAGGCTTTGCTTGCCTCAGTACCACAAGGTGGCGTGCTCTTTGTTGAACTGCTCGGAAATGAGTGGCGAATGGCTAACGGACCAAACTGGACATACATTATAACGGATGAATCCGGAAAAGAACTTTTTCGCTCCAAAGGCAACAGTTATCAAGAACCTCCTCCAGCTTATGAAGTCCAGAAAAATGTTGTGCATACCAAGTTCGGAACATTTGTCAGCAGGCAGGAAGGACAGATACCGCCTGAACGAGATGCTTTTGGACGACCTGTCTATATCATGCGGGATCAAAAGTCAATACCTATGAAGCTGCCTGACACCTTCAAGGTTTATATCGTCGACAGCATCAACAAGAACAGATGCTCGTATCGGTTAACAAGAGAATCAAACAAGTAGATACTCTTTGTACTCCTTTTAAAATCGTTTTACTGCCTGAACATAAATCATCGGGCTGCTGGCGGGATTGGTTTCACCTTTTACTTTCCATGCACAGGATGCCTGGAGGGTGCTGTTGTCGGTGTCAAACCATTTAACCCCGAATCCGGCGCCGGTCAGGTTGCGGGTATTGGATCCACTATCGGGAAGAGGTGTGGCATGAAGCAGAGCGGAACCATGATCAACAAAGCCTGATGCCTGCACTCTGCCGGGAAGCTCTCCAATTGCTCCGAACTGATAGCGTAGTTCAGCAGTTGCAACAACACCATTATCAGCATAAGATTCACCTATCTGCCATGCTCGTATTGCACCCGGCCCGCCCATTGAGAGCTGTTCCGAGCTGTTCAGGTTTTTATCGCTCCACTGACCGGAGGCTCCAGCATAGAGTGATAATCCATGATAGATGGTATTGGTTCTTGCAAGACTCAGATTAACCTTGGAGTAACTGCCGTTACTGCTTAACCCCGTTGATGACTGGTCCAGGGCAAGTGTTTCTGGATCTGTGATTTCTAAACTTCCCGCAGCCAATCCAAGGGAGAATGAGGTGCAGCCACCATCCAGAACTTTATCCATTTGCATACCGGTAAGGCCAAGCTGCCATGATAGTGTATGACGCTGATTTCTGGATTGCGGGCTTTCAGTACGATCATCCATCACTCTCCCTTCACCGGCAACAGTTGCATTCAGAATCAGGTTTCTCCGGCGTACGAGTGGCTGGATAATGGAAATATTCAGCTCATGGGCACTTCCGTCTGCGTTCAATGCTTTAAATGACCCACCCAGCTGATAGGTGACATAATTATAGTCTAATCCAATCTTTGTCCCGTAGGACATTACCGGCACACTGAAGTTCGTACGGATATTCTGCAGTTCTCCAGTAGTTGACGTCTGCACGTGCATGGTGAACTGATCACCGAGATGAAGAGGAGAGTAGAGTTCCATAGTTCCACCAGCACGATTATCTCCGGTTGCATTATTTCCATAATTGTCCATGTCCAGTGAAAAACTGCAGGGCTTGCCTTCGGTTATTTCAAAATTCGCTTTCGTGGTTCCATACCTTGAACCTGGTTCCAGCATGATGCGGGATGTGATATTTGGCAGTTCATTGGTTTTCATGATCATTGAGGTCAGAGCTCCGTCTTCAACCGGTTTACCGATAGGCAGATGACTTGCATAGCCTTGCAGAAGGCCAGCCGGAGTTCTTGTTTTATCCGGCAAAGTTTCAATATGAATATGTTCAAGGATACCTTCAACGACCTCAATGATGAGTGGGAACCCTGGTTTTATCGACTGAGGAGGGAAAAACACTGATACCAGAAAACACCCTTTCTCTCGGTATTTATTGGTGATTACGGCAGCGGCTGCATTCAGCTCGGAGAGTGTCATCTCTTTTCCTATGGAACCGGACATCAGCGCAGCAAGTTCACTGCTCGAAAACAATGTGTTGCCGGTAAAGATAAAGCCTGAAACCTTTATTCGTGCCCCATTCGGTACATGCTCTTCATGTATTGCTTGTTTCTGGAGCGGAGGAAGTGACTGCTGAGGAACAAGCGTACTCTGCGGGCTATTTTCCTTGAGAAGACGACCCGCATCCGGAAGTGCAGCAGCAAAAACCGAATTGCTGGTATTAAGTGAGACAAGGAAGAGAATTATCAGCGATCTGGACATAGAATACTCCTGTAGTTCAAGTTTATAACGTCTTTTATCCGTCTGTTATCCAACTTTGACCAGCAATACTGTATGGGCCACTCCGCCAAACTGGTCTCTGGCGATAATTTCTACCGGATACTCTCCTTTTGCTTGTGGTGGAGGGGTACCGCTTAAAACTTTCTGCTTCGGATCGAACGACATCCAAAAGGGAAGTGAAGAGCCGTTGACCATGCGGACTTCAAGAGTAAGCACAGCTTCGGGGTTGTTGTGCCTGAATGTGCCTTGGGGAACAGGAAAAATGAAGAATTCCATTGCAGGTTCGTGCACTTCTATTGTTGGTTCAGCAATAAAACCATGGGTCGCTGATGGGTAGTCAGACCAGGCACCGTTGCTTATTTCCTGTAAATCACGGGTTGATATTACTGGTGCTGAGTATATGCTCAGCGTCTTTCTGACATATTCCCTGTTGTAGTCAGCATTGCTGGCCTCGAGCATTGTTTCCTGCTTCATATCAGAGATACTGCCGGCAGTACCGGTTGCCGGCTCAACAGTGTCAGAAACTGTTACCCCGGTACTAACGTTTCCATCGCTATTGTTTGTATCGGGTGCAATTTCGCCCGAACGAGGTTTGATTGTCACTGGTGCGTTGGCGACATTAAGGGCTGGGAGTTTGTAGTTTGCCTTTAATCCCCTCCCGTCCTGCAGTGTTATGGCATTGATGTAGTTTGCAGCATTGCTGGCGACCTCTTTATATTTCGATGTTGCACCTGTATAATTCAACGTTTCGCTGCCAGCCAGATTGCCAAGGGTCACACACCCTGTCAGGCTTGCTTCGCCATCGTACGTTTTGACGGCCGAAAGCGAGAGTACGCGTTTGGTAATGGTCAGGTCTCCATCGGTGAAGCTGATAGCGTAATTGCTGTTTCCGAGTGTTCCCTGGTTGATGAGATAGGTACCGGCATTGTCGCCCTCTGCTCTTTCAAGTGAGCCGTTTATAATGTCGCCAGGCATGAGTCCCCGGCCAGTGCTTGCGGCTTTGGACTGCCACGTCAATGCTGGATCAGCATCACCGTAGACCTTATACTTGTCATCAGCAACGATGGTAATCGGCCTCTGTTTGATCGTAAAGGCATTATTGTCGGTTATAAAATTTATGGCATAATTGCCTGCTTTGCTGCCTGAACCGAGAGCAATGTCATAACTGCCGACACTGTTGCCATTCTGACGAGAGAGAGTTCCAGTAACATCGCTTAACATATCATTTACGGTGACGCTGCCCAGGCTTCCGCCGGAGATGCTTACCGCCAGATTAGGATCATCCTCGCCGTAGATCTTGTTTTTGACTGTGGCATGCAGGGTAATCGGCCGCGGATTGATGGTCAACTCTGCTCCAACAAGGGTAATGGCGTAGTTATTATTATTCAGTGTACCTTGCGTTATCTCATAGGTTCCAACATTTTCGCCTGAAGTTCGTTCGAGTGTGCCGCTGAAGCTGTCTCCGGAAAGCACTCCGCGACCACTGCTTTTGGTTTCTGCCTGCCATGTCAGCTTGGGATCGGTAATGCTGTAGGTCTTGCTTTTGTCGTCGGCAGTAATGTTGATCGGCCGTTTGGTAATTGAGAAGGCATTGTTGTCGGCTTCAAAAGCAACGGCATAGTTACCCACCTTTTTACCTGAACCAAGGGCTATGTCATAATTCCCGACACTGCTGCCGGTTTGACGAGTCAGAGTACCGGTAACGTCACTCAGTGCATCGCTTACTGTTACACTTCCAAGGCTTCCGCTTGTTATGTCTACCGCAAGTTTGGGGTCAGTATCACCATAGATCTTGCCTGCTGCTGTGGCGCTCAAGGAAATCCGGCGTGGATTGACGGTCAGGTTGTTGCCGATGTAGCTTATTGAATAGTTGTTGTTTCCAAGAGTTCCCTGAGTGATCGCATAGGCACCAATATTCTCGCCCGCAGCTCGTCCGAGTGCACCGCTGAAACTATCGCCAGGTATAAGCCCTCTGCTCCCGGACTGGGTTTCAGCCGTCCAACTTAGTGTTTGATCGGCGTCGCCGTATGATTTACTGAGTGCATTGGCCGAAATGTTGACTGCTCTCTTGTCAACGGTATATTTCAGTCCGGTACCGGCGGTGAACGTTAATCCGATGCTGCTTGAGAAACCACCACCGTAGAAAATAGTGTAACTGCCAGCGTTCGAGGCTGCGGTCGGCACTCCTGTCAATATCATGGAACCGGTCAGACCAATATTTCCGATGGTATCTTCGCTATCGGAACTGGTCAGCTTAAAACCATAAGTCGCTGCAGGCACACTCCCATAGACACTGCTGGCGCTTCCGCTGGCAAGAGTTGGGGATACTGATAAAGAACCTGGTAATGAAGTGTAGATAAACCCGTTTCCCGATTCAGTTATTCTATCTGGTGCATAGTTGTTGAAGGCCGCGTTGTAGTGACGAAAGTCAGATGTCAACCCACCCTTGATAGTGGCGCCGGGACTCTCGGAATAGACAATCCATCGAGAAGTACCGGACGTCGAGAGTATTCCCCCTGCGCTGTTGTCAAAATCCTTACCAGCCAGCACAATACCGCTGCCGCTGGAAGCACTCGCGACAAGAGTTCCTGAAGCAATGGTAATGCCGGAACCTGTTGTGGGTCCATAGTTAACGGCATTGATTGTGTTTGCAGTGATATCCCGTAACGTAATATCACCGCTCTCCCTGTTGGTTTTGCCCGCCCCATCGCGCAATTCGATGTCGACCCTTCCATTGCCGGTATTGATTGCTGAACCAGAGGCCATGGTAATCACTGCGCTGCCTTGAGAGCGGAAGGCATCCACTACACCGTTCTCGACAGTATCATTTGCTACCAAGCTCAGGTTGCCGTTGCTGGTAGAGATGCTGGCATTAACCAGAATGCTTCGCCCGGCATCCAGGGCAAGATCGCCGCTCTTAGAGCTCTGATTTCCTGTAAGAATAGCTGAATTAACTGTGATGTCGTTATTAGCCTTCAGCACAACATTGTCTCCGGTATTGAGCAGAGCGGTAATCTCGTCGGGAGTAAAGGTGTTATCCGCACCGGGATTGGATGAGTATAACTGTGTCACAGGGACAGGTGTAAAAATGTCAACTCGACCAGTGTTGTTCAACCAGGCAGCAGAGCTGACAACAAAACACCCCTTCATATTGCCAGCGATTAAAGGGGTGATTCCACCTGAACCAACCTGATCCTCTTTTGTCGATCCAGTCATGCTGTTGAACGAAGTAACCTTTCCGACTGTGCCACCAAGTCCATTTCCAAACGTCACCGCTCCTGCATTAGAGGCTGAACCATTGTCCCATAAGGGAGATGCAACAGCATAATCTCCATTGGGCAGTACCGTTACACTGCCAACCTGATTGCCAGTTTTAGAACCGACCAGACTGTTTGTCGTGCTGATTGCACCAACTGTACCAACAAACCCATTTCCCCACGAGACCGCGCCAGCATTGACCGTCTTGTCATTATCCCAATATTTTGAGCTAACCACATAGTTGCCGTTGGTCAGCGCAGACACATTATTTGATCCCGAATTATCTGAGCCTGCATAGTCATTCTTCGATGACCCTATCAGGCTGTTGGCAGCGTTTACAGCTCCGACCGTCCCTCCAAGTCCATTTCCAAACGTGACTGCTCCTGCATCAGCGACAATGCTCTTGTCAGCATTCACCTTGTCCCAGTATCCTGAGCTTACGACAAAATTACCATTCGTCAGAGTTGTCACATTCAGGCCAATACCATCATTCGGCGAGGAACCTGTCAGGCTGTTATCAGCGGATATTGTACCCACCAATCGGGTACCTCCTGTTTCGCCGTTCGCCCAGCTCACTGAGCCAGCCCCATGGTTCCAATGTGGTGAACCAACCACATAGTGGCCATTGGATAGAGCAGTCACGGACGTGCCGATACAATCATTCGGCGAGGAACCTGTCAGACTGTTGTCAGCCGATATTGTACCCGTCAATCGGGTACCCCCTGTTTCGCCGTTTCCCCAGCACACTGCGCCAGCGGCATTGTTCCAGTTTGGAGAACCAACAACATAGTGACCATTGGATAGGGCTGTCACGGACGAACCGATACAATCATTTGCAAGAGATCCAGTCAGACTGTTTGAGGGACTTATAACCCCGACAGTACCACCAAGTCCGTTACACCAGATTACAGAACCAACATCGGCGACTGCACCATTATCCCAATATTTTGAACTCACCACATAATTACCATTCGCCAGAGCTTTAATGTTATTTGAAGCTGAATCATCAGAACCGATGCAGTCATTTTTAGAAGAACCAACCAGACTGTTTGCCGTACTCACGATTCCAACCGTTCCACCAAGCCCACTGCACCATGTGACTGCGCCCGCATTGGCAGCTGTACCGTTATCCCATAAGGCAGATAAAACAACATAATTACTGTTCTTTAGCGTCGTAATGGCCGCACTGCCCCACCCGACCTGATTGCCTGTTTTAGAACCAACCAGACTGTTCTCTGCGCTGACTGTTCCTATGGTGCCTCCAAGTCCACCACACCACGTCACTGCCCCTGCATTGACAGCTTTGCCATTGTCCCAATATCCTGAACAAACGACATAGTTCCCATTCGGTAGAGCGGTCACGTCATTTGAACCCGAATCATTCGATCCAATGCAATCATTTTTTGTTGAGCCGACCAGACTGTTCAGCTCACTGACTCTTCCAACAGTTCCTTTAATGCCGTTACCCCACGTGACTGCTCCTGCATCGGCAACGATGGTGTTGTCGGCATTAACCTTGTCCCAATATCCTGAGCTGACGACGTAGTTCCCGTTCGTCAGAGCTGTGACATTTGAGCCGACAGCATCATTCGGTGAGGAACCTACCAGGCTGTTGACTGCAGATATCGTACCCGTCAATCGAATGCCAGCTATTTCGCCGTTCCCCCACATCACTGCACCAGCTGCATTGTTCCAGTTTGGAAAGCCCACCACATAGTGGCCGTTCAGAAGAGCGGTCACTGTCGAGCCAATACCATCATTGGCAAGGGATCCAACAAGACTGTTTATCGCTGAAACATTCCCGCTGATACCTGTGGTGCCATCAATCCATGTCGCTGCTCCAGCGTCAGCCAGACCTGAGTTAGACCAGTGTGGTGTTAAGGTGACAGCATTCTTATTGCCAACAAGGGGAATGACACTATTTCCCACCATATCATTTGCCGTTGAACCGGTAAGGATAGAGAGCAGTGTACCATCCGGCCTGTAGAGACGAAGGGCACCTGCATTTATTGCTACACAATCATCTGATGGGGAGGCAACAATAATATTGCCGTTGGAGAGTTCTACTATTTTTCCTGAACCATGCTGGTTGCCGGCCTCGGGGCTGGCATCAACTAAAGGAATGAGGTAAAAAGTTTGAGCAGTTGGATTAGCGTCAATAGTTATGTTTCGTGGATCGAGCAGCAGCAGACCATTTTCGCCCCTGGGTGCGGCTGTAGTGACGTTACCTTGAAAAGTAAGCTTATCATGACTCGATACCTCTACCTTTCCACCGTTGCCGTTGTTGATACCCCCTTTAGCCTCGACAGCACCAGCAAAGGAGGTTGATTGGTCAGACCAGATCACTACAGTACCGCCACTTCCGTTATCAAGTGCATTGGCGTTCAGCCTGCTGCTTGAGGTAACCAGTGTGGTTGCCGCGTTGGCAAGAGTGAGATCGTTACCCTGCCAGCCTCCGCCTATAAATATTTGCCCGCCTCCGCTCTCTCCGTCAGCCCTGGCCATCGTACCGGCAATGATTGTCTCCGGTGCAGTGATTCGTATCTCCCCGCCCTGATAAGCACTGCCGCATGCGCTGAACGTTCCGGAGAGATAGAGTTTTTTCCCCGCGGTGATGGAGATCAGCCCTCCATGGCTGCCATCAGCACTTATATGGCTTGAGGAGGTTTGCTCAATGCTGCCGATAGCATTAATAAGGATATTGCCGCCAGTCAGATATCCACCTGTGTCCCATAAACCAGCATCGACAAGGTTATTGACGGCAACACTGATTTCGGGAGCGCTGAGTTTTCCTGTGTTGATCATTGCTGCGACTGCCGTTGCATCAATCTTGTTTTCCGCCTCGATAGTTCCGCTGTTGATGATACTGCCGGACTCAATTTCGACATTCCCGTTGTGCTCTGTGACAGTACCAGCCCGCACTTTTCCGCTGTTGTTTACCACTGTGGAAAGCAGTGCGTCTGCTGCGGATGCACTCATTATTACTGTGCCTCCATCAGCTTCAATGAGTCCGCTGTTTTTTATCTGGGCGTTATAGGTTGCCTGGTCTACTTTTATTGCAACAAGCCTATAAGGATCGAAGCTGAGCGTGATTCCCTCACCAACGGCCATCCCTGCCACACCTTTTGATGCGATCATACTTCCTGCGTTCTCGGCAGAAGTGCCGAGAAGTGCTATAAAACCGGCGTTTATGCATCCCTGATTGATTACTGAACCAGCAAATCCATCCTTGAACAACATGTATTTTTCTGAGAGAAAATCGCTGTCCCTTATCCCGAGAGTTGATGCTACCACCCCTCCGGCATTTACGCTGGCTCCCGGGGCAAACAGCACACCGTTCGGGTTTACCAGAAAAATCTGACCGTTGGCAGTGAGTGTGCCGAAGATTTGAGAAGGAGTGTTCCCCGAAATCCGGTTAAGCAGTGTTGACTGGCATGTTGGCTGGGTAATGTTGACGGATTCGCCCTTGTTGATACCGAAGGAGTTCCAGTTGATGATGGCCTGATTGCTCTCCTGAACAATATGCATAGTGCTGGAAGATGGCGAGCTGATGGTGGTTTTTCCAGCAGCCATTTGTCCGTTGACGGGTAAAGCAAACGTTCGGCCTTCGGGAAAAAATGAAAGAAACACGATGGCAGTGGTAATCCGGCAATTCCTGGATATGTTCCAATAACAGTGACAGGATGTTTTGATTGTCATAGCGGTATGATTTACTTCGAATTCATACTTTATCTTACGTGTAATATACGCTACTATCAAGCAAACACAAAGAATTCGATGTAAAACTTTTCAGTTCAGCGCTGGCTGTACTTTTCTGAGCGGTAAACAGTTATCCGAGGTAGAAAAAGTCTTTGCCTGTTAAACTGGGGGGTATCGGAACCTTCTTATACAATGAACCAGAGGCTGGTCATATCCGGTAAAGAGGCTCCTTCGAAGGGCTATGGAAAAAAGGTATTGCGGATGTTCTCCCGATAAAGTGAAAGTCTTTTCAGAATTTCATCCAGATGATCGCCCCCAAGCTTTTCAAGCAATGAATTGGCAATAACTGGTGCGACTACAGCCTCAGCAACCACACCAGCGGCAGGGACTGCGCAGGTGTCACTCCTTTCGAAACGTGAAGGAGTCGGCTGCCTGGTTTCAACGTCAAAAGACATCAGGGGAGTGACCAGCGAAGAGATCGGCTTCATCGCTGCCCGGAGATGAATGACCTGACCGCTTGACATGCTCCCTTCAAGACCACCAGCCCGATTGGTTTTTCTTGTGGCGCCATTGCTCGCAATAAGGTGAAATTCATCGTGCACCTGTGAACCGGGTTTTCTTGCATTATCAAAAGCACACCCGATTTCGACACCCTTAATGGCCTGAATTGAGATGACTGCTGCAGCGAGCGCAGCATCAAGACGCCTGTCGTGCTGCACATAACTGCCAAACCCAGGTGGGACTCCAGAGATAAATATTTCTATCATCACACCGAGAGTTTCGTCACTATCTCTGGCAGCGT
>Ga0118677_10006758_pt1 | contig 19264 bp, 26 predicted proteins | sample AliMusrvi5mmetaG_FD_86154 | JGI IMG/M metagenome (GOLD analysis project Ga0118677, IMG submission 86154) | reverse complement strand
GCCCCCCGTCGCCCCGCTCGACATTGCCCGGGTTTCAGGCTGGGCCGCCCGCTTTCGTTTTTGGCTCGGTAGGCGGGCGAAGTGTCGTCCCTGCCCGAGGCCCAACCCGGCGCTCAAGGGGACGCGGGGTTACGCTTTGGCCTGTTTTCTCAGAGTTCAGTCCGCCCGCGCCCCTTAGCTTTGGCGTTGGGCTTTTGAAAGTTAATCAGTGGGGGCGATAAAATGAAAACTTCTTTAGTTGTTGATATTATTGCTTTAGTGTTGATGTCTATATTCGATTTATCCGCTTATGCAGCAACTCCGATTGTTAACTTTGACTGTGAAAAAGCTAAACGTCCAGTCGAATATGTAATTTGTTCAAGCACTGAACTAATAGATGCTGAATCAATATTTGAAAAATCATATAATTCTGCAAAAGCTGACCTTGACGATGATTCCAAAAAGAAGCTCAGTAAAAATTATAAACAATGGTGGAAACAGTTAGGACCAAGATGTGGGTTATCAAACCAAAAAGAGCATCCCTCGCCTGAACTTATCGAACAAACAAAAGATTGCGTTTTTCAGGCTTTTAAAAGCGATGCTAAATATTTTAAAGAAGACATAGAATATTTTAATAACACTCATCAAAACAAAGGTAAAGAATCAAATTCTGTCGTACAAGAAGTTCAACCTAAAAAACCAGAAGATTCGTCCATTGCTGGTATCATTATATTCGTTCTTATTGTGTTAGGGGCGGCAGGAGCGGCAAGTGAGTCTGAATTTTGTTGGAATAGATGGGATGCTTTATCGCGTGGAAAATATTTTAGGCTTGATGGCAACCACGATGACAATGGTCCAGGCTTTTACCTCTGACTCTATTGCTCCACAAGCAAATAGGATCAAAACCAGGGTACAGCACCGTTTTTTTCGGGTTCCGCCGGATGAGGAAAGCCAGTTCGTAAGGCGGAACCATGGACGGGTTCCGCCGAACGCCATATGAATTATCGGACAACCTTGTGAGAATTGGATAAACCGCCATGATATTGAACGCTTTGATCGAAAAAGATGAGTTTGGCTATTTCGCACAAATTCCTGAATTAAAAGGTTGCGTAACTCAAGGCAAAACTTACGAGGAAGTGCTTTCAAATATTCAAGAAGCTGCTGAACTGTATTTAGAAAGCCTTCAAATAGAAGAATTAAAAGCACTTCAAAAACGCAAAATAATCATATCGCCCATTGAAGTAACTATCCATGCCTGAATATCCAAGGCTTACCGCAAAAGAAGCAGAAAAACTTCTTCTCCGTAGCGGCTTTGTTTTAGACCGGCAAAAGGGCAGCCATCGGATCTATGTTAAAAAAGTCTATCGGATGGTTTTACCCAGCCATGCCGGAGAAATATTACATCCAAAAATCATAAAACAGCTTTTTGAAGTCATCGATGATGCAAAGGATTAGGGCCGTATGTTGAAAAGCCAAGAACAAAAAGAAAAGAGCAAGGGCTACTCTTTTCTAGTCCGCCGCCCAACCCGGCGCTCAAGGGGACGCGGGGTTACGCTTTGGTGTTTTCCCCCTAGTCCGTCCGCCCGCGCCCCTTAGCTTTGGCGTTAGGCCGTTAAAAACAAAAAGGAATCATATGAGTAATCAAGATACGAATAATAAAATTGGTGAAGCAGTTGCTGCCGGAGTTGGAGCCGCCGCCGGTGCTGGCGCGGGTGTAGCAATAGGAGTTATCACGGTAGCCGCTGAAGCCGCAGCAGCTTCAGTGCCGTAGGCCGCAATACGGCTTACACCTATTGCGCCCTTGCGGACTATAGATAGCAGATTACACGTCGCTTTCTATTCTGGTCTAGGCTTGATTTTAAAACTATTTATGGGGTTACTATGAAGAATAATATAAAACCTTTTACCATTTTGATTTCTGCAATTTTTGTTCTGCATCTTTCAAATGTTTTCAGTGCAACCAACCCAATTTTTAATATTAAATCAAACGGTTTACCTAGCCCAATTACTATAAACCAAGGTTCGGCACTTTCAGTAAAAGTTGACATTGATCCAGGTAATCTTTCAGGGAGTAATGCAGATTGGTGGGTAGTTGCAAAAACACCATCAGGTGATTGGTATTCATGGGTTTATCCAACAGGATGGATTCAGTCTGGCAGTGACTTAAATCATATATCTGTTGCATATCAGGGACCCTTGTTCGCGCTACCACCTTATGAGGTGTTAAACATAAGAAATTTACCTCTAGGTATTTATAACGTTTATTTTGGTGTTGATACTAACGCTAATGGAGCTTTGGATTTATCATCATTATATTACACTTCAACAAGTATAACTGTTTCCCTTAATGGGCCAATTCCCTTCAGTACATTTGGCTATGCTCGACCCACTGGAGATGTAGCAAGTGCAGAGGTTGGTAAAAGCTACAATCAGAATATCTACGTTGGATCTGATCCAAGTGAAACCTATAACATCAATCTGGCTCCTGGCTGGAGTCTGCCTCCAGGGTTACAACTACAATATATCAATGGAACTCCAGCTCCTAATGGCATCCTAAATGCCTCAAGTTTTCATGTGGCAAGCGTCAATGGCTCAACTCCTACTGCACCTGGACAGTATAACGTGGCGTTTCGTGCAATAGACGCTACTAATCCAAGCAGATCAGATACAGTGGTATATCATTTCTTGGTAAAACCATCAGAGTCCGCTTTCCAGGGAGCCGTTTCTTCAAATATGAGTTCAAGCCAGTCCAGTGATAGCGCGGCATTAGGAATAAACCCATTAGTTCTTCCACCAGGCATTTTGAACCAACCATACAACGCCGAAATTACCTTCAGCAATGGAACGGTCAGATCAGTCGCGCTAGTAACCCAATTGTCTGGTGGTAGCCTTACATCAGCTATCAATGCCCAGGCACCAGTACCTAGTCTAATCTCTGGCGAAGGTGGAAATGTCAATGGCATTGACCAGATTGCCGGCAACTTAACACCAGATAATTCAGCTTATGTCGCTGGGCTGACAATTAATTGGTCAACAAAATCAAACTCAGTGACAATTAGCGGAAAGCCCGAAGTTAGTTTCGGTGGATTGAACGACCCGCTTATCCTTCAAATAACGGAAACCAATAATCAGAAGCTGTATTACAACTTTGCCATGACCTACTCGCCGGAGCAGATAGCTCAAGCCTATGGGTTTGACAAGGTCATGTTTAACGGTGGTATACAAGGAAATGGATCTGGTCAAACTGTTGCGATTCTAGCTGTTGGTGATAATTCGGCTTTTGTCAGCAGCAGTAATCCTAACTTTGGCAATAGTGACTTGGCTCAATTCGACCGGGCGTTTGGTCTTAACAACTTTGACAAGTCAGGTGGGCCAGTATTTCTCAAGCTTGATGAAAACGGCGGCACCAATTACCCATCTCAGGCACCCGTAGAAGCAGACCCCACAGAAGTTCCCCAAGATATTGAGTGGGTTCATGCTCTGGCACCGATGGCCAATATTGTTGTAATTGAGTTGACAAATGCAAATCCAAATGCTGCCCTCAATTTGATAGCTAATTGGAACATTCCTGGAGTCAAGGCCCCCTCTGTGATAACTAGCAGTTTTGGTGCTACGAGCTTAAATGGTACTCCCTACGCACCCAATGTTACCTACCTTGCATCTAGCGGGGACTTCGGCAATAGCGGTGAAAATGGCTTTTTAGCTAATCCCCAGGTAATAGAAGTTGGTTATTCCCAACTAAAGATAGATAACGGTGGGCATCACATATCGGAACAAGGAGTTAACGGTGGTATCATGCAGACGACAGCGAAAACTTTTCAGACGGGTGGTGGTTTTGATTTAACTCAGCCACAGCCTTCTTACCAGCAATATGTTCCTAATACAACGATTTTGGTTAATCCTGTGAGTATGGTTGGGCGCACAGCTCCTGATGTAGGATTCAACGGTGCGGAAACTTCAGGTGTTGCAGTTTACGACTCTTACATCAATACGACCACTACCAATTTCAAATCCGGTGGCACGAACTATTCCTTTGGTGGTTCACCATGGGGAAATGCCTGGGGAACTAGCATTTCTACCCCTTCTTGGGCAGCTTTAATGAGCATTGCAAACCAAGGACGGGCTCTCTCTGGTAAAACTCCATTGGACGGTTTTAGCCAGACACTGCCAAAACTTTATTCTTTAGCTGGTACAAAAGCATTTAACTTAATTGGCAATACAATCAATCAATCGACACAGCAGATTACAAATGTTCCATCGGCAAAAGGTACTAGTTACTACAATTCATTTACTGGACTTGGCAGTCCAGTTGCCAATCTGCTTATTCCTAAACTTGTAACATTTTATAAACGATGTTTCTAGCAATTAATCCGTAAAGGCGCAATAGTGCAGTAGATACTGTTATTGTTGTCAAGCGTTATGAAGCGCCGGATCGAACTTTTTTTCTGATTTGAGGACACCGCGCATCATTGCACCTATCATAAGTTTCGGAGGCTTGCCCGCTGCGGCGAGGCGTTTCCTGAACTGCTTGCCCCAAGGCCGTAAGGCGCAATAGCGGTACTCCGCGTATTGCGCCGAATGGGAAAAGAGAGCAAAATCCATGAATGCCCGACAACGTATCTCTGCCCACCCCCTAACCCGCCGTTCCAGCCGACCCGCGTGGACGTTTGGCGTGTTCATTCTGGCTCCTTCCGCGCGGGCGGCTGAACGCGGTCGTTGGGCTTCTACTTCAAGCATTCATTTTCTTAATATCTATAATTGGTGCATCTTTATGAGAACGATCAAATTTACTTCTTGGCAAGATGATAATTTCTTTATTGGGTTTCTAAACGATTACCCTGATTATTTAACTCAAGGCATGAGCAGAGAAGAACTTGCGGAGAACCTGAGATCATTGCTGGTTGATCTTGAATCAGATGAAATACCCTATGTGCGAAAAGTTGAAGAGTTAATGAAATGGTCATTCACAGCCAAGGCTTCTCTCCCAAACTAAGTAAAGTGATAGGTGGATATCTGTTGCGCATGGCAGTACGGGCGGCGATGATCCGAGCAGCTAGCTATGGGTTTAGCAACCGTGGATCAATGCGTTTGTTCATTGAAATGACTTTTCTATTTGGTAGTACTTTCGACACCGACCCGCAATATTACTGGGTAACACGCATTTTGCGTGATCCATCCCCGCAGATGCAGCGATCTGAACGGCTTTACGTGAAAATCCTTGATTATCAGCAAAAAGTTTCAGGTTATGAAGATGTCAACACTCTCGTGTTCTTGAACAACCTCTCATTTTGGGCGTACCAACCTCTTAACTTATCAGCGAATGACTTTGTGTCTGTTATGCGTCAGGAAATGATTTATGCTTTCCCGCAAAAAGCCGCTTATCTAGGCAAAGATGCACTTCAGGCCCTTATTGGAGAAAGTTGTGCCGCTGCACAGAAAGCAAGGTTCCCTTCATTACGCGGCTATGCCTTGATGGTTTGGTTGATGTACGCTTTTGGGCATGGGTGCGTGGATGATCCGTTATATCCATGGATCGGCAAAACGTTAAATGATGAAAGGATTACTGAACCTTCGGTTCGAGCTGAACGCCTGGAAAGAAAGGCTTTGACGTGGCTTAACCACGTTCTTGAGAACAGCCTAGAAGGGGTAGAAATGTGACTAGCACTAAACCACCCACCCCGCCAAAAGCTGGAAACGGCGATAATCCTGCAAATTCTGTGGTTGTGAAATGCCCCATGATTGAGGATGGCAATGAATTTGAGCAAAAACTCATAAAGGATGCCCATAAAAAGGCCAAAGATATGATTGACTCAGCAATCAATAACTGCCTTGAAAAGGCAAAATCACAACCAAACGGCCTCGTTAGTAACTTTTTTGGTATTAATGGAACGGCTGATGAGGACAAGAAAAAACTTGACCAACTCATTAAAAATTACCAGAAAATACAATCTGGCATGGATAAAGCCAGTTATGAAGTAGAACATGAAGAAATAACACCAGGTGAACCTTATAAAGTTGCTTATGTTTATACATTGCCATTAATACACGGTATCGGCGATGTGCATACCGTATTTCCCGCCTTCGCGATGGGAACAGATGATGATAGAGCCAGTACTCTGGTTCATGAAATGAGTCATTATGCAGTTGGCACTGAGGATCATGCTTATGATTGGGAAACGACAAAATGGAATAAACTCACGCAAAAACAAAAAATGGATAATGCGGATAGTTATGGAAATTTTGCCAGTGATTGCTATAACAGCACAAAGTCAGGTACATAGTGAAGCAAGCAAATATTTAACGGGGATACCACTTATGGAAAAAACTACATCTGTTCAATGCCATTACGAAAGGGACAGAAGCATTCGTTTTTTCAAGCACAGAAAAGGCTTTACAGCTTATACACTCGACCATGGAATCCATACTGTTTTCATGCTAAACGTAGATGAACAAGTCGAAAATACCAGCATCAAACTAGCACGGGAACTTGTTTTTGAACTGCGCGACACGCCGCCTCTATCTCAGTCATTAACGGCCGATTCATGGGTTAACTCAGCATTGTATAAATTTGGTGGTCCCGATTTACAATTCGAGAGCCAGACGTTTTCAGGGACAATTGAAATATCCGAAATGAAGGATAACGGGGATTGCCATGGTTTGATCCATTTGAAGTTTACCAACCCTGCCATTGATCGAGTCGGACTAAATCAGGCTGATTTAGATATTTCATTTTAGTACCTTAGTGCCGATTAGGGGAAGCAACGCGGTAAGGCGCAATGGCGGTACTCCGCGTATTGCGCCTGATGGTTAAAAGCCAAGAGCGGAAAGCAAAGAGCAAAGGCCACTCTTTTCTAGTCCGCCGCCCAACCCGGCGCTCAAGGGGACGCGGGGGTTACGCTTTGGCCTGTTTCCCCTAGTCTGTGCGCCCGCGCCCCTTAGCTCGGGCGTTGGGCAAATGAATGGCAACACCATCAAATTTGAAGCCACGCCATTTCAATGCCTATTTCACTGTCAACAATCTCAATGATCTGGAGGAATATATGGCAATCTCAGAAAAATTGGCTGAACTAGCATCGGGCCTTGTCACAACGTAAACGATCACCCCCCTATTGCCAATTTCGACTAATTGGTACAATGATCGCAACATTTTGAACTTTCTCGCACCTCCATGCAACTGAGCGACCACAGCCTACGGCAGATCGACGAAGCCTACCTTGAACGGTTGGGGGAGGAGTCGTTGCGCTCGTTGTCGTCCAAGCTGCTGCTGGACCTGAAAGAAGCCCGTGAGCGGTTGAACCAAACCAGCCGGAACAGTTCCCTGCCGCCGAGCCGGGAGGCACCGTGGAATAAGCCCGGCAGGGAAGATGCCGCGACGGAAGGGGGCGAAAACCCTGAAGAAACCGTTTCCGAGGATACCACTGCGGCGGAGGACGCCCGTGATGCCGATGCCGAAGCCGTACCTGCCCCGGCGGTGGATGCCCAGCCGATGGCCCGGAAACGGGCGGGCAAGGTGCCGGGTGCGCCGGGATACGGGCGGCCCGCGCCGGATCGGGTGGACGCGGTGGAAATACACAGGCCGGAGGCGTGCGCGGGGTGCGGGGTGGGTTTGGCGGGGCAAGCCGGTCAGGCTTACACGGGGTATTACGAAGTGGATTGGGTCCGGGAAGGATTCGGCTGGACGGTTCGTATCACCAAGCACCTGTTTGAAGAAGGCGTCTGCGGGTGTGGCCATGTGACCCGTGCGGAACCGTTCCGTGGCACGGAGGACGGTGTCGAGATCGGCGGTTTCCGGCTGGTTGGCGCGGGGTTGGCGAGTTTGATAGTGGCACTGTCGAAGCGTTACAGGATGTCGCGGGCGCGCATCCAAGAATTTCTCCACGACTGGCTGGGCATCTGGGTCAGCACGGGCGCGATCCATGAAGCCTTGGCGGAAGCGGCGGCCATCGTGGCCCCCTTGGAACAGGAGCTGGTGGATGCCATCCAGCAAAGCGAGTTGCTGCATGCCGACGAAACCCCCTGGCCGGAACAAGGCGCATCGTCGCTGTGGCTGTGGGTGTTCATCACGACCCACACCGTCCTGTATTACATCAGCCATCGCGGCCAGGAATTGGTCAAAAACCTGTTGGAAGATTATGCCGGTGTCCTGATGAGCGACGGCTGGCAGGCGTACCGGTGGCTGGAGCGGCGTCTGAGATGCTGGGCGCACCTCAAGCGCAAGGCGCGGGGCTTGGCCGACAGCCTGAACCCTGCCGCCCAAGGCTTTGGCCTGGAGGTTCTGGCATTGTGGAAGGATCTCTGGGAAGCTGTCCAAAAGGCCCGCGAAGGTCCTCCCGGCGTGTCCCTGCGCCCCGAATGGGAGGAACGCTTAAAGGCGTTTCGCAGCCGTTGCGAAGCGATGCGGGGGCATCCCCATGCCAAGACGCATGAACTCGCGGTCGAATTCCTGAACGACTGGGAGGCGATCTTTGCTGTCCTCTCAAACCCGTTTTGGCCGTTGACCAACAACGAAGCCGAACGCGCCTTGCGGCATTGGGTGATTCTGCGGCTCATCAGCCACGGCACCCGCACACCCAAGGGGTCGCGTCACTTCGCCTTGCTGGCCAGTGTCATCGACACCTGCCGCCGGCGTGGCCATTCCCCTTGGGACTACCTGCAAACCGCCATTACCCGCCGCCGCCAAGGATTGCCCCTCTTGCCGTTGCCGTTGCCGGTGTAGGGGGGGTGAACGTGTACGTCACAACAACGAACGACCTGAATGTTCACATTGGTGGACGTACTTATGATGACGTTGGATCGACAATTGGCAATGCGTATACCGCTTTAACGGGAGACAATCGTGGTGCTGCGGCTGGACGAGTTATCGATTCCTTAACCAAGGATGTCACGATTGATTTGGATGAAGGCTCTATCCGCCGTAGTCGTTAAATAGAATCGTATAGGTTGGGTAACGACTCATTGTTACCCGACATTTCCGATAAACATATGTTATTTGTGGATAAAGATGGCTACTCAAACATCTGTGTACCTGCCTGATGAGCTTCTTGCCGAGCTTGTTCGGAGAGCACCTGAACAAAATGCGCGTTCAAATTTAATGGTTGAAGCGTTGCAATATTTTTTCAGAACACACCAAGGCGTTCATGAAGAACTAGATAAGATCAATGCCTTTGCTGATGAATTAAATCAAGAAGCTGAGGATGTTCTTGATTATCAGGTGATGCCTTGAAAAGAGGTGACTTATTCCGAGTTCACAATCCTTCGTCGCGTGACCCAAAGCGATCTAGGGTTTTTGTTGTGGTAAGCCGACAAGTTTTAATTGACTCTAACTTTTCAACTGTCATTTGTGCTCCCATTTATACAAAATATCACGGCCTTTCAACTCAAATTCCCATAAGCATTGAAGATGGGATAAAACATGAGAGCAGCATTCATTGCGACGAACTGGTGAGTCTGCCAAAAGCTGTTCTGACCAACTATGTTGGCTCATTATCAGCCGCCAAAATCAAAGAATTGAATTCTGCAATAAAGATTGCACTCGATATTTCTAATGCCTAACCCGGCGCTCAAGGGGACGCTGGGTTGCGCTTTGGCCTGTTTTCCCCTAGTTTGGTCCGCCCGCGCCCCTTAGCTTTGGCGTTGGGCGGTTGACTACTAGCATTTTAGTTTTCTTATATGTATAAAAAGCATAATGAAACCGACTGTATATCTTGAATCGTCAGTAATCAGTTATTTGGCATCCCGACCAAATAGGGACATCGTCATTGCGGGTAGACAAGCGATAACGCACGATTGGTGGGAAAACCACCGACACAGATTTGAACTTCGCATATCTATTCTAGTAGAAGAAGAAATTGGCCGGGGTGATCCGTCAGCAGCACAGCTACGCCTTGAAAGAGTTGCCGATATTTCGAGCCTTTCCATCTCAGACGAGGCAAATAGGATAGCTAATTTGCTCCTAGCTAATGGCGCGGTGCCGGAAGGAAGCGAAGAAGACGCATTGCATATTGGTATCGCCTCCGCACAAGGCGCGGATTACCTGCTTACATGGAACTTCAAACACATAAATAATGCTGAAACAAAGGCGGCGATTACTCGACTTGTAGAATCCTGCGGGTATTCGTGTCCACAACTATGCTCGCCAGAAGAGTTGGGAGGAATGTACGATGATCAATGACCCAATCGTTGAAGAAGTTCGCCGTTATCGAAAAGAGCATGCTGCACGGTATGGCAATGATCTTAACCTAATTGTAGATGCTCTGAGGAAAAAAGAACGCGAGTCAAACCGTGTTCAATTAAATCCTGGGCCTAAATTGCTTTTGAAAAAATCATAGGGTGTGGTGCGCAATAGCTGTTTGCCGCGTATTGCGCCGGATGATATAGAGCAAAGAGCGGAAAGTAAAGAGCAAAAGCCCGTCTTTTCTAGTCCGCCGCCCAACCCGGCGCTCAAGGGGGCGCGGGGTTACGCTTTGGTGTTTTTCCCCTACTCCGTCCGCCCGCGCCCCTTAGCTCGGGCGTTGGGCAGGAAAGCATCCGTTTGCACCACGCGGTTTTTGTAGTTTTGGTTGTAACTCGTGGTGTTGCGGCTTGTTCCAACCCGCAAACCGTATAATATTTGAAGGAAAACGACATGGTTAATCAATAGCGTATTCATTTCCCCGCCAAAATCCGAGACAAATGCAAGGTTGGTGATATTGTTTACTGGAATATAAGTGATTTCACTTTTTATACCAACGACAGTGAAATAACTGAGTTATTATGTGATTACAGCAAAGCAATTGTTATTAATAATTCAGGTAATTGGTGGGGTTCGTGCGTTCTCGCCCCTCAACGTGAAATCCGTGCATTGAAATAACTCGTAACTCGTAAGGCGGTTTCGGTGCGGAGCGACAAACCGCCGTGGTAGGGCCGTATGTTAAAAAGCCAAGAGCGAAAGGCAAAGAGACAGAGCCACTCTTTTCTAGTCCGCCGCCCAACCCGGCGCTCAAGGGGACGCGGGGTTATGCTTTGGCCTGTTTCCCCTAGTTTTGTCCGCCCACGCCCCTTAGCTTTGGCGTTAGGCGGAATTATTTGATACATTTGGAGATGTTTGTGAAAGAGGTTGAGACTTTACTATCAGAAATTTATTTTTATGAGTTGGAAGCGCGTGAGAAAATTTTTAACAGGTTACAACTAAATTTTGCAATTTATGCAAGCGTTGTAACAATTTTAGCTTATATGATTAGAAAGACTGACTATGGGTCTAATTGCGTGATCTTAACCCTATTTTATGTTGGTATATTTGCGGGGTCTGTTCTGCTATCAATATCGATATATTACACGATCAAATCACTAACTGGCTTTGAATATAGACTTTTTCCGTGCTCCCAAGAAATTATAGAATACAAAGCAAAGCTAAAAAAATATGAAAGGGAAATTGAAGAATACAACCGAGAGAATAAAATCTCTAATCAAATAAAAGTTGACCCAAATGAAAGAACAAACGAATTTGTTATAAAAATACTTGCAAAGTGTATAGACTTCAACTCTAAAATAAATGAATACCGGAAACAAGGAATAAAAAAATCGCTGTGGTATATGATTCGGGCCACAGTGCCAATTACTTTTTCTGCATTGCTTTTTGTTGTTCTTGATCTGGATGCATCTTCGCCCCGTAAAAACATGCTAATCGAAGACAAGAACATAGCTGTGCAGTTAGATAAGTTAATCAGTTTCATTTACACAACTTTAACCCACAAGCAAAAAGAAGAGGAGAAACCACATATGAGCAATGATAGCCAAAATAATCAAAGTAATCAAAGCAACAAACAAACCCAAACACCCCCGCCGCCTCAACCTCCACAGGAGCCTAAGTGGCAAATATCGACTGAAGACTTTAAAGCCCCTATGCCAGATAAAGTAAAACTATTAAATGAGCACAAATAATTAGCAATCAACGCGGTAAGGCGCAATAGCGGTACTCCGCGTATTGCGCCGAATGGATACAAAGAGCAAAATCCGCGAATCCCCGGCCTTGTTTCTCTGTCCACCAGCCTAACCCGCCGTTCCAGCCGACCCGCGCCCATCGCTTGCCGTTTTGGGTTAAGGTTCCGTGAGGGCGCGGGCGGCTGAACGGGGTCTTTAGGCTTCCTCCGTCGGCACACTTCCCACTCGTGTGTTCTTCATGAGGCGTAACCAATTGAGAAAAAGAGAGAACATAAAATGCCTTCTAGCTGTTCACAATTTCCCTTGCGCCCTCCACTGCTAGTTGCCATCGCGCAAGACACCTATCTTAAACCCACTATACCGTTTTCAGATAACATCAATCTTCCAGGAATCCCGGCACCAAAATATGGGCAAGATATTACCAGTGCTTACGGTCGAATAGCGCCAAAAAGACAGGATGTCGGAGGCGCATCAGCAGAGCTAAAGCCCAAAATGCGAAAGTTGCTAACGATCTTTGCGAGCGGCGACAAGAGTGGGATGGCTACAAGACTTTTCGATGCCTTCTTGACAGATAATTGTAGGTTAGTCACCTACTTCGATGACCCGTCACTCAATGCTGCTGCGGATTCCCATCCGAACATAAATTACTTTTGCGATGCCGCGCTCTCTGCACCGAACTCACTCAACAGGGCCATCGGAAAAACCCGCATTCATCAAGCACTTCAAAAAGCCAACTTGGACATCACGAAGATGTACATGCTCACCGATCTCGGAGTGCCTGCGTTTAATCTGGGCAGCAAGACGTTTTCCAGCGATGATTTCAACAATGGGCTAGGTCTCATGATCAATGGTGTGCAATATGTTTACGTGTTAGCGACGCATTATAATTTCGACAAGGTAGCTAAGAAATATTGCATTACGCTCAAGTTCATCTTTTATGACGTTTTTGGGCTAGATGACGATGATCTCAACGAATTTGGGGCATCATCGGACTCAATTCTTTATTCGAACGCATCCGTCGGAATTACCGCGTGGTGGCAACTTCAACATCAGCACGGCTACAGCCCCTTGGTAACGCGAATTGTCTTGGAGAGAACCTATGAAGCCCAAGCAGAGTGAGGTTGCCGGCTCCAGATTACCGAGCCTCGGACTTTCTTCTTACATTTTAGGTATTGTACTTTGTCCGTTGGCTTATATCGCGATTGGTGCGCTTACCGGGTTTGCTCCAGCATTCTCATTTCTGTCGTTACCGCCACTGCTTGTAAGCACCAGCTATCTCCTTTTTCGGTTTCTCTCGAAACCAGGTCGGGGTTCTTCAAATAAGTTGCTTGTAACGGCAGAGATTGCCAGTTGGATTCTGATTGTTGCATTTATCATCTTAATCTCGGACTTCACACTGCTGACCAGATTTGAACGAATTGGACTATTTTCTACGCTGTTTCTGCTCACCACCTTGGTTTCGTTGCCAATCGTGCTAATGCACCAAACAGTCTTGGAGGAAAGACTGAGACAGTTGCCAAACACAATAGCCACACTCCTGTTACTGGTTGTTCTGCTGGCAGAAGTAGTTATAACGATAGTCTATATCTTTCGAGTACCAGCATTTCCCTAAATAGCAAGGACGGGGGTAGGTCTTGCTTTATGCCTTTATAATCTTATCGTCGCAATAGCCGAACTTCAAATATTGCGCCGAATGGATAAAAAGAGCAAAATCCATGAACCCCGGCATTGTCTCTTTGCCCACCCGCCTAACCCGCCGTTCCAGCCGACCCGCGTGGACGATTGGTGTGTTCATTCTGGCCCCTTCCGCGCGGGCGGCTGAACGGGGTCGTTAGGCCACATTCAGCAATCCCTCAAAAAAGGAATCCTCCGATGAGCTACATTCCCGAAGCTAAAACTGCACCACTCATAGTTTTATTGATATTTAGTGGAAGTGCCACCGACTGTTATGCGCTAGATAGCACTACCAATACATTAATTGGAGTCGGTACAATTGTTGCCACAAAAACGATAAATTCTATGGAGGAAGCCAGAAAGCAAGACGAAATGATGCAAAAGCAACTTGAAAATCAAATAAAAGAGGAGCAAGAAAAAATAGTAGCCTCTGAAAAACGTATGCAAGATATGCAGCAAGAAGACCAGCAGTTTTTTAGCTCTTCCAAGCAACAGCAATATGAATACTTCAAAAAGAACGAACTCGAGCAACAGGCAAATATAAAGAAGGGGACAGCGGGAGTGCAACTTCTTTCAGCATTATTTGGTGCTGCAACAGCGCCACGCGATCATTTTTATGATTGCCGTTAAGCTTAGGAGATTTAAAATGAATCGCGCACATTTTTTCAAAGCCTCAATAACCGCTATTTTTTTGGCGCACACATTGCTGCTATCCGGATGTTCAGCACTTGTTACGCGGAAAGACTTTAGCGCATTGAGAGCAAATCTAGCGGATGTTCAAGCTCGGCGGGTTCAATCGGAACAACGCGAAGAAGCATACAAAAAGCAAAGAAGCCAGAACTACCAAGAAGCTTTTAACAAACTATCAAAATCACAGCAACACAGTTTGATGGTACTAAATGAAAGAACTACTGAACTAAAAGACAAACAAACTGGGGCTGTCGTGGGAGGGATTGGAAACGTAGCAGGGAATATCATTAGGGGCGACCGTCACTACTGTGTGAATTAGCCCGCGTAAGGCGCAATAAGCGGCTTGCCGCGCATTGCGCCATATGGGAAAGTTGGGACATTCGGCGGAATACGCTAAACCGCTATTTCGCCCTACATGTTTTACGATAATTTAACAAGCAAAGAGTAAAAAACCCATGAATCCCCGGCATTGCCTCCCTGCCCACCGGCCTAACCCGCCGTTCCAGCCGACCCGCGTGGACGTTTGGCGTGTTCATTCCGGCTCCTCCTTCGCGGGCGGCTGAACGGGGTCGTTAGAGTTCAGGACGAGGCACATGGCGACTATTGATCTTTGCATCGTGAATTCTCCCCTTTTCCGGGAGTTCAATCCGCTATATGACGAAGATTCTTTGCCGCCATTGGGCCTAGGCTACATCGCAACTGCAACAAGGCAAGCTGGCTTATCGGTTGTATTGATAGATGCAGTCGCAGACCGAATACCTTTAAACAAGCTCATCGAAAATGTGTTGGCCCTCAATCCAAAAGCTGTGGGGATCAATGTTTTTACAACGAACCTAGAGCTAGTCAAGGACTTTGTAGAAACAGTCTCTAATCCGCATAGAAAAATCATTGTTGGCGGTCTTTCAACAAGAACATTATATGAAGAGGTTTTCTCATGGCAATGCGCTGGTCAAGTTGATGTGATCTTCGGCGATGGGGAGCTAATCGTTCCCGACTTGCTTTTAGAGCGTGAAAAGCAGAAGCCAGATGAAACTCGGCAAAATAAGCGATTCTTTAAGGTGACTACTGGCTCTCCTTATTTTTGTCATGATATATCTTCACTCTGGCTAGATAGAAGCTTTTTTGCAAATGAGCCAGTCATTCACCCGCGAGGCTTTGTTGAGGCAAATATAATCGCTAGTCGTGGATGCATATATAACTGTTCCTTTTGCGCCGCAGCCCGCTCACTAAATCATGATCTTGCAATACGTGAACGAAGTACAGATAGTTTAATCTCAGAGATTGATGAAATAGTTACCTAGTTTCCAAACGTGTCTTCAATTCGCGTGCTCGATGATTTGTTTTTAAAAAGTTCACGTTGTATTGATAATGCCATTACAGTTTTCAGCAATTTCTCACTTGGATGGCGGGCTATGGCTCATGTCATGACATTCAATAAAGTCAGCCTAGAAAAGCTTTTAGAACTTAAAGATTGTGGATGTAGAGAGTTATTTATTGGCATAGAATCAGGTTCCCCTAAAATACTAAAGTCTATACATAAAACTCATGATATTAACACAATAGAGTCTAACTTATTTAAAGTGCTTGATTCAGGCATTGAACTAAAATGCTATTTTATTTACGGATTTCCTAGTGAAACAGTAGAGGACTTTGCTCAAACCTATGGGTTAGCATCTCGACTGAAAGAAAAAGCATCAAGTGTTGGTGTTGGGTTTAGAACCAGCGTATTTCAGTTTCGTCCATATCATGGAACGGAAATATTCCACACTTTGACAAATAGCGGACTTGAAATCTCAGGCATCAGTCAAATTGATGGAAACCCTGACCTTTCCTCACTTGTGGGGCGTTTACAGTTCAACTTTCACAGTGGCAACTATGCAGATGCCCCAGTTAATGTTCTCTATGATTTTATCCACAAAACAGCCAATCTATCATCATCCAAAGAGTGGGGTTTAGAATGAGACAAATTCAAGATTGCGGCAATTGCAGGCTTTGTCACAATCAAAAACCACTTTTACAAACTTCAAGTATTCAGCATAACTCAATTTTTTTTTGTAGGGCTTTCAGCAGTAAAAGTAGAGAGTGTTGAAAATGAAGAACCTTTTTCTAAGTCAACACGCAGCGGAAATCTCTTAAGAGAAGTAGCGGACGGTTCAAGGGATCAGGGCATCTATTACACAAATATGGTCAAGTGTTTGCCGTTAAAAGGTGAGAAAATACGCTACCCAACTGCAAATGAAATGAGTGCATGTTTCAGTAACTTTCAACTAGAGATCCAAACTATAAATCCCAACAAGCTCGTCCTGTTTGGTAAGCAGGTTTCTGAATTTGTCACGGGAAGACTACCCATAGAACCCAGATCAAAGTGTATTGAAGGAGGATTTTCTCTATCTGTTTCAGAAAATTACCAGATACTATCTGCACCGCACCCATCCTATATGCTCGTCTATCGGCGAAAATTTTTGGACGGATATATAGAAACCATTCGTAGATTTATTTCAGGCGCAGATAATGAACTCTAACAACTCGATCCAGCGCACCCGCGCCACGAAGCGACTTGGTGTTTTCAGGTTTCGTGGGGTGGCGCGGGGCGCTGATCGTGGGCGTTAGGCATGACGCAAAACACCCGAAATGGCGTGTTATGCGTCATGGTTGTCGTCTAATACAGGGTTAGGCTTATTGCCATGATGAAAGTGATTCACGTTAATTGGTGAAATAGCCATCTGAAGGACTATTCCGAATACTAAAATCAATGTCAAGATTTGAGAAAACATGAGCCAAGACATTATTACGCTCCTATCAATAGCTACCCCATTTGCTTTGGCGATAGCATTTGTTATCAATTACGCTGACAAGCAGCACCAATCCATAAAGGCAAAACGGCTAGAAGAATTTCCTAAGCTAATTGCCATTATGGACACATCAATAAGCCAAGCCCAAGACCTAACGAGCAAGCTTACTCAAGACGTAATACAAAACCAATGGCACGAAAAACAGCTAGAAATGTCTGCTATATTTACTCCCTTCCTTACCCAAGCCGACATTTATAATCTGATATTGCCAAAGCATTTGCGTAAAGAATTTTTTCAACTATCTAGGACTGTTTTGATAAACTTTCAAGATTTTCATAATCAACATGATATAGATAAACATATTCGCCGAATTAATGAAATTCTTAATTACAAAGAATCCTTATTTGAAATCGTCAAATCGGCCTTTCTCAAGTAAGCCAAAGCCTAACCCGGCATTCGACCGCACCCGCGCCACTCATAGCCTAGGTGTTTCGTCTGGCTCCGCTTGTGGCGCGGGGCGGTCAATGCGGGCGTTAGGCTTTTTAAAAATCAGGAAAATCAAATGAGCGAAGAACAACCAAATTATGCTAAATGTCCGCATTGCGAAGAACACATATCTACTTTGGTTCGTATGACAATTAATGTATACGACACAGAGCAAGATAAGCTAATTCCAGTTTATATATACAAATGTGGTGATTGTTCTGCAATTTTGAAAATCGTGCATCAATATGGGTAGTCGTTGCCAGTTTTGTTTTCGTCTCGCTCCCGCCAATGTATGCGCTTAATTTCGCGGTACAGTGGAAAAAGCAACCTTGCAAAATACCTTAATATTCGGTGTTCGTCTTTCAGTGGTCTTGTTGCCATTGTGGAATAACTCCTTAAAAGTTTGTGGTTAGAAACATGAAAAAAGCAAAGAGCAAAAGCCGAAAAGCCCCGGCATTGTCTCACTGCCCACCAGCCTAACCCGCCGTTCCAGCCGACCCGCGTGGACGTTTGCCGTTTTCATTCTGGCTCCTTCCGCGCGGGCGGCTGAACGGGGGCGTTGGGCGCAAGCGAAGAAAGAGCAAATGCTTGTCGGGCGGCTGGTTCCATGGCGCTATTGGACCGGCTTGGCGGCAGGGAAAGCGTACGTTTGCACCACGCGCTTTTGTGGGGCTTTAGTTGTGGTTGGCGGCGTGTCGGTTTGTTCCAGCCCGCCGGGGTTCCAAGCGGGCGTGGCGCAAGCCTGTCCTGAGCCTGTCGAAGGGCCGTCCGTCACCCCGCTTGGCCTTGCTCGGGTTTCGGGCTGGGCCGCTCGCTTTCTTTGGTCCGGTTGGCGGGCGAATTGTCGTCCCTTCCCGTGGCCCAACCCGGCGCTCAAGGGGACGCGGGGTTATGCTTTGGCCGGTTTTCCCCCAGTTCCGCCCGCCCGCGCCCCTCAGCTCGGGCGTTAGGCGAAAAAATGCAATGGCATAAGGGTTAATTTACGAATTGATCTGTAATGCCACAGAGCAAAACCAAACGTGTTTTTTTAATTAAGTGAGGAAGAGATGAAGAAAAAGCTTATTATTGTTACCCTGATTGCAGTAGGAGCATCAGGCTGTACAAAGACATATTTTCAAAAATTCGACCCGCAGAGCCATTATGGCTATCCTAACAGTAACGTAACCCCTTTGTCTCATGTCAAAGGACAAGCGACAAAGACGGTTTTTTTTGCGCCTCCAATGATTACGGCTTCGCTTCAACATGACGCTATTTATAATGCGCTCCAACAAGCTAAAGGCGCAGACTTATTGGTGAATACATTCCATTTTATGGATATGACTGACTTAGGAATTTTGCCAATTTATACCATCACCTATCGGGTTGAAGGTACAGCGGCAAAAATGGAAGTGGGCACTACGCATCAACGTTAACCAGCATCAAGTGAGAAATTATATGCGCCTGTTACTATCTGCTTTTATTCCCGTATTCCTGTCGGGCTGTTCAATGACCGCAGGATCATTTAGCCCAGCAACTAATTTCACCTACCCTAACTCTAACGTCACTCCTTTAGGGCATGTGCATATTACTACCAAAGAAGGTGCGTTTTTATCCCCCCCGCCACTTACTAAAGAAAAAATACTGAAGCTGCTGAACGACGCGCTAGGGCAAAGGCCGGGAGCAGATATGATCGTCAACTACACCCTTGATACCACTTACACAATGTATCCATTTTACACAACTCA
>Ga0118677_10006757_pt1 | contig 19264 bp, 11 predicted proteins | sample AliMusrvi5mmetaG_FD_86154 | JGI IMG/M metagenome (GOLD analysis project Ga0118677, IMG submission 86154) | reverse complement strand
ACACAGTGCATGATCTGGGGGTAACAGTTCGTATCTTTAAACTCCAGGGCCTTGGTTCCTGAGTTTAATGTCCCGAATAAAAAAGCCACCACATTTGTAACCGTAAGTGGCTGATTTTACCTTGACCCCTGGAGGAGTCATTGAAGGTTTTACATCTTCATGGTGAAACGGTTCTACTTACGGATGACATGCTGCTGCTGGCAAGCGGGAAGTTCTGCCCCGCCCAGGTGGTCAGGATTGGCGCCAATGCTTACGGCATTCAATGCCATTTTGAACTGACGGCTGAAATGCTTGATAACTGGATGAATGAAGATGAGGACCTGCGTAAAACTGACAAAGAAAATCTGAAGGCAATGTTCCGGAATGAGCAGCCTAAATACATCCGTACAGGCCGGCAACTGATGCTGAACTTTTTAAAAACAGCAGGTTTTTGATTTAAAGGAACCTCTTTATCCTTGCGGCATGTGCCTCTTCCTCGGCAATGATCCTTTTGATCAGGGTTTTTGAATCGCTTTTTGCCTTGTTGTAAAGCTCTTTATAGAACGCCACGCTGTCAAGCTCGAATTTATAGGCAATTTCCAGGGCTTCTTTGGGAGTTTTCAGGGTTGCTGCAAGCGCTACGCCGGCATCGGGTTTTCCGAAGATATGCTTGTCGGCAAGGTTCTGGATATATGCCGAAAAATTCTCATCGCCCTGTTCATAATCTTCAGGCTCATAATTGTCGAAGATCTTCTGAAAGGTCGCGGTGTGCATGGTTTCCTGTTCAGCCAGGTCGATGAACAGGTGCTTGATGTCGGTTGACTCCCGTATCATTTCGGCAGCGGCAATGTAAAAGGCATAGCCGTTCTCTTCAATACGGACGGCGATTTCAACGATTTCTTTTCCTGAGTAATACATAATTCGTGTTTTAGCAAGACAAACGTACAGGAATTTGATGAATTCCGCAAGGATGGAGCCTGTTTTTTGGTTAATTTTGCAGGCGGATGAGAGAGCACCATAACACCATCATTACAACCGCTTTGCGCAAATTCATACTTTAACTCCATGACAAAACATCATACTTCAAAAGAATTCAATTCAAGGGACCTTGAAAAATACAGTTCGGCATTTACTTTGTCGGACATGGAAATTTTCATCTTCCCGGAACTTCTGTATGCTTTGGTCTATGCCAACATCATGTCGCCTGAGATCTGGAAATGGAGGGATGATCCCTGGTTCGCTGGTATTGATAAAATGGGCCCCCTCAAAAAGATGCACAGGGTGAAACAATACATCATGGGACATTACGACTTCAACCTTGATCTTGAAACCTGGGGCTTAACTGATAAGCAGACAGAGGTTAACCGTTTCAGTGATTTTATCGATATGGAAACCCTTTCCAGGTCGAACGCCCTGTTCGGGTACGAGGGAGATAAGTACTATTTCGACCTCGATATCCGCAAGCATTTCGGACTGGATAAATTTGATACCGAGATTATACCCTACTGGAAGACAGAGACTGTTGAAGCCATGAACGCTTTCAGGTTCAAGCCTGAACACAGCAATGGTGCCGGTGAATGCGTTTCACTGGCATGCCTGTATGTTGCGGCATTGTTCATTGTTGCGAAGGTCCCTCTCGAAGACATATTCATGATGGGGACACCTCTTCATTCCCAGAATTTCATATTGATCGACGAGGGAGTGATAACAAACAACCGCCGCGTGGTGACCAAGTCGATGTGGTATAACGGTACTGAACTTTCGGCCCTCGCCCGCCGGGCCATGGAGCATGAGCAGGTAACCATTGTAGCCCATCCCAGCGGGTATATCCACTCGGTATATCCTGAATCAACAATAGACCAGACTGCCTACAAACGTTTCAGGGAAAAGCTTTCGAAATACCTGGAAACCCAGGTAAATTTTGAGATCTTCATAAATTTCCTGAGGGATTACAGCCGTTACCAGAAACTTTTCCAGATTGATTTTTTCTGCCAGGGGACGAACAAATTCATCAAGCTCGAAAGGGCTTTCGGGTATGAGCACGGAAGCAAGAACCGCCTGGGTGATAAAACCGGGAAAAAGCTGCTTTGTGAAATGGACGAAGAGGAAATGAACCTGACAAGGTACCCCGGCAGGCTTATCCTTACTTTCGACGATGAGATTTTTAAAACCAGGCCCTACCAGGAGTTCATCAGCCTGCTTCTTGAAAAATTCCCGGAAATGAAAGACAATGCAGAGTTTATTTCCGACCTGAAAAAATTCGTTCACCTGGTTCCCAGGATTCCATCTGATAATAAATCCTTTTCACCATTTCACCATCTCACCATTTCACCATTTCACACAAGAGAAGAGATAATCGCATTGGTTTCTTCGATGCGTGCCAGCAACCCCTCTGCCGACCTCGCATTTTACGCAGGAAGGTTCATGGAGAGCTGCGACTGGAAGCCCTTCTTCAAAGCAGCCTTTGAGCGAAACCCGGTATCAATAGCTTATTTCAGGGATAAATCTCCCGAAGAGATCTATGCCGAACTTAGATCCTGGCCCGATGAATCCATTTATGAAGGAAACCGCATTTCAATGCCCGATGAGGTAGTGAATTACAAGCGGGGCGACGGGGCCGAAAAAGCTATCACATTGATGAATGTGATCAGGGCAAGGCATACCTGTGACGTTCGCCTTCAAATTAACCTGGCTTTGGTTACAGTAAAAGGACAACACATTTCGTTTGAGTTTACTTCTGCTAAAGGTATGAATTACGGCATATGACGGGGAGGGAAGGTCCCGGTAAGAAAAATTTTCCTGAAACACTGACTTTATAATTCAATTATATATATCTTTAGGAGATAATTTCCCGGATCATGAGACCCATGGTAGTGATCAGGATGGTGAGCCTGCTGCTCCTCTCCAATGTCCTTACGGCCGCATCAGCCCTGAGTGTTCCCGACAGCATCTTTTACCAGAGGCTCTTTTATTTATGCAAAATATGGGGGCATGTCAAATACTATCATACCGAAGTTGCAAAAGGTTCGATCAACTGGGATAACGAACTGTTCAGCGCCATCTCCGGGGCGAAAAATGCACCAACGACAACAGCTTTCAACGATACCCTGATCAGGATGATGGATCATGCCGGCCCTATGGCAACCAGTACAGTTCCCCTGCCGGTGGTTCCCGACAGTCTGAACAACAATACCGGTTTCTCCTGGTTGAACAGCCCACTGCTGTCGGATTCTGTCAGGGCCAGGCTGGATACTATAAGGCAGAGGTTCAGGCCCCAGCTCAATTTCTATGTCAGTAACGGCTACCCGGGATCAAGCTGGCCCGATTTCAACAACGACAAGCAATACTGGAAAGAAGGGGGCGCACTACCACAGGAAAAACGCCTTCTCGCTTTATTCCGGTTCTGGAACATGATCAACATCTTTTACCCGTATAAAAACCTGATCGACAATCCCTGGGATTCAGTTTTACATAATTTTATTCCCCAGGTGGCTTCTGCGGATGATTCTTTGTCGTATGTCCTTGCCATGAGGCGTATGACTGCGCAGATCAACGATTCGCACGGGGCATTTTCCAGCCCGCTTTACAATTCCTGGAGGGGGCTTTATTACCCGCCCTTCCTTGTGCGCTATATTGAAAATGAAATGGTGATCATCAAAGTCATCCCGGGGATCAGTGCCGTAAAACCGGGTGACGTGCTTACGATGATTGACGGAGAGGATGTGCATTCCCTCCGTGAATCGCTTGCAAAATATGCATATGGAAGCAATTCCGCGGCCCTTGCAAGAACCCTGAGCAGCATCATTATGTGGGGCGACAGCGGCAACTTCCAGCTGCAGGTTCGCAATAGCGACGGCCTTCAAAACATGGTATTGAAAAGGAACGGCAGCAATCTCACACAGCTAAACACCATCACCGGACCCATCTGGAAGGATACAATCATAGAAAGTAACTGCCATATCGGGCTTGTTGACATGGGAAGACTTCAGCCTGAACAGGTCGACAGCATGTTCACCGAACTGGACAGTACGGATGCCATCATCTTTGACATCAGGAACTATCCAAATGGAACCATCATGAACCTGGTGAACCATCTTTTTACTGATTCGCTTGAGATCGGCAATTTCCTGTTCCCCGACATCAGGTATCCGGGGCGGCTTTACTGGTTTAAGCAGGGGATAGGCACGGGCACGCCAACCCCTTACCAGGGAAGGATCATGATATTGTTTGATGACCGCACCCAGAGCCAGGCCGAATACACCTGCATGGGGCTTTCCAAATTTCCCCGTTCGGCAAAGGTAGGCAGTACGACATCGGGAGCCGACGGGGGAGTGATCACGGTTTATCTGCCCGGGAACATACAGGCCAGTTTTACCATACAGGGATTGTATGATATTGATTTCAGCCAGACCCAGAGGGTCGGGATCTTACCGGATTACAGGGTGAGTCCTACCATACAAGGGATCAGGGCCGGGAAGGATGAAGTATTGTCCTTTGCCATGAACTGTTCTTTGGGAATTGATCCCGGCCCTGGCCCGGAGGATGACATTGTATTATACCCGAATCCTTCGGAAGGAATTTTAAAAATCACCGGCCGGTCCGGCTCACTTCTGCCGGAGGCAATTGCCTGCATTACGGATATGGAGGGCAGTACAATCATGGAAGAAAAGAAGATTACAGGCAGCATGGACATCAGCAATCTTAAACCGGGAATATACCTGCTTAAATTGCAGTTTGAGCAGAAGATCGTTTACAGGAAATTGATAAAAAAATAAGATATTCATATTTCAGCGGAAAACCAGGCGGCCATCATACATTTAAAACTCATCTATATGAAAAATTTAATCCCAATTATCCTTTTCCTGTTCCTTGCACAGGCAGGATTTTCTCAGTTTGTGACGAAGCCCCTTAATTACCCCAACGACGGGTATTATTATTTTCCTTCCTGGATGTCGATTGCGGATGGAAATAACCTGTGGATAGGCACTGTAAAGCAGGATCCCAATGCAGGCTACAAGGCATATTCAGCCGCTGTTCACACCACCGACGGGGGAAACACATGGATATTCAGTTCAATCCCGGTTTCCGGTTCGCCCCTGGCCCAGGCGGTGGGCGCGGTGAATGCCAGTGTTTGTTATTACGGTTTTTCCGATAATATCACCTATGGGGGTACGATATGGAGAACAACCGACGGAGGGAGCAGCTGGGCGCAAAGATCGACAACCCAGTTCAGCGGAGGCTTCATCAATGCCATTTTTCCTTTCACGGCCGATACGGTAGTTGCCCTGGGTGACCCCAACGGGGGATATTTTGAAGTGCAGCTGACCTATAACGGGGGGGCTTCCTGGACGAGGGTAGCCCAGACCGATATTCCTGCCAGCCTGAGCGGAGAATGGAGCATGCCCGACTTATATTCCAGGGCGGGTAATTCCATCTGGTTCACCACCGCCAAAGGCCGTATTTTCAAATCCTCAAACAGGGGCGTAACCTGGACCGTAACAACAATTGGCGGTTTAAGCAGGCTGGTTTACAATTGTTTCAGCGATGAACATAACGGCGTAGCTTTTTTATCAGATCCGGCCGCCTATTACAAGACTACCGATGGAGGCGCAAACTGGTCGGCACAGCAGGCGTTTTTTCCAGGGTATTTCCTGGGACATATGAGCAAAGTAGGAGGAATCAACGGGGGCTATATTATTTCAGCCAATGATACTTCGAATCCCGGGACTGTCGATGTGTTCTATTCCCATGATAACCTGAACACCATGGTGAAAATTGATTCCGGGATCACCAATTCGGGAGGCAATGTTTATTTTAAAGATGCAGTCACAGGCTGGCTCTCGGGAAATTATATCCCAACGAATAATATTTACAAATTCAACGGCATACTGACCGGTATTCTGGATCAGAAACGCCTTGAGGAAGGAATGGAGGTGAATCCGAACCCTGCAAACACAGAGGCCACCATTTTGTTCCCGGCTGCCCTCACAGGGAAGATGAAACAACTGAAGCTTATTGACATCAGGGGGATTGAATGCCGCAATATAAGCCTGGACCCCGGAGTCAGCAAAGAGATACTCGATATCAGGAACCTGAGTCCCGGCATGTATTTCCTGGAACTTTTCGCCGATGGGAAAATAGTTTCAGGCAGCAGGCTGACTGTGGTTCATTAATTTTTTCGAAACAATACTATACCGGTCAACACCCAATGAATCAGGATAAGCACATATTTCTTTGGCTCATAAGATTATCCATGGCAGGTTTGTTAATGACGGCCGGCCTTTCCTGCGTCAAACAAAACCCGAACAGGATGCTGTACTATCAAATCGAAAATCATTCCGATTACAGGATCAAGGTGGTGTTCTACGATTTCTGGTACCACAGGCAGTACTACCCCAACAGCGGCGATTCGGTGGTTTATTATAATCCCGGAGAAACCAGGGACCTGCTGGTGGTCTATAATAACCTCAGCACGTATTATAATTCCTCGCCAGAGAACCAGGATACCCTGCAGGGCATCCATGTATTGGAGATCTTCAGGAACGACAGCGTTCAGGCTACCAAAAACTACAGGCTTACCAGGTACTGGACTTATTCCGCAACCAATTCATACAAGGCAGTTTATCAACTGGAGATCACCAACGAAAGTTTCATGCCATGAGAGAATTGAGAAAATGCCTCATCGTAACCCTGGTCCTTGTTTTATCAATCATGGGGTTGAGCCTGAGAGCACAGGATTCGCTGGTGTTTCACAGGAATTTCATTGGACTGACACTTACCGAACTTCCCTGCACTGATTTTCGGCTTTCATATGAGAGGAGAATAAGGCCAGCGCACGGATTTAAAATTGAACTTGGCTATAAGCCTGCAACCCGGTATTTCACTGATGCCACGAACATCAATCTTGGTCAGGATGCGACCGGATGGTGTTACAGGAGTACGGCGAGCTGGTATTACGCTTCCCTGGGTTACAGGTATTATATGAACCGCAAGAGGAATCTGTATGTGTCACCTGAGATATTCTACAAATACATGGACGCCGAAATGATCATGTATTCGTGGGGACTGGTCAACAGTGATTACAGCAGGAATGCGTTCGAGGTAAGGACCATGCACTGCAATATGGGAGGGCTCAACCTGCTGGTGGGAAAAAGAGCGCCGATCAGGTTCTCCAAAGGGTTTCATATGGGCATTGATTTCTTCGGAGGAATGACCATACGCCTGAAATTCCTGGAAACCTGGACCTACGGTCACGTGGAAGTTTCACATTATCATGACGAGGGGGTAGGCGTCATTTCGATACCGGTCAGTGATACACCTGATATCAGCAACACCAGCCTGTTTCAGTTCATGGTCCAGGGAGGGATCATCCTGTTCGCATCCTGGTGAACCGCCATCCGCTAATAGCCCCGTACTGAGCATGAACTATAAGCTTTGAATAGTTATATTTCCAATTACAACACACCAAGTTAAACCCTCGATAATGATCTAAGATAAATATACGCTATTGCTTCAATAATTTTCTGAACTGCGATCCGGTCCTGCAGATCAGTGAGCGACGGTGATCTTCCCGACAATTGTTCCAATATTTGTAGAAGCTTTAATAAAATACATGCCGTCCTGGAACGGGGAAACACTGATACGAAATACAGTGGAATTCACTCCGCTGTCGGTGTAAACTGTTTGTCCCGTATGATCCATTACTTCGACCGACAGGATCATGAAATCGCATTTTACGATCACATGATCAGCAGCGGGATTAGGATAAATGATGATCCCGGCGTTACCGGTTTCCTTTATACCAGTTTTGGAAATTGCGACTGTATCGCTGGCTGTTGACTCACAAAGAAAGTTATTCGTCAGCCCGCTGTTCATCATGGTGGTGACATAATACTTGTAAACCCCGGGATAAGGAGCGAGTATGTCGGTGTAGCCGGACTCAAGCACCGGATCACCGTTGATACGGTGGAAAGTCGACAGGTTTCCGGTCGAATCGGTGCGCCATACGTTATATCCGGCAATGGACGAACCGGATTCTTCTTCTGCTCCGGGGAAATAAATACCTTTATCACAGCCTCCTGAACTTTTTTGCATCATAAGCGAGGATTTACTGCATCCGCCGGGAATATAAACGGGTTGAATTATAACCGGCTTTACGGCTTCTCTGGGGGATTCGACGTATGCTTCGATGTTCCAGTTGCCGTAACAAAAAAAGTTCGAATACAGGCTTATCCAGGATCCATTATAGTTCATCATATTGCCATAGCCATCAACAGTAGGGCCATTATCCAGTCCCATGTAGCCACTAATAAAGTCCACAAATAATCCAATCCACAGGTCCTTCGACGCATCGATAAATAATGGCTCTGCAAGCTCGACGGTGTTCCATTGGTCATAGTTTAAGAAAGGCACCGCCTGGTCGAAGACCAGATCGGTCCCTGCGGCACCCTGCCAGATGCGGGCTCTGATCATACACAAAGGATCCGATGGAAAGAATTTAATTTTCGTTATAGCCCCTCCGTCAAGAGAAGCAATCTGGGCCGGGGTCCAGCGGGCTGCAATATTGCATTTGACTTCGCAGCCCCAGCCGACTCCATTGCTATTGTTGCCGGAATCCCAATGGATCCACTGGGAAGATGGTCCGTGGGAGCCGCAATGAGGAGGAATCCATGAAAGACGGACCTGGGCGTGATTGTATTCATAAGTCAGAGTGTCAGGGGGCAGGCAGATTGAATAAACAGAAATGTTATCCAGGTTCCAAGACCGGATATCCCCTGAATTTACCCCGTGAGCACGGAACCGTATGTTAAAGGACCTGCCTGATACGTTTTTTAATTCAAGATGGATATGAGTCCACGGGATGTCCGAAGCATTGGTATATTCCCTGATGAGATTCCATGTTATGCCCGGGTTCTGTTCAATGGTCAGGAACTCAGCTCCTGTATTCTGGTTGCCCTGTAGCCTGATATCATAATCCAGGTAAACCCTTGCACAGGTATAATCTCCCGCGTCTATGGCCAGACTTTCAAGAGTGTCGGAATACCCGGTCTTTGATGGTTGACCCGGGAATTCCACGCAGGGTGCGGGGTTTCCTGCTGCAGAAGTAACCGTCCAGCTTCCTGTATGCTTCCAGCTGTTAAAATCAAAATTACCCTGGTTCCAGGGTTCATTAAAAGGCCAGGAAGAGCTTCCGTTAATGGTAAGGCTTACGGTATCCGGTGAAATGGAATTATCATGCAGCGGTGGCACCGGGGTCACATCGTAATAAGCCGTTACCGAATACCGGTAAGTACCCGCATCAAGATCCTTGTCATAATAATAAAGGGTATCGGGGTTCGGGATAAAGGCAATAGTGGTCCCGTTCCGGCTTATGTTATACCCGAGCAGTGAAACTCCGGTCAAAGAACGGGGATGGGCAGAATCAGAAGCGGCTGCCTTCAGCTTTTCTTCGCAGGCCGGTTTCTCCCACGAAAGAATGGCCGTATATCCTGTTTTAGTTCCCCGAAGATGAGTGGGTGGACAAAGCCAACTGGAAACAATGACCGGAGTATAAACTTTTTCGCTTACACTATAACCATAACGAGCCATGACAGAGGCCGTGTCGGTAGAGCCATAAGGGAAAAATGAACCCGGAACGATACAGGAAGTATCGACAGTTGTCCCCTGAAGTGCGCCATTCAGGAAAATATAATAGCCCTCGATGCATGATCCCAGAACAGGACCGGAAGAGATGACCTTCACATTATCGATATGCCAGGAAGTGATCCGGTATGCGTCAATCCCATGTGCGAGAAAGCGGATCGTAAATGTTTTCGCGTTGTATGTTTGCAGATCAATGGAATCGGTTAACCAGGAAATATTGCCGGTATTGGAATAATGCCTGAGGCTTGTCCAGGAACCGGTACCGGACACCTGAATTTCGACATCCAACTGCTCGGTGCCGGAATACTCGTAATCCTGAAGGCAGAGGTCATACTTCAGATAGAAAACTGGATTCCCGTCACCATAGATGATCGGGCTGAATAATGACGCTGAATAATTTACCAGGGCAGTAAGCCATGAAAACTCCGCGTCAGGGGCAGGGTTCCCGCTTTGGGATACTATGGACCAGTAAGCATTGGGATCGGACCATCCGTTGATTTCGAAACCAATGCTGAAGTCTTCACCCAGAAGGGTGAGTGTTTGCTGCGGAGGACGCCAGGTCAGCCGCAATGATCTGTTATCAATCATGGGGTTTGCCGGCGGCACGAAATACCTGGTAAGATTGGCATCACAGGAATAATCTGCCTTGATGAAAGGAAATGAGGTATTTGAATTATAGCCCGGGCGTGTTGCCTGGATACTGTACCCGGCCTTCTGCACTCCCGTGAAATTCACTTTATAGCTGTTTGTGGTGTAACCCGAATAGGAAAACAGTCCTTCATAGGGAGGAAGGGACGTCATCACGACATGGGATCCTGCAAGAGGTGAAGGGTAACAGCTCAGGCCGACATTAACCGTAACATTGACACTCCTGTTCTTTCCAAGCCAGTTTGAGAAAATCGATTGGGAGGTGATATTGCCGCTGAATTCGGCTTTTACGGCCCACATAAAGCAGCTGTCGGGAAGTGAAGGCCAGGAGTTATCGGCCCCTATAGTGAGCATGGTGGTCCCCACCTGCACCCAGGAGGATGCATTTAAACGGTTCTGGACAAGAAACCTGTAAAGCTTGTAGTCCAGGAGAGAAAGAGGATGTTCGGGAGGGCCTCCAGGCCCGTTTATCACAGCACGCACCATAAAATTTCCGCTGACCGGAACCCATGAACCTGAATTTTCCTTCTGCCATGATCTCAAATGGTTGCTCGACGTGTCCACGGCCATATGGCACGAATTAGGTGGGGAGCCGGTCTGTTTCATGACCAGATAAAAATCAGCGCTGCCGGGGCTTACACCGGCAATGGAAAATGAGTTCCATCCGAAAGCCGAGGGTACCACGGTAACTGAATGTCCGACCGGATTGCCGGGTGAACCCCCTGTTCCACTGGCATCGTAAACCTGCATATTACATGGTGACAGTTCAGCCGGAGTGGTGCCAGCAGGATAACTGGATGACTCACCGATATCCACACTTCCGCCGACGATACTGAGCGGGGAACCGGATATCGTGAATTTCACTGCATACATCCTTCCCGGAAAATTGCTAACCAGAGAAGTGTCCTGGATACCGTCATCCTCAAGCTGCTCATAATTGCCTGAGGGGTCCTCCCAGCTGAGGTCAACCCTGGAATGGGAAGTGTTCAGCGCCGCGACGAAAGGCTGCGAAGGAGTTCCGGCTTTCACGTTCAGGCAGAAATTACGGGTAGTCAATTGTCCTTCCTGGATCTGGACACCAGGGATCAGGGTATCGGCATATCCCTGTTTCTGAATGGTGATGGTATAGGTTCCACCATGCGCAACCCGGATGTAAAAAACACCGCCCTGCACGGAATAGCACACTCCTGAGTCTGCCGAAAGTTTAGCTCCTGTAATCAGATGGCTGTTGGAACAATCACTGATCATGCCGGTGAGGGCAGTAACCTGGGCCGTGGATTGAAGCGTATAGGCCATTATTGCGATCAGTAAAGAGATTTTTGAAAGTCCGTTCGATTTTTTCATTGGATATGAAGTTCGTTTGTGACAATAAAAAATCATTTGGATAGCTATGTTCAGCCTTAAAGGTAGTGAATATTTATTCGACAATAATCTTTTTTCTTGCTGCTTTACAATTGTGTATTAATCGAATATTTATCAATTAAAATCGAATCATATCGTATCATATACCCTGGGCGCAAATCCGGTGATATTGCCAAGAAACTTGGTACACCCGGTCCAACGGTAAAAAGGTTTCTGCCGGACTTATTAGCGAAAAGCCTGATAGAAAAACATGGTAAAGGTCCGAGAACAAAATATTCAACTGTTTAAAATGTAATTGTTACTACCAGACTTTGATAAAGATATATTATTGCTTAAAAATTTTTCTGAACTGTGATCCGGTATCCCCTTTCATCTTCAAAATATAAACACCGGCAGGCCAAAGGCTGATGTCTATTGTTGTTTTTGTCTCGGTCAGTTTACGATTCAATAGCTCTTTACCTTCAACATTGACGATTGTAAGTGAGCATTCTATTGGCTTTTCTGAAATTTCCAGAATGATTTTATCAGTCGCAGGGTTTGGATACAAGGATAGATTTAATGAGGGCTGTTTCGTCATTCCAACTAACACAGAATCATATTTCATAACGGAGACCTTATTACCCTGCCCGCCATCCTCAAATGCAACATAGGGCGCCCCATCTGATGGATTAACGGCAAAACAAAGATGATCTGCGACATTTTCTGTAAAACCTGCAGGACCTACATCGACCCAATCCGTTCCATTATACTTCATTACCCTTGCTTTACCTGAATAACCACCATCGTAGAATGCGACATAAGGCTCACCCGTGGGACTGAAAGCGATATTTGTGTAACCGACACTACCATTTGAGAATCCTGCGGCACCAACATATACCCAATTGCTACCATCAAATTTCATTACACTGATTTTATTTGTATGCGCCAAGTCCATAAACGCTACATAAGGCTGACCGGTCGAAGAAATCGCGAGATTAGTAAAGTTCACGTTAGAAGAGGAAAAACCCGCGTTTCCAACATAAACCCAGTTTGTTCCGTTGTATGTTATAACCGATGCTTTGAAAGTATTTCCAACGTCAGAATAAGCCACATAGGGTTGACCGGCCTGGTTAAAAGCAAGACTCGTATAATTTGCTCCGGAAGAAAGACCGGAATTACCAACATAAACCCAATTGTTCCCGTCAAATTTCATAACCGAAGGAGCTGTGGAACTTCCAAAATCATTAAACGCAAGATATGGTAATTGATCAGATGGATTGAAAGCAAGACTTGTAAAGCCTGACCAACCCATGGAGAATCCCGGGATACCAACATATACCCAGTCTGTTCCGTCAAATTTCTTTACTACTGTTTTTTGTGAAAAAGCATCATCACAGTAAGCAACATAAGGCATATTGTCGACGGGGCTAAATGCTATACTTTCATCATTTGATGGGCCTGCAGAAAACCCTTCAGTTCCGACATACGTCCAATTATTTCCATCAAATTTCATTACTGTAGCTTTCGAATCTGCTGCGTAATCCATAAATGCTACATAAGGGAAACCTGAAGGACTAAAGGCAAGGCTTAAAGATTCGTAAATTCCAGGCGAGAAACCCCGGTTTCCAACATATTTCCAGGCACAATCCGAGGGGGATGCTTTAACCCAATTATTTTGAGGGAAAGAGAGGATAGGGATAAATGCCAAAAGGACAGAGAAGAGTTTTTTCATAGGATTGATTTAGATAGCTGTTAAGACAATTGGAGGAATTGTGTTATTGTTTTCATTTTATCAATGAACAATAACTTTCTTCTCATCCACTTCGATCTTATTAAAACTGAGTTTGAATAAATACATCCTTTTTGCCCATGCTGAAACATCTAAGTCGATCTGGGTTTCGCTCTTTAGTATTTCTGCGTGGAATACCTGATTCCCATTTAGATCATAGGCTTCAAGAATAGTGGATTTCCACTGATGGTAAATAGTTTCTGATTTAACGGGTGGTGTATTATCGGTTACCAGCAGATATTTTGGAAGAATTATTGTCAGCTTACCATTGGTCGGGTTTGGAAAAATTATCATCTGATGGGACTGGGGATTTGTCAGAGGCTCTTCAACATTAACAACCAATTGACAGTAAGGATCAATCGTGTCCGAAACAATTGAGTGTGGACAAAGACTATCGTAAGTATATTGATGTGTATAAATGGAATCCCATTGAAGATCAGAAGTGACTTTATAAGCCACGATATGACAGTTAGTTGGACAATCGGTGGCAACACTAATGAATTTATTATTAAAAGTTTTGATTGTACTGATAATACCCGCTGTGGTCGTATCAAGAATATGATTCTGCAAAAGATTTCCCAATGTATCCGTTTTGAAAAGTACATTTACAGCAAGATGGGAGTTTGTAGACCAACCACCTCCTAAAATTAATTTGGAGTCATTAAGCCAGTTCGCTGTGCCAATTGCCCCACCGTTCATATTTGTATCAATATCTTTATTATAAGAAGATGAACCATTGGATAATACTTTGATCATTGCAGCATCAGTGTAGTTTGTATTATTGATATCATGCCAGCCAAATGAATAGTAATTCCCAAGATTATTGTGCAATGATGTTATTGCGGTTCCGTGATAATAAGTTGATTTTCCATAAATGTTTGTCCATTGTTTATTACCAGCTGTGTCTGTTTTGATAAGATAAAATCGCTCCCAGCCTCCCCCCTGACCTGGATCAGGATAATATATTACTGCGGAAACTAAAAAACCTGAGCTATCCACCATGACATCCGAACCATCATCTTCAAATGCAGCACTGTCAGGTAAATACGCCTGATGCCATAAAAGATTTCCCTGTGAATCAAATTTAAAGAGATTGGTTCTAAGATTTGGATTAGGGCTGTTATATAAACCAAGCAAAACATGGCCATTATCGACTGTTGGTCTGACTCTCCAACCTAAATCATCTGTAATAGAAGGTGTGTAAATATCCGTGCACCAATCCAATTCTCCACAAACATTCAATTTTAATATGAAGGCATCTGATTGATTCCCATATTTTGTCATGGTACCACCAATGATCATTCCATTATCTGGAGTGAGTTCAATATTCATTGCAGTTAATTTGTATGATCCATTTCCTAAATGCTTTTTCCATAATACATTTCCATTAATATCGGTCTTTATGATAAGACCATATCTGTATGTAATAGCATTAGTTCCAAGAATAATATATCCTTTATCATAATCTTCGATGACCCAATTAGCCCCATAGATTGTCTCATAGGTTCTTTTCCATTGTTGGGTTAATCCGACAAATGTGAAACAGCTCAAAGAAAACAGGAATATCAGTCTCATATAAGAAAAAAATGGGTTCCCCCAATTTTCTGGGGGAACCCAAAGTTAAACAAATTATCTGACAATGATAAACCGCTGAGTTTCGAGGACTTTTCCTGACAGACTTAATGTGCATAAATAAGTCTCTACAGGTAATGCAGAAGTTGTGATCAAAACTTGATCTGTGGAATTATTAATTAACTTATGGAGAACCTTCTGTCCTTTTAAGGTTGTAATTGTAATTTCTCCTGTCTGACCTGTGTTGAACTTATCCTTAAAATTATATTCAATAACAAAGTACTGATTGGCAGGATTGGGGAACAGTTTCATGAAGGATACGGTAGTGATCTTTCCTGCTTTAATGGGAGTTTTTTGTTTAGCTGATTTTGTTTCATCAGGTAAAATAATGGGTTCCGTGTAACTAAAAAGATTATTGGCAATCAGGACATTTCTTGAGAGAGATTGAACTGGATCACTTCCATTTTCCATCAAAGATTGCATCGTAGCAAGTTGTGACGGTGACATATCGGTGATGGTCTTCCCTTGTGCTGCCAGATTATTCATGATCCCAAAATAGGTCAGATAGGATTGATAGAGAGATGTTTCTTCAGGAGTTAATGAGAAATGCGATGGAATATTGTTCATTGTTGTACGAACCCCTGAAGTGTCCTTTTTGCCTAAGTACTCAAAAGCCAGCTGATACTTGGAGGAGAGTAAATGATCGGCATTCAACAATACAACCAAGCTATCATGTGAAGTTGAAGGATTTACCGTATCTCGTTTGTATAGAGCGACTAACTTTGTTAAAATTTCATGCTTGTTTTGTAAACGATTGTGGAGAATTGCACCAAGAGAATCTTTGGCTCCAAGAATACTGATTCCGTTTTGAATCTGCGCCAGCATGGATTCAGGCATCGGATATGAACGGTTATTGAGTTGATCCATCACTCCGTCAGATTTAGGTGCCTGTGGATTAGCTACCAGTATATCCCGTATCATTTCATTAGGGAGAACATTCTCCTTTTGTATTGCAGTTTTCATCACGGTATCGGATAGATATGGGGAATACCCAAGCAGTTGCTGTCGTATTTGATAAGACTCGGAAGGATCACTATTAGCAACGGTACTATTTAATGTTGCTGTATTGCCTCCATCTGTTAATATTGAAAGAGTTGCAGAAACCGAATCAATGGATTGCTGTTGCAGTACCATTTGTGCCTTTAATTCATCTTCGGAACCGCTTCCATTTCCTCCAGATAACTTAGATGGGCAAACTGCGTTTTTTGAATAATAAGGTAACCCTGTATTTTTCTTTTTAACTTTGTTCGTATCTGAATAATCAGGTCTGACTCTGTAAGTAATAGGATATACCTGGGTATGATGGAAATAATTAAATACCGCATCCTCATTATCAATATCTGCCAGATTATTCGTTCCGTTAAGATGGCTCATCGAGAATGTATTTCCAGCAGGGTCAGTTGAAAATTGATTCCATCCTTGATTTCTGGCAATTCCCCAATCGGAATTCGCTCCCTGCTGATTGACCACCATATCATATTTCGTATTAAAGAAATCGTTGCATTTCAGACATAATCCTATGGTATCACTTGGATTACGATTGAGATTTTCGGCAATTACACCGTACATCACCTTCGAAAAATGATTATTATAAATCTCATTGATATCCATCCCTGAATGATTGATCACCATGCCAACAGTTTTATATGTATCCGAGCCTCCAGGCTGATAGGTAGATTTCAATGAATCTTCCTGAACAGTATAAAATGAACAATGATTCAGATAAATCCCATAACAGGTATCTGAAGTTGTAGCAGCGGGGATATTAAAGGTATCTTTAATAATGATGGGATAGTTCATATTGGCAAGGTAAACAGCATGATGATTGTTCGTAAAATTAGTGTTTACAATATCCGCTAGATAGGAAGTACTTGAATTTATTGCCTTTATCCCGTAATAAAGACCTTGGAATGTTGATGGAACCGTGATTGGACTTGGGCAAGGAGTCATCTTTTTTTTGCAATAGGTATATTGATCAATCCCGAAAATACCATCAATGCTATATATTCCAATCCCGGTATGATAATCGGGAATAGTTGTAGAATTCCAGTTTTTAAAAGTGCATCCCCGGAAAATTACTCCGACCCCACCTACCCCACGTATACGGACAAAATACAATGGATCGCTTCCATCCAATAAGGAGCCATCCGTTTCAAAAGTAGTATTTAAAATTTGACTCTGTTGTGAATAGTTTGTATCAGGTAAGTAATCAAGGGCAATTTGATTATTTTTAAAAGTCGATCCCCGAGCCAGTATAATTCCTCCTTCTGTGTGAGGCACCAAAGCTCCTCCGTTCTTGTGACCTGTCGAGATACCTATTCTTGCGCCTTCAATCGTTGATGTATCAATTTGAACCATTGCTTGATATGGGTAAACCTGAGGAATGCTGTCTTGCCCCCACACTTCGATGCCCTGCCAGAAATTCGTGTCATTCGCTGAGGTAATTCTTGCCCCTCTCATGACCAACCTTCCCGAGCTGTCATATTTTGATGCGCCAGTTTTAACGACAATGGAAGAATCAAATACATAAAACGTGGCATTTGTGTCCAGAGTAAGAATTTTGGCGGGCTCAACCGAGAGCTTCCCTCCGATCAGGAAATTGCCTTCAACGGTTTGAGTGTACTGTACTTTCCCAGTGATGCCATAAAGACTAAGCAAATCCTCAGGTGGCTGTGAGGAACTTCCTTTATGAAATCCACAATCGTAGATTTTTGATCCCCAATCGGCAAAATGAGTATCATAGGCTTTAGTGTAGTTTATTACTTCTTTGATTTCCTGAATGCCATTATAATTGCCTCCATAAGGAATTGAGTCGAAATTTGTATCGGCAACATTAGAGGGGAAGTTAAACGTATTATCAAAAATACTTTGTGGCATATTTCCAACTTTATAGGTGACCGCCCATGGGTGGCGGTGCAAGGGATCCAAAACATCGGGATGCCACCCTCTTAGCGCTGTACAAGAAAAATAATTATAAAAATCCATACCTGTTCCATTAAGAGCCGGATTATCTCTGACGACAAATTTTTTCCCTGCACAAGTAAGGATTGTTTTTTTTGCAGAAGTAACCATACTGTTTAGGCTATATGTAAATCTACCGGAATAACAAGCCCATAGATTTAAAATCATTTGAGCGCAAGGGATTGATTGAAGATGTTGGGCAAAATGGTGATTTGACAGTCGTTCCTGGTTATATAATAGAAAATATGCTTCTGATGTATCAGTGGTGCTGGTGTCTCCGTGAGTTGTTACAAAAACATATAACATATCACCCTTGTCCATCCGGTTTTGCAATTCTCCCATGACATCATCTAAATGACGCACCGTGCATGTTTCCGGAATTATATCGGCTGAATTATCGTTATCTAAATCCAAGCTTGGAATATTGAGGTTTGAATTTGCACTTCCATTATTGTCCAAAACATAAATATTTTGTTTCGCAAATCCGTGTTCTCGCAAACCACAGTACATATGACTGATCGCGTACCAGAACGCAGGATCACCCGTTGTTAATTCACCTCCGGTGAATAACAATGCATATAGACTCGGATTAGGTGAGGGATACGGCAAATGAGAAGATTGATCAGTAAAATTCGGTGGAGTTATTGTGTACGCCAACGGGACTGAAACATCTCCAATTGTAGCCCAATTTACAGGAGGTAATCGTTTTGATACGATATCGTAATCACCATTAAAAGAGTTGATAAATGCATATTCACATGAATGGCTCCAACCAAGGAGGGGATGCTGGTCAATGAAAAACAGCCAATAGGAAGAATATGGGGATTCTATGGAATCATACGGGCTTAGAACATAATAGGAAACCGTTTGAATATTAGCTTCCATAAAGACATTTGTACTGTCGGCATCATTTCCGACAATTGAATTTAATACAATGGCAATAGCTTGTTTTTTGGTAATCTGAGCCATGCAAAATGTTGCCGGCAGGACAAACATTATAACTGTTGTCAATACTATAATCTTTTTCATATATACTGATTTTGAATTCAGAAAAGGACATAAAACTGTCACTTACCATTGCCAGGCTCATTAATCCAGACATCAACACAGAGTAAGGATTCGGATATGATCTCAACACCCCATAAACCATCACCAATCCCAACTGTTAATGTTTCCCCGCATTGAACGGTATATGGACCAAGTCTTGTTTGACCGTCCAGACTGTAAACGATAGCAGTATAGGAGCAATCGTTTGAGTCTAAACCGCAAGCA
>Ga0118677_10006756_pt1 | contig 19266 bp, 6 predicted proteins | sample AliMusrvi5mmetaG_FD_86154 | JGI IMG/M metagenome (GOLD analysis project Ga0118677, IMG submission 86154) | reverse complement strand
GATCGACCTCCTCGTGGTCATCAGTATCATCGCGCTCTTGGCCGCGCTGATGCTGCCGGTCCTCAGCAAGGTCAAGGTGAAGGCACAGGTAAAGAAAGCGCAACTCGAGGTCAGCGGCATCGCTCAGGCCATTCATACCTACGAGGCCGACTATAGCAAGTTCCCGGTCTCCAGCGCCGCGATGAACGCTGCATCTGCGGTGGCTGCCCCGGTGGGACCCGAAGACTACACGTATGGCACTGCCGGAGCTATTTGCGTCGGTCCCGGTGTCGCTCCTACTATGGGCAGCGGTTTCAAGACCCCAGCCGGTAATTACCCCATTACCGCCCCCGGCTCCTATCAAACCAACAACTCCGAAGTCATGTCGGTGCTCCTGGATGTGGAACACTGGGCGAACTCGCCCGGCCAGCCCACCATCAACCTCGGCCACGTCAAGAATCCGTCCAAGACTCGCTACCTCAATGCGACCATGTCCGGGAATACCTCTTCCCCCGGTATTGGCACGGATGGAATCTACCGCGACATTTGGGGCAACCCTTACATTATCACCATCGATCTCAACTACGACGATAAGGCCCGCGATGTCCTTTACCGTCGCCCTGAAGTGTCCACCGATCTGAGTGACCCCACCACCAGCGGTCCCAAGCGAGGACTCAACGGCCTGATTCCGAGAGTCATCGGCGGCAACACCGTGTACGAAGACAACGCGCCCGTGATGGTCTGGTCCGCCGGACCGGACAAGATGATTGACCCCACTAAAGGAGCCACCGTCGGCGCAAACCGAGACAACATCCTGAGCTGGAAGTAATGCTCGTGAAGACCAACCCTGTAAGACCGCAACCTCAGCCCGCCCCAACACGGCCTCGGCACCCGACATCCGCCCCGGTATTCGGACTTCGGACTTCGGACTTCGGACTTCGGACTTCCACCGCTTTCACCCTCCTCGAACTCCTGATGGTCATCGCCATCATGGGCATCCTGGCTGCCATCGCCCTGCCGACGGTCAGGGGAATGAAACCGAACGCTAAAGTGGCGGCGACCCGCCAGTTGTTCGACGCGGTGGGCCGAGCCCGCCAGCTTGCCCTGAGCCAGCGCACTACCGTCTATATGGTCTTCCTGTCCACCAATTTTTGGAAGGACTCGTCCTATGCCTATAACTCCTGGACTAACAGCGATCAGATCGCCGCGACGGGTCTGCTCGATAAGCAACTCCTTGGTTATGCCTATGTCACTTTGCGAAGCGTGGGCGATCAGCCGGGCGTGCGCCATCCGCGCTATCTGTCCTCGTGGCGGACCTTGGCTCAGGGCGCTTATATCCCCTTGGAAAAGTTCACTCCATTCAACGCTGCCAAACCGGTGCCGGTTCTGGCGTATCCTGGGGACAACGGTCGCAGCAATCTGGTTTTCGGTTTCAATTACACCACGGCCGTGCCTTTCCCCTCCGAGACCACCCCCCCGCTTCCCACCGTGCGGCCTTATATCGCCTTGCCATACATTGCCTTTGATGGCATGGGCCAGCTTGTCCACGAGCTAAACGGCCCGCTTGCTTACGAGTTGAGCCGCCAGCCCGAACTGATCCCGCTGGCGGAGGGAAACATCAGCTTCGCCCGCGACCCCAACAGCAAGGTAGCAGTGGCACAGCCACCCACGGTGACCGAGCGACCGCCCGGAAACGCCCTCGAGAACTACAGCCTGGTTTACATAGACCGCTTGACCGGTCGCGCTAAAGTCGAGCGCAGAAAGGTCCAATGAGAATCGAATGCAGAATGCAGAATGGTGAATGCAGAATGCAGAAGCCAGCAGCAGGTACCACGCATCACGCATCACGCATCACGCATCACGTTCCACCCTCCCAACGTGCCTTCACGATGGTCGAAATCGCCATCAGCCTGGCCATTATTGGCTTTGCCATGGTCGCGATCATCGGCGTTTTACCCATCGGCATGACCGTGCAGAAGGACAACCGCGAGGAGACCGTCATCAATCAGGACGCGACCGTCTTAATGAATGCAATTCGCAATGGCGCTTGGGGTCTGGACGATCTTACGAATTACGTGACGGCCATTACAATCGACGTCACTCGGTCCGACAATCCGACGAAAGCACCGGTTCACGAATGGTTCTATTACACTAATTCTTCCCGGGGACAGCAATTCGCCCTCGCCAACGGCTATCGCATCGTTGGCCTGCTCAGCACCCCAAAGTACGATTTTAGCACTCCGCCAGGAGCGCGGATACCTGTGCGGTCTAGCAACCATGTGGTCGCATATATCCGTTCGATGAGCGGCACGGCTAGCGAGAAGTTTCCCCCGAACCCTCGCTCGATTCCCGACCTCGCCTCCAGCCTGGCCTTCAGTTACCGCATGACTTCAGAAGTCATCCCCTTCGGGACTAATTACTATGATCCAAGCTGGGTGGCCTCTGGACAGCAGGGGCTCAGCGCAAATGAGATTGCGGCTCGCTCAAACTCCTGGATGGTCGCCAGCAACCTTCAGACCAATCTTCATGATCTGCGCCTCACCTTTGCCTGGCCCTTCACACCTCAAGGAGTCCTGCCTAAGACCGCCCGTGGCCAGTCTTTTCGAACCCTCGTCAGCGGCCAGCTTGTCAAGACAAACGAATTCGGTTACTCGTTTTACTACTTCCAACCTCGAAACTACGTGAAAGTGCCGTGAAACTCCCATTGCCAATTCCCGAAACCCCGCCCGCAGCCCAACGCACCTGCTACGGCCGGTCACGCATCACGCATCACGCATCACGCATCACGCGCCACGCCTTCAGTCTCGTCGAGATTCTCGTCACTGTCGCCCTGCTATCCTTCATCATCCTGGGCTTGGTCGCCATGTTCAGCCAGGTCCAGCGCGCCTTCCGCACCAGCATGAATCAGGTGGATCAGTTGGAGGCCGGTCGGGCGGTAACGGAAATGCTTCCGCGCGAGCTTGAGCAGATGATCCCGTCGGGCCGTCCTGGGCAGTACGCCTTCAACTTCTACTCGCAAATCCTTCGCTCCAAACCCCTGACCCAGTCGCTTCCCGGCACCGCTGTCTTGCGCACGAATTTGTTGGCGGATTGTTTCATGTTGCTACGCGAGAACCAGAACTGGAGGGGCATTGGCTATTGTGTGCGCACCAACGATATTAACGGACGCCTCTGGTTCCCGGAAGTCCAGCCGGGCAATCCGGGCCAGATGGGCGTGGGCAGTCTCTACCGCTTTGAGACCAACCTTCCCGTCCTTTACCCCCATGGGCACCCCAAGAGCGGCCTCCCGCAGGACCCCAGCTCGCTCTATATCGCCTTTCAGGCGGCGTGCATCCCGGGCTCGGCGGCCATCTCCAATCGTATTTGCGATGGCGTCATCCACTTTCGCTTTCGTGCTTTTGATACCAACGGCATGTTGCTGCTCCCGCCTGGGCGCCCGGGTCGGATAGTCACGCAGTCATCGGCATCCGTTGCGTACCCAGAGATCGGCCTTTATCAATTCAGCAGCAACGCCGTCCCTGCATCCGTGGAAATGGAACTCGGCATCATAGAACAGCACGCTTGGGAACGCTACCTCTCGATCGGCGCCCCCGCCGCCCGGCTCAATTACCTGAGGAGCGCCGATTTTTACATCAGCAGCCGCGTCCACCTCTTTCGCCAGCGCATCCCCATTCGCAACTTTGATCCCTCGGCCTACCAATGAAGACAGAATTTAGAATGCAGAATGCGGAATGCAGAATGCCTAGCACCGCATCACGCATCACGCATAACGCATCACGCATCACGTTTGACGCTCCACGCTCTACGCTCCACGCTCCACGCCCCCCTCGCCCCTCGGAACGTGGCGTCGCCCTCGTCATCACCCTGGTCCTGCTCTCGGTCATCACTTTCATGACGGTTACGTTTCTGGTCGTCAGCCGCAGCCAGCATGGCTCCGTCGCGACCGAGACCGATCAGGCTATCTCCCGCCTGGCCGCGGACACTGCCCGCGAGCGCGCCATCGCTCAGCTCCTCGCCCCTATCATGGCCTGGACCAACGAATTCAATTACGGCTTGCTGGTGTCCACCAATTATGTCAACCCCGCAGGGTTCGCCAGCGGCATTAGCGGCCCCCTCAATGTTAGTTACAATTATCCCAACGGTGCCCCGCTCAATCTCAAGGATTCCCTGCTCAACATCGCCAACCTGCTCTATGACCCCCGCCCGCCGGTTTTCATTGTCACCAATGCCTTTGGGTCCAATGATTTTCGCTTTTACCTCGACCTGAACCGTAACAGGCTCTACGACCCCAGTGGCTTCCAGCCGGAGATCAATCCGGGGGGCGGCTTTTACGACCTGAATGGGAACCTTGTTGCTCGGTCGTCGCCTCCTCCTTCCAATATACGTAGCAACTTCTTCGTCGGCGACCCGGAATGGATTGGCGCGTTGCGACATCCCGAGTTTGCGCATTCGGCTGACAACCCCTTCGTTTATCGCTACGCCTACCTTGTCGTGCCGGCTGGCCAGACCCTCGACCTCAATAACATCTACAATGACGCAAAACGGCTGGAATTTAGCAAGGGAGCCGACGGTTTCCTTCGGAACCAGGGCGTGCTCACCGCGGAAATCAATCTCGCTGCCTTCCTGGTTGACCTCAATACCAATCTCTGGCCATCCAGCCGGCAGAGTCGATATGATTTTGCATACTATTCATACTCTACCAACGTGACGCAGACTAGCACCGGTGCGGCGGCTGACGACGCGGCCTCATTTGTGCGCTATCGCTATGCCACCAACCTTGCCTCCCTGGCGAATGTCGGCAGCCTGTATGGCCTGACGGGAAGCAACGCCTTCAGGAACGCCGGCATGGACGCTTACTCCGCAGGCCCAGTGATGACTGGCACGTGGTGGTCGCCACCTCCTAACTTCAATGCACAGGCCAGCCTTTCCTGGGCTGGAGCGGATAACCAGAACCACTTCTATAGCACCCAGGACCTGTTCGACAAGAGCAAGATCGGCTCCACGGTGGCTTCCAGCAAATCCTCCCCCTACACCTTCGTAGACCGCCTCCTTATGGGCGGCACCAACAACAGCTCCTACGACCGCTATACTTTCTACCGTCTTCTCTCCCAGCTCGGCACCGATTCCGCCCCGGAGCCGCCGGGCAAAATGAACCTCAATTACTGCAACGTGGACACCAATGGCTACGTCGTGCCAAACATGGCTACGAAATTCATACCGTGGACCCCTGTCCAGTTCTTCACCAATGCTGCCATCCGCCTCCTGGCTGACGCCGGCTACACCGTCGGTCCTCCCTACAGCACCTCGAACCTTCTCATTCTTAGCGTGACCAATGTCAACGGCCTCTCGATGGCTACTACGAATCTCCACATCCCGCTCTGGCCGACCAATTTCTACACCCCGAGCGTCCACCGCCTCCTCCAGCTCGCCGCCAACCTCTACGACGCTACGACTAATCGAGGCGCGGCTTATCCGTACCTACCGACCGTCTTTCGGCCGGTGTTCGCTGGTGTGGGAGCTAAATCGGTCTCTATCATCGGTTACGACGAGCTCACTGACGCCAGCATTCTCGGTCCCAGAGTAACTATGTTGAACTTGAGCGATACGAATCTTCCCAAGGAAGTCAGCCAGGCTGCTACACAGCCCATGATCTATAACATCCCACTGGTAATTGGCGCCAAGAAGGGTTTTCCCAACTTCAACGAGTTTGCTATGCAGACCCAAGTGCAGGTTAGCCGCAAGCTCCAGTTCACTCGCAGAGGCGGCCCGAACACCCCGATTAGCCAAACCAACCAGATGTTCATGGTCGCCGTCTCCAATGTCTTCGGCGTCGAGGCATGGAATTCATACGTGGCCACGTTCCCTCACAATTTGCGGCTGTACGCCTGGCCCGACATTAGCGTAGTGATGACCAATGAGACGGGCAAAGTGCTGAACCCCTCCTCACAAAGGTACCGGCCACCGGTATCCTTGACGGACATCCCCGCCAATACCTGGCCCGGCTACAATCGCACCTACGAGAAGTATTCTTTTCAAATCCCTTTGGTCACCAATCTCCTGTTTCTCACGAACTCGACCTACCAGTACGCGTCGTCTCAGTTCGTGCCGGCGACCGGCATTTTTGAACCTGTTTCCCCCGCGTTCTACGTTCCGCATTGGTGGCTCTCTGTGAAAGCCCGGCTCCGCTTTGCCGTCGTGGATACCACCGCGAATCCAACCCGAATCGTGGATTACGTTAATCTATCCGACCAGACCCTGGTGAATTTGACGGATACGCTGATGCAGGGCGGGCAGTGTGGTGGTGGTTCCTATACACCGGATGGCGCCTACGGCAGCCTCTGGTGCACAAATCATTATCCTTCCGTCGCCGACCCAAGCCTCCCCACGTTCGGCGTCCTGAATCAGGTTCAAATCAGTCTGGGACAGCAACCCGCTTATGGTCAGGCGGTTTGGAACAGCGCCATGAATGCCTTCCCGGCCGGTATGGACAAACCCGCAGCCATCGATTCCTTCCGGAACCAATTCGGACTTGGCCAGCTCTTCTCCCACCCTGTCGGCACCATCTTTTATCCGTCCAACACCTTCGCCGCTCCTTTTCAGCCCGTCAGGAACATCTTCTTCGTGACTTCCTGGCAAGCCAACGATCCCCTGGTGCATTACACCGTCGGCGACCTCACGTCCCTGACTAGAACAAATCTCGTGCTCGACAACCTCCCGAGCCCGACCCCTACTGCTAATCTCGGGCGTGTCAATACCCGCTACGAGCCTTGGGGTGGGAATCCGTCGAGCGGCAGCTCCAGCACGACCGCATGTGACCTGAGATTCAAAGACCCTCTGGTGCTCCAGTCCGATTCGTGGGACTTTCCAACCAACAAGCTCCCGAATGTTGGCTGGCTCGGCCGCGTCCATCGCGGCACCCCCTGGCAGACGGTTTACCTTAAGTCGCCGGGCACGGACTTCCCTACCTGGCAAAGGTGGACTGGGAATGGCCTTTTTATGACCAACTCTGGCCAGACGGCGGTCTTCGCCACTAATAGCGTGTTCTTCGATGCCTTCCTTAGCCAGCCCACGAACGACTGGCGCCTGATGGATTTGTTTACAACCGCCCTCAGCGACAACGCCACGCGGGGCCAGTTATCCATCAACCAGCCCAATCTCGCCGCCTGGTCTGCTGTGCTGAGTGGAGTCATGGCGCTCACCAACAGTCTGGACGCCAATGGGAACCGGGTACTGACCTCGCAGGTGATTCAGCCAGCAGGGGTCTATGAGCCGCTCGATCCGACCACCTGGACCCCGGTAGTGCAACTCGTTAAACGCATCAATGACGTTCGCGCTACCAATAGCACCCGCCATGTTTTCAGCCGTCTGGGCGACATTCTTGCCGTGCCGGAGTTTTCCGTCTCCTCGCCATTCCTGAATACCAACGGCACGGCGACCCTTGTCAACAGCGCCCTCAATGACGCCGCCTACGAGCGCCTGCCGCAGCAACTCCTCGGCCTGTTGAAGTGCGACCATACGCCGCGCTTTGTCATCTACGCTTTCGGGCAGACCCTCAAGCCCGCCCCCCATGCGATTGTTCAAAACGGTGCTCTCGCCGGCCTCTGTACTAACTATCAGGTCATGGCCGAAGCCGCGACGCGTACCGTTATTCGGTTCGAGGGCGTCCAGCGCTCCTTGCCCGGCATCTTGCCGCCGGCCATTACCACGCTCCACCCCGTCATCGAGAGTTTCAACGTCCTGCCACCGGACTAATTCCATGCTGTCCCAGCCTGCCGCTAGCCTCAATCCCGATCCCTCTCGACTGGGAGGGACCGGCCCGAACGCCTTTCGCGCACCAAGGGCGGGCTGTCCCGGAGGGACCTATGAGAATAGCCCAGCGTTTCAACGCTGGGGTGGCAAACGAATGCTGCCAAATCCCGAAGGGACGGCTGAACGACGGCGGTCGCGGGCTCCTGTTCAGCCGTCCCTCCGGGACTTATTGCCTGGGGACAGCCTTCCCGGCGTTGAAACGCCGGGCTATTGTCGGCAGTCCCTTCGGGACAATACCGCAGATCATCTGCACATGATTTTCCGAAAGGCGCTACGGCCCAGGATTCCCACTGGCACCCCAAGCTCCCATCACTCCATCGCTCCGTTGCGCTGAGTTTCCAAGCCTGCTTAACTATCCCTCGTTATGCGCTCCCGACCTCTAGCCTGGCTCCTGTTGAGTGTAATATTTTTTGCCGGCGCCTTCTACTTCTGGCGCCTGGGCGATAAATGGGCGGCCAGTCGTAGCACGACGCCTGTGGCCGAGGCCCAACACCCAACATCCAACATCCAACATCCAACATCCACCGGGTTTCCGTCTCCCATCCCGCTGCTTAGCCAGGCCGGCACGCTTAATGTGCCACCGGAGCCAATTGTTTCACAGCACGCAACACGCAACACGAACCACTTCGTCCTGCGCAACACCAGCGCCCCGCTCCGTCAATTGCAGCGTAGCGGTCAAGCCATCCTGCTTGAAAACGCACACCTCGATACCACCCAGCCCGTCCCCGCGATCCCCGATCATCTGCGCGCCCAGGGTGATCCCGGCAGCTACCTGGTCCAGGCGCGCGGACCGCTTGACAACGCCTTCCGCTCGCTCCTGCAAGCCGCAGGGGCCGAAATCGTTTCCTATATTCCCAACAACGCCTACCTCGTTCGCGCCTCGGCGGCGGTGGCGCAGCGGTTGAGTGCAGATCCGCAGACGCAGGCCGTTCTGCCCTATGAGCCCTACTACAAACTCAAACCGTCGTTGTTGAAGCTGGCGGTAGCGCAGAATCCCCTGCCCGACGACAGCGCCCTCAACGTGCTGGTCTTCGCCGATGCGCAGCAGACGGTCCGCACCGAATTGGAGAGAATTGGAGCGCGGATAGTCGGCGACGCGGAACGTTCCCCGTTTGGGCCAGTGCTCCGAATCGTCCCGCCCGCAGACAGCCTGCCCGCGGTCGCTGGGCTGGCCGGCGTGCAGGAGGTGGAATGGGCACTGAAGCGCGCCGCGGCCAATGATCTGAGCCGTGTGCGGGTCGGCGTGGCGACTGATGTGTTGGCCACGAACAACTACCTCGGTTTGACTGGCAGCAACGTGCTGGTCAACGTTAATGATTCGGGGGTGGATGCCACGCACCCGGACTTAAGCCCGCGCGTTTTTAGCGCTTCGACTAACACCTTGGTGGACCCCAACGGCCACGGCACGCACGTGGCCGGCATCATCGCCAGTAGCGGCCTCCAATCCACCACCGTGAGCAATGCCTCCGGCCCACAAGGCCCTTACGCCGGCACGGGTACCGAATTCCGCGGCCTGGCCCCCGCCGCCAGCCTCTATGCCTTGCCAGTCGGCATGCTGGGCGGGCCGTTCTCGGCTGGGTCCGTCCTGTTCTGGCCTTCCGATGCCTACTTGCAGGAGACAGCCGCCCAGACGAACGCCTTGATCTCCAACAATAGTTGGAACTACGTCGGCTCCGACTCCCAGACCTACGACCTGCATGCCGCCAGCTACGATGCCGCCGTCCGCGACGCCTTGCCCAATGTCCCAGGCTCGCGACCGCTGGTGCTGGTTTTTTCCGCCGGGAATGCCGGCGTTGGCGGTGATGACCCGACCACCGGCAACCCGGACACGATCCAGTCGCCCGGCACTGCGAAGAACGTTATCACCGTCGGAGCCATCGAACAGCTCCGCGACATCACCAACAACGTGAGGTGGAAATGCACGGTCGTTGACGGCACCAATTCGTGCCAAACCAACCAACCGTGGCTGCTTACAACCGATTCCAGCGACCAGGTGGCGGCCTTTTCCAGCCGCGGCCCGGTCGGCGTCGGCGTCGAAGGCGAAGGCCGCTTCAAACCGGACCTTGTCGCGCCGGGCACCTTTGTCATCTCGACGCGCTCAGCGCAGTGGGACACCAATTCCTACTACAACCCGACCAGCCACATCTTCGCCGTCTATACGGGGCTGACGGTCACGACTAACGCACTCTGGATCAACTCGATCTTCGTGCCCAATAACGCCGTCCAGCTCAATATCAGTGTCGTTCCGAATACGAATTCCCCGATCCCATTTCCCGGCTTGCCGATCTATGTGAAACAGTCCGGCATTCCGACCAACGCTCCCGGCGGGTATGACCTTGTGCGCACTAACCAGGTCTCGCTACCGCCGAACTTGGCTTTGAGCCCGGTCAATGTCGGCTGGTGGTACGGCATCGGCGACCCCACAAACCAACCCGTCTCGTTCGATTTAATTACCGACCTGATGGTCACCAACGCACTGGGGGACTATCTCCAGGTGCTGCAGGGCATGAACGACTCGCTCGGGGGGGTCTATCGCTACGAATCGGGCACCAGCATGGCCGCGGCTGATGTCTCGGGCACCCTGGCCCTCATGCAGGAGTTCTTCCAGCAAATGCGCCGCACCAACAGTCCCGCCCTCATGAAGGCCCTTCTGATCAATGGGGCTCGCTCCGTCGGTAATCTCTATCATTTCAGCCCTGCCGACGCGGTCAATTCCCAAGGCTGGGGCCTGATCAATCTGCCCACGACGTTACCGGGTTCCTTGACGAACGTCACTGCCACCACTAATGCGATGTTCCTGGTGGATCAAGATCCCACAAATGCGCTAGCGACTGGCCAAAGCCGCACCTTTAAGATTTCCCTCTCTTCGGCTGCCGCCAGCCAGCCCTTGCGCGTCACCCTGGTCTGGACCGACCCGCCCGGCAACCCGGTCGCCAGCGTCAAACTGGTCAACGACCTGAATTTGATTGTTACCAACCTCGATAACACCAACCTCGTCTATTTTGGCAACGACATCTCCTCCGGCAACGACTATAACCAGGCTTGGATTGCCACCAACGGGCTCCCTAATTATGACTTGGTGAACAATGTCGAGAATGTGTTTCTCTCGCCCTTGCAGGACACCAACTCTCTCTCCCCGCGGCTGGGCACCAATTATTCCGTTACCGTTGTGGGCGGCCGGGTGAACGTTAATGCAGTCACGGCGCAAACCAACAATGTCTGCCAGGATTTTGCCCTGGTGATCTCCAGCGGCGACGGACTGGTCACCAACGCCATCAGTCTCAACCCCAGCTCGCCGATCGTTTCCAGCGCCGCGCCGCTCGTGACGATCATCACCAACGCCTTTGCCAATTCCCCGGGCTTCTCCGGCGGGGCGCTGTTCAACCAGCGGGCGGGCGCTAATCCGCAATGGCTGGGCACCAATACCATCCTGCTGCCCACCGACGCCAACGGGGTGCTCACCCTGGGCGTGACCAATCAGTGGCATTTCTACGCCATCACCAATAACACGTCTTTCACCAACGCCGCCTTCCTGACCTTCCTGCCCGAGAACCTGGCGGTGCCGCGCATGGGCGTGTTCGAGCCCGCCGCGGACCTCGCTACGCGCCCGGAAGCCGATATTGACCTGTATGTGGCCCCGCCGTCGGTTCCTAACAATTCCTCTCTGCCCAACCTGGATCCGGCGGTGGTTGCCGCGGCCGACAAATCAGTAGGCCGGGGCGGCACGGAGACGATTGTCTATTCCAACGCCACCCCCGGCGTCTATTACCTCGGTGTCAAAAGCGAAGACCAGCAGGGTGCCGAGTATGCGCTTATGGGCGTGTTCAGCCAGGAGCCGTTTGGTTCGGGCAACACCAACGGCGATTTTACCTTGCTCGGCTTCCCGGCGTACTTGCCCATCCCGGACGGTTCCCCCCAACGGGCGACCAACGTGTTTGTGATGGCCATCAACGTCTCCCCCATCCAGGTGCGCCGCGTGATTGTCACCAACATCATCAACCACGAATTGATGAGCGACTTGCTCGGCAACCTGAGTCACGGCTCCGATGCCGCTGTCCTCAACAACCACACCTGCGTGCTGGTCCCTGCCACCGGGGAGTGCCAGACCTGGACCAGCTACATTTACGACGACAGCGATGAACGCAACGTCGGGCCCAACCCTTTCCTGATCAATCCTTATGTGCAGCACACCGATGGACCGGGCAGTTTGAACACCTTCGCCGGGAAGAGCGGTCAGGGTCAGTGGATGCTCGGCATGGTAGATAATTCTCTTGGCCATATTGGGACCAACGTGGGTCTCAAGATCTTCCTCGAGCATCAGGAGCCCCTTACGGGCGCCGGCACTATCGTCCAGATCCGGGCCGGCGCCTGCCGCAACGATTTCATTGACGTGCCCGCGAACGCGATCAGCCTGAGCATCACCGCGGCCGTGGTTACCGCTACCGGCCCGGTTGACTTTTCGATCGAGCTCTGCGCGCCGGATGGGGTTTCCTGTAAGAGCACCCTGGTGACCAACGCCATTGGCGGCCAGGTAACGGTTGACCAAACCGATCTGCCGCCGCTCCACGTCGGTACCTACCGTGTCCGCATCTGCAACCTCGCGCAGACGGACGTGACGGTTCATATCCGCGCCGTCTTCGGCTTCTCCTCGAACACCGTCCGGCCGATTCTGACCGACAGCATCCTTACCCCCGTGCCGATTCTCGACAACGCTGTCACGGACGTCTACCTGACGAATAATACTCATGAAATCCTCTCCTCGCTGGATGTCGGCTTGCTGATGAGTGATCGGCGAGTGGCGGACCTCGCCGTCACCCTCGTCAGTCCTAACGGCACACGCGTCCTGCTCTTCGATAACCGCGGCGCGGCCACCACCAACGGCATTGGCATCGGCACTGTCAGCCTTGGGGTCGTGACCAACATCGCGCCGGTTTATACGAATGACTTCAACACCTCCCCAGTCGGCCTGTATGCGGCAGGAGGTATGTTTCAAGGCTGGACCGTCCTCAGCAACCTCGTGGATGTCCTGGACGACTTCACCTGCCTCTGCCTAAGCAACCATGTGCTGGCCTTGTTGGACGGCGCGGTTTCCCACTCGCTGCCGACGACCAACGCGGTCTCGCTCACAAACCTGAACCCCTACACCCTTACCTACCGCGTCAATCACCTGCCTTGGCTGGAAGGGATGGTCACGTGGTGGCCGCTCGATGCGGACGGCTCGGACGTCTTCGGCGGTTTGAACGGGCTGCTCCTTGGGGATGTGGCATTCTCGACGGGCAGCGCGGCCCTGTTCCTGGACGACTGTGCCGGCCCCGGTTTGAATCCGATGTGGCAGCCTGGTTTGCCCAACTCATACAACGGCGCCGGCCCGCCGGGGCAAATCGAAAAATATGTGGGCACGCCGGAATTCACTTTTGCCAACATCGGCGGCAGCAACGTGATGCGCCTGCACAATACCCTCACCGATTGGACGCGAAAAGGCTGGAGTTCGGCCACTACGTTCCACGGTCAGGACTTCCGTTACGAGGTGCGCTTCAACACGCTCACGCAGGGGGCCGGCTTCAGCATCGATGGATTTCTCGAAATCTGGATTATCGATGCAGCTAATTCCAACCGATTCGACGTCGTCGCTCCGGACATCGCCTTCTTCGGTGCCACCCAGCTATTCGTTGCCGGCAGCAGCATCGACAACTCGTATAATCAGTTGCAGTTCAACAACTTCCAGAATAACACTTGGTATCGCCTCGTGCTGTCCGCCGCCCCTAACCAAGGCGTGCACGCCGCCCTGCTCAGCGATACTGGGACGGAACTGGCCGGGGTCTCCTTTACCCATACCGCTGCGGCTTTCCCTTCGGGCTTTAAGCTTGGCCTGTCTCAATTCATCGGGTCGCCAGGCACACCAGCGCCGGTGGATGTGGCGATCGACTATGCTCGGCTGACGAGCGGCCTGGACGGCGAAGTTAACCAGGCCTATTACGGTGACGGCATCGCCACGCGTATGGTGGTGCCGGCTTGTCCCGCGCTGGACCTCGGGTTGGGGCGCGGCTTCAGCGTCGAGGGATGGATCAACCCCTTCAATATAACCAACGTCGCACCACTGGCAGAATGGTATGATGCTACTGTGCCGACCAACCAGTCCCCGCTCGGCGTCCAGTTCTGGCTGGGGTTAACCAACGGGCCCGGCTCTCTCGGCGCGATCCTTTGGGACACGAATTCTCGGCCCCATGTCATCTCAACGGCGCCGTTAGCACTCACCAACGGCGGCTGGCAGCACGTGGCGCTAACGTTTGACACGAACCGCGCTAACGCTGTCCTTTACACCAACGGCCAACGTGCCACGGCAGTGCAGTTTCCTACCAGTTTCGTCCCTCGTACCTCGGGCGACCTCTTTCTAGGCTACCACCCGGCCACCCCTACCAACGGGGTCAGTTTCGCCGGTGGTCTAGACGAATTCAGCGTGTTTCAACGTGCCCTCTCACCCTCCGAGGTCAAAGCCATCTTCAGCGCCGGCAAGCGTGGCAAGTACGGAACCAACGTACTGGTCTGCCCAGTGGCGACAGAGGTAACGCTCATTACCGCCGCTGGAAACCAAACCTATGCGTTCACAAATGGCCTCACCTGGACCAACAACGGGCCGCATTGGGAGACCAACACCATCTTCTTCTCTAACACGACCAACCCGGCCGCCATCGTTGTTCGCGGGCTGAATCCCTACAACCCTGCCGATTCCAACGCCGCCAATAACTTGAATGCGGTGGTAGATGATTTCGTGCTCTCGACTGTGATGAGCAACAACATCAACGGGCTGCTCCACTTCACCGAGGATACCAATCTGGCGGTTCTTCCGATCAAGTTTGCGCCCACGCCATACATCGCTTCGAACTTCCCGCCAGTCCTCATCTTCTCGAACGGCTTCAGCCGCGCCCCGGCGGGCATTTATAAAGCTGGTAGTACCATTCCGGGCGGCACCAACAGCCTCGCCACTGGCATCCGGAACTGGTCCGTTACCCAGGGGTCGGTCACGGTCGTCAGCAACGCCTTGTTCGATACGGTCGCCACCAATTTGCTGGCGATGGCCACCGGCACTGTTCAGTGCCTCCTCCCGACCACCCCCGGGCTCCGCTACCAGCTCGCTTACAACTTGCGCGGGCCTTGCGCCGTCGGTTGGTGGGACGGCACCGTCGAGACTCTCGGCCGGCGCGCCCAGGACCTCATTAGCGGCAATAACGGCGCCTTCTTCTATGGCGCTACCAACGTCGCGCCCGGATTCGTCGGTGGGCAGGAGTTCTTCTTTCCCGGAGTCTTTCCCAAGGGCACTGGTGTTCTTTCCAGCAGTATCGAACTTGGCGACCCGCCGCAACTCCAGTTCACAAACTCCTTCACAATCGAGGGTTGGATCAACCCCATCATTCCAACCAACGGCGCTCCTTGCGGCCGGCAGCAGATCTTCTTCCGCGGTTACCCCGAGCCCCATGACTGTGGCGGCGCGGGTGACCCTTACTGGCTGGCGCTCGATCCATCAGCGTTCGCGAACCGCTATGACCTCCACTTCCATATCGCCGATGCCCATGTCGGCACCCCGGGCGCTGATGTGCTCTCCGCCAACGGCCTCATCCAGCTAGGTGGCGGCTCCAATGGCACATGGTGGCACATCGCCGCGGTCTTCGATAAACCGTTTACCAACGTCACGGTGAGGACCAGCAGTGGCAATCTCGTCACCTATACCACCAACGCTTTGCGGATCTATCTCAACGGCTCCTGCATCGCCACGAATTACACCACGCTCTCTCCCTACCAGACCCTCGACCCGGCGCTCAGCCCCGGCGTCGCTATCGGCGACCGCAGCCGCTACGATTCGACTCAGCCGTTCGCCGGCTTCCTGGACGACCTGACCGTGTACGCCCGCGCCCTGACCGACCCTGAGATCGCTGCCATTGCGGCCGCTGGGGCCAACGGGAAGGCCGACCCGACGGTCCCTCCCGCCCTCAGCCTGGCGAGACTGGCGGTGAACGTGGATGGTATGTCGCTCGACCTCACTTACGGCGATAATTCCCAGTGGACCACCCATACGGCGCAATTCACCGCCCTGGACACCAACGCAGTCCTCACTCTCCAGAGCCTCCTGCCGGGCACGGTGGTGGACGGCGTTACCCTCAGCGAAGTGCCATCCGACCTCTATTACCTGCCGGAGGTGCCGCTCTCAGATCTGTTTGGCGAGGATGCCTTTGGGGTCTGGACGCTCGAAGTCTGGGACAACCGATCGGGCCCGGTGACCAACAACACCCAATTGCTGCAGTGGCAGCTTAACTTCGGGCTTGCCCCCAGCAATCCGCCACCGATCATCACGTTTAGCCACGGCATCCCCTATACCAACTCGCTGCCCGCCCATGGAATGCAGTACTTCGTTGTCCCAGTGCCGCAGTGGGCCGCTCGGGCAACGAACGACCTCGAATTCGCTGTCCAGGCCCACACGGCCACCCCTCTTCCGGTCACGGTGCTCTTTGGCCAAACCAACTATCCTGGGCCTTCGGATTTGGCGCTCATCGGCCCGCAGCCGAGTGGCACGAAGGTCTTGGGCGGCAGCACCACGCCGCCGCTGATTGTCGGGCAGACTTACTATCTTGCCCTCACCAACCCTAACCCTGTCGCCGTTACCTTTGGCCTGGGCGTCTGGTTTGACATCACCACCCTGGCCAACTGCCAGATGACCACGAGTGTCGTTGGGCCGGCTGGCATCCCGCGCTACTTGCAATTCGACGTGCCCACCAACGGCCTGCCCTCCGCGCCGACACCCCAGCAGGTCGCCTTCTGGCTGACCGGTGCCAACACCAACCTGACCGTCGTCCTCAGCGAGCATCTGCCGCTCCCGGACCTTGACCATTACGACTACATCAGTCAGCAGCCTTGCACGAACGATGAGATCCTCATGGTCCTGACCAACACCACTCCCTTCCCCATCCAGACCAACCGTTGGTATGTGGGTGTTTTCAACACCACTGCCACCAACGTGTCCTTCTCCGCGCAGGCCTGCGTCAATCCCAACTCGCCGATGATCATTCCGCTGACCAATGGCTTGCCCTTCGTGGTTCCGCTGCCAACCAGCACCTTCGCCGCGCCGCCCGGCCCTCCGCAGCGCTACTTCTTTGATTTCTTCATCAGCGACCCTGTCTCCGGGGTCCTGTTCGAACTCTATAATCTGTCAGGCGACGCCGACCTTGTCCTGCAACGGGAGGTGCCTCCAACCATGACGCCCTATTTCGACGGCAGCTTCGCCGTCGGCACTTCGCCTGAACAGATTGTCGTTCGGACCAGTGCCGAGGTGCCCGACCTGCGTGGCCATTGGTACCTGGGGGTTTACAACAATGAGAAGGTAAACGTCGACTACACCCTCCGGGCCGTTCTGCCCGACACCAATGGCCTTCTGGTCAGCGCCCAGACGTTCAAGACCAACCTCACGCTGCTCAACCCCCCGCGAGGCCTGCTGATCAGTTGGAACTCTGTCGAGGGCGAGGGCTATTACGTGCAGTACACTGCCAACAACACCCCGCCAATCACCTGGACCAATATTGGCTTCGTTACCGCCACCACCCCGCTCACGACATTCGAAATCCTGCCTGTCCCGAGCGGGCCGGCCTATTACCAGGTCGTCCAGGCGATTCCCACCCGGCCTGCGTCTCTGCCCACTCTCCACATCCAGCTCTCGTCCACGAACCAGAATCTGGTCCGCATCTCCTGGTCCACGGCTTACACCGGCTACACCCTACAATCCAAGTCCAGTCTTTCTGGCACTTGGCTGGCGGCGGGCCTCACCGTCAACGTGGAGGGCACGGAATACGCTGCCTATGACACTATTGGCTCCGGCCCGAAATACTATCGCCTGATCAAGTAGCTCGGTTCGTTGACCAGCAATTCCCATTATGGGGAGGGTGGCGGGGTAGGGCGCGTCACTCCGTGCGCGCCGTTCGCTTACAGGTGCCCCAGGACCGGCGCGCACGGAGTGATGCGCCCCACTGGCCTGACAAAATGAAATGCTGGTCGCTGACCTTTTGGGCTGGCACTCGGGCTTGCTGGCGCGCTATATTAAAGTGCCCTATGCGCTCTCGGCCTCTGACTTGGCTTCTGTTGAGCGTGATGCTTTTTCTCGGGGGCGCCTACGCCTGGCGGCTGGTTAACCAGCGTGCGGCACGACGGGTAGTGATGTCCACGGCCCAACCCCGTGCCCAATCGCCCCTCTCACACGCTCCACTCATCGTCCGCCCGTCACCCATCTCTCTGCTCAGCCAGCCCAGCGCCCTCAACTCGCCGCCCGCCCCCGCCCAGGTTCCCCTCACGCATCACGCATCACGCATCATCACTCTCCTCACCAATTCGGCCACACCCTTCGCCCATTTGGTTCGTAGCGCAACCGCCATCCTCCTCCAAAACGCCCTGCTCGATACTTCTAAACCTCTCGTCCTGGGGATCCCTGACCATTTGCAGGCCCAGGGCGATCCCGGCGCATACGTAGTCCAATCCCGCGCGCCGCTGGATGACTCCTTCCGCGCCTGTTTGCAGGCTGCCGGAGCCGTTATCGTGGCCTACATCCCCAACCAGGCCTATCTGGTTCGTGCTTCCCAGGCAGTGGCGCAGCAGTTGCGGGCAGACCCTCGAACCCAGGCCATCCTGCCCTATGAACCTTACTTCAAGCTCGAACCGCCTTTGCTAGTGCTGGCCGCCGAGCACAAGTCCTTGCCAGAAGACCTTGCGCTAAGCGTGCTGCTGTTCCCTGATGCCCGCGCAGTCACTCCCGACCAGTTACACAATCTCGGCCTGCAAATCCTCAGCGAAGAACGCTCACCATTCGGTCCAGTGCTCAGTGTGCGTGCCGCGAGCGCCGGCAGCCCTGTCGATGCCGTGTCTGCCACTTCTTCGGCGGCCATCCTTACCGCTCTCGCCCGCCTTGCCGGCGTGCAGGGCGTGGAAGTCTCGCACACGCGCGTGTTCGCCAACGACCTGAGCCGCGCCCGGATCGGCGTCGCCGCGAATACGACGACTCCTAATAGTTACCGCGGTTTGACTGGCAGCAACGTGCTCGTGAATGTTAACGACTCGGGCGTGGATACTAACCAGCCTGACTTGCAAGGGCGGGTCCTATTCGACGTTCCGATCAGCGGTGTTGACTCCAACGGCCACGGCACCCATGTCGCCGGCATCATCGCGGGCAGCGGCTTCGAGTCCCCTACCGTTACCAATGCCAGCGGGTCGATCATGCCTGGGGTGAGCCTCCAATTCCGCGGCATGGCCCCGGCCGCGCACGTCTTCGCCATCGCCGCCAGTACCAATCCCGGGCCCGCCTCCGATACTTATCTTCAGGAAACGGCTGCTCGCGCCAAGGCCCTGATCTCCAACAACAGTTGGCATTACGCGAATGACAACGCCTACGACCTGGCAGCGGCTCGCTACGATGCCGCCGTCCGAGACGCTTTGCCCGAGTTGCCC
>Ga0118677_10006755_pt1 | contig 19266 bp, 8 predicted proteins | sample AliMusrvi5mmetaG_FD_86154 | JGI IMG/M metagenome (GOLD analysis project Ga0118677, IMG submission 86154) | reverse complement strand
TGCTGATCGTGATTCACCAGTTTGAGTTACGCCTCGTTGATGACTGCGGTCGGCTGGAGTGTGTGCCCGCCACGCCAGTCGTTCAGCAAACTCCATTGGACCATCGCTCTGATCGCAGCCGCCGGGACCTGGGCGCCTCGGTCAGCCGTGCCACCACCACCCGCTGAAGCGAAGGCTTGGGATGGATGCCCGGCATCCGTACCTTGCGGCCAGACTCCTGGAACACCGCAACGAAGTCGCGAAGTGCTTCCATGGCGTTGGCAATTGCTTCGCCGGTCGTCTCTCCGCCGGACATGCGTCCAGGGATATCGGGGTACTCCACCAGGTAGCCGCCACCCTCTTCCGTCGAACGCGGCCGGACTGTGAACTGGTACTCGTCAAGGTTTCAACTTGTTGCTGCTTTCATCCTGCTTCACCCAAGGGCATTGCCGATCAACTTGAGCCCCAAACGAGGTGTAAGTAGCGGAAAAGCAACGTTAAAATACCGGACGCCGAGAATTCTTCCTTCAGCTTGATCGTTCAATCCAGACTGAAGCGCAGAAGGACTCTGCACTACTTGCATGGAGGGTAGGCACAGTACCCGGGTTCAGACCGGCGGCTCCAGTTAGTGTATTCCCTGGCGGCGTTGATGCGGTCAATCGTCTGGCCGAGACCGGGGCTGCCACCGCCCTGTTGTATGGGTGCGGCCGCCCTCGCCGCCCTCGCATTTTCCTCGTCCGCCAGTCTCCTGATGTAGGCTCCCAACGCCTGCATGTTGGCGAATTGCGCCGGAGTCTGCTTAGAGGCCAGAACATTCGCGATGCCCTTGCCAAGGCCAGAGGCGCGAAGCATTTGAATCGCACGCGCGCGGCTGCGCGGCACGCCGTCACCCACCTCGTAGGCCATCCCCATCTCCATCTGTGCCTTGTCATAGCCCTGGTTGGCGCTCAACAGGTACAGTTCCCTTGCTTTGATTCGATCCTTCTTCAGTCTGCCGTCGCCTTCCTCGTACATGCCTGCCAATGCGTATTGCGCTGCCCGATGGCCTTGCGCCGCTGCCAGACCGAACCAGTGCGCGGCGGCCACGTCGTCGCGACGGACACCATTGCCATCCTGATAAGCGATCCCCAGCGTCGCCTGCGCCCTGGCGTGCCCTAACCGTCCCGCCTGCAAAAGCAACGGCATCGCCTCGCGGTAATTGTTACGCTCGATCAAGGTGGAACTGCGCTGCCACATGCGCTCCCCTTCAGCCTTTTGCGCCGGTGTAAGGGAAGCTGCCGGTACTGTGGAGTAGGATAGCTCTGGCGCCGATCCAGGATTCTTGCCACCGCCTGCACCCGCCCCGTCACGCCGGTCGAGTCTTATCTGGCCATAGTCGCGCGTAAGCTGGCGAGAGCAATTAACCTGCGTGCGGCTGTACATGGTGCAATAGTTCACCTCATTCAGCAGCTGATTCATGCGCTCGGCAGGCACGCTGTAGGTGAAGGCACAGGGGTCGGCCCCGCCACCGTAATAGTTCGTTGAGTTTGCCCCACCGCCGTTGGCAGCCCCACAGGGTCCGTATTGAGCGCGCACCGGATCTTTCGCGGATTGCGCAAACAGCGGGGCCGATATCAGCAGAGCAACAGCTGCCAGGAAAGGTCTCAGAACAAGCACAATCATATGCCCTCCATTAGGCGCGGAACACTCTCACGGAATTACATTGAAAAGGTTAACACACGATTTCGAAGATCAAAGGTCGTCCATTCCCACCGCTCGCTGACTACCCGGTCAGAGTTCCGGCCTTCGTCCGTATCTGAGCCGGCCTGGATGCGGTCACGACATTTGACTTTATCCAGCCAGTACAATGGAGTTGACTCGGTTCGAGCACGGGAGCAGTTCCCGTTCCTCACCATCAGATTTCCTTCGCCGCTCGCAAGGCCTTTTTCGTGGATCTCGCAGACGCCAGCGGTGCAGAGAGATATGGAAACAGGCCAGAAAGCATTCGAAAAACGATGAAAAAAAGACACGTCCTTCTTCTCGCTCTGCTGTTTTGTGAGTTTCTTCCCTTGGACCGCGCCTGGGCTGACACCGCATCCAGTGGGACATCGGTTCATGATGGCTGGGTTACGGTCGTCCCGGCTGAGTTCCAGGGTGCGATTAACAATCCGCTCAAAGGCTTCCGCGAATACAAGAAAGACGGATACGGGCTCCTGCGGCGCCAATACATCAAGTGGAACGACATCGAGGTCTGCGCGGATGATTCCGTGGAGCGCATTATCGCTCATACCAATGAGATCACCAAGATCAAGGGCGCGCGATTCGAAGATCTGAATATCAAACTCGTGCCGCGCGTGTATCTTGACTGGAACGGAACTGCCGGAAAGCAGTATTGGCCTGCCGATCTGCACACCTTTGACTACGACAGTCCGGCTTTTCAGGAAAGGCTGCGGCGGCTTGTTGACAAGCTTGGGAAGGCCTGGGACGAGGACCCGCGCATCTTTGCCGTGCAAATGGGTCTCATTGGCTACTGGGGCGAGCATCACAATCCGGCGCCGGCCGCCTCGCAACGCCGCCTGCTCACGGAAGCGTTTCAGAAGGCATTCAAGAACAAACCCGTGCTTGTCCGGCACCATGACCCGGAGTTCATGCAGGCCGGATTCGGCATCTACTACGACACGTTCGCCAACATCAGCCGCGAGCCGCCCGCAGGTCCCAAGGATCAGTTTCCATGGCAGGCCACGTATGTCTATCGCGATAGCTGGAAGCGCGCGCCTAATGAAGGCGAGGTGGAGTACAACTGGCAGAATCAGCGCGAGAGCGCAAAGCCGAACGAGACGTTCGGACGCACTCCCGATGAGACCATGACGGTGCCGGCCTTCCGCCGCTACATGATTGACAAAATCCGCAGCTACCACGCAAGCTATCTCGGCTGGATCAACAACTATGACGACTCCAATCGCGAAGTGCTGGCCGGTGCCGCTGAGTTGCAGAAAGTCTTCGGCTACCGTTTTGTGCTCGATTCCGCCAGTTATCCCCTGGTCGCGACATCCGGAAAGAACCTGACGGTAAAGCTGACTGCGCGAAACACCGGCAGCGCCCCTTTTTACCTCGACTGGCCGGTGGCAGTCGGGTTACTCGATCCGGCGACGAAAAAGCCCGTGTGGTCGGCACCGCTCGCCGGAGTGGACATCCGCAAATGGCTGCCTGGTGAGGATTGGGACAGCGCGGGGTTCGCCTATCGCCGCCCCGCGGTGACGCATCACAACGCAGGTCACGCCACGCTGCCGCCGGACATCAAACCCGGCCATTACATCCTCGCCCTCGCCATTCTGGATCGCCAGGGCGGCATGATGCCAAGCGCCCGGTTTGCAATCGAGAACTACATCCGCGGCGGCTGGCACCCTCTGGGCTTCATCGGCATAGGCAAGGCGCCGAAGGAAGCTGCGTTGAAGAATGTGGCCTTCGACAGCACAGGTTTTGATGGGAGTCTCCATTACAATGTCCCCGAAAAGCTGCGTGCGGTGCAGGCGCCGCCCATGCCGCGGGTGAAGGCCGTGACGCCGTGGGTTGCTGACCGGAATGCCGAACTCATCGATCCCTGGCGTTACTGGACCCTGAATCCGTCAAACAACAGACTGGAAAAGGTGACTCTGGCTGACGGCCCCGGCTCTGGCCGCGTGATCCGCGTGACCGGTGATTTTAGCGGTGGCGTCAGCCTGAACCATAGCTTCGCCAACGGCGCCAAGCTCGACCCCGGCCGCTACCGCTTCGTGTTCAGCGTGCGCGGAACGCCCGGCCAAGCTGTCGATTTTGAGGTAGGGGACGACTCGCGCCTGGTCTCCAAGGAAGGCGGCATTCCGCTGTCCGCGCAATGGCAGCAGCACAGCGTCGAGTTCGAGGTCAAAGCGACGTTCCAGAGCGGGACCACCCTGCGCTTCCGCCTGCCACGCAATGCCAAAGGCACTTTCGACCTGGCCGACACGCGACTCAGAGTAGTGAAATAGAGATGTCGCATAGTCTGGCGTGCCTAAGGCAGGGCCCCGGATCCAGCCGGCTGACGAAACGGTTTCACTGCAATGCGCTGGTAACGCCCGGCGGCGAGGCGGCGGGAGGACCGCTTCGAGTGGATTGCAGATCCGGAACTCTTCTTATACACTGAAGCTGAAATGTCTTTGCCCCGGCCGTCCCGCCGCCATATGCTGAAGTGCCTGGTTGCCGCACCCGCCGCAGCACTTGCCCAACCCCTGCAAGGTGCTGATCGAAACACGATTTCGCTGGCCCGCCTGACGGAACCGCAACGCATCACAGCCAATACCGCCCAGAACGGCCAGCTCCTGTACTTCACTTCACCCAGTCTTCTTACCGGCGACAACAAATTGGTCTACATGGGCGAGCGTGGCGGTAATCCGAATCTCTTCCTGCGCGACCTGAAGTCCGGCCGGGAACGCGCCCTCACCACCAACTCAGAAGGCATCCTGAAGTCGTACGTGTACTTTGATGGACAACCATACAAGGGGTTCGGGAAAGCGAGCGTCAGCCTCCACGCGCCAACCGGCACCGTTTACTTCATCCAGGGCCGTAACATCTGCCAGGTGAACCCGGCGGGTGAACCACGCGTGCTGGCTGAGTTGCCGGCCGGGCAAATGACGGCGTTCAGCCATGTCTCGGCGGACGGCACGCGTCTGTGCGTTCCAACAACCGATGCACGGGCTCTCGACGGCGACAACATACTGGCAGGCAAGCCGAAGTACGATATCGACGCCCTCGTGCAGCAGGAAGGACTTTCGTCGTGGCTCCGCGTCTACGATACTTCAAGCGGCAAGGAAGTCCTGAGCGAACGCGTTCCCAAATCCTGGATCACGCACGTGCAGTTCTCTCCCGTCGACCGCAACGCGATCCTCTATAACCACGAATGGCCTGGCGACTGTGGCATCAGGCGCATCTGGCTGTGGGACGGTAAGCGCCACCTACGGATGAGGACCGAAGGAGAGGGCCGCAGCCGTGCCGACTGGACCTGTCACGAGATGTGGGAGCGGGACGGCAAAGCCATTATCTATCACGGCACCTACGATAAAGGCGCGTCTTATGTTGGCCGCGTGCATCCCGATGGTTCCAATCGTGTGGAGATTCCTTTCCCTGCCGGCTGGAAACGATATGGGCACTTTACCGAAGGCCGCGCCGGCGTGCTGGTGACCGACGGCTACTACGAGCAACCCGGCGATCCTGCTCCCAAAGGGAGCGGCGCCTGGATCAGCGTGCTGGAAGTGGACTGGGAGGGAAGAAGTATCCGCTGGTTTCCGCTCTGCCGCCACGGCTCCAGCTGGCGCTCGCAGGATGAGCATCCTCATCCGGTCTTCGATCATGCAGGCAAAACAGTGGTCTTCACGTCGGATCGCGACGGCAAGCGTGCCGGCTATCGCGTCAATGCGGCAATCTGAGAAGCTTCACGATTCCCCCTGCGTGCACGGCTAACCAGGAAGCCGCACCACACTGAACAACTACCGCCTAAAGGCAGTAGGCGCCACCTCGGATTCAAGCAAGAATATCGCTCCCTAAGAAGGTGTGAAAAGATCCGCTCGCAAGCTAGCGGGCAGGCGAAACCGCCTGCCCCACCATTGCACACGTGGGACTTATCGTGGTGGGACAGGCGGTTTCGCCTGTCCAATATCAAATATTTCACACGTTCTTAGCGAGCGATATTTCCGTCTAGAAGCCGCTCGCCTAAAGGCGAGGGGTTTACACCGTGCGCGCCACACTAAAACACAAGCCGCAAAGCAAGCTGTAACTGCCGCGCCGTCACAGCCGTAGTGGTAATTGTCCCGTACCCGACATTCCCAACCGTAGTTCCAGGCCTTGCGAATTGGGCATGATTGAACGCATTGAACGCCTCGGCGCGCATCTCAAGCGCCATGCCTTCGCGCCACGGCAGAATCAACCGCCGGTGCAAACCAAGGTTCATATTGTTCCGCCCCGGAGCACGAAGCACGTTGCGGCCAGAGTTACCGAAGATGTACGAAGCCGGGGCAACGAAGCAACTCGTATCGAACCATTTCGAAAGAGTCGGATTATCGGACGGCCCGCTGCACACACGATTTGGATACGACACCGTGCCTGCATTCGCGTTATCGAAATTGAGCGTAGTGGTGAAAGGCAAACCGCTCTGCACCGCATAGATCGAGCTCAGCTGCCAGTTACCCACCACCTGGCCGAGCCAGCCTTCGCGCAGAAGTTTCTTCCGAGGACCGAACGGCAACTCCCAGATTCCACCATAAGAAAATCGCAGCGAGGCATCGTTATCGGACGAGCCCTTCTGTCCGCTGCGGTTATACGCATTCTGCACCACGCTGTTGCCGCAGCTGTCGCAGGCATCGAGCGACGAGTTTTGCAAATCGAGCGAGTGCCCATGAGTAAAGCTGGCAATAAACGACAGTCCGTTCGAAAACCGCTTCTGCAGCCGCGAGCTGAGCCCCTGGTAGTTGGCGTGATTCCACGGCCCGAAGGCCTTGATGGAAGCGATCGTGTACTGCGCCAGGGGCCGGCGGGTATTCACCGCGCCTGCTCCGTTGGTCAGCGGTTGGTTGCCTTCCGTCTGTCCCCAGATGTGGACGCTCGAACTGCCAACGTAAGCCGTCTCCCACACCATATTGCCCCACAGTTGCTTTTGGATCGTGAAGTTCCACTGCTGCACGTAAGGCGTAGGATGCGTGGTGTCCCATGCCACCAACTGCGTGGTCGATGAAGGGACGAGCTTGAACTGCGACGCGGGAATCGGCGCCGGACGCTGCGCCAGCGTGCCTGAGCTCAGCACATAACCGGTCGTGGGATTCAACTGATCGCTGGTGATGGAGACGCTGCCGAATCCGTAGAACGGCGGATTGTTGGTCATGCGGTTGGTTACGCCGTTGCCTTGATCCTGCGCATAGAAGATTCCGTACGAACCGCGGACCACCATGTTCTTCACCTTCGGCATGCGGTAGGCAAAGCCAACGCGCGGGGCAAAGTTCATCTTGTCCATGCCGAGCAACGAACGCGACTGGCCATTCAACCCAGCCATCACATACTGGCCGTAGAGCGGACTGGCGCGGTCGAGAATGAAGTTCGCCAGGCCGTCTTTATCCTCGGTGTACGGGAAGACCAGCTCATAGCGGACACCGAGATTGAGGGTCAGCGCCGGCGTGACGGTCCATTGGTCGTTCACGTAATAGCCCATGTATTTGCCGCGCTCCACAGCTTGAGCCACGGTTCCAGTCGCCACGCTGTTGGCGTCGCCGAGCAGCAGGTCGGCCATGCCGTTGCCCGTTGAGCCGCGCTTCTGGGGGTCCTGCGTGAAGACTCCGGTGAAGCCCAGCGTGCCACGGCCGTTGAGTGCGGCATAAGTGGATGGACGGATGATCTGGATATTGGCCCCGAACTTCAGCAGGTGCTTGCTCAGAATCTTCGACCAGTTGTCTGAGATGTCCCACACGCCCGAGCTCTTCTTGAGCGGTGAATTGCCCACTGCCCCAGGCTGCGCGCCGATGCTGGCATAGCCGCCGCTCACGTTGACGTTTGGAGTGCCGTGCAGAATACCTGGATCAAGCAGGCCGGGGACTAGTTGATCGAGCGGATCCTTCTCATCCTGATCGATGGTCATGCGCGTCCAGGAGAAGCGAAGTTCATTGACGAGCGTGGCGCCGAAGGTCCGGGTGTAGCCGTAGCCGATACCCTGCGATCGCACTGCCCGCTCGGTGCTCGCCTGCGCCGGCGTGGGTAAATTGGCCGATGCATTGATGTAGCTGCGGGTGATGGCCACGCGTACGAACATGCTGTCCCGCGGACTGATCTGCGTATCGCCGCGGATCACGCCATTGCGTGTGTCAGTCAGTTGAGGCAGGTTGCGCGAGTAGTTGTTCACTCCACCCGTGAGGTTCGCCTGCGGGTAGAAGCCTGCCACCTTCTTCCCGATCGGATCGAAACGCGAGGCCGGAATGACGTTACCCGGAAACTGCGTCCGCACGCTGCCACTGCCAGCCGGGTTGGCGGTAGTGGAGAGCGGATCATACACTGCGATGGTGCCGAATGTGCCGGCTTTCAACGCATCCGATGGCACTGTCGATTGGGTCACGGTTTCGGTCCGGCTGTGGAATCCCTCATAGGCGCCAAAGCCCCACACGCGGTTCTTCACCACGGGAGCGCCGAGTGACCCGCCATACTGGTTCTGCACAAACAACGGCTGCGAACCGTTGGCGAAGAAGTTGTTGGCATCAAGCTGGTTGTTGCGCACGAAGTCATACGCCGACCCATGCCACTGATTGGTCCCGCTCTTGGTGATGGCGTTGATCACAGCGCCTGCCGAAGAGCCGAACTCAGCGGAGTAGTTACTGGTCTGCACCTGGAACTGGCTCAACGCATCGAGCGGCGGCCGGACCATGTCGCGCGCGCGGTTATCGAGTCCGCGCAGGTAGTTGACGTTGCGTCCACCATCAAGCAAGAACGCATTCTGCAATCCGCCGTTGCCATAGGAGGAGAAGGTCTGATCGCGAGTCCCTTCCGATGGCGTCGCGCCGGGAAGTAGATTGCCGAGTTCGAGATAGTTTCGTCCGTTGAGCGGAAGATCAATGATCTCGCGCTCCTCAACAACATGCCCGACGGTGATCGACTTCTCTTCAAGCAGAGGCGTCTGCCCCGAGACATTCACCTCCGTGGAAACATTGCCAGGCTTGAGGTTGAAGCGCAGCGTAAGGATGTCGCCCACATGGACCGCGATGCCGCGTTGAATCAGCTTTTCAAAACCTTGCAGGCTCACCGCCACGTCGTAGGTCTCGGGCTGCAGCAACGGCGCCTGGGCCATTCCCGCATCATTGGTGGAAAGCGTTCGCGCCAGATTGCCGGTGGCTGAACCCGTGATGGTAATGGCGGCCTTAGGTACCACCGCCCCGCTGGGGTCATGCACCAGTACATCGATTTCGCCGGTGGAGGTTTGGGCATGCAGCCCGAGCGCTCCACTGGAAAGGACCAAGAGAATTCCGAATAAACGTGTCATAGCAACTCCTGAGGTGGGTCCATCATATCGTAATGAACCCATCTCGTGAGTTGCGACTTGCCGGTCTTAGAACTGCATGGTCATTGCCACCTGGAAGGTGCGCGGCATCCCCACTGTTGAGGTGATGGTGCCGAAGGCCGTCGAGGTGGGGGTGAGGTTGGGTGCAGCGAAGTTGGGGTGGTTCATGATGTTGAAGACCTGCGTCCGGAGCCGGAACTCCACCCGCTCGGTGACATGAAAGATCTTCGCCATGGAGATGTCCCACTTTGCCTGGCCGTCAGCGCGAACGCCGCTAAGCCGCATCGGGAAATAGCGGATGTTCGATGCGAGTTGCTGTGCGGAGTTCTGATTGAAGTTGGCCGTGTTGAACCAGTGATCCACGCTGCGGTCGTCTTTCGGCAGCGCCATCTGATCGGGGTCGCCGTTGTAGAGGATGTTTCCCCACGTGAGCGGGGGGCCCGCCTGGCGGATGACCACGCCGCTCATCTGCCAGTTGCCAAGAGCGCCTTCGAGCGCCTTGGGCATGTGAGACAAGTAGGCCTGGCGGCGTCCGACGGGAAGCTGCCACACCACGCTGCCGGTGAGGCGATGAGGACGGTCGGAGGCGGAGAGCGTGCGATAAGGAGCAGGATCGGCGCCGTTCAAGTACTGGATCGCTTCCATGGACTTGGAGAACGCATAGCCCATGTTGACGGTGACGCCGTGGCTCATGCGCCGTGTGCCGCGCACCTGTAGCGAGTGATACCAGGCGTAGCCGTCGGAATCGTTCATCGTGATGGCGCCGAATTGCGGATAGGGCAGCAACAGGTTGGCGCGCGAGATGGTGGTGGAAGTGAACACCGGACCGAGTCCATACATCGGATTCGAGACGGTGCCGCCGAGGTAGTTGATCACGGTGGCATCGCGCGTCATCAGCGGGCTGAGATACTGCAGCGGAGTCGAATTGATATTGCGCGCGGTATTCAGATGAGTGGAGCGGTTGCCAACGTAGGATGCCTCAACCAGGATCTGCGCCGGCAGAAGTTCCTGCAAGGCGACGGTCCAGCGCTGCGAGTAGGGCAGGTTCTTGTTCGGATCGTAGAACGTGAAGCCCTGTCCCAGGAATGTAGAGAGCCCGGCGGAGGCGCCAGTGACGGGCAGCAGGCCGTTGGGGAACGGATTGGAGACCAGCGCTTTGTACGTCTGGCCGTTATCAAGAGAGGTCTGCAAAGGAGTGCTCGCTGTGAAGCCGCTCTGTTGTACGATGGTGCTGTTTACGCCGATGCTGCCGTAGTAAATACCGTAGCCGGCGCGGATGGTGCTGCGTTTGGAGGCCTGCCACGCAAAGCCGGCCCGAGGCAGCAGGTTGTGGCCGTGCACCGGGTAGATGGCCCGTCCATTCGGCGTTTGGCCGGCGAAGAGCATGCCGCCCATGAGATTGAACCGGGAAAGGGGAAGCTCTGCGATCGGCGTCTTGTAGGCAGCGCGGGCGGCGGCATTGATCGGGTTGACCTGATCGAAGGCGAAGCCGGTCACCATGCGGTCATAGCGTTCGGTCATGGGCCATTCGACTTCGTAGCGCACGCCAAAATTGAGGGTCAGCTTGGGATGGATTTTGAAGTCATCCTGGACGTAGCCGCCGAGGTAAAGATTCTGCAGCGCGCTGGTGGCCTGATGCTGCATGGAACCGGAACTGGCGATGCCCATCAGCATGGCTGCGAGATCCTGCCCGATAGGCGAAGCCGCGGACGTGCTTGACGGCCCGTTGGTGTAGGATGTCCCGAACGAGAGATCGGGCGCGGCCTCATATTGAAAACGGTTGCCAAAGGAGCGATAGTCGCGGAAGCCGAGACCAAAACGCAGGGAGTGGCGGCCCTTCTGCGTGGAAAGGTCGGTGTTGATGTCGTGCGTCAGTGCCGTATTGGCTCCATCGCCTGTCTCCCAGTTGGAATACTGCGAAAAGGTAGCGGGCGTGACGCGCGGCAGCACCATGCGCGTAGGATCGATGAGGTTTGTGAGGCTGGTGGAGAAGCCGAGAGACTTCAGATCGATACCGCGCGTGACTCGCTTCTCTGGAAATTCCTGTTGGGTTAGGCCATAACGTACGTGCATCACCAGATTCGGGCCGAGCAGAATCACGTCATCCATGGCGATGCCGCGATTGATGCGATTCAGGTTCAGGCCTTGAATTCCCGGGAGATACTTGTTCTTCACTTCGTCCCAGTAGTCGTAATCGACACGCACGAAGATGCGGTGGTTCTGGCTGAACGCGTGATCGAGGCGGGCGATATGAACCCAATACAGTTCATCGGAGCGCGACGGATTGAAGTAGTTTTGGACACCGCCGGCTAAGCCGGGCTGGTTGGGCAGCGGATAGAGGTTGGCGAGGTTGGCGCCGGCTGCGTCGAAACGTGCCTTGGGCACGATGTTGTTCGGGAACGGCAGGCGCGAAAAGAGCCCGTTGGTGGAGGGAGTCGTGGAGTATGGATCGTAGATCTGATAGCGGTGCGGCGTGGCGGTACTCAGTGCGGGCGTGAGCAATGCCGAGAAGTCGCCGGTGCGCTCGGCAGCCGTAGGCACGGTGCCGGTCCAACCCTGCGGAGTGCTGTAGCGGTTCTCTTCCCAGGCATAGAAGAAGAACGTACGATTCTTGCCGCTATACACCTTGGGAACGCTCACCGGGCCCCCGATGGAGGCGCCATAGCGGTTGTCCTGGTAGATGGTCTGCGGCACGGAGTTCTTGTTGCTGAAGAAGTCCATGGTGTCAAAGAAGTTGTTGCGGCCGTAGAAGTGACCTTCGCCGTGGAACACGTTGGTGCCGGACTTGGTGCTGACGTTGACAGTCGCGCCGAGCGTGTTGCCGGCTGAGGCATCGAAGGGATTCGTGATGATCTTGAACTGGCCGATTGAGTTCGACGGAGGGTTGAATGCCACGCGGGCGTGTCCCGTGCCATCGGCAAAGGTGTTGGAGACGCCATCGATCTGGAATTCGTTATTGAATGCCCCGGCGCCCATGGAGGACCACTGCGAATCGGCGTTGGTCATGGCGGCGCGGTGCTCGCGCATGTCGGTTTCGTTCATCGTCGCCGGGTCAAGCAATGCGAGTTCCACAGGGTTGCCGCCAAGCAGCGGCAGTTCCTGGACGGCAAGGCTTTCGACGACGGTGCCTTGCGAAGCATCGTTGGTGCTCATTACGGGCGATTCTTCCACCACCGTGACCGTCTCATTGACGGCGCCGAGTTCCATCGCGAAGGAGACCTCCACGGTTTCCGTGACGCGGACTTCCACGCCCTGGCGGCTGTATTTCTTAAAGCCTGCGGATTCCGCGGTGATCGTATAAAAGCCGGGCAGCAGGAAGCCGATGCGGAAGTCGCCGGCTGATGTGGTGTGACCGGCGGCGACCACGGAGGTCGCCTGGTTGGTAGCCCGGACTTCGAGGTTGGGCATCACCGAACCGCTCTTATCGCTGACGCGGCCGACGATGGTGCCGCGCGAATCCTGGGCGGAAAGCATGGCAGTGCAGATGAGGAGAATTGCGAGGAGAGGCAGGTAGCGCATCCGGGCGGTGAGTTTTAGGAATGTAGTTGATATAGGCATAATTATGTACGTGGACCGAGCGGCGGGTATTTCTGAGGCTCCGCTGAGGTCATTGCCAGTATATCAATATTCACTATCAAACGACCCTTTACTCTTCAAGGCTTGCTGGTTCCGGGATTCTCGGGTGTCAGGGGGGCAGCAAAAGCGATCATGCCACTACTGCGCCTAAAATGAACGGGCGGCAACCACGCGCGCACTGACCACATCCAGTCCCCGGCTCAATTCGACCCGCCAGACACTTTCAAATGTCGTGGGCCAATTCTTGGGGGTTTGCGGATCCTTGACGCCAAGCTTGTTTGCAAGCTGCGAAACCCCATCCAACTCGGTTAGGATGGCAGCGGCAGCGGCAGTTCCCGAAGTGGTGAGTCCACCCAGCACGAGTATTCGCTTCCCTGGCGCGATTCCAGGCATTACACTGACAATCGCGTAATCGGTTTTGAGCACTCCGCTGGCAGGATCGCGATCCATCGTATATGTCGAAGCCGCGCCTGCTTCGGGGGACAGGTCCTTAATAGAACCTTCCCACTTCCGGGGCGAACGGACTCTTACGAACTTCCTGGGAGGCGGCAGTTCCCCGAGCATGGGATGTGTGTCTGCCGCAGAGCCGAGAATGATCACATTGTGCGACTGGAAGTCAAAGGTGCTGAGGAGATGGCTGCGCTTGACTTCGACTCTATCCGATTGGTGCTCCAGAACCTTAAATAGCGAGATAGAGGCGAGTACCTCACCAACCCCGGTATAGTCGTCCTGAAAGAATAGAGGACCGGCGTCGGGGTGGATGTCACGCAACGCGCCGTCCAAGTCGACGCCCGGGGGGCGCGGGAATTCCACTCCTCGGTCAGCGGCCGAGCCCGAACGGAGCGGTATTAATGTACCCCGATTCGTTCCAACAAAGCGATGATTGCTGTAGCTGACCACAGGCAAACGGTCGGAAAGAAGGAAACTTTGCCAGAAGGCGGCTACCAGAGACGACGGCTTGGATTGGGTGCGTGCGCTGCCTGCGCCCAGCAGCCAGGAAGCCCAGCAGAGGCCGGCAACAAGCGCAACTCCCGCGAAGGCCTTCAGCCAGGTTCGCTGAACGGACGGTGGCTCGGCGACCTCCGGAAACTGCGGCTGCTCGATAAGCAGGACCTCACGGCGCTCAAAACGGAAAACTGGAATATAGTGCCCCTTCGGCACGTCAATGATGATTGTATCTTCCGAACCCGGCCCAGCGTAATACTGCTGGAGTTTCGCACGCAAACGATACGCCTGGGTTCTGACGATTGTGTCCGATGAGGGATCGAAGTCTGGACTTCTTCCGAGCACCTGAGTTGCAATTGCATATTCGCTGATCTCGGCGGTTCTTCCCTGGATGGTTCGATCGGTAATGAACTTCAGAATTCCACTGAGCGTTGGGGCGCTGTTAAAAACCGTTGAACGCAGAATGCGTTCAACCTGCACCTTCATCCCGGCGGTGTCGGCATCTACGGGTTCAGTGCATTCTGGATTCGACATTGATCGAGAATCATCCACACGACACCTGACTATATCACATGCGGTTGGGGCTCAACCTGGAGTCGATGCTGACAGCGGTAAACGCTAGAGAGGATGGGCTGAAACGTGCGTGTAACAGTTACTTCACCGTTCCGTAACTTACTAACAAATAAGAATTTGTTGCAATATGCAAATAGCATCTGGCAGCACTGCGCCCAGTCGTAATGCGCCTGAGGGTCTCGCCAAGGAGAGAGCAACGAAGATATGAAGAGCATCTTGAAGATATACGGCCGGGTCGCGATTTTGGTGATCGCCGCAGCCAGCATGGCCTTCTCGCAGGCAGTAAACGCCACGCTTGTGGGCACGGTGACGGACGCCTCGGGTGGGGTGATTGGCGGTGCGCGAATTGCGCTGGTTGAAACGAACACGGGCGTGGCGCATGCGGGGGAAACCAATGGAAGCGGAAATTATACGTTTCCGAATCTTCCTCCCGGCCGTTATAAGGTCTCTGCGGAAACCGCAGGGTTTAAGAAAGAGATGCGCTCCGACGTGGATGTCGTGTTGAATACGGTGACCCGTGTGGACCTGCGACTCCAGCCTGGCAATGTGTCGGAGACCGTCGAAGTAACGGCGGCCCCACCGTTGCTACAAGCCGACAGGGCAGACACCACCAGTTCCATTGCAGCAGTGATGGTGGAAGAGCTGCCGATGGGCGTCAACCGCAACTTCCAGAGCCTGTTGGACCTGGTGCCGGGCACTACGCCCGCGACGTTCCAACATTCGCAGTTTTTCAACGCCACCAGCTCACTCCAGACCCAATCTGGCGGCCAGATGCGGCAGGCCAACAGCCTTCAGCTAGAGGGTGTCGACAACAATCAGAGATCCAGAAACCTGCAAGTGCTGATTCCGCCGGCCGAAGCCATTCAGACCGTAGACATTTCCACCAGCAATCACGATTCGGAGCTTGGGCTTTCGAGCGGGGCGCTGACGAATGTGATGCTCAAATCTGGCACCAACCAGTTCCACGGCTCGGCTTACGAGTTTCTGCAAAACAGTGCCATGAACTCCCGGGCGTTCTTCAACCCGTCTGTCGGGCACCTTGCCTACAACTATTTTGGTGGCAGCATTGGCGGCCCCGTCCGTAAGAACAAGTTCTTCTTTTTCATGGATTATCTTCGAAGCATGACCCATGAGGCGAACACAAACCTGATCACCATCCCCTCTGCTGCGTTCCGGGCGGGGGACTTCAGCACCCTCACGACTCCCGTGTACAATCCGGCAAGTGGTGACGCCAACGGTGCAAACAGGTTGCCGTTTGTGAATAATCAGATTCCAGCCAGCCTCATCAATCCGGTCTCGTCCAAGATCCTTGCATTGCTGCCTGCGACCAACCAACCCTTCAAGGAAGCATCGCCCAGCAACAATTACTATGCACTGTTGCCATTTCAAAAAACTACCGATTCGTTCGACATCAAGGCGGATGACAATATTACCTCCAACGACCGGGTGAGCGTCCGCTTGAGCTTCGCACGGCCGGAGATCTTTCAAGGTCCCATTTTTGGCGATGCCGGGGGACCTGCCCAAGGCGCATTCGAGGGTACAGGTCTTCAGCGCACCTATAGCGGCGGTATCAACTACACGCGAGTCGTCTCAAGCACTTTGATCTCGGAACTGCGCGCCGGAGTTTCGTATTATCACAACGAAGCGTCGCCATCGGATTACGGCAAGAACGACGCGGCGAGCCTTGGCATTCCTGGCGTCAACATTACGCCGGATACCACGGGAATGGTGGGAATCAGCATCAGCGGCTTTTCCAGTCCGCTGGTGGGCTATTCGGCAAGCGTCCCATGGATACGCTCTGAAGCAAATATCGATGTCTCTAACATCTGGAGCAAGACGGTTGGCAACCACACAATCAAGTTTGGCGGGGATTTGCGGCGGTTACGAGACAATCTGATGCAAGGTCAAACATTTTCGCTGCGCGGCGTTTATTCATTTGGAAACAACCAGACTTCGATCGCAGGCAAGTCGACGGGTGTGGCGAACGCTTTCGCCAGCTTCCTGCTGGACCAGCCCAATTCTGTCGGCCGCGACCTGAATACTTATTTCCCGGGGATGCGCTTGTGGCAGCTTTCCGGTTTCGTTGGCGATCGCTGGCAGGTATCTCCGAAACTGACATTGAGCCTGGGACTGCGGTGGGAGTTTGCGCCACCGGCAACGGCCCCATTCGCGGCAGGATTCTCGAACTACAACCCGGCTAACAATACGTTGGTTGTGGCCGGGGTCGGAGACAATCCTCTCAATGGAGGAGTCCAGACGCAGTACAAGAATTTCGCTCCACGTTTGGGTGCTGCCTACAGGCTTTCGAAAACTACCGTCATCCGAACGGGCTTCGGGATCAGCTATACATCTCAGTGCACCGACTCGAATTGCCAGCAGTGGAACTTCCCGGTCAAAGCCAATAACAACTACCTTCCCGCGAACAACAGCCCTTACACTCCGGCGCTGTTGCCGAATGGCCAGGTTGCGACATTCCAATTAGGCATGCCAGTTCCTACGGCCGTCAATATTCCCTCGAATGGCATCATCACAAACCCGGATCCAACGTCTGTTTATACAGTCACTCCGGCCAGATTCAAGACGCCTTACGTAGAAGCGTGGAATATTGCGCTGCAGCAGGCATTGCCCTTCAAGTTCACGATCGACGTTGCCTATGTGGGGTCTCACGGCGTCTCGACGTACGCATCGCCCAATCTCAACGCCGGCCTGGTGATCGGGGCAGGGGCGCAGGGACAGCCGATGTATCCGAGGACTGTCGCCACGACGTTATGGTCAAGGGGCTTTTCTTCCAGCTACAACGGCCTTCAGGTGAAACTGGATCGCCGCTTCGCGGGAGGCCTTGGCATCACAACGGCGTTCACATGGCATAAGTCCATGAGCTTCCAGAGTGGCGACGACGGCGGTTTGCAGTTCTATGTTGGCCAGGAGCGGAACTACGCAAGGGCCGATTTTGACCGCACACTGAACTTCGTCCAGAGCTACATGTACGACCTGCCATTCGGCAAGTCCAAACATTGGCTGCCAACGGGCCCGGCTGCCGCGATCTTCGGAGGGTGGAAATTGTCTGGCTTTCTGTCAGCACGTACCGGGACTCCTCTCACTTTTTCCGCCAATGGTGGAACTCTGAATTTGCCTGGTTCCACGCAGACTGCCGATCAGGTAGGCGATGTCCAGACTTTGGGCGGTATAAACATCGGCAATCCCTGGTTCAGCACTTCGAGCTTCGCGCAGCCCGTTGGTGCGAGATTCGGAACTTCCGGTAGGAACATATACAGCGGCCCGGGACTGTTCGGACTGAATGGCTCAATCTCCCGGCGAATCAATCTGACCGAGCGATTCCGCCTCGACGTTCGGGCCGAGGCCTTCAACCTAACCAATACACCTCAGTTTTCCAACCCGAGCACCAATATGACCACTTCCACTTTTGGGGCTATCACGGGGACGATCGGCAGTGGAACGGGCGTGAACGGAACGGGCGGCGGAAGGTCTGTCCAGGTCAGTGTAAAGATCGCGTTCTAGCTTGTTTGAAGGCGGCTGCTATGCGCTGCTCGCGCATCGAAAGCCTACATGAGCCACCGGATCGGATATCCGGTGGCTGTCCCTTGCCGTGATGCGCATGTTGATTGCACCGCCCGCGAAACTTCCTCCGCGGATGACCCTGCGTTCGGCTGTTGTGGTACGAATGCGCTGGATGTCCGCCTCTGATTGGGTAGTTGCTGCGTCTGGATAGTGGTTGATCCACGCGTCCATGCAGAACTCCCAGACATTTCCGGCCAGGTCAAAGAGTCCGTACGGGTTGGCAGGGTAGCTGCCTGTCCGCACCGGAGCCTTCTTTTCTGAAGCAGCGAAATTTGCCAGTCGCGGAGTTGGCGCTTCGGTGCCCCACGGGTAGATCGCGTCCCCACGCCCGCCTCGGGCCGCAAACTCCCATTCGGCTTCGGTGGGCAAGCGCTTTCCGGCCCATTCGGCGTAAGCCATTGCGGCTGTCCACATGATGAAGGCCACCGGATATTCGGCTTGTCCTTCGGGAAAGCGATGTCCGGTCCAGGTGCGTAGATACTCGCCGCCAACATACTGCTTGTTCCATTTGGGACGCGCGATCACGAACCGCTGGAACTGTGCGTTGGTGACCTCGCGGCGATCGATCCAATACGCAGGGATCGTCACCTCATGTTGCGGCGTTTCCGTCATCAGCATGGACTTGAGCCCCGTGCCGGCAGACGGGAACTGGCGTAGTAGCGAGTCCATGTCAGACCCCATTCGAAAGGTGCCGCCGGGGAGTCGAACCATGTCCTTGTGCCGGGAGCCGAGTGCCGCGAGGATTAAGCCGCGTCTTGTCATTGACGAATTATAGACGCTGGAAAGAGTGTTCGGTTAGGGGCGGGAGGCGACATCTTGCTGCGATTATGTAATCCTGGTGTGGTGCGAACCGAGCCCGATTGTTCGTTGACGCCTGCCAGATCGCAAAAGCAATCGCCTACGATTGAGATGAGTCAGTACGGGTTCCCAACTTTCCGTTGCGCCCAGCCTGTGAGTACGGAGGACGTACGAACTCTCGAAGACGAAGTGTAGCCTCCTTATTATCAGGCAATTGCGGCAAGCACTCACGGGAATCGTCAAAAGAGGTTATGTCCGTGGATCCCCATGCAGGAAGCGGACCTTGCTTGACAGCAATTCAGCGCGCGGCCCCGCACCTTGCCTATCCCAATACTTGTAGTTGGGATTTGTTCCGGAATAATGGTTAGTTGCGCTATTCAGAGACACGAACCTTCAACTAACGAGTCTTAAAGGGCCGATCCACCTTGATGTCCACTCCCTGAAACTGTTCTCCACCGCGCAGGGTGATTACTTTGGCTGAGGCGCGGTTTCTGACTCCCGGGTAAAATCTCCTGCGTAAGGGAACCGCCAGGCCCCGCGAATCTTCAGGATTCACGAGAAGCAGATATCTCCCAGGCGGAATATGGGTGAACTTGAAGAAGCCGCTCGTGCCCTGGTGTTCGCTGTATCTCCTCCCAATGGAATCGAAATGATTTTCGGCCGCAGGAAAGATAGCCTCTTCAGCAGAATCTGTGGGGTGATTCCGGTTCCGGCAGTCGTCCCAAGTTGTGATAAAGGGCCATTTCCATCGCGTTGAACGTGCGAAAGCCGTAGGATCGTCTGGTAACCACTCG
>Ga0118677_10006754_pt1 | contig 19267 bp, 17 predicted proteins | sample AliMusrvi5mmetaG_FD_86154 | JGI IMG/M metagenome (GOLD analysis project Ga0118677, IMG submission 86154) | reverse complement strand
AGCCGAGGTCGAGGATGTCGCCGGCGGAGAGGCCGGCGTCGAGGCCCTCCTGGGCGAGGCGTTCGGCGTCCTCGGACTCGCCGTCGATGACGCTCTGCTTCATCTGTGCGTAGAGCTCGTCGCTCATGACTCTCTCCTCAGATCCGCAAGTGTAGGTACTTCAACAACGATCGCGCGGCGGGCGTCAGCTCACTTGCCCGCCGCGACGTAGGCGTCGACCATGGCGTCCATCTTGGCCTTCATCTCGGGCGCCATCGGCTCCGGCTTGTGACTCGCCATGATGTCCACGAGCTTCTGGTGCGCCTTGTCGGTGGCCGTGAGCGCGCCGGCGGCCTCCCAGTTCTTCTGCGTATCGCGGTTGAGCAGCGTGGGCTTCCACTGCTGGCCGCGCACGAACTTCTTGGTGTGCCGAGCGCCCAGGAAGTCGCCGCCGTGACCCGCCGCGGCGATGACGTCCAGGGCCAGGGTCTCCTCGGTGACCTCGATGCCCTCGAGCGTGCGCCGGTTCATCGAGATGACCTCGTCGGTGAGCACGACGAGCTCGCCGGAGCAGGTCAGGCCGAAGTCGAGGTAGCCGATGTCGTGGTTGAGGTTGGAGCCGGCCTGCATGGAGAGCAGCGTGAGCTCGGTGATGTCGATGGCGGCGTTGGCGTCCACGCACTGCGAGTCGCTGGTGCCCGCGTAGCCCCAGTTGGGGATGTCCAGCCACTTGGCCATCTCGGTGATGCCGAGGATGGTCGTGTAGTACTCGGCCGAGTTGTAGAGGGCCTGCACCGTGTTCATGTCGAGCTTGACGGGGCCCATGCCGGTGAGCAGCGGGGCTCCCGGCTTGCGGAGCTGGTGCAGGACCGCGCCGAAGAGCGACTCGGCCACCGCCTGGACGATGTGGCCGGCCTGGGTGATCGGCGCCGTGGCGCCGGCGATCGGGGCGGGCGAGTAGATCAGCGGGATGCCCTTGTCGGCGCAGAAGAGCAGCTTGTCGAGCACCTCCGGCGCATGCTGGAGCGGGCTGACGGGCTCGCCGTACTGCACGAAGTACGGCTTGGCGCGCAGCTCGTCCTCGCCGCCGCGGAACGCAGCCGCGATCTTCTGCATGACCTCGAGGTCCTCGACGCCGGCGGCCGTCATGACCATCGGCTTGGTGGTGTTGCTGACCATCTGGCGGAAGCACTCGAGGTAGGACGCATAGGCGTCGATGTCGTGCGGGTGGGCGGCCGACATGATGAAGTCGATGTTGGGCAGGCCGTCGCAAAGATGCGCCATGCGGCCGGTGTCGGCGAGCGTGCAGCGCCGGCGCTTGCCGGTCTCGAAATCGTAGATGCTCATGAGGTCCGAGCCGGTCCCGAAGTACGAGTTGGTGCCGCCGAGCTGCATGGCCAGCTCGCCGTCCCGGTCGTACACGTGGATCATCTCGGGGATGGTGTCACGGGCCGCGGCGACGGCGTCACGGGGGATCTTGACGACGTCGTTCGCCTCGACCGTGGCGCCGGCACCGTTGACGAGGATGTCGCGCGCCTCGGCGTGCGGGACCGTCATGCCGATGTCGGCGATGATCGTGAGCGCTGCGTCATAGATCGCCTGGCACTTCTCCTCGGAGAGGAGCGTCAAGCGGCTGTTGAGCACAGAGGTGGGCAGGTCTTTCATCGTCGTGTCTCCTCCGGGGATCAGGTGTGGCTCTCGATGAGGGCCCTGAGCTTGCCGAGGCCCTCCTGGATCTGCGCGGTGCTCACGCCCGAGTAGGCGAGGCGCAAGTAGTACTGGTCCTCGCCGTCGAGCGCGGGGCCGAAGTGGAGCCGGGTGCAGAACGACACGCCGGTGCGCTCGAGCACGAGCTTGCGGAAGCTCTCGTGGCCGTCGCAGCCCGTGAGCTTCACGGCGCCGGTGACATTGGGGTACACGTAGAACGTCGTCTCCGGCGTCAGGCAGTGGATGCCCGGCGTGGCGTTGAGGGCGGCGAGTGCTGCGTCGCGCCGCCCCTTGAGCGTCGCCATGATCTCGCGGGGGGCGGACTGGTCGCCCGTGAGGGCGGCGACGCCGCCGAACTGCGTGAAGTGGCTCGTGCACGACTCGATGTTCACGTTCAGCGTCGTGATCACGTCGATGACCGGCTTCGGGCCGATGGCCGCGCCGAGACGCCAGCCGGTCATGGCGTACTTCTTGCTGAACGTGTAGAGGATCACCGTGCGCTCGGCCATGCCCGGCAGCGAGGCGATGGAGCGGCTGACGCCCTCGAAGCGCACGTCGAAGTACGCCTCGTCGCTGAGCACGAAGAGGTCGTGCTCGAGGGCGAGCTCGGCCAGCCGCTCGAGCTCCTCGGGCGAGCACTCGGCGGCCGTCGGGTTGTGCAGGTCGTTGAGGATCAGCAGGCGGGTCCGCGGCGTGATCCGCCTCTCGATCGCCTCGAGGTCGAGGTCGAAGCGCTCGGCGCCCTCGCGGAAGCCGTAGGGCACTGCGACGCCGCCGAGGAACTCGATCAGCGAGCTGTAGATCGGGAACCCGGGATTGGGGTAGAGCACCTCGTCGCCCGGGTCCATCAGCGCCAGCAGGAACTTGCCGATCACCGGCTTGCCGCCCGGCTGCACCGAGACGTTCTCACGCGTGTACGCGAGGCCGCGCGCGCGCCCGACGTCGGCGGCCAGCGCGTCGCGCAACTCCGGGATGCCGGCATTGGGGCAGTACGTCGTCTTGCCGTCGCGGACGGCCCGGAACGACGCCTCGACGATGTTCTCCGGCGTCGGCAGGTTGAGGTCGCCGAGGTGGAACGGGTAGACCGTCTTGCCCTGGGCGGCCAGCGCCGCCGCCTCCGCCGAGACGGCGAACACCGTCTCCGTGCCGAGATGGGCGACCCGCTGCGCGAGGTCGACGTCGAGTGCGTGTGCGGCGGGGTTCATCCCTTGGTGTACGCGGCGAACTTCTCGTGCTCGCCCTCGAGCATGTGGTAGCAGTGCTCGTCGGCCGGGAAGGCGCCGGCGCGCACGTCCTTGACGTACTCGGTGAGAGCGGCCGTGGAGACGCCGGCGAGGTCGGCGTACTTCTTGACGAATTTGGGCGTGAACGCCTGGAAGGTGCCGAGCACGTCGCTGACGATGAGCAGCTGGCCGTCGACCTGCTCGCCGGCGCCGATGCCGAGCACCGGGATCGGGAGCTCGTCACGGATGAACGAGGCGACCTCGGGCGGTACGGCTTCGACAAGCAGCAGCTGGACGCCCGCCTCGTAGAGGGCGCGGGCGTCCTCGACGACGAGCTTGGCCGACTCGATGGTGCGGCCCTGGGCCTTGTGGCCGCCGAGCTGGCCGGAGGACTGCGGCGTGAGGCCGATGTGGCCGCAGACGGCGACGCCGGCGTCGAGGATCGCCCTGACGCGAGAGACGGTGCGCACGCCGCCCTCGAGCTTGATGGCGTCGACGTTGGCCTCCTTGAGGAAGCGGATGGCGTTCCTCACGGCGTCCTCGTCGCTGGCCTGGTAGCTGCCCAGGGGCATGTCACCGAGGATGAAGGTGCTGGGGGCGCCGCGACGCACCGCCTCGGAGTGCACGATGCACTGGTCCATGGTCACCGGCACGGTGCCGGGGTAGCCGTACACGCACATGCCGAGCGAGTCGCCGACGAGGATCATGTCGACGCCGGCGGCCTCCTCGAAGGTCGCCGTGGGATAGTCGTAGGCGGTGAGCCAGGTGATCTTCTGGCCGGCGCGCTTCATCTCGTGCAGGTCGAAGAGACCTTTCTTGGCAGACATGGTGTGCCTCCTGGAGACGGACGGGGCGGCCCGCAGCAGCGGAGCCGCTGCGGACTCAGACTACGGTGACGACCGGCCAGCCTTCATCCTGGACGGGCTCGGCCATGATCAGCATGGTCTCGAGGTTCATGACGCCGGGGATGCGGGCGATGTCGACCCTGATGAGCTGGCCGAGATGGTCGAGGTCCCGCAGGGCCAGCTCTACGACCATGTCGAACTGCCCGGTGACGTGATAGCAGGCGCGCACGCCGGGCACGTTCTTGATGCCCTTCTCGAACTCCATGATGGAACGCTCGCTGTGCTCCCTCAGGCGGGCGACCACGAAGGCGCGCACGGTGATCCCCAAGACGGCGGGGTCGATGATGGCGCGATAGCCGCGGATGGCGCCGCTCCGTTCAAGGCGCCGGACGCGCCCGAGCATCGCTGAAGGCGAGAGGTCGAGCGAGCGCGCGAGCGCGAGATTCGACTTGCGCCCATCTGACTGCAGAGCCAGAAGGACGTCACGATCGAGGGAGTCCATGGCTTCCTTCCGCCGACGACGTGCGACCGCCCGAGTATTCAGCGAAAAGTTCTTCTCGTCAAGTCGAGAAGAGAACATTCTGCAGCCTTGGACCGTTTCGGCGACTCAAAATGTCCGAAGAGGCTGGAATCGGGCGCTCGCCGCCGGGACTCACCCCCAGGCGGGCTCACACGGCGGGCAGATGCGCAGGGCGTTCCAGGCGTCGTAGGCCAAGCCCACCGCGGCGCGCTCCTTGTAGGGCAGGGAGTACCGGCCCGGGATGGAGCGCCGGACCGCGTCGGCGCAGCCTTCGGCCAGGACCCGGGCCGACTCCTCGTCGGCCGCGCGCCCCTCGAGGAGTCCCTCAAGGGTCGCGTCCCTGAAGGCCGTCTCGCCGACCGCGCCGAGGCCGATGCGCACCTCGCTCAGCGCCTCGGCGACCGGGTCGAAACGGACGACGAGCGCCATGCTGAGGCGTGCGACCGAGACCGCGGTGCGCCATCCGATCTTGGCGAACGCGGAGCGGTGCTCGTCACCGAGGGCGGCGAACGAGAACTCGATGATCGCCTCGTCGTGGGCCAGAGCGGTGCGGCCCGAGCCGAGGAGGATGTCGCGGAGCGGCCGGGTCGCCCGGCGCCCGGAGCCGTCGAGGGTCGTGACGTCGGCGCTCAGCGCGACGAGAGCGGTCGCGCCGTCGGCGCAGGGCGAGGCGTTGGCGATGTTGCCGCCGATGGTGGCGACGTTACGGATCTGGGCGGAACCGACCTGTGAGGACGCCCGCTCCAGGCAGAAGGCGTGCTCGTGCACCAGCGGGTCCCTCTGAAGCTCGGTGAAGGTGGTCGTCGCGCCGACGCGCAGCGTGTCGCCGTCGAGGCGCACGTAGGACAGCCCGACCACGTGCGAGAGATCGATGAGCCGGTCCGGCTGCCGCCCCGGGCGCCGGATGTCGTTCACCAGATCGGTGCCGCCGGCGAGCAGCCGTGTGCCGGGCGTCGCCAGTGACAGCGCCGCCACGAGCTCGTCGGTCGTAGCGGGCACCACCACGTCCGTCGTCGACACGTCACTCACCCCCTTCGTGGGACGGAGGCAGTGGAGCCGGGCCGGGCACCGGACGGGGCACCGGACCGGCGCCGGCGTCCAGGTCGGGTGGTGGGGCGGCGAGGCCGGGCACCGACAGGTCGGCGAGGAGCTCTTCCTTCTCGGCCGGCACTTCCATCGCCGCGGTCTCCTGGCCGCTGGCCGCCCGGACCGCGGCCACGATGTTCTTGTAGCCCGTGCAGCGGCACAGGTTCCCGGCCAGCGCCGTGCGGATGTCCTGGTCCGAGGGCAGCGGGTTGGCCATCAGCAGGGCCTTGGCCGACATGAGCATGCCCGGCGTGCAGAAGCCGCACTGCACTGCGCCGTGCTCGACGAACTTCTGCTGCAGCGTGTCGAGCTCGCCGGAAGCGTCGAGGCCCTCGACCGTGAGCACCTCCTTGCCGAGCGCCTGCACCGCGAGCATGACGCAGGAGTTGACGGCTTTGCCGTCCACGATGACCGTGCAGGCGCCGCACTCCCCCTCGCCGCATCCTTCCTTGGTCCCCGTGAGACCCATCTGATCGCGGAGGACGTCGATGAGCCGCGCCGTGGGGCGGGCGCTGATCTCCCAGACTGTGCCGTTGACCTTGAGGACCAGCTCCATCAGGCCTCCCCGTCTTCGTCCGCGGCGAGCGCTGCGATGATGCGATCGGGGGTGAGAGGCAGGTTCGAGAGCTCCGTGCCAAGCGCGTTGTTGACGGCGTTGACCACGGCGGCCGCCGTGGGGACCATGGCGATCTCGCCGACGCTCTTGGCGCCGAAGGGTCCGTCGTCGCCTTCGTGCTCCACGAGGAGCACGTCGATGTCGGGCATGTCGGGCGCGTTGACGATGTGGTAGTTCTTGAACCCGTCCACGCCGCTGCGGCCGGCCTCGTCGACGTCCACGTGCTCGTAGAGCGCGTAGCCGATCCCCATCTGCACGGCCCCCTGGAACTGCCCCTTGACCATGCCGCGATTGATGGCGCGGCCGACGTCCCCGACGGCGAGGAAGTCGGTGACCGCCGTGAGGCCGGTCGCGCAGTCCACTTCGACCTCCGCGAACTGCACCGAGTACGACCCAGGGTTGGACGTCGCGTAGTACGTGACGGACGCCTGGATGGAGGGCAGGTGCTTCATGTCGCTGAAGCGGGCGATGTCGCGGAAGGCGAGGCTGCGCGTCTCGTCGCCCGCCGCGTACACCACGCCCTCGCGAGCGACGAGATCATCCACCGGCGCCTGCAGTATGTCGGCCGCCGCGGTAAGGATGGCGCTCTTGAGCTTCGTCGCCGTGACCTGGGCGCACGCCCCGACCACGTAGGTCACGCGGCTGCCGAAGGTCCCGTAGTCGAACGGTGTCGTCGACGTATCCGCCTCGCCGGCGGCGATCAGGTCCGGATGCACGCCGAGCACCTCAGCGACGATGATCTTCATCGTCGTCACGATGCCGCAGCCGACCTCGTGAAGACTCGCGCTGAGTTCGAACGTACCGTCCTCGTTCATCTTGAGCGACATGTTGCTGGCTTCCGGGAAATGGCCGAACATCCCGTTCTTGTGGGCGCCGCAGGCCACGCCGACGCCGCGGCGGTAGCGGCCCTTGCCGGTCGCGCGCGCGCGCCGCGCGGTCCAGTCGAAAGCGGCGGCGCCGCGCTCCAGACATTCCGCCACGCGGGCGTCCCCGAGTGACATGTCGGTCACGGGATCGATGTCGAAGGGTTGCACCAGGTTCTTGAGTCGCAGGTCGACGGGGTCGACGCGCAGGCGCTTGGCGACCTTGTCGAGATGGATCTCGACGGCGGCGATCATCTCTGGAGCGCCCCAGCCGCGCGCCGCGCCGGCCACGGGAGTGTTCGTGTATACGACCTGGCAACGGTGATCGTAGTGCGGCAGCCGGTACAGCTTTGTCACCTTCTTGCACATGTGATCGGCATAGTCGGGCGTGCTCGCCGCGTATCCCCCGGAATCGAGAGTGGTCGCCGCCTCGAAGTCGAGCAGGCGCCCGTCGGCCGCGCACGCCGTGCGGATCGTCGTCTCCGTGGCGGGGCGGACCATGGTCGCGCGGATGCACTCCTCCCGGTCGAACAGCAGCTTGACCGTCCGGCGCGTCGCGTGCGCGAGGAAGGCGGTCACCGGCTCGAGGATGAACTCCGTCTTGCCGCCGAAAGAGCCGCCCATGGGCGCCTTGATGACGCGGACCCGGTGATACTCCAGCCCAAGGAGCTCGGCGATCACCGTCCGGACTCCGAAGGCACCCTGGCTCGTCGTCCACACGGTGAGGCCGCCGGTGCTGTGTCCCTGGGCCACGCACATATGAGGCTCGAGCGCGGCGTGGTGCACGCGTGGCGTGTCGGTGGTGCTCGACACGAACACCGCGCCGGCGCTGTCCACGCGTGCGCCGCTCTCTATGTGGTGCTCGTACAGGAGGTTGCCGTCCGGGTGGATCCTCACGTCGCTGCACTCCAGCGCCTGCTCCGTCGTGAGCAGAGCCGGCAGCTCCTCGTAGTCCACGTCGATCAGCGCGACGGCCGCCTCGGCGATCGCCTGACTCGTCGCGACGACCGCAGCCACGCGATCGCCCACGAAGCGCACGTGCTCACTGAACAGCGTCTCGTCGATCGCGCATTCCTGCCCCGGGTAGATGCGGGCGCGGCAGTAGGTGTCCGCCGGTGAGTTGAGGTGCGAGAACACCCTGATGACGCCGGGCAGCGCTTCCGCGCGCGACGAGTCGATGCGCCTGACCATGCCGTGCGCGATCGGGCTCAGCAGCAGCTTGGCATGGAGCATCCCCGGGAAGTTCAGGTCGCTCCCGTAGACCAGCTCGCCGGTGACCTTCTGCGCCACGTCGTGGACCGGGTAGCTCTTGCCCACGTACCGCAGGTCGTCGCTCAAGTCCCGCTTCTCCTCTCGCGCGTCATATCAAGCTGCCCGGCGGCCGCTCCTGCGGAGGCGTCTCGTCGAACCAGCGGCGGAACTGCTCGCGCAGCCTCAGTGCGGTGGGAGCCGCGCAGGCGCCGCCCTCCGACGTGCAGAGCAGGGAGGGCGGCAGGGCGCGGCCGACGGAGTCGGCCACGTCGATCGCCTCGTGCAACGGTAGCACGGCCGCGTGCCCGGCGAGAGCCAGATCGGCGAAGACGTGTGCCATGCAGGTCGCCGCGATCACGCGGCTGCGGCACGGCTGGCAGGAGCCGCCGGGCATCGGGTCGCACGGCATGCCGGTGAACGCCTGCAGCGTCAGCGACGCCGCGTCCTCGACCTGCTGCGGGTCGGCGCCGACCATCTCGGCGATGCCGGCCGCGGACATGGCGCCGCACATGCCGGCCTCGCCGGTGCAGCCGATGATCTCGCCGGTCGGCTCGGTGCGCGAGAAGGCGATGGCGCCCACGCCGCCGGCGACGAAGAGGCCGCGCAGCAGGTCTTCGTCGCTCAGCCCGTGGGCGTCGCGTACGGCGCTGAGGGCGGCGTAGACGTAGCCGCCGCCGCTGCCCATCGGCCCCGGCACCGTCTCGACGCCGGGGATGCCGGCGCCGGCGCCGTAGGCCCAGCGGATGGTCTGCGCCGCAAGCTCCCCCGTCACGCGTCGCGAGGACGCCTGGTGCTTCGCCCACGGGCCGGTGAAGTCCGGTTTGAACGGGCTCGTCGGCACGACGACTCCGTCCTCGTACGCGGCCCGCGTCTGCCGGTCCATCAGCCCGGCGAGCATCTTCATGCGGTCGATCACCCAGGCGCGCGGCCAGCCGGAGGCGTCCATCTCGTACTGGACGACGACCTCCCACAGACGGACGCCCCGTTCCGACGCGATCTCACGCCAGCGCGTCATCGTGTCGAACAGTTGCGGCTTGCGGTCCGGCTGACTGATCACCGGGAGCACCGGCGGCAGCAGGACCACGCGGCCGCCGGTGGCGACGCCGGCGAGCACCCGCCGCAGCTCTTCGAGGTCCGGCTCCACGGCCAGCTTGAACACGTGCATCCGGCCGCGACCCCCGGCGTCGACGCGGCGCGCGTCGATCGGCTCGGGCAGCTCACTGAGGAACAGCTCGAGCGCCTCGCCGTCGAGACTCGCGGACGGATCGTAGACCAGCAGCAGGAAGGTGTCGCCGATGTCGCGCAGCGGGAACCCGTCCACGAGGACCGACTCCACCATGCCTCCGCCGGTGGAGGTCCCGACGAACTCGGCCATCAGGCCGCTGCGCCCGGTCAGCACGAACTTCACCGCGTTGGGATGGTCGCTCTCGGTGAGGTGGGTGAATTCGAAGGCGACGTTCGCGCCGGACTCCTCGGCCACCTCGAAGGCGCGGAAGAGGCGGGGGTCGTCGGGGAGCATGCCGAGAACGCCGGCGACCATGGCGCGGTCCTCGGCCATGATCCCGAAGGTGCCGGCGAAGGAGCCGTCCTGGTCGAGTTGGACGACGACTCTGGCGACGGGCTCGCCGAGTAGATGCCCGGCGAGGTAGCCGAGCCGGCAGGGGCCGGCCATGTGCGAGCTGGAGCCCGGCTGCATGACCGGGCCGAAGACGTCGTTGAAGAGCTCAGGGTAGGCGGCGACGGGCACCGGTCAGCCCTCGGCGGAACTGCCGAAGTGGCGGCCGCCGAGGTCGATCCAGGTGCCGAGGCCGCGCTCGACGGCGGAACGGTACACCGCGTGCGCCGCCGCCAGGTCCTCGATCGCGATACCCAGCGACTTGAACAGCGTGATCTCGTCCGGCGAGGTGCGGGCGCGGGCTTTGCCCGTGAGCACCTCGCCGATCTCGCCGACGATGTGGTCGTCGCCGATGAGCCCTTCGGCTTTGGGGATCAGGAACTCGCCGGCCTCGCCGAGCAGCGACTCGCGCCGGTCGGCGTAGAGCGACGTGCGCGCCACGAGAGCGGAGTCCAGCTCCCTCGTGGTGGGCGTGTAGGCGCCGACCGCATTGATGTGCGCGCCGGGGCTCACCCATTCGCCCAGAAGCACCGGCTCGGTCGCCGACGTCACCGTACAGATGAGGTCGGCGCCGGCGACGGCCTCCTGCGCCGTCGCCACCGCTTCGACCGCAAGCCCGGTGAGCCGCGATTCGCGCTCCGCGAACGCCGCGGCGCTCTCGGCCGGCACGCTGAACACACGGACCCGGCGCACCGGCCGGACGGCCATCATCGCCCGCAGGTGCGTGTGTGCCTGCGTGCCGGCGCCGATGAGCGCGAGGTCGCCGGCGTCCGGGCGCGCCAGCAGATCCGTGGCGAGGCCGCTCACGGCGGCAGTGCGGATGGCCGTGATCGAGGTCGCGTCGACGATGGCGTGCAGCAGGCCGCGCGCGGTGTCGAAGTACAGCACGACGCCCTGGTGCGTGTCGTACTCGCTCCCGAAGTTGGCCGGGAAGGCGGCGATGACCTTGACGCCGACGGCGTCGATGCCGCCGAGGTACGAGGGCATCAGCCCGACGACGCGCTCGCCGCCGGGCAACTGCATCATCGTGCGCAGCGGCATGACGACGTCGCCGCCGGCAAGCATCGTGAGCGCCTCGCGCATCACCGCGACGGCTTTGTCCATGGGCAGCAGCTCGGACACGAGCTTCTGGTCGGCGATCAGGGTCTTCACGAGGCGGCTCCTTTGGCGTAGCGCTCCGCGGCGCGGGCGACGGCGTCGCGGTCCAACTCGACGCCGATGCCCGGGGCGGCGAACGCGCCGATCTTGCCGTTCACCGGCGTGAGGTCCGGCGCCGCGACGATGTCCTCGCGCAGCAGCTGGTGCATGATCTGGTTGCCTTCCGTGAGGTTGGCGGTGCAGAGACCGAGGTGATGCTGCGCCGCGTCCGTGAGGCCCGAGACGCCCTGCCCGTGCAGGCAGACCGGCACTCCGGCCGCCTCGGCGATGGCGGCGGCCCTGCCGAAGGCGAGCAGGCCGCCGGCTTCATGCGGCGACAGGACGATCGCGTCGGCGGCGCGCTGCCGGCAGATGTCGTAGACGTCGGCCGGCGTGAACACCGCCTGGTCGGCGGCGATGGGCACGTTCACCGCCTCGCGCACCTGGCGCATCGCTGAGAGGCTGAGGAGCGTCGTCGGCTGCTCGACCCAGTCGATGTCGAAGGGCTCGAGGCGGTGGATCATGCGGATCGCGTCGGGGACGCTCCAGGCGCAGTTGGGGTCGAGACGCAGGCGGCGGCCGCCGATGACGTCGCGCACGGCCGCCGTGTTTGCGACGTCGACCTCGTCGCCGCGGCCGACCTTGAGGTAGATGACGCCGTAGCCGGCGGCCGCAAGTGAGCGCGCGTCCTCCACGAGCTCCTCGGTGGTGTCGCCCTGGACGAAGCCGAAGTAGTCGACTTCGTCGCGGACCGCGCCGCCGAGCAGCCGGTAGACCGGCTGGCCGGCAGCCTTACCGATGATGTCCCACAGGGCCATCTCAAAGCCGGCGAGCACGAAGTCGGCGTGCCACGGTGTGTGGTTGAAGCTGCCGAGATGACGCGCCTCGTTGCAGAGCCGCGTCACGTCGTGCACCGGCTGCCCGATGAACAGCGGCTCGACCGCGCGCAGCGCCGCGACGGTGCCCTCGGCGGCGAGCGACGCCGTCGACTCGCCGGTCCCGGTGATGCCGGCGTCCGTGTCGACCTCGACGAGCACGACCGCCGACCCGTGGTCGACGCGACCCGCCCAGTGATACGGCTGCTTGAAGGCGAGGAAGAGCGGCGTGAGCCGCAGTCCGGTGATCCGGATGTCGGCCGTCATGGCAGCAGCGTGTCCAGCACTCGCGCCTCGAGGACCTGCTCGCGGCTGAAGCCTGTGGCCACCAGCGCTTCCTTGGCAAGCTGCACGAGGGCGTCCTCGGGCAGCAGCCCGATGACCTCGCTCTCGCGGATCGTCACGCCGCTCTTGGTGGCGCGCTCGCCAACGGCCACGACGACGTCGGCCATCGAGGTCGTGCGGTAGTCGGTCAGGTTCATCGAGACCTGCACGGCGCCGTCGTCGAGGAGCAGGCCGATGGCCTTGACACATGGCATGCCGCCGTCGCGCTCGCGGATCTCGCGGGCGATGCGCTGCGCCAGCTCGAGATCACCGGAGTCGAGGTTCACGTTGAAGGCGATGAGCGGGGAGCGCGCGCCGATGGCGACCACCCCGGCCGTGGGATGCACGCGCGGCTCGCCCTCGTCCGGCTGCCGCGCGGGGTCGGTGGCGATGACGTCGCGCAGCTCCTCGAAACCGCCCTTGCGGATCACAGCGAGGTCGCGGTGCTCGGGCACGAGGGCCGCGTCCTCGTAGAGGTACGCGGGCACGCCGATCTCCGCGGCGACGCGCCTGGCGAGGCCGCGGGCGACCTCCACGCAGATCGGCATCTCCTCGGCGCGGAGCGGGACGAACGGCACCACGTCCGCCGCGCCGAAGCGCGGGTGCGCGCCCTGGTGGCCGTTGAGGTCGATCAGCTCCGAGGCGGCGCGGATGCTGCGGAACGCCGCCTCCGCTATCGCGACCTCGTCGCCGACAAACGTGATCACGCAGCGGTTGTGGGTCGCGTCGCTCTGCTGGTCCAGCACGGTGACGCCGTCGACGCTCGCGGCGGCCGCGGCCAGCTTGTCGACCACGTCGAGCCGCCGGCCCTCGGAGAAGTTGGGGATGCACTCGATGAGCGTCACGCCGGACCTCCCGCGCTGGTGGCGGCGGAACCGCGACGGGCCGTCGCCGGCACGCCCAGGAAGGCGCCGCCGCGGACGACGAGCTCGCCGCCGGCGATGACGCCGTCGACGAGGTTCACGCCGAAATGGTAGGGCAGCTCGAAGCGGGTCTCCGCGGCGAGGATCACGAGATCGCAGCGCTTGCCGGGCTCGATGCTGCCGACTTCGCCCTGCAGACCGAGAGCCGTCGCGCCGCCCATCGTCACCGCGTACAGAGCCTCGTCGGGCGTGAGCCGCATCTCCTGGCAGGCCAGCGAGACGATGAGCTGGAGGTTCTCGCAGTTGCAGGTGCCGGGGTTGAAGTCGGTGGCGAGCGCGATGGTGGCGCCGGCGTCCAGGAACTCCCGCGCCGGCGCGTAGTGCGTGTGCAGCGTGTAGCTCGTCCCGGGCAACAGGACCGGCGTGGTGCCCGCCGCGCGCAGCGCGGCGATGTCCGCGGCGGTCGCGAAGATCAGATGGTCGGCCGACACGGCGCCGAGCTCCGCGGCGAGCGCAGCGCCGCCGCTGTGCGCGAGCTCCTCGGCGTGGATCTTGACACGATACCCGTGCGCCATTCCCCCCTCGAGGACGCGCCGCGACTGGGCGACGGTGAAGGCGCCCTCGTCGCAGAAGACGTCGATGAACTCCGCCTTGCCGGCGAGGGCCGGCGTGACCTCGTTGCAGACGTAGTCGATGAACTCGTCGTCGCGCCCCGCCCACTCGGCGGGCAGGGAGTGGGCAGCGAGCTGCGTGTAGACGCGATTGGCCGGGTGTGGCGTCTTTGCCGCGGCGAGCAGCTTGGCCTCGTCCTCGAGCGTGAGCCCGTAGCCGGACTTGATCTCCAGAGTGGTCGTGCCGTGAGCGAGGAACGAGTCGAGGCGGCGACGCGCGCGGGATGCGAGCTCCGCCTCGGAGGCCGCGCGCGTGGCGCGCACCGTGGCCATGATGCCGCCGCCGGCCGCCTGGATCTCGAGGTAGCCGGCGCCGCCGAGCCTCGCGGCGTACTCGCCGGCGCGCTCGCCCGCGAACACGGTGTGCGTGTGCGCGTCGACGAAGCCGGGCACGACGCTGGCGCCCTCGGCATCGACGACGAGCGTGTCGTCGGCCGTCGTCACGGCGGCGCCAAGGTCGGCTTCCGGACCGGCCCACACGATGCGGCCGTCGCGCGCGGCGACCGCGGCGTCGCGCACGACGCCGAGATCCGCGCGCGAGCTCATCGTGACGAGCTCGCCGATCCCGCGCACGAGCAGGTCGCAGATCGGGGGCGCCTGACCGCCGGCCATCACTCGCCCCTCTGGTCGCGCACGATGGCGGCGAACTTGCCAGCCTTCAAGGCGCGCGCCGACGCCTCGATCTCCGGCGCCAGGTAGCGGTCGCGGTCGAGTCGCGGCGTGAAGCCGCGCACCACGTCGTAGCCCTTCCCGGTGCCGACGCCCGGCCGGAGCGGCGCCAGCAGGTCGATCGCCTGCGCCGCGCACAACGCCTCGATGCCGAGCACGGTCTGGGCGTTGCGCAGCACGTCCTCGAACTTGAGCGCCGAGGTCATGCCGAGGCTCACGTGGTCCTCCTGGTCGCCCGACGAGGGGATGGAGTCGACGCTCGCCGGGTGGCAGAGGATCTTGTTCTCGGCTACAAGTGCGGCGGCCGTGTACTGGACGATCATGTAGCCGTTGTTGAGGCCGCTGTCGGTGGTGAGGAACGGCGGCAGCTCGGAGAGCGACGAGGTGAGCATGCGGAAGATGCGGCGCTCGCTGATGTTGGCGATCTCCGAGACGCTCATCGCGGCGAGATCGAGTGCCAGGGCGAGCGGCTCGCCGTGAAAGTTGCCGGCCGAGATGATCTCGCCCGTGTCCGGGAACACGAGCGGGTTGTCGGTGACCGAGTCGACCTCCACCGTGATCACCTCGCGCAGCCAGCGCAGCGCGTCGCGGCAGGCGCCATGCACCTGCGGGATGCAGCGCAGCGAGTAGGCGTCCTGGACCTTGTCGCAGTTGAGGTGGCTGAGCATGATCGCGCTCCCGGCCGTGGCGCGCCGGACCTGCCTGGCGGTATGCAGCTGACCGGGGATCGGGCGCAGGAGCTGGATGCGTTCCTCGAACGGTCCGACGGAGGCGCGCAGGCCTTCGAGGCTCATCGCGCCGATCAGGTCGGCGGAGTCGAGGAGCGCTTCTCCGTCGACGACGGCGAAGCAGCCGATGGCGGCCATGAACTGCGTGCCGTTGAGGAGCGAGAGCCCCTCTTTGGCTTCGAGCGAGAGGGGCGCGAGCCCCGCGGCCTGCAAAGCAGGCCCGGCCGGCTCGCGCCCGCCGTCCAGCCCGAGCAGCTCGCCCTCGCCCATCATGGCGAGCACCAGGTGCGCGGAAGGGGCGAGGTCGCCGGAGGCGCCCAGCGAGCCGCGCGACGGCACCCACGGCACGAGGTCGGCGTTGAGCATCGCGGCCACGAACTCGGCGACCGAGACGCGCACGCCGGAATGGCCGCGCGCCATGGTGTTCAGCCGGATCGTCATGCCGGCGCGCACGACCTCGCGCGAGAGCGGCACGCCCACGCCGACGGCGTGGCTGCGCACCAGGTTCTCCTGGAGCTCGTGGACCTTGTCGGACGGGATGTGCGTGGTCGCGAGCTGGCCGAAACCGGTGGTCACCCCGTAGGCGACCTGCTCCTCGGCCACGACCTTCGCGATCACCTCGTGAGCGCGCTCGATGCGCTCGCGCGCGGCCGCGCCGAGGCTCACTTCGGCCCCGCCGCGCGCCACGGCCACCACGTCGTCGATGGTGAGTGGAGCGTCGCCGATCACGACCTGCGTCACTGTGACCGCCTCCTTTCGAGACGCTGCCCGAGCAGCGGAACGACATCGGCCGGGGCAGAAGCGACCGGCGGTCGCGCCCCGGCTATGACTGCGTGCCGTCCCGCGCTTCGGCCGCCAGACGGCGACCAAGCCGGAACGCTTCGGTGTTGAGCTCCCGGAAGCGCTCCGGGACGCGGTTGATGACGGCCTGCTCCACGGCGTCGGCCGGCAGCACAGCGCTGACCTCGACGAGGGCGCCGACGGCGACGATGTTGGCGACGACCTTCTTGCCGAGCTCGTCCTGCGACGCCTGGGTGAACGGGAGTCCGCAGAGTTCGCAGCCGGCGACGGTGTCGTCGGGCTCGACCAGCCCGGAGTCGTAGAGGAGCAGTCCGCCGGGCCGGGTGTCGGCGGCGTACTTGCTGTACGCCGCCTGCGAGAGGCAGAGATTGAGCATCGGCGCGTCGACCTCGGGGTAGTCGATCTCCTCGTCGGAGACGATCACCTCGGCCTTGGAGGCGCCGCCGCGGGCGGCCGGCCCGTAGCTCTGGGTCGACACGACCTGCTTGCCCTGGGCCGTGGCGGCCTCGGCGATGATCGCGGCGGCGAGCAGGATGCCCTGCCCGCCCGAGCCGGAGAAGCGCATCTCCATCGGGCCCCTGGGCTTCGTCGCGTCAGCCATGAGCGGCCTCCCGCGCCTTGTCGCCCATGGCCTGCAGCGACGCCACGAACTCGGCGCGCTCGCTGTGGTGCAGCACGCCCACCGGGTACCGCTCCCGCAGGCGGGACTCGTCCTCGAACTTCCCCACCGGCACGGCGTGCTCCTTCTGGCTCTTGAGGAACTCGGCCGGATCGGCCGTCAGATTGAAGCGCCCGTAGTACACGGGGCACACGGCCATCGTCTCGACGAACGAGAAGCCCGTGTGCGAGATGCCGCCGGCGATCACGTCGACGAGCTGGCGGTACGCCCAGGCGGTGCCGCGGGCGACGTAGGTCGCTCCCGCGGCGTGCGCCAGCTCCGAGAGGTCAAAGGCGGCTTCTACGTTGCCGCGCACGCTCGTGGTCGACTTGTCGCCCATGTGCGTCGTCGGGCTCATCTGCCCGCCGGTCATGCCGTAGATCGAGTTGTTGAAGACGAGCGCCGTGACGTCGATGTTGCGGCGCGCGGCGTGGATGAAGTGGTTGCCGCCGATCGCCGAGCAGTCGCCGTCGCCCATGGCGACGATGACGTGCAGCGACGGGTCGGCGGTCTTGACGCCGGTCGCCACGGCAAGAGCGCGGCCGTGCGCCGTGTGCACCGTGCTGTACTCGAGGTACTGCGCGATGCGCCCGCTGCAGCCGATGCCGGCGACCACGACGACCTTCTCGGGATCAAGCTGCAGGCCGAGGATGGCGTCGATGAGCGCCCGGGTGATGGTCCCGTTGGAGCAGCCCGGGCACCAGATCGTCTTGGGCGTGCGCAGCCAGGGCGTGATCTCGCTCGTGGTGTGCGGCTTGATGCGCGGTGGCTTGCACTCCGCGTCGTGCGGCGCGGCCTCCAGCTTCTGTTCGTCGACGAGGGCGCTCATGAGTCCCTCCAATCGTGATAGTAGAACTCGCGCTTGACGAGCTCCTTGATCTCAGTGGGCGTGATGAGCTTGCCGTCGACGCGGCCGTAGTCCACGACCTTGGCGCGACCGCCGACGGCGGCCTGGACCTCCCAGCTCATCTGCTTGATGTTCATCTCCGGGACGATGACGGTGTGCACCTGGGCCGCCATGTGCTCGACCGCGGCGGTCGGGAAGGGCCACAGGGTGATGGGTCGCACGAGCCCGACCTTGGCGCCCTGGGCGCGCGCCCATTTGACGACGGCGCGCGCCGAGCGGGCGACGGAGCCGTAGGCGAAGATCGCGACCTCGGCGTCCGCCATCTCCATCTCCTCGACGCGCACGATGGCGTCGCGGTGGTGGTAGATCTTCTCGCGCAGGTAACGCCCCAGGTCGCTGGCGATCTCCGGCGCCTCCGTATCGGGGGCGCCGCTGCGGCGGTTATAGACGAGTCCCGTGACGTGCACGCGGAAGGGCGAGCCGAGCGGCGGCCGCGGCAGGATGTTGTCGAGGTCGCTCATCACCGTGTCGTAGTCTTCGGGCTCGCAGTCCGGGGTGCCGCGCTCGGCGACGCGCAGCTCGCCGGGCTCGGGCAGCACGACGGCCTCGCGCATGTGGCCGACGAGCGCGTCGGAGAGGATGATCACGGGCGTGCGGTACTGTTCCGAGAGATTGAATGCTTCGATCGTCAGCGTGTAGCACTCGAGCACGCTGCTCGGGACGAGAGCGATCACCGAGTGCTCGCCGTGAGTGCCCCAGCGTGCCTGCATCACGTCGCCTTGCGACGGCTCGGTGGGCAGACCCGTGGAGGGTCCGCCGCGCATGACGTCCACGATCACGCAGGGGATCTGCGCCATAGAGGCGAAGCCGATCATCTCCTGCATCAGCGAGAAGCCGGGGCCAGACGTGGCGGTGAGCGACTTGGTGCCGGCCAGGGAGGCGCCGCAGACGGCGGCGATGCTGGCGATCTCGTCTTCCATCTGGATGAACTTGCCGCCGACTTCGGGCAGGCGCCTGGCCAGCGTCTCGGCGATCTCGGTGGACGGCGTGATCGGGTAGCCGGCGAAGAAGCGGGCGCCGGCGGCGATCGCGCCTTCGGCGACCGCTTCGTTGCCCTGAAGGAGGACTGGTGCTGCCGTCATGTCAGTCCTCCCCGCCGCCGTGGACGCCGCACTCGCTGCCGGAGACCGGCCGCTCGTCGTCGTCCTCGGCCGGCCGCCTGCCGGTCACCACTGCGATGACCCTGTCCGGCTGGTCCTCGTCGATCTCCGCGGGCGTCGCTCCGGCCTTGCCGGCGGCCTTCTTCACCGGTCGCCGCACCTCGATGGCGAAGTCCGGGCAGTGCAGCTCGCAGAGCAGGCAAGCCGTGCAGGCGTCCGGGCGCGCGATCACCGGCATCGCCTGGTCGTCCGCGTCGAAAACGTCCTCCGGGCACAGCGTTATGCAGATGCCGCAGGCCTTGCAGAGGTCGAGGTCGACCGCGACCTTGGAGTCTTCGCTGGCCGGCCTGGTCTTGGCCGCCGCGGTCATGCGTCCACCATCGGCAGGTCGATGCCGCCCTCGCGGGCCTTCTCGATCGCCGACGGGTAACCGGCGTCGGCGTGGCGCATGACGCCGGTGCCCGGGTCGGTGGTGAGCACGCGGCGCAGACGCTCTTCCATCATGTCGGTGCCGTCCGCCACCACTACCATGCCGGCGTGGAGGCTCTTGCCGATGCCCACGCCGCCGCCGTGGTGGAAGCTCACCCAGCTGGCCCCGGCGGCCGTGTTGAGCAGCGCGTTGAGGATCGGCCAGTCGGCGATCGCGTCGCTGCCGTCCATCATGCTCTCGGTCTCGCGGTACGGGCTCGCCACCGACCCCGAGTCGAGGTGGTCGCGGCCGATCACGATCGGCGCCTTGACCTTGCCGGTGCGCACGAGGTCGTTGAAGATCAGGCCGGCCTTGGCGCGCTCGCCGTACTCGAGCCAGCAGATGCGGCAGGGCAGCCCC
>Ga0118677_10006751_pt1 | contig 19271 bp, 9 predicted proteins | sample AliMusrvi5mmetaG_FD_86154 | JGI IMG/M metagenome (GOLD analysis project Ga0118677, IMG submission 86154) | reverse complement strand
GGAGATTGGCGGTTGCACGCGCATTTCGAGCCGGCGCGGGGTCGCCCTGGTGCTGAGCGACACCCGGCAGGCCGAGCGCACCGACCGCACGCGCATCGTGCCTGGGCAGACGATCGTGCAGGATCGTGGCTACGCGCGGGTGCGCGACTTTGCCGCTGTGCTGGACGGCGGGCCGACTTCATCACCCGGTTGGGCTGGCGCTCGCTGCGGCTGCTCGATGCGGCCGGGCAGGTGATCGATCCGCTTGGTTTATACCGGCAGCCCTTTGGGCTGACCGGTATGATTCTTGTTTTGCGCGCGGCCGCCCCACCAGCCCCGCGCGCGATACCAACGGCCGACGCCGCCCTCTATCTGGCGCCTATGGGGCAGAGCCCCTGGCCTTCCTTCACCCCGGCTGGCGTTTGTTGTCGGGGGTCAGCGACAGTGGCACCCAGCGGGGGCCGTCCTGGCCTTGGATGAGCATGAGGACCGACCGCCGGTCGGTCTTTTTCACCCGGGCGACCCGGTCGACCACCTCGGCCGGTGTGTTCACTTCCTGTTGTTGCACTTCCACGATCACGTCGCCCGGTTTCAGGCCGCGGTCGGAAGCCGGGGAGCCGGAGGCGACGTCGGTGATCAGCACGCCCTTCTGGTCCTGGCCGAGCTGGAAGCGGTCGCGGGCCTCCGGCGTGATCGGCGCCAGTTTGAGGCCCAGGTCGGAGAGTTCGGTGGCGGCCGGGGGCGCTGGCTTGTCGGGAGCCGCGCTGGCGACCTTCTGGTCGTCCGGCAGTTCGCCGACGAGCGGGCAAAGACGATCGAAGCGGCCGAAGGCCGCCGCGTCGGGCGCAAGGACGTCGTCGAATCCAAGGTCATGGTCAAGCACGTGCCGGCCAAGCGCGAAGGCATCGTCAAGGCCATCATCGACACCGCGGGCGGGTCGCAGGCAGCCGTCGAACTCCTGCTCAGCGAGCTGTCCTACGGGCTGCGCGCAGTTGCCGAAAACCTGACCAGCGAAGACGCCGCCGCGCTGGCAGCGCAATTGAAGAGCCTCGCTGTGGCCAGCGAAATCCGCGACCAGCTGACGCTGTCGCCGCGCGACATTGTCGAAGTCATCAAGATTCTCGTTGAACTGCGCAACGGTCGCGGCGATATCGATGACATCGACCACCTCGGCAACCGGCGCGTGCGCTCGGTCGGCGAACTCGCCGAGAACCAGTTCCGCGCCGGTCTCGTGCGCGTCGAGCGCGCCGTCAAGGAGCGCCTGTCGCAAGCCGAATCCGACAATCTGATGCCGCACGACCTGATCAACGCCAAGCCGATCAGCGCTGCGGTCCGCGAGTTTTTCGGGTCGAGCCAGCTCTCGCAGTTCATGGATCAGACCAATCCCTTGTCCGAAATCACCCACAAGCGCCGTGTCTCGGCCCTCGGGCCGGGCGGGCTGACGCGCGAACGCGCCGGCTTTGAAGTGCGCGACGTGCATCCGACCCATTACGGCCGTATCTGCCCGATCGAAACGCCGGAAGGCCCCAACATCGGCCTGATCAATTCGCTGGCGACCTTCGCCCGCGTCAACAAGTACGGCTTCATCGAAAGCCCCTACCGCAAGGTGATCAACAAGCACCTGACGGACGAGGTGATCTACCTGTCGGCGATGGAAGAGGCGAAGTTCACCATCGCCCAGGCCAACGCGACGGTGGACAGCCGGTTGCGCCTGACCGACGAGCTGGTCAGCTGCCGCAAGGGCGGCAACTTCGTGATGACCACGCCCGACCAGGTCAACTTCATCGACGTCTCGCCCAAGCAGCTGGTGTCTGTCGCCGCGGCGCTCGTTCCGTTCCTCGAGAACGACGACGCCAACCGCGCGCTGATGGGCTCCAACATGCAGCGTCAGGCTGTGCCGCTGCTGCGCCCGGAAGCGCCGCTGGTCGGCACCGGCATGGAAGAAGTGGTGGCCCGTGACTCCGGTTCGGCCATCACCGCGCGCCGTGCCGGCATCGTGGACCAGGTGGACGCGACCCGTATCGTCATTCGCGCCACCGAAGAACCCGATCCCACCAAGCCGGGCATCGACATCTATCGCTTGCGCAAGTTCCAGCGCTCCAACGCCTCGACCTGCATCACCCAGAAGCCTCTGGTGAAGGTGGGCGACGTGCTGCGCAAGGGCGACATCATCTGCGATGGTCCCTCCACGCAGCTGGGTGAGCTAGCCCTGGGCAAGAATGCGCTGGTCGCCTTCATGCCCTGGAATGGCTACAACTTCGAGGACTCCATCCTCATCTCCGAGCGCATCGTCCGCGACGACGTCTTCACCTCGATCCACATCGAGGAATTCGAGACCATGGCGCGCGACACCAAGCTCGGTCCGGAGGAAATCACCCGCGATATCCCGAATGTGGGCGAAGAAAACCTCAAGAACCTGGACGAAGCCGGCATCGTGTACATCGGCGCCGACGTTGTGGCGGGCGACATCCTGGTGGGCAAGGTGACGCCGAAGGGCGAAACCCCGATGACCCCGGAAGAAAAGCTGCTGCGCGCCATCTTCGGCGAAAAGGCCGCCGATGTCCGCGACACCTCGCTGCGCGTGCCGCCGGGCGTTACCGGCACCATCGTGGAAGTTCGCGTCTTCAACCGTCACGGCGTCGACAAGGACCAGCGCGCCATGTCGATCGAGCGTGCCGAGGAAGAACGTCTGGCGGAAGACCGCGATGACGAGCTTTCGATCCTGGAGCGCAACATCTTCTCGCGCCTGTCGGAAATCCTGCTCAACAAGACCGCCGCTTCTGGTCCCAAGGGCATGGCCGCCGACACCAAGATCACCCAGCAGGTGCTGGACACGGTTGCCAAGCATCAGTGGTGGCAGATCGGTCTTCGCAACGAAAAGGCGATGGCCGAGATCGAAGGCCTGCGCCAGCAGTATGACGAGTCCAAGTCACGCCTCGACAAGCGTTTCGCCGACAAGGTGGAAAAGCTGCGGCGCGGCGACGAACTGGCTCCCGGCGTGATGAAGATGGTCCGCGTGTTCGTGGCGGTGAAGCGCAAGCTGCAGCCGGGCGACAAGATGGCCGGCCGTCACGGCAACAAGGGCGTGATCAGCCGCATCGTGCCGATCGAAGACATGCCGCATCTGGAAGACGGCACCGCGGTGGACGTGGTGCTCAATCCGCTGGGCGTGCCGTCCCGCATGAACGTCGGCCAGATCCTGGAAACCCATCTGGGCTGGGCCTGTTCGGGCCTCGGCCGCCAGATCGGCGACATGCTCGACAAGGTCAAGCGCGACGGCAAGCATGAGCCGCTGCGCCGCCACCTCAAGAGCGTCTATGGCAATGACGAACGGTTGAAAGAGATCGACGAAGAAGGTCTGCTGGAACTGGCCGACAATCTGCGTCCGGGCATTCCGATCGCCACCCCGGTGTTCGACGGCGCCAAGGAAAGCGACATCGTCGACATGCTGGAGCAGGCGGGTCTGACCTCGTCGGGCCAGATGACCCTGTATGACGGCCGCACGGGCGAGTCTTTCACCCGCCAGGTCACCGTCGGCTACATCTACATGCTGAAGCTGAACCATCTGGTGGACGACAAGATCCACGCACGTTCGATCGGTCCGTACAGCCTCGTGACCCAGCAGCCGCTGGGCGGCAAGGCCCAGTTCGGCGGCCAGCGCTTCGGCGAAATGGAAGTCTGGGCGCTCGAAGCCTACGGCGCCGCCTACACGTTGCAGGAAATCCTGACCGTGAAGTCGGACGACGTGGCCGGCCGCACCAAGGTGTACGAAGCTATTGTCCGCGGCGAAGACACGTTCGAGGCCGGTATCCCGGAATCGTTCAACGTGCTGGTCAAGGAAATGCGCTCGCTGTCGCTCAACGTCGAACTGGTCAACGGGCCGACGACATAAACGAAACGGAACGAATGCTCCCCGCCCGTCGCACTACGCTGCCGCTAACGACGGGCGGGGAATTTAAAGGAAAAACGAAACGGAACTGGCGCATGCCCTCCGTTTGTCTCGAAAGGACGCTCGTATGAATCAAGAGCTGATGAATGTCTTCGGCACGGCGAAGGAAGTCCCCGCCTTTGACCGCATCAAGATTTCGCTGGCCTCGCCGGACCAGATCCTGCGTTGGTCGCATGGCGAGATCAAGAAGCCCGAAACCATCAACTACCGCACCTTCAAGCCGGAAAGGGACGGGCTGTTCTGCGCCCGCATCTTTGGGCCGGTGAAGGATTACGAGTGCCTGTGCGGCAAGTACAAGCGCATGAAGTACAAGGGCATCGTCTGCGAAAAGTGCGGCGTCGAAGTCACCGTGCAGAAAGTGCGCCGCGACCGCATGGGCCATATCGAGCTGGCCAGCCCCGTCGCCCATATCTGGTTCCTGAAGTCGTTGCCGTCGCGCATCGGCCTGATCCTGGACATGACGCTCAAGGATCTGGAGCGCGTGCTCTATTTCGAAAACTACATCGTCATCGAGCCAGGCCTGACGCCGCTCAAGGAGCGCCAGCTCCTGACGGAAGACGAGTTCTACAAGGCCCAGGACGAATACGGTAACGACAGCTTCACCGCCGAGATCGGCGCCGAAGCCATTCGCAAGCTGCTGTCCGCCATCGACCTGGAAAAGCTGCGCGACGAAATCCGCAGCGACGTGGCCGAAGCCCCCGGCGGCGAAAAGCAGAAGAAGCTGGTCAAGCGCCTCAAGGTGGTGGATGCGTTCCTGGAATCCGGCAATCGCCCGGAATGGATGATCCTGACCCAGGTACCGGTGATCCCGCCGGAACTGCGCCCACTGGTGCCGCTGGATGGCGGCCGTTTCGCCACCTCCGACCTGAACGACCTCTATCGCCGCGTCATCAACCGCAACAACCGCCTCAAGCGCCTGATTGAACTCAAGGCGCCGGACATCATCGTGCGCAACGAAAAGCGCATGTTGCAGGAATCGGTGGATGCGTTGTTCGACAATGGCCGCCGTGGCCGCGTCATCACCGGCGCCAACAAGCGTCCGCTGAAGTCGCTCGCCGACATGCTGAAGGGCAAGCAAGGCCGTTTCCGCCAGAACCTGCTGGGCAAGCGCGTCGACTATTCCGGCCGTTCGGTGATCGTGGTCGGTCCCGAACTCAAGCTGCATCAGTGCGGTCTTCCCAAGAAGATGGCGCTGGAGCTGTTCAAGCCGTTCATCTATTCGCGCCTTGAAGCCAAGGGTTTCAGCCAGACCGTCAAGCAGTCCAAGAAGCTGGTCGAAAAGGAAAAGCCCGAAGTCTGGGATATTCTGGAAGAAGTGATCCGCGAACATCCGGTGCTGCTCAACCGCGCCCCGACCCTGCATCGTCTGGGCATCCAGGCGTTCGAGCCGGTGCTGATCGAAGGCAAGGCGATCCAGCTGCATCCGCTGGTCTGCACCGCTTTCAATGCGGACTTTGACGGCGACCAGATGGCCGTTCACATCCCGCTGAGCCTGGAAGCCCAGCTGGAAGCGCGCGTGCTGATGATGTCCACCAACAACATCCTGTCGCCCGCCAACGGCAAGCCGATCATCGTGCCGACCCAGGACATCGTGCTGGGCCTGTATTATCTCAGCCAGGAACGCGCCAATGAACCGGGCGAGTTCAAGGAAGACGCCAAGACGAAAAAGCCGCTTCAGGGCTTTTATGGCGACATGGCGGAAATCGAACAGGCCCTGTTCTCGGGCCTGGTGACGCTGCACGCCAAAATCAAGGCGCGCTACAAGACCGTGGACGCCGAAGGCAAGCCCGTGACCCTGCGGGTGAATTCCACCCCGGGCCGCATGATGATCGCGGACATCCTGCCGCGTCATCCCAAGATCCCCTTCGAGCTGGTCAACAAGCTGCTGCGCAAGCAGGAGGTCAGCCAGCTGATCGACGAAGTGTATCGTCACTGCGGCCAGAAGGAGACCGTGCTGTTCGCCGATGCGATGATGGCGCTGGGCTTCCGCGAAGCCTGCAAGGCCGGCATTTCGTTCGGCAAGGACGACATGGTCGTGCCCGCCACCAAGACAAAGCTGATCGACGACACGCGTCATCGCGTGCGTGAGTATGAGCAGCAATATCAGGACGGTCTGACCACCGACAAGGAGAAGTACAACCTTGTGGTTGACGTCTGGTCGAAGTGCACCGACCAGGTCGCGGCCGAAATGATGAAGGAAATTGCCGCCGAGAAGATTGATCCGGAAACCGGTCGCGTCCGGGAGATGAATTCCATCTACATGATGAGCCATTCGGGCGCCCGCGGTTCGCCGCAGCAGATGAAGCAGCTTGCCGGTATGCGCGGACTGATGGCGCGTCCTGACGGCTCGATTATCGAAACGCCGATCCTGTCGAACTTCAAGGAAGGCCTCACCGTGCTGGAGTATTTCAACTCCACCCACGGCGCCCGCAAGGGTCTGGCCGACACCGCGCTCAAGACGGCGAACTCGGGTTACCTGACCCGCCGCTTGGTTGACGTGGCCAATGACTGCATCATCACGGCGGAAGATTGCGGCACCAAGCGCGGTGTCACGGTCCAGGCCGAAATTGATGGTGGTCAGGTTGTGGCCTCGCTGACGGAACGCGTGCTGGGCCGCACCACGGCCGAAGACATCAAGCACCCGGAGACCGGTGACGTGATCGTCAAACGCAACAAGGAAGTGACGGAAGATCTGGCCGAGAAGGTCGAGCTTGCCCATGTCCAGAAGGTGCGTGTGCGTTCCGTGCTGACCTGCGAGCTGCCGGAAGGCGTTTGCGGCAAATGCTATGGCCGTGACCTGGCGCGCGGTACTTCGGTCAATATCGGCGAGGCTGTCGGCGTGATCGCCGCCCAGTCCATCGGCGAGCCGGGCACCCAGCTGACCATGCGTACCTTCCATATCGGCGGCGCGGCGCAGGTTGCCGGCCAGTCGAAGATCGAGGCTTCGTATGACGGCAAGGTCAAGCTGCTGAACCGCAACATCGTGAAGAACACCGATGGTGAACTGATCGCGATGTCGCGCAACATGCAGATCGTGATCACCGACAACAAGGGCCAGGAACGCGCCAGCTATCGCATCACCTATGGCGCGCGCCTGAAGGTGGACGAGGGCGCGACCGTGAAGCGTGGCGACCGCCTCGCCGAATGGAACCCCAACGCCTTGCCGGTCCTGACCGACGTGGAAGGCACCGTGAAGTACGAAGACCTGATCTTCGGCGTAACCGTGCGTGAAGTGGCGGACGAAAAGACCGGCGTGTCGTCCAAGGTGGTGATCGACAGCCGCGGTACCGGTGGCAAGAACGCCCCCGAACTGCGTCCGGCGCTCCTCATCCTCGACAAGAAGGGCAAGATCACCCAGCTGCCCAATGGCGGCGAAGCGCGTTATGCGATTTCGCCTGATGCCATTCTGTCGGTGGAAGACGGCTCGACCATCCGGGCCGGCGACGTCATCGCGCGTATTCCGACCGAGGGCGCCAAGACCCGCGACATCACCGGCGGTCTGCCGCGCGTCGCGGAACTGTTCGAAGCCCGCAAGCCCAAGGAAGCGGCCGTGCTGGCCGAGACCGACGGCTTTGTCGAGTTCGGCAAGGACTACAAGAACAAGCGCCGCGTCATCGTGAAGCCCAAGTCCGACAAGCTGGAGCCGAGCGAGTATCTGATCCCCAAGGGCCGCTATATCAGCGTGCGCGAAGGCGATTATGTGGAGAAGGGCGACTATATCGTCGAAGGCAATCCCTCGCCGCATGACATCCTGCGCATCAAGGGCATGGAAGAACTGGCGATCTACCTCGTCAAGGAAATCCAGGACGTCTATCGCCTGCAGGGCGTGAAGATCAACGACAAGCACATTGAAGTGATCTGCCGCCAGATGATGCAGAAGCTGGAAATCACCGACGGCGGCGAAACCACGCTGATCGCCGGTGAACATGTCGATGCAGCGGAACTGGAAGCCGCCAACAAGAAGGCCACCGACGAAGGGCACAAGCCCGCCGAAGGCCGCGCCATCCTGCTGGGCATCACCAAGGCGTCGCTCCAGACCCGTTCGGTCTTCTCGGCCGCCTCCTTCCAGGAAACCACGCGCGTCCTCACCGACGCCGCGGTCAACGGCAAGGTCGACATGCTGGAAGGCCTGAAGGAAAACGTGATCGTGGGCCGGCTTATCCCGGCTGGCACCGGCGGCGCCATTGCCCGCCTGCGCCACATCGCCACCGAACGCGACAAGGCGATCCAGGAAGAACAGGCTGCCCAGCAGCCCGTGGCCCAGCTGGAAGCGCCGCAGCCCGCTGCCGAATAAGGGCGGGTTTCTGCGAAAGAATCGGGGCCGGTGGAAACACCGGCCCTTTTTCTTTGGCCGGAACGTCCCCACATTCAACGGGTGAATTGGGAGGCGGGGCTTTTGGAGCCGCGCTAAGGTCCGGTCATGACAAAGTTTCCTGAACCCATGTCCTGGGACCGCGCCGAAGCCCGCAAGGGCAAGTTCGACGGCAAGTTCATCCTGGGTGTGATGACCACCGGGATTTACTGCCTGCCGTCCTGCGCCGCGCGCCCGCCCAAGCCTCAGAATGTGCGCCTGTTCACCAGCGAGGCTGGCGCCAAGGCGGCGGGCCTGCGGGCGTGCAAGCGTTGTCGGCCCGACCTCTATTACAAGGGCGAGGACGAGAATGTCGCCCTGTTTGAAGGCCTGGCGGCGCGGGTCGCCGCCGCGCCGGACGGTTTCGCCGATGCGTCAGCCCTGGCGCGGCAGGCCGGTGTCAGCCTGACCAAGCTGGGCGATCTCTACCGCGACCATGCCCACCTGGCGCCGGTGCAATGGCTGCGCCGCATGCGGGTGAAGCGCGCCGCCGCCGAATTGTTGGCGTGCAGGGACCGGATCGCCGAAGTCGGCTTCGGCGCCGGCTTTGAATCGGAATCGGTCTTCCATCGCCAGTTCCTGGCGCAGACGCGCATAACGCCGGGCGCCTATCGTGCCCTGGATGGCGCGCAGATCTTCATGCTGCAGCTGCCGGCCGGGTATAGGTCCAAGGAAATCCTGGGCTATCACGCTCGCGATCCCGAAGGCCTCAGCGAGCGCAGCGAAGGCAATCGTATCTGGAAGGCGCTGCACACCCAGGATGGTCCTGCCGTGCTGGAGATCAGCATCGAACCCGGGCAGGCCTGGGTGAAGGTTCATGCCGAGACAAAGCTGGGCCGCGAGGCCATGGCGGCGCTGCATGGCGCGGCGCTGAAAATCCTGGCCCTGACCAATGACGTCACCCAATTCGAGACCCGGCATGCCGGCTTTGTCGCGCCCCGCCGGGGCCTGCGGATGCCGCTGTTGCCCACCGGGTTCGATGCCTTGTGCTGGGGCATCATCGGCCAGCAGATCAACGTCAAGTTCGCGACTTCGCTGCGGCGCGACTTGGTGGAACTGGCGGGCGAGAAGATCGGCGACATGCGCGCCCATCCCACGCCCGAGGCGGTCGCCAATCTCGACAAGGCGGCGCTGACGTCACGCCGCTATGCGGACTCCAAGGCGCGGTATCTGATCGATGCGGGCGCGGCCATCGCAAGCGGCAAGCTGGATATCGAAAACCTGGGCGAAGGCTCGGCCATCGCCGCCGAAAAGGCGCTGACCGCCCAGCGCGGGATCGGAATCTGGACCGCGCGCTATGTGTTGATGCGCGGCGGTTTCGCCGACGCAGCTCCGGTGGGCGACAGCGCTTTGGCGACCGCCCTGCAAAAGCTGCACAAGCTGCCGGAGCGGCCCGATGCTGACCAGGCCGCGCGACTGATGAGCGCGTTTGCGCCCCATCGCAGCCTCGCCACCATGCATCTATGGACTTATCTCAAGGAAGCGGCCTGAAGGAAGCAACATGAAACGCTATTGGAGCCTGATCGATTCCCCGTTCCAGAAATTCGCCGCCTGGGTGGACGAGGAGGGGCGCCTGCTGCGCTTCAACCTGCGCGCCACCGGCGCCGCCCGGGTGGATCCGGAAGCGGAGAACAATTCGCGCAAGCTGGCCGACGTGCAGCGCCAGGTGACGCAATATGCCGACGGCAAGCGCCGCGACTTCGAATTCGAACTGGCGGCCGAAGGGCCGGAGTTCGACAAGAAGGTTTGGAAGGCGCTGATGGACATCCCGTTCGGCACCACCACCAGCTATGGCGCGGTGGCCAGGCGCATCGGTTCTCCCACCGCGGCGCGCGCCGTGGGCAAGGCCAATGGCGCCAACCCCATCGCCCTGATTGTGCCGTGCCACCGTGTGATCGGCGCCGACGGCAGCCTTACCGGCTATGGCGGCGGGCTGCCGCTGAAACGCAAGCTTCTGGAACATGAAGCCCGCGTTTCAGGGACCAAGCTCGACCTGTTTGGGTGAGGCCGGAAGAGCAAAGGGTCCAGTGGACCCTTTGCCCGGCCGAACGCCGCAGCGTCACGCGACCAAGCGTGACGCGAGGCAGGATTAGATCGCCTTGGAAAATCCGACAAAGAATCCGCGCCGGGCACCGAATTGCGGCGCTCCCACGCCGATGCCGGTGCCGTCGCGAATGGTATAGATCTGGTCGAAGGCGTTGAGGATGTCGAACCGCACCGTCAGGCCTTTCACACCGGCAATGTCGAAATCCTGGCTGATGCCGAAATTGACCGTGACATAATCCGGCACGGAATTGCCGTTCGGCGTGGCGCCATCCTTGCGCAGACCGGTGCCGTACAGCAGGTCGGCCGACAGGTGGGTCTTGTCCCATGTGTAAGACGCGCCCGCCGACAGCGAGAACAGCTGCTGGTGATCCAGCGGGATATAGTTGTTCGCAATGTACGCCAGGGCACCCGGATCGAACTGGAACTGGCTGGAATTGATGTTCTTGCCCACTGCCCGTTCATAAGAGGCATTGGTATAGGCGGTGAAGCCCTCATGGCTGTAGTTGATGGTCAGCTCGCCGCCATATTGCCGCCCCTGCGCATAGTTGAACGGCGTCAGGATGATCGGCGCGCCGAACTGGCCTTCATCGATCAGGTTCTTGGATGCCTTGTAGAAGCTGTCCAGCCCGATGGTCCAGTCACCCAGCTTCTGTTCCCCGCCCAGGTCGTAATAATCGGCGCGTTCGGCGCGGGGTGTGCTGTTGAGGCTGCCGGTCGCCGCTGCGGTGGTGTTGTTGAACAGCCCGATGCTGGAGCTGGCCACCAGCTCGAAAGGCGGGGGCGAGAAGTAACGCGCATAGCCGGCATGGATGGTGGTGGTGTCTGTGGGCTTCCACACCCCGTTCACGCGCGGACTGAGCTGGTTCTCCTTGTCGTATGCCGCAAAGGCGTCATAGCGCAGGCCGTAATTCAGGGTGAAGTTGTCGGCGAGCGCCCACTCGTCCTGGGCGTAGAGACCGTAGTTGTAGCCATGCTTGCTGCCATTGTCGGGGATGGTCAGCGGCGCCGCAGAGGTCTGGCAGGTCTGGGCCGGATCGGTGCAAAGCGGGTTGGGATTGCCGATGCCGCCGCCGCCCGGCGCTGTGGCCAGCACCCGCGATGAGGTGCGCGACAGCGTATCGTCGGCCTGGTACAGCACACCGAAGCGGATGGTGTGGCCGGTAAAGGCACGCCAGGCGCCTTCGGCCTGCAGGCCATAGGCGGTGTCGCGCTTGTAGGCGTTCTGGGCGTTGCCGTTATAGAGAATGTCGCCGACACCATCGCCCGGCGTGAAGAACAGGCTGGAATAGCGCCCGAAGAACGACACCTGGTAGTCCAGCTTCTCCGTCGAATGCAGATAGCTGAGGATGCCGTAATGGGTGATCTCGCGCTGGCGTTCGTCCAGCGCCGCCGACGGGAAAGCCGTGGCGCCATTGGCGTTCAGCACGAAATTCCCGCTCGCCGGGTTTTGCGGACCCAGCCCCACGATCCCGTCCAGCCCGGTGGGCTGCAAGCCGATGCGGTTGGGGATCTGGAAGATGGCGTTGGACGTGCCCAGCACCGTGCTGACGCTGCTGTTGTTGTCCAGGATGTCCTGCAGGTAGGCGAAGCCATGATACTGCTGGGTGCGGTCATGGCGCGGATCGTTGCTGCCGTCGGGCGACTCGATGCCCAGGGTGTTGGTGGTGTAGTCGCCCGACACGAAATAGTTGAAATGTCCGGACGAGCCGCCATAGGCAAAGGACGGCGACAGGGTGGAATGGCTGCCGCCATACAGGCTGACGGCTCCGCCATCCTCGAACACACCGCTCTTGGTCTGGATGTCGACGATGCCCGCGGTGCGCAACCCATATTCGGCGGGCAGGGCGCCGGTGATCAGGCGCACCGATTCCGCCAGCCTGGGATCGAGCGTCTGGCCGAACACCGAAATGCCTTCGGGCAGGATGATGCCGTTCAGCCGGTATTGCAGGCCGTTATGCTCGCCGCGGATATGCAGCTGGCCGAAGCTGTCCTGCGCCACGCCGGGCATCTGCAGCACCACGGAGTTGAGCTGGGCATTGTCGCCGCCGGGCTGGTTCTGAATATCCCTGGCGGTGATGGTGTAGGTGGAGGCGCCGGTCTGGGTCTGGATGCCGTTGCGGGCGGCGGCCAGCTTCTCGGCAGTGACGGTGACGTTTTCAGTGGCTTCCTGGGCAAAGGCAGGCGCTGCAGCCAGAAGGGCGGCGCTGGCCGCGCAGGTAAGAAGAGCAAGACGAAGCATAAGCGTACTCCTAAATGGGGAACGCACGCCGCAAGGCGTGCAGGGGCGGCGCGAGGCCGCATGCACAGGGAATTCAGGATTTAGCGCCGGGGTGGCGCGCGACTCTGCCAGCCGAAGGCCCGCGCCAAAGAGACGAGCGCGGCGGGTGCGGCGACCAAGACGGTCGCGGTGACAGCCTGGCCGGCCAAGGCGGCGGAGGCGGAAGGCGCGAGGAACACGCCGGCATGCACCAGTTCCTGGCACAGACGGCATTGATCGACGGGATCGGGGGCCTTGAGCGGGACTGGGCCGGGCAGATGGGCCGCTATGGGCTGGGCCGGCTGGATCAGCTGATGAATGTGGGTCTGGACGAGCAGGTTCTGCAGGAAGAAGGCCAGCAGGGCGACGACCGTCACCCACCGTCTTGCGGTGTCCTGTCGCGATAGGGAGCGAGTCCGGCCGGCCATGGGCTAGACTTCCAGCCGGTCGTCTGGCCGCGCCACAAGCGCGTAGAGCACCGGCATCAGGAACACGCTGATCAGAAGCCGCGAAAACAGTCCGCTGACAATGACCAGGGCAAAGGGTCTTTGGGAATCGGTGCCGACGCCTGTTGCCAGGGCCGCTGGCAACAGGCCCAAAGCCGCGACCAGCGCAGTCATCATGATCGGGCGCAGCCGCAGGATCGCGCCCTGCCGGATGGCCTCGGTGACAGGAACGCCGCTCAGGCGCAATTCATTGACACAGGAAATATAGACCACGGCGGTCTGCACCGAGACCCCGAACAGGGCCAGAAACCCGATGCCGGAGGATGCCGAAAAGGGCGTGCCGGTAATCCAGAGGGCGAAAAGGCCTCCCACCGGCGCCGAAAGAATCACGCCAAGCACCGTGATGAAAGGGAATTTGAAATTGCTGTAGAGCAGGAAAAGCAGAAAGAAAATCAGGAAGACGGTGAGCGGCAGGATGACGCTTAACTGCGAGCGAGACGCGGTATATTCCGTATATTCGCCGCCCCAGTCCGCACGATAGCCCTGCGGAAGGGCGACGGTCCTGTTGACCTGCTTTATGGCATCTTCCACCGCGCCCGCCAGGTCGCGACCCTCGACAGAAAATTGAACGCCGATGTAGCGTGAATTGTTCTCGCGATAAATGAACGACGCGCCATTGGTGACCTGGATATCGGCGAACTCCTTGAGCGGGATTTGCTGTCCGCCAGGCGTCGCCACCAGGATGTTTCCAATCTCCTCGGGATTGTCCCGGTATTGACGATCGAGGCGGACCACAAGGTCGAACTGTTTTTCCTGCTGCACCACCTGCGTGGCGGTGCTGCCGCCCACGGCGGTGGTGATCAGGTTGTTGATGTCATCGACGTTCAGGCCATACCGGGCGATTGCCGCCCGGTTGATCTTGATGGTCAGGCTTGGCTGGCCCAGTTCCTGAACCAGCGTTACGTCGCGAATGCCGCGTACCTGTTCCAGCACGCGTTTGATGGCCTTTCCCTTTTGCTGGAGGATATTCAGGTCCGAGCCAAAGACCTTGACGGCAAGCGCGCTTTTCAGGCCGGTCTCCGCTTCGTCCACCGCATCTTCTGCCGGCTGGGTGTAGTTGAATGTGATCCCGGGAAAAGCCTGGAGCTTTTCATTGATCGCTTCGATCAGTTTCGCCTTGGTCCGGTAGGGGCCTGTCCATCGCGCATAGGGCGTCAAGCTCACGTTGAACTCGACATTGAAAAAGCCGGTCGGGTCGGTGCCGTCGTCGGGGCGGCCCAGCTCCGACGCGACATTGGTTACCTCGGGGAAGGAATGCAGGATGTCGCGTATCTTTGGCGTGATTTTGGCCGATTCATCATAGGAGATCGTGTAGGGCATGGTCGCCCGGACCCACAACGCACCCTCATCCAGGTGCGGCATGAATTCCGCGCCAATGAACGGGGTGAGCAGCAGCGACACGACCAGCAAGGCCGCCGAGGTTATCGCTGTCTCTCGGGGCCGGGCGAGACAATAATCCAACCCTTCGATGTAACGCGCCTTGATATACTCGAAGGCGGCGTTGCGCCGCTCCTTCACGCCGTCGCGCATGAACCATGCGCACAACACCGGCAGCAGGGTCAGGGTGACGATGAGCGCGCCGATGAGCGCGAACACCATCGTATCCGCCATCGGCTTGAACAAGGTCCCGGAAGGTCCGGACAACACATAGATCGGCAGGAAGCTCACAACGATTACCGCGACGGCATAGAAGAGCGGCCTGTCCACCTCGGCCGCAGCGTCCCGGATGATTTCGACGACGTTGTGCCGCGCGCCCTGGCGCTCAGCGATCTGGCGATAGATGTTTTCGACCATGACCACGGCGCCGTCCACAAGAATACCGAAGTCGATGGCACCGATGGAAAGAAGGTTGGCGGAAGCGTTCTGCAGATCGAGACAGATGAAAGCGAACAGCAATGCCAGCGGGATCGTGACGGCAACGATCAATCCCGCACGGAAATCGTAGAGAAAGAATATGAGAATCACCACGACCAGCAACATGCCGCGCAGCAGGTTTTGTTCCACCACCTGCGTCGTCAGCGCGATCAGGTCGGTTCGGTCGTAAAAGGGAACGACCTTCACATCCTTGGGCAGGACCCGCTCGTTGAGTTCCCTGGTCTTGGCTTCCACGCCTTTCAGGACGTCCTGGGTTTTTTCGCCCGTGCGCAGCATGATTACGCCTTCGACGGCGTCATTTTGTTTTTCAAAGCCGAATTCGCCCAGGCGTGGTGCGATGCCGATTTCCACACGGCCGACGTCTTTGAGCAGCACGGGGGTGCCGTTGTGAACGGCCATCACCACATTGCCGATATCCTCGACTGTTTCGATGCGCCCTAGGCCGCGCACGTAATAGAACTGGCCGCCTTGCGAATAGAATCCACCGCCGGCATTGCTGTTGTTGGCCCCCAGGGCGGTCTGGACCTGTGTCACCGACAGGCCTACCGCCGCGAGCCGGGCAGGATCGAGCAGCACCTGATATTGCATGGTGCCGCCGCCAAACCCGGAATCATCGGCCACGCCGGGCACGGATTTGAACTGGGGCTCAACTGTCCAGTCCTCAAATGTTTTCAATTCCGTCGGCGAGCGGTCGGGGCTTTGCAGCACATAGCGGTAGATCAGGCCGGATGGTGAGGTCAGCGGCGAAATGGAGGGCGTCACGCCGCTGGGCAGGCTGATATCGCCCATGCGGTTGAAGACTTCCTGGCGCGCGAAATATTTGTCGGTGTGATCCTGAAATGTGTAGACGACGTCAGACAGGCCATAGAGCGAGATCGAGCGCACCGTGGTCATTTGCGGAACGCCGTTGATCCCGATTTCGACGGGCACGGTGATCAGTCTTTCCACTTCCTCGGCGGCGTGTCCTGGCCATTGGGTGATGATCTCGACCATGGGGGGCGCAAGGTCGGGATAGGCATCCACCGGAAGCCGGTTCAGGGAACGAGTTCCCGCTCCCAGCAGCAGAAGGGCGACCAAGAAGACCAGCAGCGGCTGCGCCAGAGACGAACCCACCACCCGGTTCATGATGGAGATTCTTCGCGGCGGCGCAGCGCCCGGTGGGGGATGGTCGCTCATTGACTTTGCATGAACTGAACGAAGAGGCCGCCATCGACCACGATGCGACCGCCAGCCTTCAGACCGGACGGAATATTGTACCGGTCGTCCGCGCGGTATCCCAATGTCACATGTTGGCGCGCGAAGCTGCCGTCGCGCTGGACAACATAGACGAACGGCAGGTTTTCATCATCGCGCAGGATTGCTGAAACCGGCACCAGAAACCCATTACTTTCCTGGCGCGAATGAATCAGGACCCGGACATACATCTGCTTTTTCAGTATGTCTTGCGGGTTGTCGACCGCCACGCGCACCATCACCGAGCGGGTGTCAGGGCTCACCACGGTCGATATGTTTTCCACTTTGCCGGACAGATTGTGCGACGACATGCCGGTTTCGATCTCAGCAGGGTCGCCCACACCGATCGCGGCCAGATCCGGTCCGAAAACCTGCGCCATGACCCAGACCCGGGAAAGATCGGCAATGGTGAAGGCCGGGGTTGTACCAGCCTGCAGGAGCTGGCCGGGGGTAATCAGACGTTCCGCCACGGTGCCGGCGATCGGCGCGCGGATCATGCCTTCGATGTGCGACGGAGGCCGGCCCTGCTGGATGTCCTTGATCAATTGCGGGTCGACATTGAGGGATGCCAGGGTCTGCAAGGCCGCATCACGGTCCGCCTCGGCATTGACCGCATCGGTCCTGGCCTGGTCGGCCTCGCGTTGCGACACACCGTTATGCTCCAGAAGATCCTTGTCCATGTCGGCGAGCCGGCGGGCATTGCGGGCCGTGGCGAGCGCCTTGCTGTAGGCGCTGGTGGCCGCCGCAAAATCGGATGAATCCACCATTGCCAGCGGGGCGCCCTTTTTGACCTTGTCGCCGGGGGAAACCAGCAGCCGCGTCACGGGACCCGAAATCGGCGAGATCACGCTGGTGGCCTGATCATTGTCGAAATCCACCGCGCCAGAAGTCTCGATCGTCTTGTGGAAGCGGGAAGGGGTGACGGTATAAAGCCGGATGTGCCGCATCTGGTCGGCCGTCAGCGTCACATTATGCGGCGCATTCGGATCCTCTTGCGCGTTGTCTTTTTTGGGCGAACAAGCGGCGAGTGACGCCGCCATTACCATGATGGCAACGGCAAAGGCGCGGCGTGCTCCGCGCGACATCCCACAAGGCGGATTATTCGTCATGGTCATTCCTGGCTAGGTCGGCACGATGCCACCATCCACCGCCAAGCGCCTGGAACAGAGCGGCGGTGTCGGCATAGCGATTGGCTTGAGCCTGCACGAGGCTGATGCGGGCCTGCTGATAGGCTTGCTCCGCGTTGAGCAGCGACAGATAGCTGGCATAGCCGTCCTTATATTGCCGCCGGGACAGATCCAGCGTCACCTTGGCGGCATCCAGGGCGTTGGCCGCCGCCTTCAGGCCTTCGGCATCCTGTTCCAGCGCAGTCAATGTGTCGGCGACATTCTGGAAGGCGGTCAGCACCGTGCCGCGATATTGTTCCGCCGCCTGCTGGTAGTTGGCCCGCGCGGCGCGCTCCTGATGCAACAAGGTCCCGCCGTCGAATATCGGGGCGGCCAATGCCGCGCCGATATTCCAGAAGCCGGTGCCCGGTCCGAACAGCTCACCGATGGCCAGCGCCGTGCTGCCAGCATCGGCGGTCAAGGTGATGTTGGGCAGCCGGTTGGCGATGGCGACTCCGATCTGGGCGCTGGCGGCATGCATATTTTCTTCGGCCTGCAGCACGTCCGGGCGCTGCGCCACCAGGACCGAGGGCAGGCTCACGGGCAGGTCCTGCGGCAGCTTCAGATCCGCGAGCGCGAATTTGTCGGCAGGAGCCTGACTGGGAAAGCGTCCCACCAGAACGGCGAGAAGATCGCGTTGCTGGGCCAGTTGCTTGAGCAGCGGCGGCAGCGTGGCGACAGTCTGCGCCAACAGGGTTTGCTGCGCGGCGAGATCGAGCTGATTGTCTCCGGAAAAAGCCGCGAGGAAACGCTGGGCGCCGTGCTTCCCTCAGGATGGAAGCTGGCCTCGCTCGACGGCCCGCTGCCGGTCGCCGTGGACGAAAACGGACGGATGAAGGCGCAGGTCCGGCCTGGCAAATGGACGGTCAAGTATTCGGCGTTCCGACTCGACAACCCGAAGGAATTCGGTTTCGCGCCCGGCCTGAAACCCGCCGCGCCGGACGAGCTGGTCGCGTTCCGTTCGCGTCCGGATTTCCGCATGGTCGAAATCGCCGGGAGCCCGTCGGTGGATGTCTCGCAGATCGCGTTCCCGCAGCAATGGCGCGAGCTTCCGGTTTACCGCTGGGACACGGCGATGCCGTTCCGCATCGAGGAACGCATGCGCGGCATGGGGCTCCAGAAACCTGCGGGACTGAACATCGCCCGCGAGTGGTGGCTCGATGAAAACGGAAAGGCGTTCACGTTCCGCGACCGGCTCACCGGCCAGATGCAGGAAATCTGGAGGCTCGATGTTGCGGAGGGTCAGGATCTCGGTTCCGTGCGCAGTGACGGCAACGGGCAGCTCATCACCCGCAGCCCGCTGAACGGTGCGCCGGGCGTCGAGATCCGCACCCGCGCGGTCAACCTCGAGGCGAACGGCCGCATGCCCCGATCCGGAAATGTTTCCGCGAGCGGCTGGCAGACCGATGCCGAAGTGCTTCGCGTGACCCTGAACCTCCCGCCCGGATGGCGGCTGTTCGCGCTCTTCGGCGCGGATTGGGTCCAAGGCGACTGGCTCACCTCGTGGACGCTCCTCGATCTTTTCCTGCTCCTGATTTTTTCGCTCGCGGTGGGCAAGCTGTGGGGCTGGCGGGTGGCGGTCCTCGCCTTTGTCGCCTTCGGCCTCGCCTACCACGAACCCGGTGCCCCGCGCTACATCTGGCTCTGGCTGCTGATCCCGCTCGCGCTGCTCCGCGTCGTCCGCGACGGCTGGGGACGAAGGATCCTGCTCGCAGGAAAATGGATCGTCATCGCCGCGTTCGTTTTCATCCTGGTCCCGTTCGCCTCGCGCCAGATCCAGCAGGCGATCTACCCGCAGATGGAACATCCGGCGCTCGTGGAGACGCCATCCACGTTTGGAGCTGCCGCTGAAAATCAAGTCCTCGCCGAAGTTGCGCCCAACGCCCCCGCACCTCAAGCGAGCGACTCC
>Ga0118677_10006750_pt1 | contig 19272 bp, 19 predicted proteins | sample AliMusrvi5mmetaG_FD_86154 | JGI IMG/M metagenome (GOLD analysis project Ga0118677, IMG submission 86154) | reverse complement strand
TGTTGCTGGAATCATGGGGCATCCGGCATACGGAACTCGCAACCGCCGACGAGTGCCTACCCGCGCTGCGGGAAGCCGCAGCGTCCGGACAGCCATTCCAGGCGGTCATTCTAAGCAAACCGGCGGCGGCTGGGATGGACCCGCTGGAATGGGCGCAACGCGTACGCGCGGCGCCGGAATCGGGTTCCCCGTCGCTGCTGTTGATGACCACGTCGGTCGAGGCGGGCCGTGATGCCAGCCAGATCAAGGAAGCGGGATTTTCGGCGTGTATTACCAAGCCGTTGAAATCCTCGCAGCTTTTCGGCGCGCTGATGTCTGTTCTGACGCACGCCCCTGCGCAGCGGGAGGCGAAGCCGGCGGGAGGGTCGGGTGTATCCTGGTTCCGCCTGACCGCGCCCGAACGCCGCCGCCGCCGGGTGCTTCTGGCGGAAGACAATCCTGTCAACCGGCGGGTGGCCCTGCGCCTACTGCAAAAAATGGATTTTCAGGTGCAGGCCGTGGCGGACGGGAGGCAGGCCCTGGAAGCCTTGCGATCGGGCTGCTACGACGCCGCGCTGCTGGATATCCAGATGCCGGGTATGGACGGGACCGAAGTCGTGGCGCACATCCGCGACCCCGCCTCCGATGTGCGGCAGCATGCCATTCCCGTCATTGCGCTGACAGCCAACGTCATGGCCAGCGAACGCGAGCAGTATTTTCACGCCGGCATGAACGAGCACGTGGCCAAGCCGATCAATCCCCAACTCCTGGCCGAAGCGCTGGAACGCTGCCTGTGGCCGCCGGGCGCGGCTGCACCCCTTCCGCCCGCCGACCCGTTGACCCCCGCACTGGACAAAGACTCGACAAATGGCTAGTTCTTCGGCGTCTTCCGCAGCACATCCCTTCGCGCGAAGAACTCCTCGGCGGTCTTGTGGACGCGGGCGGCTTCGGGGTAGTTGCCGTCCTCCATGGCTGCGGCCAAATCCTCGAGCAGTTTGCGCTGCTTGCCGGAGATGCGGGTGGGAACTTCCAGCACCACGCGCACGTGCAGGTCGCCGTGGCCGCGCCCTTCGATGTTCGGCACGCCCTTGTCGCGCAGGCGGAAGACCTTGCCGTTGGGGGTTCCGGGCGGGAGCTTGATCTTGGCAAAACCGTCCGGCGTCGGAATCTCGATCTCGCCGCCGAGCGCGGCGACGATCGGCGAGACGGGCACGCTGCAAAGCAGGTCATCGCCCTGGCGCTCGAACAGTTCGTGTTCGCGCACATGCACCACGACATACAGGTCGCCGGGCGTTCCGCCGCGGCCGCCGCCTTCGCCCTTGCCGGACAGCCGCAGGCGCGAGCCGGTCTCGACGCCGCGCGGAATGCGCAGCGACAGGCGGCGTCGCGCGCGGACGCGGCCGGCCCCGCTGCATTTGCCGCAGGGGTGGCGGATCATCGTGCCTTCGCCGTTGCAGACCGGGCATCCCTGGCGGATCTGGAAGAAGCCGCCACCCGACACAATGTAGCCGCGGCCGCTGCACTGCCGGCAGGTTTCGCGTCCGGAGCCGGAGGCCGCGCCGGAGCCGTGGCAGACGTCGCACTCTTCGGTAACGGGCAGTTCGACCTCGCGTTCGGAGCCGAAGACCGCCTCCTCGAGATCGATTTCGATGTCGAAGCGCAGGTCATCGCCGCGCTGCGGTCCGCCGCGCGAACGGCGACGCGACGAGCCGCCGCCCATGAATTCGCCGAATCCGCCCTCGCCGTTCAGGATGCTTCCCAAAATGTCCTGCAGGTCGGACATGTGGGTGAAGTCGCGCGAGAACTCGAAGCCGCCGGGGCCGAAGGAGGACTTCATCCCCTCATGGCCGAACTGGTCGTACTTCTGGCGCTTCTGGTCGTCGCTCAACACCTCGTACGCCTCGGACAGTTCCTTGAACTTTTCGGCCGCCGCCGGGTTGTTGGCGTTGCGGTCCGGGTGGTACTGCATGGCCAGCTTGCGGTAGTTCTTCTTGATTTCGTCGGCCGAGGCGCTGCGGCTGACGCCGAGCACTTCGTAATAATCGCGTTTGGCTGACATGGTTGGCTCTGGATTCAAGTGTTCGTTGGAAGTTGCGGCACATGTGTAGCGGCGCGTGTGTCACGCGCCGACGGCGGCTGACACAGCCGCTGCTACAGTTGATCAACCAACCTCTTTTTCGTTTTCTTCCGTGGCATCGCAAACCGGTGTCTCTGGAACTTCCGTCTTGGCCGGGCCGCTGGAGATGACCACCTGGGCCGGCCGCAGCAACCGGCCGCCGAGCATATAGCCGCGGCGCAACTGGTGCAGTACGTGTTGCGCGGGTACTTTGGCGCTGGCCAGTTCGGACACGGCTTCGTGGCGGGCGGTGTCGAACAGTTCGCCGGCAGACTGAAACGGCTTCAGATCAAACCGAGCCAGCGCGGTCAGGAACTGGTCTGCAACCATGCGCACCCCTGCGGCCAGGGGATCGGCCTTGTCCGGGGCGTTGGCCAGCGCCAGTTCCAGGTGATCGAGCACCGGGAGCAGTTCCTGCATGAGCGCCTCGGTGGCGCGGCGCGCGTAATCCTCGCGATCCCGTGTCTGGCGTTTGCGGAAGTTGTCGAAATCCGCCATCAGGCGCAGGTGCTTGTCCTTGCACGCGGCCAGCTCGATTTCAACGGGCGAAGGGCCGGGCGGCGGCACAGGCGTTGGCGGCGGTGGAACCGGTTGCGGCGCGGCGGGGGTGACGGGAACCTCGGCGACCGTGGCAGGTGCGGGCGTTGGCGTGGCCGCCAGCGTGGCGCCAGCGTGTTCGGGCTGATCGTGATGTTTCTTCCGGTTCATATTTGCAAGGGCTTTCGATGGCAGGGAACGGGCGACGGGTGGGTTTTGGAGAGACCGACATATTAGATTCATCACGGGTACGGCGTCAATGTGCACCCGTTCACACTCCGCGCGCACGACCGGCGGCTTTTTCCTCGCGATAGCACGCGACGGTGCGGCGGATGCCTTCGGCGAGGGTGAGCGACGGTTTCCAGCCCAGGCCGTGCAGACGCGCACAGTCAATCAGCTTGCGCGGCGTGCCGTCGGGTTTGGTGGCGTCGAACGCCAGTTCGCATTTCGCGCCGCAGGCGTTGCGCACGAGTTCGGCGAGCTGCCGGATGGAGACTTCATTGCCGGAGCCGATGTTGACCCAGTCCGGCGGGTTGGGGTGGCGCAGCAGGAAAATCAGCGCCGAGGCCACGTCATCCACGTGCAGGAATTCGCGCAACGGCTTGCCGGTTCCCCAAAGGGTCACGGTGCGCGCACCGGAGTTCACGGCATCATCGAACTTGCGGATCAGCGCGGGCATCACGTGCGAGTTTTCCAGATGATAGTTATCACCCGGACCGAAGAGATTGGTGGGCATGGCGCTGTGGTAGCAGACGCCGTACTGGCGGCGGTAGGCTTCGCACAGTTTCAGCCCTGCAATCTTGGCGATGGCATAGGCCTCGTTGGTCGGTTCCAGCGGTCCGGTGAGCAGCGAATCCTCGTGGATCGGTTGCGGCGCGAGGCGCGGGTAGATGCACGAACTCCCGAGGAACAGCAGGCGCTGGATGCCGCAGCGGTAGGCGCCGTCGATCAGGTTCGAGGCGATGGCCAGATTTTCGTAGAGGAAACTCGCCGGCTGCGTGCGGTTGGCTTCGATGCCGCCGACCTTGGCGGCCGCGACGATGACGGAAGTCGGTCGGATTTGTTCAAGAAAGCGCCGTGTCGAGGCCTGGTCGCGCAGGTCGACCTGCGCCAGGTCGCCCAGCAGCGGCGTGATCCCTTCGGACTGCAGGCGCCGCACAATGGCCGAACCCACCATGCCCTGGTGGCCGGCGACGAAAATGCGCTGTAAATGGTCCATGTCTGATTCCTTTCGGGGTGCATCTATGAGGAGTCATTGGTCAGTAGTCATTAGGGAGAGGTCTCCCCAATGACTACTGACCAATGACTAATGACTCTCACTTGCCTCGCTGCGCTGCACGGCGAGTTCCTGGCGCGCCAGCTTGAGGTCGGATTCGATCATCATGCGCGTCAGTTCCTTGAATGTCACGCGCGGCTGCCATCCCAGTACGCGCCGGGCCTTGCCGGCATCGCCCAGCAGCAGGTCTACCTCGCTGGGGCGCTCGTACCTGGCATCGTGCCGGACATATTCCTTCCAGTCGAGTCCGACAAGACCGAACGCCTCTTCGCAGAACTCCTGCACGCTGTGGGTCTCGCCGGTGGCGATGACATAGTCGTCCGGCTGATCCTGCTGCACCATCTGCCACATGGCTTCGACATAGTCCCCGGCAAAACCCCAGTCGCGGCGCGCGTCGAGGTTGCCGAGAAAGACCCGGTTCTGCAGGCCGAGCTTGATGCGCGCCGCGGCCATGGTGATCTTGCGCGTCACGAAGGTGGGCCCGCGACGCGGCGACTCATGGTTGAAGAGGATGCCGTTGCTGGCGTGCATGTTGTAAGCCTCGCGGTAATTCACCGTGGCCCAGTAGGCATAAAGCTTGGCGCAGGCATAGGGCGAGCGCGGATGGAACGGTGTGGTTTCGCGCTGTGGCGTCTCGTGCACCTTGCCGTAGAGTTCCGAGGAGGATGCCTGGTAGAAACGCACCTTTTTGTCGAGGCCGCTTTCGCGGATCGCCTCCAGCAGGCGGATGGTGCCGGTGCCGGTAACGTCGCCGGTGTATTCCGGCACGTCGAACGACACCCGCACATGACTCTGGGCGCCGAGGTGGTAAACCTCGTCCGGCTTCAGCTCGTACATCAGCTTCGTCAGCCGCGAGGCGTCCGCCAGATCGCCATAGTGCAGGAACAGCCGCACGCCCATGATGTGCGGATCCTGGTAGAGATGATCGATGCGCTGGGTGTTGAAGCTGGACGAGCGCCGGATCATGCCATGCACTTCGTACCCCTGCTTCAACAGCAGTTCCGCCAGATAGGAACCATCCTGACCCGTGATGCCGGTGACGAACGCGCGTTTCATGGCAATCTCCCAAGGCGGTGGTTGGCCCGCTGTCCATCGGGTTCGGAGGCGAATACGATCAAGATGTGGGAGCGCCACCCCCGTGGCGCGATTTCTCGTGGCGAACCCAAGAACACGATTCACCCCAAGTCGCATCTCACAATACAACGACCCAGCATCCCTGAACCGCACCACTATTGCACACATGACTCACTTTTGCATTGCGCAAAAGCGTATAAGATGATTACATAAATGCGCTGCAACCGGCAGAAACATTGTTGGCATAAAGACAATGAAAATCCGCCACATATCAACGGGGATACTACTTATTGCGATAGGTTGTAGCCGCACATTGCCTAAAATGGATCAGACTGCGGAACAGAACCTACTTTCCTCCGCAACATACCAGTTGGTAACCACTGATCGTCCTGATTTATGCCGGCCCCCAATCTATCTGTCTGTCCTTTCGGCAGAAGATGTTGATAAAACTCATTGGGGTAGGTCCTACAAAATGATGATCACTTGGCAGTTTCCAACCAATTGGAATCCGCATTTATTGATCACACATAACCTTTCTGCTCATGGGCTCACCATTATCCCGGGTTCATTTGCTTCCAAAGGCCTGCCGCAACGTTCTTCTACCGGAACAGTTCTTATAGCTTCAATCAGAGACATTGAGGAAAACAAAACTGGCGTGCACTTCCGTTTTTTTTTTGACATAGGAAGGGATGTCATGTACAACACCTCGTTGGAGTACGAATTTGGCCTCAAGGATGGAAGATGGTCGTTGGAGCACATCAATGCTGGAGAAGAATAATGCCAACCAAGCGATGCACCAGCAGCCGGTTGCAGAAACGTAGGATTCCTTGGCTTGGCGGCCGCTGGTGATCGCCGTCGTGTATGAGGTAACGAATCCGTAAACTAGCGGGATGAAAGGAGCCCGCCATACCAATTGCCTTTAGAGGTATGTAGGCTGGGGGCGCGTTCGGGCGGCAACGCCTGGGCGGAACTTGCCCCGACAAGGCGCCGCGAACCCAGTCAGGGGCGTCTGCCAAACTTGCAGGCCGTAGTAAGAAGACGAATGATGCAGCCTCGTCAGATCACGTCGGGCATATGTAGCTGGGAGAGCCCGATTGAGGAATAAACCTGCGCAAGCAGGCTACTCGCCGACCCCGTACGACTTGGGGGAAGGCCAATGCTCACCGGGAAGCAAAGGGCAACCGCACCGGTGGGGAACCCGGGGTAAGGTCAACGGCATGCAGGGAAAGTGAACGGGGAACCGGACCTGAGATCCCCACGCTTCCGCCGCGATCCAGTGGCGGTAAACGCCGGCCAAGTTGGGTCACACCGGCGAGGCAGGCGCTACGAGCGGAGGGGAAGTCGGAGTGGCCCTGAAGTGCTGACGGGCAGGACAGCAAAACCTGCCCCGAACGTAAGGCCATGCTTCGACCGTGTCTGGAACAGGAACGGGATGCACGAGTGCGTCAGCCGTCGCTGACAATGCTATGAACGTGGCAGACAAAATCCAGAACCTGCAAACCAGACTGTCCCGTGCAGCGAAACAGTCGCTGGACAGGAGATTCGGAGCGCTCTACGACAAGATGTATCGTAGAGACGTGCTGATGGAGGCGTGGAAGCGGGTGCGGGCGAACAAGGGAGCACCCGGCATCGACGAGCAGGACTTCGAGAGCATCGAGAACGAGATTGGCGTGCGGACGTTCCTGAAGGGTATTCGTCAGGACCTGAAGCAGCGCCGATACGACCCGACGCCGGTGAAGCGCTGCTGGATCGAGAAGCCGGGAAAACCCGACAAGCGTCCGCTCGGAATCCCGATCATCCGCGACCGGGTGATCCAGATGGCGTGCAAACTGGTCATCGAACCGATCTTCGAGGAAAACTTTCTGGAATGCTCGTACGGGTTTCGCCCCGGCCGCAGTGCCCAGATGGCGATCCGGAAGATTGTGAAGGTGGTCAGTTTTGCAAAGCAGAGGATCATCCTGGATGCGGACATCAAGGGGTTCTTCGATAACGTGGACCATGACATCCTGATGAAACTGGTGCGCAGGCGGATCAGCGATCCGCGGGTGCTCAAGATCATCGAGGCCTGGCTGAAAGCCGGGGTCATGGAAAACGGGCACTTCCACGTGACGACCGGAGTGGGAACGCCACAGGGCGGTGTGATCAGCCCCCTGCTGGCCAACATCTACCTGCACAGTTTCGACAAGATGTTCGAGCAGAGCGGTCTGCCGGGAACGCTTGTGCGTTATGCGGATGATCTGGTTATCGCGGTCTGGAGAGACGGCGACCAAGTGCGGAAACGCGTCGAGGAAATGCTCGGCCGACTGAAGCTGAAACTGAGCGCGGAGAAAACGCGGCTGGTGAAGGCAGAAGACGGTTTCGACTTCCTCGGCGAGCATTTTCGGCTGACGCCGATCAAGAATCCAAGATCGCGCTGGGACCAGCGCTGCCGGGTCTGGCCATCGGACCGGTCCATGGAACGAATCCGGGAAAAGGTTCGCAAGACGATTGGGCGACGGTATAGCATGAGTCTCGACGAGATGATTGCGGAACTGAATCCAATGCTACGAGGGTGGGACAACTACCACAGAGCAGCGGACGCCTATCGAAAACGGATCATCAAGTTAAACGGCTTCGTGCATGATCGGCTGCGGATATTCTGGAAGCGGAAGCATAGCGAGGAATCGATGGGTCTGGGAAGGCTCCCGCACCACACGCTGGTCCGGTTGGGACTCTACCAGTTCGGTTACTCGTGAGCTTCAACGACAACGGTTGCTGATAAACGGCGGGGAAGGTCGTCGGAAAGCCGTACTGGGGAAAACTCGACGTACGGTTTGATGAGGGGGCCGAAGGAAACTGAGCATGGCGAGGACTGAGGCACTGGCACAGGGCGAAAGCCGCCAGACAACCGACACCCCCGCGCCTGCGCTCAGGGCACAACGGTTCTACTCTACTCGCAGAGAAAAAGTGAAAAAGATTCCGAAACTTGAAACCGAGAGACTGATTCTCCGACCACTCGGAAAGGCCGATGCTGCCGAAGTCATGCGCTTGGCGGGAGACCGAGAAGTCGCCGATACCACCCTCAACATCCCGCACCCGTATAAAGATGGAATGGCGGAAGAGTGGATAGCCAAGCATCAAGAAAACTTCGATAAAGACCAGGGCGCGACGTGGGCGATTACGAGGAAGTCGGATGGTGTCCTAGTTGGCGTTATCAGCCTCACAGGAATGGTTGAGGGCCATCAAGCGGAACTCGGTTATTGGATTGGAAAACCGTTTTGGAACCATGGATACTGCTCTGAGGCGGCGCAAACAGTCTTATGGTATGCATTTTCCGATCTGGCGCTCACGCGCGTCCACGCAAGCCACTTCACCCGAAATCCGGCTTCCGGCCGAGTTATGCGCAAGATCGGAATGCAGCACGAGGGATGCCGAAGGAATCATGTGAAGAAATGGGACAAAATGGAAAACCTCGAACTGTACGGCATCTTGAAATCGGAAATGGCAACAACTGCGAACCAAGCGATGCACCGCGGCAATAAAATGGTTTGCGATCACTCCAGGGTGTAGGCCGCGGTGATCGCTGTCGTGACGAAAAAAACGGTCACGATTGCGTCCGAATGCGGCAAAGCCTGCGATTCAGGCGAACCGCAGATTACCGAATAGCGAACCGCAGAATCCTGAAGTCAATTCTGTTCGAACAGGAGGCAACAGAGAGAACAGAGAGTTGAAACCACAACAAGCAGCTCTGTTTCCTCCGGTTGCTCCTGTTCAATATGCCCTTCGCGATTCGGACCTCTTCAATCGTCAATCTGCGGTTCGCTCCGGCGGCACAGTGGTGTGTCCCCGAACTCAGTCGACACGCAAACCGTCCAGTCATGGATTTCTTTCTCTCACCCATGCGCTCGAAATCGACGGGGAACGGCGGCGACGGCGCGCCGCCCTCCAGCGAAAAAATCAACCGACCGTTCATCCAACAACTGGAGGGCCGCGCGCCGTCGCGGCCGTGTAATCCATGCCGGAATCCTTGAAAAACATTGCAGTGCTGGGCGATGCGGATCTTGTCTTCAGCACGCAGGTGCTGGAGGGCGTGCAGGCGTTTGCCGGGCGCAACCCGGCGTGGCGGGTGGTGCCGCTGCACTGCACGCAGGACGATTTGTTGGACGATCTCTTGCGGCATGGGCGGATCGGCGGTGTCATCGGCGCGTTCATCAGCGAACGCTGGATCGCCGGGTTACCGGGGCAACCCGTGCCGCTCGTGAACATCGGCGCGCTCTCGAACCTGTCCGGCGTGCCATCGGTCATTCCCGATGATGTCGCCGTGGGGCGCTTGGCGGCCGGGCATCTGCTGGATGGCGGCTGGCGTGTGCTCGGATGCATTCATGACGTCGCCAGTTACGCCGCCAGCCAGCGGCGGGATGGTTTTCTGGCTGCGGCGGTGGCGGGTGGAGCCACGGTCTCGTCGCCGCCGGTGTCGGAAAGCTTTGCCGCGGGGGCGAACTGGGAGGAGTGGCTGCACGGGTTGCCGTTGCCGGCGGCGATCTTCTGCACCAACGACACGCTGGCGCGGCGTTTAATCGGCGTGCTGCGCCGGATCGACTTGCGCGTGCCCGAACAGATCGCAGTAATCGGCGTCGGCGATTCGGCGTTCGACAGCGCGCTGGCGGGGATGGGAATTTCTTCCGTGGTTTTGCCGGGCCGCCGCATCGGGCTGCGCGCGGCCGCGCGGCTGCACGCCCTGATGGAGCAGGGGACGCAGGATCGGGGCGTGGAGCATGTTCCGCCGGAAAACCTGATCGTGCGCGACTCCTCGGCGGTGGTTTGGACGCAGGACGCCGTGGTGTCGCGCGCTGTGGGACTGATGCTCCAGCGTCCAGGGGAATCCATATCGGCCACCCTGCTGGCGCAGCGGATCGGGCTATCCCGCCGCGCGTTGGAAGTCCGTTTTCAACGCGCGCTTGGGCATGGTCCGGCCACGGAGATGAGGCGACGGCGGCTGGCGCTCGTCCGCCGGCTGCTGACGGACACCGAGTTCACGTTGGAGCAGATCTCCGAACGCACCGGGTTCTGCGGCGCGCACCACCTGGCGGCGCAATTCAAACGCACCTTCGGGCTCACGCCCGGCGTGTTCCGGCGGGAAAGCCGGTAACCAGGCGGCGGATCACATCTCGGTTTTGACCGCGGTGAGCGCTACGCCCTGACGGCTATGCCCCATCATGCGTTTTCCGTCCTCGGTCACGGTGTTGTCTGTCTTTGGCCAATGAATGATGCAGAGGTGTTCCTTGATTGTCCAGGTGCCGGCGTCCTTTGCGCAGGAAGCGGAGCCATCCGGGTCCAGGACGACGGTGTCGGTTCCGGATCGGCCAGCATTTCGCCAGGTGAACGTCCATGTGCCGGAGATGGCTTTGGCGGGGTCTTCTGCGGGCGTCAGCTGCGCGGGCGCCGGCTGGACTGGCGGCGTCGGCTTGGACAGCTCCGACGGCAAATCCGCCTCGAGAAACGTCAGCTCCGTCTTCACCGCCTGTAGTTCATCGCGGACGAGCTTGGCATCCTCGAGCCGGTCGGCGCGCGTATTATTCTGCATCAATGTGGTCAAGCGGGCGATATATTGATGCAGCAGGTTGATGGTGGCCTTGTCGCGCGCATTGGCGGCATCCAGCAGCGCCTTTTGATATTGCGTCACCAATCCCGCCAAAGCAGGAACGTCGTTGGTGTTGATCGTGGTTTCGGTGGCGATTCGCTTCTTCTCGGCTTGGAGCGCCAGATAGTTGTCGAGATCGCCCTGCTTTTTGACGGCCAGCATCTGACCGTCGATCGACTGCCGGTAGGCGGCGAACGCATTGGCCTTCTGCTGTTCGTATGCGCCGGCGATCCGCGTCTTCTCGGCCGCACAGTTCGTTGCTAGCGCAGCCAGTTCATTGGCCGTCCCGGCCATCAGGCGCCCGGCCGCCAGCGCGACGCACAGCACCGCCAATCGAGTTGAAAAATAACGCATACGGCCACCACAGTTCTGAAACTTTGTACAGGCGCGATGTTACCTTTTCTATCTGCGATGTCCAGCGCTTTCCGGATGTCCTTGTACCTGCCACGCCCCCCGTCTACAATCCCGCCCATGTGTGGGGAACATGGGGAACGCCCGGACACCACCGGCAACGATGCGTGGCTGCGGCAATACTATACACGGGGGAAGGCGGCGTCTGCGCCGCCGGACCCGGCGCCGTTGCTGACGCCGCAACCTGCCGAAAAATACGGCGAAGCACAACGGCTCGGCGCGGGCGGCGAGAAGGAGGTCGTGCAGGTGCGCGACCGCGATACGCTGCGCGACGTGGCGCTCGCCCGTCCGCGCGACGGCCGTTCGCCGCAGGCCTTTGTCCGCGAGGCCCGCATTCTTGCCCGGCTCGAACACCCGCACATCGTGCCGGTGCACGATCTGGGCCTTGCGCCGGATGGGCGTCCCTACTTCACCATGAAACTGCTGGCCGGCGAGACGCTGGAGGCCGTGCTGAAACGTTTGCGTCAGGGGGACGCCGCCACCATCGCCAAGTATCCGCTCCCGGTTTTGTTGGACATCTTCGTGCGTGTATGCGAGGCCGCGGCCTTTGCGCATTCCCGCGGCATCATCCACCGCGACATCAAGCCCGCCAACGTGCAGATCGGCGACTATGGCGAAGTGCGCCTGATCGACTGGGGGCTGGCGAAGAGCCTGGACGATGCGTCCGACTGGTCCGACCTGTCGGACACGTCCGACAGCGCCGCCACTGTGGCAGGCATAGTCAAGGGAACGCCCGGCTACATGGCGCCGGAGCAGGCCGCCGGTCACGGCGCCGATGCCGACGTGCGCACGGACACGTATGCGCTGGGCGCGCTCCTGTATGCGTTGCTCACCTGGCAGCCGCCGATCGCGGGCGACACCACCACCGCGGTGTTGTGCAAGACCGTCACCGGCGAGATCGTGCCGCCGCGTCTGCGCGCGCCGGACCGGGCCATCCCGCATGCGCTCGAAGCCATCGCCTGCAAGGCGCTGGCCACGGACCCCGTCGACCGCTATCCGACGGCGGGTGCCCTGCTGACCGATGTGCATGCGTTCACCAACGGCTACGCCACTTCGGCCGAGACCGCCGGTCCTCTCCGGCTGCTGTGGCTGGTGGTGAAACGCCACCGCGCACTTTCGCTCGTGATCGCCGCCAGTCTACTGGCGCTTGCGACTGTCGGCGGCGTGGCCGTGCAGCGCATCCGCGCCAGCCGGGACAATCTGCGGGACGAGCAGGCGCTATGCGCGCGGTTGACCCGGGCAGCCGTGCCGAAACTCCTGATCGAGGCGCGCGCGCAGATTCGCAGCCTGGCCTACGACGAAGCGCTCGAAACGCTGCGCACCGCCATTGGACTGGATCCCGCGCAAAACGAGGCGTGGGATCTGGCCGGATGGATCTATCTGGGGCAGGAGCGGTATGCGCTCGCCGCGGCCGCGTTTCGGCATGAACTGCAAACGGTAGCCGCGGCCGCTGGCCGCGGTCCCCCGGCGCACGGCGGGTCCGGCGGCTCCGCCCTACCAGAAGTTGCGGACGCTGGCCGTGGAGCGAATGAAGAGACGCCGGGCAGGGCGCCTGCCACGCTTCATCGGCGTGCGCGGAGCGTCGCCGTCCGAAACACGGCGAATGACGCGACGCGCACCGATCCCGGCCGGGCACTGGCGGAACGTGCGACGCTCCTCAGTCACGACGGCCTTCTCCCCCTCGCGCCGGACGAGTTCCGGAAGTTGATCGAACAGGCGCGCGCCGCCGACAGCCGGCATGCGCGCGACATCCGCACGGCGCTGGGCGTGTATTGCAGCCGGCGCAATCCGGACGCATGGACCAACGCCACGCACCGCGCTTTTGTGCAATGGGCGGTGCAGGCGCTGAATGACGGACATGCCGAACTCGATCTGCGCCCGGCGGCTGCCGGATTGGACGCGCGGGTGACGGGTGCGACCGCGAATGACCTGCTGCCGCTGGCGGGGCTGCCGCTGGTTTCGCTCAACGTGCGCGATACGGCGGTCCGCGACCTGCAACCGCTGCGGGGAATGCCGCTGCGGACGCTCGATATTTCCGGTACGCCGCTGGCGACGTTCGATCCGATCTATGGCCTGCCGCTGCGCGAACTCGAAGCCGAGGGTTTCCGGAAACTGCCCGCCGATCTTTTTGCGCGCTGTCCGGCGCTCGAAACCGTGACCGTCTCCGCCGGCACGGAACTCTCGCGTCAAAACGCAACCTGGCCGGCCGCAGTGCGGATGATCCGGAAGTAAGCGATGGCACCCCCGGCGTGACATCCTCGACATTCCACTGACCCTGACAAAAACCGGACGTGCCCCGAGGTGAATTCCTCTGAATTTTGGAGCCGCTGCGCGAGTGCCTCGGTGCCAGGCATTCGCCGACTTGGCCGGTCACTCCGCGGTTCCCGGTTTCAGCCATCGCCTCTGCACCGTGATCCTCCTGCCGGATTGGATCATGTTCCAATTCGGGTTGCTGCGTCAAGGCCTGGCGGCCAAGAGGCCGGACCAGGGTAAAGCACTTCGCTATTGTCGGTGGTACAGTACCTATCGAGTGAAGCAACCGGCCGGTCGCGCACGGGGCGCGTAACGTGGACTTTGTGACAGAGTGTACGGAGTGTCAGGCGATATCTGCAACAGAGTATACGGAGCTAACGGAAGCGAACAGAGTAGTTTCCGTCTCAGTGACCTCCGTTCGCTCTGTTGGCTCTATTAGCTCCGTCAGTTCTGTTATTTCCGTGTTCTCTGTTGACTCCGTTCGCTCTGTACACTCTGTTGCACGGGATACCCTCCCCGGCAGTATGGACGGTTGGAAAGTCAGTCTGTTCAAGTTCACGCGGGCGCTGAAATTCGATTGCGGCCTGGATGGATCTGACATGGCGCAAATCCGGCCGCACGTAGAGCACTGGCACAAGGAAGCCATGAGCGATGTGAGTTGGCGCCTGTTGAGCATGCAGCCGGGGATGCGGGACGTGATCTGCTGGCGGTACGCTGGGTGGTCGTACCGCGAGACCGGGAGCATGTTGGGCATGTCGATGGCGGCGGCCGAATCCTGTCACCGGCGGGCGCTGACGGCATGGCCAGCGTTGTGCGTCCTGTTCTCGGAGAAGGTCACGAAACAGGTGCGTCGGAAGCCTCATTCGCCGGTTGGCGGGGCGGAAACAGACGGTTTTGAAGACGAATCCGGGTATTCCACGGGGGTTTCACGCGGTTGCGGTGGTTTTTGCGCAAATCGCGAAATGGTAGTAACCACTTGAAGATGCGACGGTTACGGCGGAATTCCAGGAATAAGGTTCAGGGATTAACAGGCGCGTCAGCACACGCGCGGTCGCTCGAACCACGATTTCCTTCGCGGTGGCGCCCTGGCGCGCCATGTGGCGGAGCTACTGGCGGTTGTGCTTCAGCACCGTCTTTCTGTTTCGCTGGTTTCGGCGCGCCTGTCCACATATCTCGATCTTCTTCCGGAAACCGGCGCAGCGAGTGGTGTATCCCACTATTGTCGCAGCCTTGGTGACATCCCAACTTAGCAAGGATTTATCAGGCAAGTATCAGGGGCAAAAAGCCGATTTTGCGTGGCATTTGGGGTGTTTAATGCCTTCTGAGGATGGTTTTGCGCAAGTCTCAAAAACGGTCTTATCCTGTTGCTGTCAAGTATCTTATATCCAAGATGCTCGTTGTTCGGATCAAGAAATAACAGGGGTGGTGCGGCACACACACGGCGTTTTGGCGGGTTCGCAGGCGGCGCTGTGGCAGGTGACGCCGTAACGCGGGACCCGTGGCGGGTGTAACCCGGCGCGTGGGGGCGCCTTGGTGAGAATCCTGTGGCGGGGGGAACGGGGGGCGGGAGCCCCCCGGCGCGGCAGGTGTCAGACGAGGCGGAAGGCGGCGTCCTCGGCGATGGCGAGGGCGCGGTGCGCGTCCACCAGCGCGTGCCGAATGTGCACGGTGCTGGTGTCCAGGGCGGTGACGCGGTGGTAGTGGATCTCGGTACGGTCCTGGTCGCGGACCGCGTAGCGGTACATCGACAGTCGCAACTCGCGTCGGTTCCAGTTCTCGGCCGCCCACACCAGCCGCGTTTGCGCCAGGCGCACGCGATCGTGACGGCGGGCGAAGGTTTGAAGGTCGGGCGCGCGCGACAAGGCGCTGGCATCCTCCAGTTCCATCGGGCGGAGGCCGTGGGCCTTATCCAGGGCGGCGCGTTCGGTCGGGGTTGCTTTCATGGTGGCAGGTGGCCGGCGCCGGGGTTGTCCGGCGCCGGTGTGGCGGGTGTCATGGTTCGTGTTGGATCTTGCGGAGGGCGCCGCGGAATTCCTGCATGCACTTGTCGTGGTAGTAGATCTTGGTCAATGGGTCCGCGGCGTCGCGGGCCTTCTCGGCGTAGTCGGTTGCCCAGTCCAGATAGATTCGGGCGACGCTGGTTTCGGCGTCGCGTCTTGTCATGTTCGGGCTCACAGTTGGTTGTCTCCTTCGTCATGGGTGGTTTCGTCTTCGATGTTGTCGGCGTCTTCGAGTTCCTCCAGCCAGCGGAGGAGAGTGGTTGGACCGCACCGGCCGTTGGCAATGCCAACGATGATGTTCGGGTGTGTCAGGTACGGCACCAGCGTCGGGCGGTCGGCGCGGATGTACCGCAACGCGCGGTGAATGGCGGTTGCCGTTTCGGGGCAACCGTCGGCATAGAGAATGCCCGCGGCTTCCTCGGCGGTTGTGATGAAGGAGGCGGGGCGGTTGGCCGTGATGTCCATCACGTGCCCGAGTGCTACGGTGGTCATGGTGTGATTCCTTCCGTTCTTGGTTCTTGGTTCTTCGTTCTTGGTTGCTACACGTCCAGCAGGCGGAATTCGCTGGCGGACTCCTCCAGGGCGGAGATGGTGCGCACGGCCTGGGGCTCGGCGGCGCGGTAGTACGTGGCGAGCGCCATGCACAACTTGTCCGCGGTCTCCATCCATGTGGCGAGTGTCCGCGGGGAGGCTTCGATGCCGCTGGCGCGGAGCGCCGCGAGGAGGGCATGTCTGCCAGTGCTGTTCTGCGCCTTCCCGTCTGTGGCGGGTGTCGTGGTCGTGGTCATGGTGGTCCTTTCTGCCCGTGGGTGCCCGACGGGTGGCGGGGTTGGTTTGGTTGGATCAATCGAACGTGGCGAGACCCTTCTCGCGGATCGACAGGTGCGGCGTGTCGCCGCGGCCGATGATGACGTGATCGAGAACGCGGATGCCGATGACCTTGCCGGCTTCGATCAATTGGCGCGTAACGCGAAGATCCTCAGCCGATGGCGTGGGGTCGCCGGAAGGATGGTTGTGCACGAGGATGACCGCGGACGCACTGTTGCTGATGGCCGGCCGGAATACCTCGCGCGGATGCACGGGGGCGGTGTCAGCAAGGCCAAGGGTTATCAGGTGGCGGGCGATCAACTTGTTCTTGGAGTTGAGAGTCAAGACCGCGAATCCCTCTTGCGCAAGTTGGCCCATATCGGCGCACACGGCGTGTGCGCTGGTGGGGTCGCGGACAAGGGTGGTCGTGGGTTCGCAGACCTGCATGGCGTCGAGTGTCATCGTGAGCATGATGTGTGTACCTTTCTGCCCGCGGTTTCGCGTGAGCGGGGCCCGCGGGCGGGCCGCGGTGTTTAGAAATGCGGGCGGAAAGCGTCGGCGAAGACGAGGCCACCGGCGAAGCCCAGGGCCATCTGACAGGCGCGGATCGTGGTGCCTCCGGTGGTGACGTTGTCCACGATGTATGACGGCCGGCATGGAATCGGTTTGCCGGGGCGGCGGGCGATGTGGTGCTCGGTTTCGGTGAGCGGCGGGAGTCCGGCGCGGTGACGCTCACAAGCGGACGCCGCGGGGCTGGTGCGGGTGAGAATGTCGAACACCGTCGCGCCACCTGCCACGTAACCGGCGATGGCGCGGGCAAGGCGCAGATTGGCCGATGTGTCGCCGGTGTGACTCGGCGCGGGGATGAGATTGCACGGTCCCCAGACCAGCGCGGCCATTTCGCGCGCCGCCATTTGCAGCGGAGCCTCGGGACAATCCGCGTCCTTCAACAGGTACGACAAGCCGCGTGTCTCCATCTCGTGCTGGTTCAGCGGGCGCGAGCGGGGCGAGACGTACAACCGTGCGGCCTTTGTGGTGCGATCCGCATGTGCGGCGGGTGTGCCTGCAGATAGCGCTCTGGACGGCTGCTCCTGAGCCTTCAAACTGAAACCGAGTGAGGATGTCCCTTTCATGTGCCTGCCTTCCTTTCGCTGTATAGCCGCTTGCATTTATGCCTGCCCCCTGTCCGGTGACCGTCGCCTTCGCCAGCATTCAGGCGCACGGTCAACGGATGGGGGGCAGGCACGAGCGGCGGCAGCGAAAGGGAGGTGGGCACGGTGGCCGCAAGCGACGAACGGCGAAAAGCAGGTGGCGTGACAGCGGGGTCCGCGTATTCGCGGTCCACGCTGGCGCGCCACCTGCCGCCGGGCGGCGCGGTGGACAGAAAGGGCACACCGGAACGAAGGTGATCCTGAAGATGTGTGTGGCATGTGCGGAGCACCACAAGTTGGAGCCGCGAGCGCGCTCGGAGGGAATGGCGACGCGCCGCGGCGTGTGGCAGGTGGCGACAACGCCACCTGACCGTTACGCGGTGGGGATGGGGGTCCCCGCCGCGCTTGCCGTGGTGTCCTACGCGTGTGGCAGGTGGCGGCGATCTGGCGCGGCAGGTAGTCCGGCCGCACCTGATGGCCGCGGGGATGTTGGGCGGCGTGCGCCGCACGGTTTGTGACGGGCGGGACGCGGCGCGCCCGTGGGCGCGCGACGGTGCTGGTCGTAGACGCCAGCACCCGCGGCACGGCCGGCACAATCCGTGCGGCGGCCACACGCCGCCAAGGGTGATCAGGCGCGCGAAGACGCGCACCGCTCACGTCTCGTGAGACGTGCCGCGCTATTGCGCGGGTTTATTCTATTTCCCGCGTTTGCGGTCTGTCAGAATCCGGCGCTATTTATCGCGCGAGTGCCCTGTATGGAACAGCCTTTTGCTGTGAAGGCCAGCAGGACAATCATCCCCAGCAAGAGGAGGGCAAACTGATAGCGTTTTCGATATCGGATCATGAGGTAGAACATCAGTCCGTAGACGAGATAACAGAGTCCAGCACAGACGTACATAATCCCATCGGGTAGGCCATGCAGATCTCTGCCAAGGCCCATCAATCCGCACGGGAACAGGACAATCGCGACTGGCAGAAAGATGAAGCCGGAACGGATACCAGATGGCAGTCCCTCCTTTGCCACCATAATCACGGCCATGACGACAAAGGTACTGAGGTATGTCAGCATGAATGCCGTAACGACTGTACGGCGAGATAGGTTTTTGCCTTCTGACTTCGCATTCATCCGAGCGCCCCCATGTGTGACATCTTCGCGCCAAACCAGAAGAGAAAGGTGACAAATCCAAGGAGTGCGCCGATCAACAGGCATATGGGGAAGGCAATGCCTGGCATAGTCCTTCTGATTGCGAAGACAAGGACGTTGATGACGATGACGACAGGTATGCTAAGTATGATGAAGGGACCGAAAAAGCCCAGCACCAGTCCAGAGAGCATGCCTTGGGCAACGTTCCATCTGCCCTTGGATTTGTCTCCGTGTTTGTTGCAGTGCATGGATGTCCCCGAAGGTTGTAGGGGGCGAACTTTCCGTCTGCCCTTGGTTCGGGATGACGGTATGCGTCTGGGTGGCGGGTGTCAAGGGTGGTGAAGGGTGGCGTGCAAGGTGTGCAGTACGTTTTAGGTGTTTGCGCCGCGCTCTGCCCGCGCGCGGAGCGCGCGGGCTACCTGGGATGTGCGCGGGCGGCGAAGCCGCGATCGTGTGTGGCAGGTGCGAAGCGCCGAGCGGCAACGGGAGCGACAAGCACAACGCCGCACGCACAACGGTGACGGTGGGACGGGCGCCGGCGGCGGCATCGCGCCGACGGCGGAACGCGCGCGCAAACGTGAGGGGGTCAGGGGGCGAAGCCGCCCTGCCGCAGCATGGCAGGCCCTCGCGCGCGCCTCGGCGCCGGGCCGCCGCCATGCCAACGCGCCCGCCCCCCATCCCTGGGGGCGAAGGCGCAAGGGGGAAGTTGTGATGGGAAGCGAAGCGCTTCCACTGTTTGATGATCCCAGCGCTTGTCGGTGAAGCCACCCGGTCCGCGAAGCGGACCTGCACACCTGACGCGCGGCGTAGTGAGGTAGCCCGAACCGCCGCGTGGCAGGTGTGCAGCAGCGGCCACCCGCCCGCTTTTTGCCGGGGCACGCTCGGCCAAACACCTGTATTCAGG
>Ga0118677_10006749_pt1 | contig 19272 bp, 12 predicted proteins | sample AliMusrvi5mmetaG_FD_86154 | JGI IMG/M metagenome (GOLD analysis project Ga0118677, IMG submission 86154) | reverse complement strand
CTCTCCGGTTATTCCAAGCAGGAACTGGCAGGCAAACCAGTTACCTCCTTCTTCCAAAATCCTGATAAATTGAATGAAATACTTGCAGCATTGCTGAAAAATGGGCGTATCGAAAGCTACGATATTGATTTCATAGATAAAGAGGGCAAGATAAGGAATTGCCTCACCAATTTCAAATTATACGCAGACAAGGGCTACCTCGAAGGTACGATCGTCGACGTCACCGAGCGTAAGAAAGCAGAGAACGAACTTCTCTTAAGTAATAACAAGCTGGCTAAAATCCTCACCACTCTTCAAGATGCCTATTTTCAGGCAGATACCTCCGGTAATTTTATCACCGTAAATCCGATGGCAGTCAAGATGTATGGCTACGGGTCTGATGATGAAATGATCGGCATGCCGGCTTCTTTGCTTTACGCCGACAAAAAAGAAAGGGACGCATTGCTGGGCAAATTAAAAATTTCAGATTTCATCAACGATTACATAGGTCATGGACTACGGAAAGACGGTTCGGTTTTCCCAGTTTCCATGAACGTGAAATATCTGCGGGATGATGCCGGGCAGGTCATCGGTACAGAAGGTGTCGTCAGAGATATCACCGAACGTCAAATTGCAGACGAGGCCCTGAGGAAAAGCGAAACCCTGTATCATGACACATTCGATAACGCGCCTATCGGAATATTCCAATCTACCGAGGATGGTAAATTTATCATCGTAAATAATATGCTAGCACAGATGCTGGGATTCGAAAGCCCCAAAGAAATGATCTCGCACGTCAATCAGACCAACATAGCCCAGGCCCTGTTTGTTGATCCCCACAGGCGAGCGAAAATCATCAATGACGTTAAAACAAAAATCGGCTGGTACACATACGAAAATGAATACCGGCGCAAAGACGGCAGGATTTTGATAGGCCGGCTTAACACTCACATCATCATGAAACCAGATGGCAACGTAGACCACATCGAGGGTATGTTAGAGGATATCACCGAGCGCAGATTGTCCGAAAAGGAATCGATCCAATCAAAGGAGCAGTTAAATAAAGCCCAAAAGACTGCGCATGTCGGAAATTGGGTATGGCACGTAAAATCGAACAAACTTGAATGGTCGGACGAGATGTTCCGAATATTCGGGATCGATAAAACTCACTTTACCGGCAACCTTACTGATGTGATAAACGAGGCCATTCATCCGGACGACAGAGAGACTGTAAACGCCTCGAATGCTTCAGTAATTGCCAAAAATACACCTGTGCCTCTCAAATATAGAATAATCAAGCCTGATGGAAGTATTCGTACAGTATGGGCTGAAGCCGGTGATTTGGTGCCAGACAGTTCCGGAAATATAGATGAATTATCCGGCATCGTGACGGATATCACTGAACGCGAGCAGGCAGCTGAGGCGCTCATCCGCGATGAGGCAAAATTCCGCAGCACCTTTGACCAATCTCCAGTAGGGTCGGTTATTGTAGGGCTCGACAAGCGCTTCATCCGATGCAATTCCGCCTTCTGTAGCTTTCTTGGTTATGCGGAGAGCGAACTGATAGGGAAAACGATAGCTGACGTCACTTACCCCGAAGACATCGAACTCGGGATGAAAGAGATGAAACAGCTAATCCAGGGAGAAATAACCACCTGCAGTTTACAAAAACGCTATCTGCACAAGAACGGGAGCTTTGTGTGGGCGGAGATAAGCATCAGTCTTGTACACGATATCGACGGTAAACCGCTATATTTTATCCCGATAATCCAGGACATCACCGTACGCAAGATTGCAGATGAAGCTCTGAAAAAAAGCGAAACATTATACCATGACACCTTCGATAACGCGCCTTTGGGCATATTCCATTCTACCGAACAAGGCAAATTCATAACGGTAAACAACAAGGCAGCGCAGATATTTGGTTACGCAACGCCAGACGAAATGGTCCGGGATGTCAATAAAACGAACATCGCCCAAGCCTTGTACGCTGATCCCCCAAAACGCGCTGGTATCGTAGATGAAGCTAAAAAGGGAACGGGGTGGTTTTATTTTGAGAATGATTACCGCCGAAAGGACGGCAGTATTCTCAAGGGAAAAGTTTCAACGCATTTTATCTTAAAACCAGATGGGACAATAGATCATATCGAAGGGATGATAGAGGATGTCACCGATTTCAATCTGGCCCAAGAATCCCTGAAATTCAACGAGGAACGCTTCCGTCTTCTAGCCGAGAGCGCTCTGGTTGGTTTTTACATCCTGCAGGATGGTAAATATTCATACGCTAACCCAGCTATGGCAAAAATGTTCGGCTACTCTGTTGATGAATTTATCGGTATGGTGCCGAACCAGATCGTGGATCCAGAAGACCACGAAATGGTTGGCGAGAAAATACGCAGCCGAATAGACGGTGAAGTAAAATCTGTGCAGTATGCAGTCAGGGTCAAGCGTAAAGATGGTTCGCATGGGTGGGTAGAGGTTTACGGCTCGAGAATAGATCTGGGCGGAAAACCAGCACTCCTAGGAACCCTGATCGATATCAGCGAACGCAAGCGGGCGGAAAATATGGTGCAAGATATCATTGACAAGAATCCCATTTCGATTCAAGTTGTAGATACCGAGGGTTTCACAATTAGAGGAAATTCGGCATATACCGAGCTTTTCGGTTCATTCCCGCCCCCGGACTTTTCAATCTTTGATGACCTTAAAAGTAAAAGTCCAGATCTGGAAACAATAATTATGCGTGCCAAGAGCGGTGAAGTAGGGTATTTCCCCGATATGTATTTCAATCCGCATGATTCCTCGCCTGAAGCCCCTGATCATCCAGTTTGGGTACGAGCGAGTATTTTCCCTATCGGCACTGATAAATTAAAGGCGGAACACTTTGTATTAATGCATCAAGATATTACCGAGCACAAGCAATTAGAAGAAACCCAGCGATTCCTCGCGCAATGCGGCCTGCCGGGTTCCGGGCAAGACTTCTTTGAAGGTCTGGCTAAACACCTCGCGCAAAGTCTCAATATGGAATATGTATGCATCGACCGGCTTGAAGGAGACCGCCTGACAGCGAATACAGTGGCTATCTATAACAACGGAGTATATGAGCCGAACGTCAGCTATGCTCTTAAGGACACGCCTTGCGGTGATGTTGTGGGAAAGACCATCTGTTGCTTCCCCAGAGATGCCAGCCGCCTGTTTCCCAAAGACGCCGCACTTCAGGACCTTAAAGCCGAAAGCTATATCGGGACGACCCTGTGGAGTTTCGATGCCAAACCAATCGGCCTTATCGCAGTCATCGGGCAAAAACCCATCGGTAATAGAAACCTGGCAGAATCGTTGCTTAAAATGGTGGGTATAAGGGCGGCGGGAGAACTGGAGCGCAAAAAGGCCGAAGAGGAAACCAATCACTTAAGGAATAAAGCTGAAATGTCCAGCCGTTTGGCAGCCGTCGGCGAGATGGCCGCCGGGATCGCCCACGAAATCAACAATCCACTTACGGGCGTCGTCGGTTTTTCGGAGCTCCTCATGGAGAAAAAAGATGTGCCGGTCGATATCAAAGAACCTATCAAAATCATCAACGACGGCAGTAAGCGGGTAATGGAAATCGTTAAACGCATGCTCACTTTCGCCCGTCAGGCCAAACCCGTAAAAACCAGAGCCAATATCAATGAATTGATCGATGCCACCCTGGGCCTCAGGGCTTATGTGCTAAGAACGAACAGCATAGAGGTAGTCAAGATTTATGATCCAAAGCTGCCCTGGGTCACCGTGGATTCAGGACAAATGCAGCAGGTTTTCCTCAACCTTATCGTTAACGCCGAGTATGCAATGAAGAAAATACATGACAAGGGCATCCTCACTATCACCACACAGAAAATAGATGACAATATCCACATCCTGTTCAAGGATGACGGCATGGGCATAGACCAAAATACCAAAGCGAAAATCTTCAACCCCTTTTTCACCTCAAAACCGGAGGGTGAAGGCACGGGACTGGGCCTCAGTCTATCACGCTCAATAATATTGGAACACGGCGGTACGATTACTTTCGAAAGTAAGCCAGGCCAGGGCGCCACTTTCATCATCACCCTGCCGATAACACCGTCTATAGAAGGGCCAGACACAATAGAGACAACCGCGCCACAAACACAGGCGAAATTCAAAGGTGCCCGCGTGCTGGTTGTGGACGACGAAGATGCCATCAGAAAACTCATTGGCACCATATTGTCCAAAAACGGATATGCCGTCGAAACTACCGGAGATGCCAGGGAAGCGTTGCTGAAGATGGCTAGCACTAACTATGACGCTGTTCTGGTGGACATACGCATGCCGAATATGGGCGGTATAGAGGTGTACAATAATATTAAAGCTAACCGGCCTGAATTAGCCGGCAAACTCATCTTCATAACCGGGGACACATCGGACGCCAATACCAGGGATTTTCTTGAAAAGTATGACTTGCCCTATATAACCAAACCTTTCGACCGTGAAACTCTGCTGAAGAAGGTGAACGCTCTTATATACCTTCCCGGATAAACATTCCTCTATCCGGACGGCATCCCGGGCGGAAGACTTCGAGGGCAAAACAGGACGAGCTAACCTCTTAATTGATTGGGGGGCAACCTTCGATGCCTTCGATTTGGATTGTAGAGGTTTGGGGAGGCACGCAGGGGGCAAATGAGAATAGCAGGAATGCCCTCCTGTTTCATTTTCACAAATATCCCGGTATTTATCTATTCCGGTTCAATGCGCCACGAATAAGGAAACCTGAATCGGTATTTTCCTTGATTATTCCAACCCGAGTGATAAAATAGAAGTATACAAGCATACACGTAAATTATAACGGCCGTTGAGGTGGTTATGGCAATTTACGAGTATCTGTGCCCCATATGCAAAAAGATGTTTGAAATTTCGCGCCCCATGGATGCCCCGGAAACAAACACCAAATGCCCCACCTGCAAAGTAGATGCTTCGAAACTAATCTCCGCCTTTGCATCCACGCATGACGGCAGACTCAAAATACCCGAGCAACAACCTTTTCGAAATAATGCATAGTATTGAAAAGGAGGGTATATGGATAACATGGAAAACGAGGAACAGTGCGGAATTTGCAAGGGAACGGGACACACTGTATGCCTTAAATGTCACGGGACGGGTAAACTAGATTTCAACCCCTGGGAGGCGCCGGTAAATATTTCATCTGTCTGCGACCATTGTTTCGGCACAGGCCGAGATCCAGAACCTGACCTCGAGTGCAAGGGGAGCGGCGTCAAGCTGGTGTTGGCCTGAACCCTGTTTGGCGCCATCACGGGCTTAGTATTTCCATCTAGTTCACTAGTTCATCGGATTTTGCGGATCATATATCATCAGACGATTCTAAAGTAACAGATACGACGATTATTGCGCCTAAAAAACGCCGCGCCGACCGGTTGACTCCCGGAATATAATTACTCAGCAGGAGACATCGACAATGGATATCGGATATGCAGAATTGATTCCAGTGTTTTTAATCGTTATCGCAGTAATATATTTTGCCACCAGGGATGGCACCAAAAGAGGTTTTGGCAAATACCAATTATTCTTCATGCGGATAATCTTTTTCTTTACATTCCCCGCCGGATTGATACTCTACTTACTTCTCAGGCCCAGTTACCCCGTTGCCCAATCAAATTAGCGCCCTCGGATCCTTTTTTCAGGTAAGGCAGGGTGGAGTAGAGAATGAACAAACCCTCATTTTCCGAATGTATGACCGAATACAGAAAACAACTGCAGAACGGCATGATTAAAACAGCCTACAAGGGGCTGATGGAATATATCATGGACCTAAGAACACAATTCTATAAGAATTCCCCAGATTTGGCACCGGGAAATATCTATCACGGGTATATGGATATGACATATTTTCCTTTGTTCCCTGAACCGTTGAAAAGGAGGCATCTGAAGATCGCGGTAGTTTTCAATTACGACCAATTTCGATTCGAGATCTGGCTGGCAGGAAACAACAAACGGATACAAAATGAGTACTGGGAATTGTTCAATAATAGCGGGTGGGAAAAATACCGCGTTGTCTCAACCACCAGGGGCCACGATTCGATCATCGAGCATGTCATATCTGAGAATCCGGATTTTGGCAATCTTGAGTTATTGACAAAAAAGATCGAAAGCGCGACTTTAAGGTTTATCGGCGATATTGTTAATTTCTTATCTGATCATTAACTCCATCTCACGGTTAATATATCGGACGTCAACCCAAAGATTTTATCTTCCCTCGATTTATTTCTCGGCCAGCCATGTACCTAAATAACTACGACTTCGTTTACTCAATCAAAACCGGAATCGCCTACCCCGAATTGACCAGAACCTTGCCACCTTCGACTTTAACCTCGAAAACAGGATTACCGGGAGTCTTCCCCCTGAAAAACCCGGACTTGGGCCCGGCTATATTTTTCCCCGTGGTCACGTCGAATTTCGCCCCGTGCAAAGGACAAGTTACAGTGGTTCCTTTCAGTGTCCCCTGAGACAGGCTTTGTTCTTCGTGCGAGCATACATTTTTCATAGCATAAAATTTTCCGTTTACGTTGACCACCAGGACTTGCTGGATCCCGACCATAAATGATTTCATGGTACCGTTTGGGATTTCATTCACATCGGCAACTTCAACAAAAGGCATTTTATCCTCCTTCACGTGTAATAGTATCCTTAATTCATAATACCACCGAGCTAACTGCTGTATTATGCAATTAGTCGTCATCAATCGGCGCCGGCCGTCCTTCCGTACCGAAATTATTTTATTCTGAGTTCCCGGGACTCAACGCCCGGGAATGACACACCGGTGATAGGCGATGAGTCGAGGAACGAGATTGCCGCGTCGCCTAAGCGAATTTCGCTCTTCTCAATAACAAGAGGAAAAAAACCAAATCGGTTCTGGATCCCGGCTATCGCGCCGGGATGACATGTGTGTATTGTGGCAAAACAGCATCTTCTGGTCGTATCTGTGATACTGGAGACAAAATACATTGTTTGTCGACACGATCCGCCCAGGCGAATTAATGAAATGGATTGTCGAGTCTCCCGAGCCCCGGATGCAAGAACCCCGGGGAACAGCCCGAGGTGCAGCCCGAGGATGACGGGGGAACGGGAAACCGGGGGACGAGATTGATTGTTTGTCGGCGCGACAAATTTAAGATAATGGATTGTCGGATCTAGTCCGACAATGACAGCTTCTCTATTCTGGATCCCGGCTCGCGGGCCGGGATGACAATGAGAGATACAGGCAACGAACGGCAACCATCTGTCAGTCAAGAAGTGTGAAGAACGAGATTGCCATGCGCTTTGGCATGAAAGATAATTTTATTAATATTCATCGAACATATTATTGTTTTTTTCAACTTTAGTATTGACTTTATTAACTTTTAATGTTAGATTAATTAAGGATATCAATAAAAGGAGCGGCAAATGGCCAAAGAATGGAACGAGCTGACCAAACTTACGGGCGGCGCCCCTATTACCGTTGAAAGGGTGCGCCTGACAAACAGCGGCATCGCCATCGAGGGAGAGTTCATCCTCCCATTACTCGCACAGCTTTCTGCCGAAGACCAGGTCTTTGTAGCGGCTTTCGTAGGGGCCCACGGCTCCATCAAAGACATGGAGAGATTTTTCGGCATCAGCTATCCCACCGTCAAAGGACGCCTTGAAAAACTGGCGGAGCGCCTCAAGATGGTGGAGTCGGTAGCGCCTCTGCCCAAGGACGAACATGAGGAAGTGCTCGGCAGCCTGGAAAAAGGCGAGATCAACGTGGACGAGGCACTGAGGAGGCTTGGCAAATGAACCAGCCGTCAACGATGCTGCACCTGAAATTCCCCGGGGCCAGCGGTTACCACGGGCTATGGCTCCCCTTCTTCCTGATATATCCTATCCTGCTTGTGATTTCGCTGATATTGCTGCCTTTCCTGCTATTAGCGGCGATGATTATGGCATTTTTTGAAATCAGTTACGCACTCGTACCCCTGAAAGTGCTGCCACTCGTCTGGAACGTCGTCTTCAAGACCCGCGGATTGACGGTCGACGTCAGGAAAAAAGGGCACGACGTACTTATAGATTTTGTATAGAAATTTTAAGAGGTGAATAAAATGTCTGAAAACAGAAAACGCATACTGGAACTCCTGGCAAACGGTAAAATCAGCGTCGACGAAGCTTCCAAACTACTTTCCGCGTTAGGGGATGAAGGCGCACCCCGTACTGATACAACAGTTCCCCCCGTCAATAAGATGAAATACCTGAGAGTTACAGTCGATGCGCTGAAGAGCCAGCATCCTGACGGGCCCGAAAAAGTTAATATCCGCGTTCCGGTGGCTCTAATCCGGGCCGGCATGAAGTTCAGTTCGCTCATCCCGAAAGAGGCGTCGGAACAGGTCGACAAAGCCCTCTGCGAAAAAGGCATTAACATCAACCTCAAAAACTTGAAGGAAGAGGACCTCGAAACCCTGCTGGAGGCTCTCACCGACCTCGAAGTGGAGATTGATGACGGTAAGGGGCATGTGACTATACACGCGGAGTAGAAGCGTCATAGGCATTCTATCAGTTGTCAGCGGTCAACCGGCCACCTTCCGCGCGGCGGGTTTACTCTGGATCCCGGGTCGCGGCCCGGGATGACACGGGGAGCGGTGTGGCGGTTAGGGGTAGTTATGGCACCAAATCGACTCTGGATTCCTCGAGGACACGCTCGAGGACAAGGACCTCGGGGAACTGCCCGAGGCCCGGCTGGCGCGCCGGGATGACACACGGTGGAGGAACGCATCAGGATATTTAGTATTGTCTCGCTACGCTCGACAAGGGAGAGGAAATGGATCCCTCGAGAACACGCTCGAGGACAAGAACACTCGAGCCTCGAGTGCGAGAACCTTGGGGAACATCCCAAGGCCTCGGGGAACCGCCCGAGGCCCCGGGTCTCACGCCCGAGGATGACAAACGCAGAAGTTCTGGTCCGTTCAGTGTTAATAGCCATTACTCCAAACTGTCCAAATCGAAAACGCGTAGACTCCAGTGCTATAATCTCCTAAAAACAGGTGGGAGATATGCACGAAGAACCATGTATGCGCTGCCAGGGCAAAGGCAGCCTCGTCTGCGAAGAGTGCCAGGGTAAAAGGAAAATCCGCAAAGAAATGGTTACCGAAAAGTGCAAAGCCTGCAATGGCACAGGGCGGGTCAAGTGCCCGTCATGCAGGGGCGGGGTGGCCTGGGTCAAAGACTGAATGGCAACATCCAATGCGGCTATTCAAGCTGACAGATGTCAAACGACGAGGGCAGAGAACGAAATACCCCGCTGAGACGCACACCCATTAGCGACATGCACCAAACAGTCCATTAAATCAAACCAATTATCCTTGTACAGTCTGCCGTTTTACTGCAGACTGCAAGATGGATGGGTGTTTACGATTTTCTAAATGCCAGCAACGCTTTATACATCAGACAAATATTATGTCGCAATTGGTGAGATAATGGGTGGTAGACGAGATTATATCTACAATATTTGCGCAATCGAGCTGACCTTCAGTCGACCTGACAAGGGAATGCGGAAATAGTCAATATGAAAAAACAGAAGGATTGCATCCCCGAGCAGAACCAACAGCTGCAGCACCTTGCCCGGGTATCCTTGCAGCTCAATCAGATGGAAACCACATCGGAAATAACTTCGTTCCTCTGTGACGAAATAAAGTCAATGATCGGGCCGGGTCAAGTTGTGGTGACGCTGATGGACGACGCCACCCAATCCCTTGGCGTCAAAGCTATACGAGGCTTCGACGATGACAAGCTAATCAACGCAGCATTACGACTTACCGGCGTTGACCCCCGCAATATGCGCTATCCTGTCCAGGGTTTAACACCCGAGGAACATGCTATATTCCGCAGCAGCAGCCTGATCCCTGTCAAAGACGGGCTGTATTCTATATTGATACACAAATTTCCCAGAGCAGTATGTACGGCTATCGAGACATTATTCGGCATACGAAATATCTATATCATGGGATTCTCACACCATAACCGCTATCTGGGTACCGTCTCGATATTTACCGATTCAAATAGTTCACTCGAAGCAAATAAACTTATCATCGAAAACATCGTTGCCCAGGCCGCTGTAATCATCAGCCGTGGTGAAACGGATATTCTGCTGAAAAGAAACGAACGCAAATTCCGAGAGCTTTCCGAAGGCATTTCGGACATATTTTTCGCAATGGACAGGGAACTTAAATATACATACTGGAATAAAGCCTCCGAAAGGATTACCGGAATCAAGGCTGAAGACGCGGTGGGTAAATCTATCGGCGACTTATTCCCTGAAAATGAGCCGCGTGAACTGGCCCGTCATATGTACGAGAAAGCACTCCAAACCAATGATGCGCAACATTTTATCTTGCGATATCCAGGCGGAACACATCTGGTCCATGATATAAGCGTTTACCCAAACCAGGATGGCATCGCCGTTTTCGTCAAAGACATCACCGCCCAAACGTTAACCGAAAACAATCTTCGCCTCTCCCAGCAGAAACTGGCACTGCACTTCGACAAAACGCCCCTGGCAGTCATTGAGTTCGACACCAACGGCATCATACATGAATGGAACCCTGCAGCATGCACCGTGTTCGGTTATTCCCGCGAAGAAGCCCTCGGGCAGCACTGGTCGTTTCTCGTGCCCCCGAATATCCGCGAAAATCCCGACACTATCTGGGAAGCTGTCGGAGGGTTGACCGCCGGCGCGCGTTCTACAAATGAAAATATAACTAAAGACGGGCGGGTGATAATCTGCGAGTGGTTCAATACCCCTTTGGCGGATTCTAACGGCAAGGTCATTGGGGTGGCGTCCTTAATCCAGGACATCACAGCCCGAAAGGCAGCGGAAGACGAACTGCGCAAAAACAACCAGCAACTAGCAGTTTTGTTCGACGCCAGCCGTGAGATGAGCCGCTCACTGGACCTCAAAGAAGTTTGCCGCACATTGTTGAGAACCATGTCACGCGTCATGTCTTTCGACACGATGATAATCTCGTCGTTCAACCCTGCCGATAATCTTATCCGCTGCCTGTATGTCTTCGACAAAGATACCAAGGAAGGAGATACCTCAGTGTTCCCTCCTTTGGAACTCGAACTTGAGGGAAACGGCCCTCAACATGTGGTGATCCGCACAGGCAAAGCGGCCTTGCTGAACGACTATGAAACGCATTTCAAGAGCGCTGCCAAGCATTTCTACATCGACGGTAACGGCAGCGTAACGACTGAAATCCCGGATGACGAAGAACGTTCACGATCGGCCATCCTCGTACCTTTGAAAAGCCAAAACCAGGTCATCGGGGTGCTGCAGGTGTTAAGCAATCGTCTCAATAACTTCACCGAAGACAACTTGAACCTGGTGGAATCCATCTCTGCCCACGCTGCAGCATCCATTACCAACGCTTTGCTCTATGCCCGTGTCCAGAACGAACTGACAGAACTCACCAAGGCCGAGGGTTTGATATCTGAAAGCGAAAGCAAGTTCCACTCTTTGTTCTCGAGCATGACGGAAGGCGTGGTGCTGCATCAAATCACCTACTCACCCGAAGGGCAACCAGTGAATTACCGTATCGTAGATGCCAACCCCAGTTTTGAATCGCAAACCGGTCTCAAAATCAAAGATATCCGAGGACAATTGGCAACTGAAGCCTATCAAACCGATCCCCCTCCGTACTGGGAGGAATATGAAAAAGTAGCCCGAACCGGGGAACCCTACTCCTTTGAATCTTATTTTCAGCCGCTGGGCAAGACTTTCGCCATTTCCGTTTACTCCCCCAAACCAGGCTGGTTTGCCACGATATTTTCAGATATCACCGAGCGCAAGCAGTCAGAGATCAAGCTGGTCAAATCCAGGGAGCAACTGGCCAAAGCCCAAAAAACAGCCCAGGTAGGAAGCTGGACCTGGCATATCAACCAAAACAAGCTGGAATGGTCCGACGAGATGTTCCGTATCTTCGGCATCGATAAAACCTGCTTTTCGGGTAATTTGTCTGAAATCGTGAATAACTCAATCCATCCGGATGACCGGGCGGCAGTAGATGCATCCAACCTTTCGGTTAGCCAAAAGGGGAAACCAATACCTCTAGAATACCGCATCATCAGACCTGATGGGAGTATCCGCACAGTTTGGGCCGAAGCGGGTGAAATCATACTGACAGAGGATGCGAAACCTGAGGTCCTTACCGGTATCGTGATGGACATCACAGATCGAAAGCGAATCGAAGAAGCTTTAAAAATCAGAGAGGCAGGACTTGACGAAGCCCAACGGGTTTCTCATATCGGAAGCTGGGAATGGGACATGCTCCTTAACAAGGTTAACTGGTCGAAAGAGATGTACCGAGTTTTTGATATCGATCCCGATACTTACGACGGGACCCCGGAAGTGCTCATGAATAAAATCCATCCCGACGACGTCGAAAAGTACATAAACAGCGTGAATACCAACCGGGCCGACGGCACGTCCCCAACATTGGAATACCGGGTTGTGCACCGCGACGGTTCGGTCCACACCGTCTCAGCGGAAGGCAAGACAACATTCGATCATTCGGGCAAACCGGTCAAGGCGGTCGGCACTGTGCAGGACATCACCGAGCGTAAGAAGGTAGAAGCTTCCCTACGGAAAAACGAAAAGGATATCGTAGCCCTGGTCCATAATTCTCCGGACATGATCGTCCGCTTCAATACTGAACTGCGACATATGTATTGTAATCCTGCGGTCGAGCGTTTAACAGGTGTTCCCGCAGATTATTTTATCGGGAAATCTTTTCTTGACATCCAAAATCCAGGAGAACCAAATGAACAAAATATAGCAAGACATCAAGCATTGAGAACTTGCTTGGAGACAGGCGAAGAGCAGAAGTTCGAACAAGCCATGCCAACAATTGCAGGTCTGAAATATATAGCTACCCAAATAGTGGCAGAACGTAACGAAGGCGGTGTTATTGAATCTTTGCTTGCCATCAGCCATGACATCACTGAGCGCCGAATAGTTGAGGAAGCTCTTGCTAAAAATGAAACTCGTTTCAGGCAAATTGCCGAAGATGCGGATGAATGGATCTGGGAAGTGAACGCCGAAGGTCTGTATACCTATTGCAGTCCAGCGGTTGAAGGCATCCTCGGCTATTCACCCGAAGAATTGGTGGGTATAAAACATTTCTATGATTTGTATGCTCCAGATGTCAAAGAAGAATTAAAGCAAAAGGCCTTCGCGGGTTTCAAATCCAAAAATATTACAAAGAAGCTCATCAATCACAACCTTCACAAAAATGGTACAACCGTTATCCTGGAAACCAATGGAAGCCCCATAGTGGACGAAAAAGGAAACATGGTTGGTTATCGCGGCGCCGATACAGACGTCACCGAACGTGAAAAGGCCGAACAAGAGCTCAGGCAAAGAAATCACGAATTGTCAGTTATAAACAAGATCAGTCAACGGCTCGACCAATTGAACAATCCACTTGAGATCATTGACAGCATCTATGCCGAGGTCTCGAGCCTAACCGATACCGGGAATCTTTATATCGCCCAATATGATAATCAAAACCAATACATCTCTTTTGACCTGTACTACATCGAAGGAGTGCGACATGAGATCTCAGGACGAATCCTAGCGAACGGGGTGACAGACTATATCATCCGATCAAAAACCCCAATCCTGGTCAAGCGCGATTTTGCAACATTCCTCCAAACCCATGATATTGAGTTAATAGGGAAACCTTCTCTTTCGTTCCTTGGAGTGCCCATAATCGCGGACGATAAAGTAATCGGAGTCTTAGCAACTCAAGATTACAACAGGGAGAACGCCTACGAAGAAAATGACCTTGAGTTGTGGACCACCATAGCAGCCCAAGCCTCAGGCGCATTAAAAAACGCCCAGTTATTTAAGGCTCTTCAGAAAGAATTGGATGAGCACAAGAAGACGGAAGATGCACTGATTCGCGATGAGGCCAAGTTCCGCGGCACCTTTGACCATTCTTCGGTAGGGTCGGCTATAATCGGCCTCGACAAACGCTTCATCCGATTAAATACAGCCTTCTGCAAATTCCTGGGTTACGTCGAGAGTGAACTAATCGGGAAAACGATAGCAGACGTCACTTACCCCGAAGATATCGAAATCGGGATGAAAGAAATGAAGCAGATGGCGGAGGGGGAAATAACTTCCTGCAGGTTACAAAAACGCTACTTGCACAAGGATGGGAGTATCGTCTGGGGAGAGATAGGCTTCAGTCTTGTATACGATGCCGACGGTAAACCGCTATATTTTATCCCGATAATCCAGGACATCACCGAACGCAAGCGTGCTGAGGCCGCACTGCTTGAAAGCGAGGGAAAATACCGAAGCATCGCTGAAACCGCTACAGAAGGCATCATGCTCTCCAAGCCTGACGGCACAATTACTTACGCCAACAAAAGGCTGGCTGAAATGCTTGGCTGTACCACTGACGAACTGATAGGCAAGGCAGGGGCGAGCTTCATGCGCAATCAGAAACCTGCCGAACAAATGAGGCAAACGTTCGAAAAACAAGATTCGGAAGACAAAGATTTTGAAATCATCCGCAGCGACGGTTCAAAACAATGGATGCTCGTTAATGCCGCGCCGATTATAGGCGACAAAGGACATAAACTGGCAAACCTCGCGATGTTCACGGACATCACCGAGCGAAAAATTGCGGAGGATAAGGTCAAGGCTTCGCTAGCCGAAAAAGAAGTGATCCTCAAGGAGATACATCACCGCGTCAAGAACAACATGCAGGTCATATCCAGCCTGCTCCAGTTGCAATCCGGCTTTGTCAAAAACAAAGACGATGCGATCCTGTTCCAGGAAAGCCAACGGCGCATCCACTCGATGGGACTGGTGTACAACAAACTCTACCAATCGGATGACCTCGCCCACATCTCCCTCAACGAATACGTCAGGGATCTGGTAACCAGCCTTGTACAGGCTTACAATTCCAGGCTGGAAACAATCACGACATCAATAGACGTGAAGGACATCGAACTCGGTCTGGACCTTGCCGTACCGTGCGGTTTAATCATCAACGAGGTTATAACGAACTCGCTCAAATACGCTTTCCCCGAAGGCCGGGCAGGCGAAATCCGGATAATGATACAGAGGACAGAAGACCAGATCCAGATGTTATTGGGCGATAACGGCAAGGGCCTGCCGGAAGGCTTGACTATCGGCAACACAAATTCGCTGGGTATGGTGCTTATACAAACACTGGTCGAAAATCAACTGGAGGGCACTTTAGATCTCAACGGTGCAAACGGAACGGAGTATCGCATCTCGTTCCCATTTAAACCCAATAAGGGCTAATCTTGAAGATAAACTTGACGGTGATGCCGCCTAAAGCCAGGTATCCCCTGAAATCGCAAAATAACAAATGAATGACGTCAATAACAGGGTAGAAATACTGTTGCTTGCCTGTGTAAATACAGTTCAAATTTGGCGGAAGGGACGGTTGTTGTGGAAGCTTCAAAGTCGCTGAGCGATTACATCAAAACCAATTCTGAAGTTTTTTCGCAAAATATGGTGGGGCGTCAGTATGCAATGCAACCCGGGGTCTGGGAAAAATACGGCCCCAGCGGATACCAAAAAAGCCTGCAGGACGCCAAATACCACTTGAGCTTTCTGATAGAAGCTTTAATGTTGGAAAGCCCAGCCATCCTGACCAATTATATCGAATGGTTATCAGTAATATTTCAGGCTATAAAATTACCCGATGACGCCCTGAAACTTTCGACTATCCTCATGGGTGAAGTTATCAAAGAGAATGCACCGGCAGATCTGCTTTCAACCCTCGATGAGTATATAGCGGCAGCGATAACCACTTTGGAAGCTCCAGTAAAAATCCCTTCCACATTTCTGAAACCCGGCTCTTTGTTTTTGACCCTGGCAGAGGGGTATTTGCAGGCTTTGCTGAAATGGGACCGCCAAGCCGCCAACAAATTGATAGTCGACGCCGCGGCTAACGGAGTGCCGCTCGAAAATATTTATGTCAACATATTCGAGCCAGTTCAAAAAGAAGTCGGGCGTCTCTGGCAACTTAACCGTCTGAGTGTCGCGCAAGAGCACTTCTGTTCAGCGACAACCCAATCTATAATGGGGCAATTCTACCCGAAGCTTTTCGCCACACCAAAGAACGGCCGCACCATGGTAGCCACATGCGTGAGCCGGGAACTTCACGAAATGGGCATCCGCATGGTAGCGGACGTATTCGAACTGCATGGCTGGTCTACATATTATCTCGGCGCTAACACTCCAAAAGAGAGCATTTTGACCACCCTTAAAGAGCAACAGGCAGCAGTACTTTGCATCTCCACCACGATGGGCTTTCAACTGGAACAGGCCCGTGAACTTATCTCATCGGTCCGAACATCCTCTATGTCAAATAAGGTGATGATACTGGTGGGTGGTTATCCGTTCAATTTAGTTCCTGACCTTTGGCAAAAGGTGAAAGCTGACGGGTATGCCGCCGACGCTATTTCCGCTGTAGAATTGGCCTCCAAAAAGTTAGCGCCATGAATAATGATACATACGATTCGGATGCAATAGAGGCAATTTCCAGGATCAACAACGAACTTGTCAATGCACAACGGGAACTGGCAAAGGCTAATGTCTCGCTCGATACAGCGAACATCACCCTTCGTTCAAATATCAAGGAAAAGGAAACCCTTTTCAAGGAACTCCAGCATCGTGTCAAGAACAACATGCAGGTGATATCCTCGTTGATCGGGATGCAAAGCCAAACGGTGGCGGATGAAGCGACTCAACGCGTTCTAAAAAATACCCAGGAGCGCATCAAGAGTATGATGCTGATCTATGAGCATCTTTACAGATCCACGGACCTTGTAAATATCGAGATGCGCCACTATATCACTGATTTGGTCAACAAGCTTATGGACTCATACAGCGTCGGGCCTATGACTTTCCGCACGCCAATCGACGTCTGCGAGCTGTATGTCACCGCCGACATAGCCATCCCCTGCGGATTGATCGTCAACGAGGTGATAAGCAACTCCCTCAAGTACGCTTTTCCAGGAGAAAAGGAAGGTCAAATCCACATCATCATCAGGCAAATAGACGGCTTAATCGAAATGACGCTGGGTGACAATGGAGTGGGCATGCCTGATAATGCATCTTTCGACGGTACCAAGTCGCTGGGGATGTTGCTTATCCAAACGCTCGCGGAAGACCAACTGGGCGGGAAAATGGAACTTAGCCGGGCGAACGGCACGGAGTACCGCATCACTTTCCCGTTTAAAACGAACGATACCAAATCATAATAAAGGCGGGACACGCGAATCCTTTGAATCGTTCGTCAACAATATGCATGCCCGGGTTTCCAATCACTCAAAGTACAACCTAACGTGAAGTTGACAGGCGCGATAGAATTAAATGGTATGTAGATGAATGCGTACATGGGGGGTGCGCTATGCGTAAATGGATCATACCCTCGAGTAAAAGCGGTACATTATCGTTTCTTGCAATCCTGTTATTCATCCTATTATTCGTATTGAGCCAGACTATCAGAATTATCCCTTCTCATATTCCCGAAAGCCCTTCATTTTTCAACTCACCTGTCCATGCGATTTTACTGATCCTCGCATGGTCGTCAGGTACGCTGGCATTGTTCTCGGGGTTATTCTCCATCTTAAAGGCTAAAGAACGAGCAATACCTGTTTTCTTCGCTGTGATATTCGGGCTGTTCATTTTTTCTTTCGGAGCAGGCGAAGTTTTATCTCCCCATTAACGGATACAAGCCAGTTCAGAAACATATTGTAACTGCCACCCTTGTTGGTAAATATCAGCCTGTTTTCAGTCGATAATTGTGAAGAACGAGATTGCCGCCCACCCAGGCGGACTGCGCTCCTTGCAATGACAATGGAGATCCTAAATGCCGGATGCTCCTCCGACATGACACGCGGAGGGGGTAAGGAAGAACAAACAGTACAAAATCGGCTCTGGATCCCGGCTATCGCGCCGGGATGACAATTATAAATTACGGATGCAAACAGCAGCCATCTGTCAGTCAAGAAACGTGAAAAACGAGATTGCCGTCCGCCCACACGGACTGCGCTCCTTGCAATGACAAAATATCTTATTCTTGATCCCGGGTCGCCGCCCGGGATGACAATTGAGTTTAATCACTCAGAACAGTAACCGTCTGTCGGGCGATAATGTTTGGGAATGAGATTGCCGTCCGCCCAGACGGACTGTGCTCCTTGCAATGACAAAATATGTTATTCTGGATCCCGGGTCGCCGCCCGGGATGACAAACGGCGACAAGCACCCCACTCTTACCATCCATCTTTTCCAATGGGGAACGTTGTAACCAATTCGAGATCTTCATAAGTATCAATGTCGCCTGAAAAGCTTGCCGTGTGGGTAGTGACGACGCCAAACTTTACCCCAAAAACAGCGAATAGATACTTTCCAATCCTGTTTGCCGTTATCCGCCCCATGACCAAATCGGCCAAAAGCCGAAATGCGTCCCCGCCCTTTCCCTTCGCAATCATGCGCCTGACAAAAACCTGATAAATGAAATTGGGCCATAACCAGAACGCATGTCTCCCTTTATGCAGGACGTCAATCATTTTATCCAGGCCAACTACCGGGCGCCCGAAGGAATCCAGGACTTCCAACCCAAAATCATCCGGCCCTCTCACCGATTTGAGGCGTAATAGTTCACCGGACGCAAAAACGATGCTCTGCGAAGCCATAGCCTGCCTGACATCGGTATGGTAAAGTTTTTGGAACGTTTTGTGAGAAAAGGCCTCCTTCACCAAATCGTAAGGCGCCATCACGAGGACGATCGCAGCATCCTTTGAAATCGCTTCGAAAATCAATTTATCGATATCACCCGCCAACACGCCAGGTATATCACAGGGAACCATCATGATGAAGAGCCGGCTAAACGTTTCGGCATCGTAAAAGCCTGCCAATTTCTCCAGGGACTTCGCAACGCTCCACGCCAGAGAATCAGGATGCCCCTCGATATCGATAAAAGTATTTTTCGGATGTGCCTTAAGTACATCTTGCAAACGTTCGTCGGGAGACTGGACGACAAAAATCCTCTCCACGACTGAATCCTGGAGCGATGCCAGGATATGACCGGCCAAAGGCCGCCCGTTGACAGGAAGCAGTGCCTTGTACCTGAGACCATCGGCACCGGCAAAACGGCCCGCAGGCCCTCGCGCCAGCAACAAAGCAACTGTACGCCGTCGTGAAGCGGATCGCCTGGGAGG
>Ga0118677_10006748_pt1 | contig 19273 bp, 19 predicted proteins | sample AliMusrvi5mmetaG_FD_86154 | JGI IMG/M metagenome (GOLD analysis project Ga0118677, IMG submission 86154) | reverse complement strand
ATATTTAAGAGATAATATTAGGCATAATAACTAACAAAAACTCATAACCGGACACCCCTCCGTTCAGTATCATTATTCGATTGGAAAAGACTAAGCGGCAAGTGCTTGCCGATATTTTTCCAGACAGTTATTTTAACATTTTTTCTAACTCTGATTTCAAAACAGGTAGATCGTCAACGACCGTTTCCCATATCTTATCGAGATCGACTTTCAAATAATTATGAATCAGGATGTTTCTAGTTCCGATGATATTACTCCACGCAATTGTTGGATTTTTTTCTTTTAAATCGTTGCTGATATTTTTGACCGCTTCCCCGATGTTTTCCAACTGTTTTAAAGTTGCACTTTGAATCAAAACATCTTTAGCAAATCGAATTTGACTCACTCCTTTTATAAAAGAACGGATATATTTTATCGAATCTAAAATATTTTTCAGATAAAATTCATCTTTTTCGTGTGTCATAGAAATCCTTGGCCGTTCTTAATATCTCTTCTTTCAATAAAGGATGGATAAATTTTTTTGAAACAATATCCACTTTCGCCCCGACTTGTTCCTCTATATCGGCAATCATACCGGCCAACGCAAAAAGGCCGCCACCGCCACCACGAGCGTATTGAACCAAAATATCATAGTCGCTATCAGGGCCGGCAGTTTTTTTTGCTCTCGAACCAAAAAGCGCGGCATACTTTACATTATTCCGCTGCAATATCTCAATTACCTTTTCTTTGTTGGGGATTTCTACCGTTTCCATGATTTTATAATAGCACAATAGGGGGCATAAAAAAACAGCAAAACTTTACAGCTCCGATTAGTTAGTTGACAAAAGTAACACCGTTATAATTCAATATAATTGAAATATCGGGTGGGATGCCGACCCGCCGTAACCAGTCGGCGCTTAAGTATCCACCAAACACCCGATTTTTTATTCGACACGAAATACGACACGAAATACGTATTGACAAATAATGACTGTTTTGATAACATTTAGACATCACGAGAGAGAAACGAACTTGTAACTACGCGTTATGAGTGACGTCTCTCATTTTTTATCTCAAAATTCCAATTTCTCTCGTTTGTATTCAACATATAGTTTGTACGGCTGAAACTTTCGAAGTAGTGATGATTCTCTTTTTGAATTCGGGATAACGATTCCCAGCAACTTATTATTCGATTCGAGATATCCGTGCAGGCAATAAAAATCTCCATCTCCTGAGACAATGACCGCTTTGTCATAATTGACAAATTCAACCGCGGCGGCATGTAAAACCAGTTCTGCATCAATATTGCCTTTTGGTTTGCCCATACTGTCCTTTGTCGTCGGCTTAAAGACCAGTTCATAACCAAATGACTCGAGATCACGGTAGAGTTGTTTATTGCTCTCAATATAGCCGATGAATAGAAATGCTTTGACGACTTTGAAATTGAATGTCAGGTATTCTCTGAATTTATGATAGTCAAGTTGCCACCCTTTATATACAAGTTTGCCGGATTTTTTCCTGATGTCCTTTTTGAGACCAAGGTTCAGATTTTGGCTATCAATAAACGCATAGACGACATCGTGTCTTTTCATCTTTTCCAATCGGTTAGTTTACTTTACTGTAGCAAATATCGTGTTCAATCCGCCAACCGGCGGAAGAACCGTCTCTCTAAGTGCCATTTACTGCTCCGCTCCGCGGCTTCTCCGCTACTCCGCTTTTTGATTCGTGTTCGGGATTTCTACCGTTTCCATGATTTTATGATAGCATAATCGGCATAAAAAAACAGCAAAAGCTGCATAGTTATCCATTGTCATTGCGACCTGCCTGCCGGCAGGCAGGGCCATTGGGTGCTTCCAAGGCGTGGCAATCTATCATAAAAGATTGCTTCTTCATCCTCCCGAAGGGAAGCCTTCGGCTCGTGATGTCGCAATGACTGCAAGTTAAGTGTGAATGATCGGTCATTATACTGCCGCTATTCAGATTATCGTCGACCTGTCCCTCGTAGCTCCGCCAGCTGGCGGAAGCGAAGTGGGATCGTTGAGAATCTGAATAGTATTTGTCTCCGATATAGCGATTTTGTTTGTTGGTAATTTGACGATCAATCGAGAGAGAGTGAGCGGTTGCCGGTCTGCTATTTTTGGGGAACTTTGAACCTCAAAATCTCTCTAACTATAGTCGCGGTACAATCCTAGTCGCTATTTTGCCATTCTTTGTAATTTACAACCGCATTTGCAATCATATCAAGGGCGACATTTGAGGTTATCGGTTTCCCGCCATTGTTAGACTGTTTTAGTGTCAGAATGGCCTGACAAGCAAAGTTCTGTACGGATAAAATATCAAAAAGATCCCCTATCTCTTTGTCAATGACGGTGTCTATCGGATGGCCGACCTTTACTAAGGTTGCAATGATTATTTCCTTTGCGTCCTCGGGTTTAATCAGAGCGATTTTGCTGTCAGTAAGGCAGGCATCGAGTTCTTGCATCTCGATATTAATTGCGTTGATGTCCATTTTTAAATACCTTGATGCGTAGCCAAAGCAGAGCATTATTTCTTGACGCCATTGCAACATCTCAAAAATGCGCGTGGTTTGTTCTATTTTCCGGATTTTATGAACTTCGGAGCAAAAACTATCCAGAGTCGCCTGGTCGACTTTGTATAACAAATTGTTTTTCTTGAAATATTCATTGACAGAGGCTACCGCTTTGTTGGGATTGGCTCTAACCTCGTCTAAAAATAAATTCCACCTAATGATTAAGACCGCCTCCACAAATTTATTCCGATCCTCCTCCGAGCCGACATTCAGGGTGGTCAGAATTGCGCCCTTTAATACGGCTAAATATATAGTGACATCCTCTGCTTTTGCTTCCGCCATTTTTAGCAACATCGGGTTACTTTTCTCCAAATCAAAATAGACCTGTGAAAATGACTCTTTCCCGATCTCGCCCTGTATTTTTGATGAGACCGTTTTAACAATCTGAATTTGTTCTTCTTCCGTCATATTATTTTATAAAAGTTAATTTTCTAGTTTGCCATCTGTGCCGCGATGCCGGCGTTTAGTTTATTCCTGGCAGTAGTGGTACTTTTGTCAAAATAGTGCTTTGAAAATGCCTGCGCAATTCGATCGGGAGTGACCCCAGACTTAACCTCCCCAGTTGCCCGATCGAAAAGGCCGTCGTAAACTTTTCCAAAAAATTGTTCGTCATCTCGAAGCCAATATTCTGCTATTGTCTTGGCATTAGTAAACTCCTTATCTTCAGATAGGGATGAAAACTCGCCTTTTGCAATATTTGGTCCCTGAACCGCATTTGATAAAGTGGATCTTCTGGCTCTCGCATTGGCTGTATTTCTATCCTCGAGGTTAAAGTAGCTTTGCAAATCAATTTCCTCGCCTGTTGAATCGGTCGGGTCGGCTAAAATCTCACCATGGTTATGCGCCAGCGCCGTTCTTCTGGACATCCTATCTTGAGTGTGGGCGCCATTGTAAGCGACAGCGTTTTGTTCTTGGCCTGACAGCTCGCTGTAAACCTTCTGTCTGGAGCTGGTCTTCTCGTTAACTATTCCGATAAGGCGGGTATTCTCAACATTTTCAAGTTCGTGAAGATCTGTCACTTTTCCGTTTACAATTTCAACTTGGTCGGCAATTTCTCGCGGTGCTACACCGCCTTCTTTGTCAACTTGTCTCTGAATCATTGTTGTCAAGTTCGCAAAATTGCTTTGAGCTTTACCCAAAATTTGCGCTCTTCTTCCGGCGCTAACTTTACCGAGTTCTTCTCCCTCTAGCATGAGGTTGCTACTTTTAAGCAAACCTTCTGTCCGGAAATGAAGGCCACCATAGGCGTCGAATCTTTTTTTTACATCATCAGGGTTTGCGCGAGGATTCGCTGCCATAACTTGTTCAAGTGTTTTTTCTCCCTTGACTATGTCACGAAAACCTTCCTTCAAGGTTATCCCGAGGTCATTTTCAATCTCAGTTTCAAGACCGGTAAGCTTATCGGTAATCTTTTTCAATTGAGTCACAGTATGGACCATTTGTGAAGTTTTGGCCGGTCTGAATAGAGCATCTTTTTCGGCCTTGCTTTGGAAGGCCTCATTGACTTGAGCGACTTTTCTCTCGTTGCCATAAAACTTAATAAAGTCCTTTATTTGGTCGGGAGTCCAGCCCAGATTTTTACCCATTCTGCCTACCCAATCAGCCTGTGCCGCATCCCTTTTGACTTTATTTTTAATTGACTGATCCCGACCACCGAGGACTGCCATGGTGAACGCCCGGCTTTTCTCGGCCTTTTCGCTAACATCGGCAGTGGCCATCCTAAATTGCGCCATTCCGCTGCCCTCCCACATCTTTCGCCATTTTTGAAAGTTTTCAAACTCCGCACTACCTTCTTTCGCGCTTTTGCCCTCATCAATAAATCGATTAAAGATATCATTTTTGTAGTTCTCCACATCTTCGCCCTTCATCCCCTCGTTGATTTTACGGCGGAGAACTTCTCTAGCACGGGTCTTGGCATTTCTGCCTAATCCCTTGGGACCGTATAATTCGCCTCTCATTCTCTCTTCGCGCGCTGTTATATCCTCCCTTGCTCTATCGGCGTACTGTTTCGACCTAACCGTCATTCTAAGCGGTTTAATGCCCAGCGCTTTGAGCGTTTTATTATCAAAAATTTTTGTTTTTGTATTGTCCCACATTCCACTTGCATAATTTCCGGCAATTTCTTTAACTTTTTTGCTTGCTGTACCATAAGCCCATTTCGTCGCCGCGCCGCCGGTCTTGCCCCAGGTTTTTTTGGCCAGATTGCCCCATGCCGCCGCGATCGGGCCGCCCATTTTGAAGGGCAGAGTCAGGGCAAAATAGAGACAGACACCCATAAAGACGGTGCCCATGACGGCACCGGTAGAGCCGGGCGAGACCAAGTCGGAAAATTGCGCTCCGAGCCAGACGAGAGCTATCGAGACAACCGGCATGAAGATCCAACGGAAAAGATTTTGGATCCATTGATTGAACATTGTCTTGGTCTGTGGCAGGACCATTGTCATCATACCGAGCGGAGCGACAGCGACCAAGAAATAGACGACCCAGTTGCGCATTATCATCAGAAAAGCCAAAGCATAAAAAAGACAAGCGGTGGCAAGGGCGATCAGATCGACCAGAATACCTAGAAAAAGGCCACCGAAGCCACTCCACTGATGCCCTGGGGCAGAGCTGAAGGGCCATGGTAGCATATAAGCACAATTGAATTTGCCGTTAGCACTAAAAAAGGTCAGAGCGACGGAGGAAAAATCAAGCATGAGCCGGCAGAGCATAAAGCTAAAGTTGGCGGCGATGACGGCGAGAATTAGAGTTGGCATTATTTTTTTGAAGCCGTAGGTATTTATGTTTATGCGCAGGATTTCGGAGAAGGCGATAACGACCAAGAGAAGAATGATCAGGGAGTTGACGGCCGTCATTAGAGTTTGCCAAGTGGAGGTGACGGCTTTGTTGGTATCATTATTCGGGTCGACCAATACGGCACGTAGAGACGTGACGTTTATACTGCTAGTCAGCCCGGTTGTGGTGCTCGTTGACGCACATGCCGCATGAGCGGTATGAGGCATAAACAAGGCAAACATCAACAAAAGGCCCAAAAAGATGGTCCCGAGTGAAGCAAAAACCAGTTTTCTATTTTTTATCATCAGGGACTGTTTCCCGCAATTTTATTAAAAAGGTTATAACTATCGACAACCAGATTGTTGATAAACGAGTAAACCATATAGGCCATATTGCACATGGCGGAATCAATGGCGCCGCCGATATTTAAGAGACCACCGCCGTTAGGACAACCGTTATTATCCGTGCCTGACCCTGTCAAGCTTGCCGTACCGGCTTTAATTTGAGCGGCACATGCCTGCCAGCTTGTGCTAATCGTATTGAGATCTTTGCCTAAGGCCGCCATCTTGTGCGGATTTAAGCCGGTGTAATACGCGGAGCTCCCGCGGGATGTATAGTATAAACTAAGCCCGTTAGCCGCTTCTTTTATCGATAGATAACTGATGGCATATATGAGAGAGGCAAATTTCTTTGTTACGTCGATCATCTTTTGCTGGGTACCTTGATCGACGTGGCTCACTATCAGTGCATTTGTCCCCAGCCCGACTCCGACTCCGATTGCGGCTGCTCCAAAAACTGGAATGAAAAATGCGCTTGCAGTCCCTGCTACAACACCAGCTATTATGCCCCAAGCGGTGGCGACATCAGCCCAGTATTGTAGATTTTGATTGAGATCGGCGCAGGAGTCCGTGACGTTAACATCTTCTAAAGATCGCAGGAGAGCGTATTCCTTGGCCACGGCGGTATTATAGCTGCTATCATTTGCCGACCCGACATCTACTTGATCGAAATAGTTTTGTTTAACGGCGGCAAAATCGTTTGCGTTTAGAACATTTGGCAAGATGTTCAAAGGGTCAACATTGGTACTAGCTTGAGCAAGAATCCTTTTGTATACGTCTCTCATCGTACCATCAGAGTTATTTTTGAACTTGTTCATATAGTTGGTAAAGTTGGTTATCCATGTCTTGTCATCATCGGTGCCATGAGTATTGGTATAATCAACCTTATTTTTAACATAGGCGTCAATATTAGCGTCAGAAAAAGCGTCAGAAAGTGCCAAGTCATAGTTGAAGGTACTGAAAAGCGGGGTCGAAAAATAATACTTGTTATCATCGAGTGTGTTGTTAGTATAATATTTGTTGAAATCATTAAGTTGGTCAGAGTAAACATAAATAGATGGACCTCCAATCATTTCATATCCTCTTTGAACAGCTTGAACTCCGTATTGCACGGCGTCTGCCACCGGAAAATTTGGGGCGTCTAATTCATACTGAACCTGAGTGGCCGTTTTTGTAACGCTTATGGTCGTGCTCGGATCATTATTACACATCATCGTGGTCGATGTGTTTACTGTAAAAAGAGTATATGTGCTATAGAGGCAAGGGATCAGCTTGTTTGAGCCGGTGATCTTTACGACAAACATTTCTGGGTAGCTAGTTTGGTTGCCGGCAAAACCAGCATTATTGTAATCTGATAAGCCGATATACCAATTCATTATCAGACCACCTGTGATGTCTTTCGATATATCTATTACCTGCGGTGCAGGGATGGTGCTAGTTATTTTTTGGTGGAAGAACATAGCTCCTGACGGTGGCACTGGCGTCGGGTTAGTTGTCTCTGCGGCGACTGGCGGGATGAGAAATAGTTGAAAAATCAACGACAAAAATACGCACCATGCGATCCAGCGCAATTTGTTTGGTCGAACTGAAGACAACTTTCCCTCCATCTTTTTCAATAACCGATAGCTTTTACAAATATACAAACATGTACAAATTTTACAAATATTCGAGCTAAGCCCAAATTTGTAACATTTGCTAGAACTTACGCGTTTAATATTGTTGCGTCATCCCAAACCGACGAAGTCGTCCCGAGTGAAATCGAGGGATCTGCAATTGATTTGGGATCCAGATATCATTTGACTGGATTCCAGCATTCGCTGGAATGACAGCAAGCGCGTAAGTCCCATATTTGTAGTTTGGATACTTTTAATTATAAATCTACCTGACCCAAAAAGCAAAATTATTTCAGTTTTGACAATAGATTGAGACAATCCTTGTCTTGCTGATAAGCGCGCGGAATTTCACCATTTCACCGTTTGCTACCATCTTTTGAACGATCGTTCAAAAGATGGTAGCAATTATATAAATCATAACGGACTATTATTATCAATAATTCATAGTTGAGATTGATTATTGACTGTGAAAAATCAGAGCAAGAAATTATTTTTCTTTTTTTGACAGTTTTTGTTTGATGGTCTTATCGACATCCGTTGCTTCGGCAACGATGTACATGACATATTCTTTGACCTTATATTCTAGGCAGGCGTTCTCGACCAAATCACCGACCGGTTTGTCGGTCACCCATAAACTTTTTTGAATCTGCCGAAATCCAAGCCGCTTGATGGCGCGCCGGAAAAGATTGCGCCGTCTCGACCATTGCTCCGGAATATCAAAAGAAATAAACCGGAATTTGCCGTCGCCCGGTCTGGTAGAAGTAATTTTATCAATCAGTTTCAAGCTGGCTTTTTTGGTGAAAGTAATTGAATCGCCGGCCGGAGAAAATTTAAGATAACCTCGTTCTTCCAGTTTTTTCAAATTGAGAGAAAATTTGGAGTGAGTCCACTTAAATCCCTGCTCTTCGAATGCGTTATAGGCGCTATGCCGGTCAATGGCTTTGTCTATCAAGTTTGAGGCGCAATCGAACAAAACCTCAAGGATCCCCATTGTCAGTTTGCCGTAACTGTTTTTTTGATACATTTACTCCTTATCTTTTTGTTGTCCATAGCAATATTTTTTCGAATTTGGTTACATGACCTACCCCAACGCTCCAGATTAATATTAGCATAAAAGTCGTGGGAAATGCTACCATCTTTTGAACGGTCGTTCAAAAGATGGTAGCAAATTGGCACTGGAAGATTAGGATATCATTATTAATTTAGGGAGTGCAACTCCTTAAATTTAGCATAATATAGGGAGCTGGATTTGTTAACATCGAAGATATCGTGATTGATATTTAGGAATTATGCGCTTCAAATAACATTTTGATCCCAAATCAATTGCAGATCCCTCGATTTCACTCGGGACGACTTCGTCGGTTTGGGATGACGCAATAATGTCGAAACGCTACTTATCTTTTGATTCTACGATTTTCTTTATCTCGCGGTCAAAGTCAGAAATATAATTTTTGTCTTGCCCTACCTTGAATCTTTCATATTCTTTCAGCGCCAATGTTTCCGCCACTTCATGGCTGATCTTGCCGGCATCGGTCAAAATTTCATACTCGCTAAATTTAAGAAAACCGTTCAGTTTGTCGGACCAATCTATCATTGTCATGGCATTGCCGCGCGCCGCTTGCAGTTCGGCATAATCCAAATACATATTGCTTATGCGATTTAGATGTTCAAGTTCTTCTTTGCCCAAGTAGTTTTTAGCGATGACCGTATCGCTAGGCATAATTTTTCCTAGCGGCGATCGCTTCCAAACTATAAAAAAAGAGTTTTCTTGCAACTTCTCTTTTACCCTCTTTCTGAACCACCGAGAATTCCTCGTTAGTTGACTTTATGTCAACTTCATTTTCCTGATAAATATTTTTTAAGTGGAGGGAAATATTATCTGTTGAGCAATCGAACAGTTCGGCTATCTTCTTTTGCGTTAGCCAAATATTTTTTTCGGCAAATAAAACTTCAATATTGACCGACCCGTCTAGCGATTGGTAAAAAACAATCTGATTGTCCGATATTTTTTTCATATATTTAGGGAGTGTGGCTTCTCAAACTTAGTATAATATGGGGAGTCAGATGTTATTTGACTGGATTCCAGCGGGAGTTTTTCTCTCTACCTGATCGGGGGGCTGGAATGACACCAAGCGCATAAGTCCTACTATATTTCAATTGTAAAACTACCTGACCCAGAAAGCAAAATTATTTCAGTTTTGACAGTAAATCCAGGTAATCCTTGGTTGGCTGGTAGGCTGAGTCGATGGAAGAGGCGCGATTGAGGGCGGTTTTGGCATTATTTAAATATCCTTGCCGGATAATTTTGGTCATTTCGACATTTTGGGCCACTCTGAGATTGGCGATACCGAGATAGAGCCAGCCGTCGCGGTAGGTTTTATCGAGTTTGGTGGCCGTCTCGGCCGGATAAATGGCCAGCTGATATTCTTCTTTTTCGATCAGCCCCTTGGCCTGTGCGGTGGCGAGCTCGGCCGTGGCCGGCTTCGTCTTAATTAAATTAAAATTATCCGATTCTGCGGCTGAATTGTTCTGCCGGTAAAAGCTCTCCAAAACCATAACATCGGACATGGCGTTATCGGCTAACTTTTGCTCGGTTTTGGCGGTTGTATTATTTTTATCCAAAAAAAGAGCTTTTTGATACTGCAAATCGGCGGTCAGGTATTTTTTCTGCAAAAGATAGCCGTCACCCCGCTTCACATAATTGTTTGCCCAGTGGCGTTTAATCGGCTTTGTGATGACATCGAGGGAGAGAAAAATTATCAAAATAATTAAAATCCACTTCAAAAAAAACGCCCACGAAATGGAGAGGGTGAGTTGATTTTTATTTTCCTTAGCCCTTAATTTTTCAGAGATGGTTTTGGGGACTGCCATTACAAAAATTATCAATGATTAATTAATTATAATTTTTAGGACTCATATATTTCAATGTTTTTTGTGTCATCCCAAACCGACGAAGTCGTCCCGAGTGAAACCGAGGGATCTGCAATTGATTTGGGATCCAGATGCTATTTGACTGGATTCCCGCCTGCGCGGGAATGACATCAAGCGCATAAGCTCTACAATTATCATTTAAGTGCCAGCCACAAAATGACGAAGGCGGCGACGGCGAGACGATACCAGAGAAAAACGGAGAAGTCGCTTTTCTTCAGGTAATTGAGAAGAAATTTGATTGCCAGCAAACCGAAAATAGTGGCGGTCAGAATGCCGAGCCAGAAGGAGAGGTGCATATCTTCGCCCGCCATCGAGGGAAGCTTGACCAGAAAGGCGCCGATGATGACCGGCGTCGAGAGGATAAAAGAGAAACGAGCCGCATCTTCGCGGGACAGACCGAGCCAGCGGCTGGCAGTCAGAGTGATACCGGAGCGGGAAACGCCGGGGATGAGAGCAACGGATTGCGATAGTCCGATCAGAAAAGATTTTTTGTAGGTCAGCTTTCCCGGCTCGAGATCGTTTTTGGCTCGACGATCGACGAACCAGAGCAAAAAGCCGAAAAAAGCGAAATTGAAAGCGATAAAAAGAAGGGAGTGGATATTATTTTCCATATATTTATCGATCAGGAGGCCGAGAATACCGGCCGGAATGGTGGCGACCAGTATCTGCCAGAGAATGTTGGAGGGATAGTTGCCGCTTACCGCCGACCGCTTACTGCTTACCGCTAATTTGATAATATTGACCCAATCTCTCCAGAAGAAAATTATCAGAGCCAGGGCGGTGCCGGCGTGAAGGGCGACATCAAAAGAAACGCCCTGATATTGCCAGCCAAAAATAGCCGGAATGAGGACAAGATGGCCGGAGGAGGAGATGGGCAGAAACTCGGTTAGCCCCTGCACGGCGCCGAGGATAATAGAGTGAATAATGTCAATCATGAGAGTATTATATAGCATGTGGGGGCGAGGAGCAAGGGAATTAAGTAGCAGAGAAGCCGCGAAGCGGAGAAGCGGAGGAGCAAAAAAATTGACCTAATTAACCTAATTCCTAATTGACCTAAACAAATCACAAATCCCAAACACCAAAAAAATAATTGGGATTTAGAAATTGGGATTTGTTGGCTGCCTCTCCTTTACAAGGAGAGGACGGGTGAGGTTAATTTATAAATAAACCCCATCTAACTTCCCCTTTAAAAGGGGAAGAACCATTAGAAATTTTTATGGCTCTTGCTAAAAAACCAGCACACTATAAAATAGAGGTATGAACAACATTTGGAACACAATTCGTTACTGGGACTATCACCTCTACAAATTTTTGCATGGGGCGATTGCCGGCCGGCCCTGGCTGAACGAGTCCTATTTATTTTTTGCCAAATATGGCATTGTCATTATTTTTCTTTCCTCAATTTATCTAATCTGGAAAAAGAAGATAAACGCTTTTGTTTGCGCTTTTTTTGCCATGAGCATCTCCGGTCTGGTCGATTTGGCTATTATTTTCATCTGGAAACGGCCGCGGCCGTTCATCGCACACAGCAACGAGATTATGACGCCGATTACACAGGGGCTGAGAGTTGATTCGGCTTCTTTCCCCTCGGCTCATACCTATTTTGCCTTTGCCATTGCCACCGCCGTTTTTCTCTACGGCCATCGCAAACTGGGCACAATTCTGTTTATCGTGGCGCTTCTGATCGGGATCGGCCGAATCGGCGCCGGTCTCCATTATCCTTCAGATGTCATCGCCGGCGCGCTCCTCGGTATCGCCTCCGGAATATTCGCCTATCTGATTGTGCACGGCAGAGAGAAAAAATGGCAATAACCGAATCAACGATGGACGGCGAATGCCCTAATTGCGAATATCGAATTATTCGTTATTAGTCATTAGCTATTGGGAAATTAGATATCCATTGTTGTCCATGAAAGATTTATTTGAGCTAAAACGTGAGTTTCTGGAATATTGCGAGCTGGAGAAGGGTCAGTCGGTTTTGACGATACAGAATTATGAGAGATACCTTGATCGGTTTTTGACGTTTTTATCAGAAGAATTGTCTGATGAAAAAACCGAAATCAAAAATAACCTTCAAACTCAAAATTCTAATAACAATTCACAAATAAACCCCACCCAACCTCCCCTTGAAAAGGGGAGGAGCAATGAAACAATAGAGCAATCGAACAATATGATTTTTCCCTCCGACATTGACCAAGAAATTGTCAGGCGCTACCGTCTAGAGACAAACCGCCGGCATGACTCAAAAGGGCAGGAACTTAAGAGGACGACCCAAAACTATCATATGCTGGCGTTGCGAGCTTTTTTGCGTTACCTCGCTTGGAGAGGTACATTGTCTTTGTCGCCGGAAAAGGTGCCGGTGGCCAAGATCGGTGACCGCGAAATCACTTTTTTGGAGGGAGATGAGTTTGCCAGTATGCTGAAAATGCCGGATGCGACCGATCCGGCCGGCTTGCGCGACAGAGCTATTTTGGAGGTTCTATTTTCAACCGGCTTACGGGTTTCCGAGCTGGCGGCGCTTTCGGTAGATGATATCAGCTTTGAGCGGGGTGAAATTTCGGTCTTGGGCAAGGGCAAGAAAATCCGGCCGGTTTTTCTATCCGAGTCGGCGCTTTCGGCGATTGACCAATATTTGCAGAACCGCGGCGAGATTAATTCGGATTCAAAAGAAGGGGAACCATTATTTCTATCCAATCGTGGTGAACGGCTGACCGTCCGTTCAATCGAACGGATTGTTTCTAAATACGCCTCTCGATCCGGTCTAACAAAAAGAGTGACGCCGCATACCTTGCGTCACTCCTTCGCCACCGATTTGTTGATGAACGGCGCCGATATTCGCTCGGTCCAATCGATGCTCGGCCACTCCTCAATCACCACCACTCAAATTTACACTCATGTCACGGATCAGCATCTCAAAGAGATTCATCGGAAATATCATGGTAAAAATATTGAGAATAAGCAAGAGAATTGATCTAATTAACCTAATCCCTAATTGATCTAAACAAATAACAAATCCCAAACACCAAAAAAACAATTGGGATTTAGAAATTGGGATTTGTTTAGAATAATTAGGGCAATTAGAAATTAGATTAATTTACCCCAAGCTATTCATCTGCATCACATTTAATTTCTTTTTGAATACTCTTAATCTCATCCTGTGGTTGATTCACCTCAACCGGCACATTGGTGTCGGGGTCATCGATATGTGTAACCGGCACTTTTTCTTCAGGCATAATATTCCTTTAAATTATTTAGGACTTACGCGTTTCACTATATTTGCGTCATCCCAAACTCGATTTGGGATCCAGATATTACTTGACTGGATTCCCGCCGGAGTTTACCCTCGACCTGATCGGGGGCGGGAATGACATCAAGCGCGTAAGTCCTATTATTTTTAATAATTTCACCTCACCTATCCTCTCCCTTCGGCTACGCTCAGGGCAGGCTCTTGTAAAGGAGAGGAACCATTATTCTTTGCCGTACATCGCGGTCAATTCGGCACGAACGACTTCGCGATCGGAGAAGGGCACAAACTCGTGGGCGCCGACCGCCATCACTTCCTCTGCCCCTTTGCCGGTAATCAAGACGACGTCATTTTTCTTGGCTTCCTTGATCGCTTTGTGAATGGCCTGCGTTCGGTCGAGCACCTTCCACCAGTTGCGGTTTAGGTGCCACTGGTGTTTTTTTGTGCCGCCACGATGAATACCCTCGGCCACTTCCTCTATAATCTGATTCGGATCCTCGTCATAGGGATCTTCGTTGGTAAAGATAACCAGGTCGGCATAATGTCCGGCCAGCGCGCCCATAATCGGCCGTTTGGTCTTGTCGCGACGACCGGTTGCGCCCAAGACGGAGACGAGGCGGCCCTGAGAATTTCTCAAACTGGTTTTGACCGTTTCATAAACATTTTTGAGTGAGTCGGGATTGTGAGCATAATCGACAATGACTGTAAAATCCTGGCTCCTGGAGACGCGGATCGACTCCATTCGGCCGGAGATCAGATCAATGCTTTCAAGCCCCCGCTTGATTTTTGACGGCTCAATCTCAAGAGCCAGCCCAACGCAAAAGGCTGCCAGAGCGTTTTGGACATTGAAAATGCCGGGAATATTTAAATTGACAATCTCCTGACCGCCGTCAAAAGCGACGGTAAAAGCAATTTTGTTGGCAGAGGGCAGAATTTTTCTGGCGACGGCGCCGTGGTCGATTGATTTTTTGATTGAATAGAGCATTTTTTCGCCGGCCGGCAGTGAATAAAAGCGGTTCCAGACCGGGTCGTCGGCGTTGATGACAAAATGGGCAGCCGGATTATTTTGAAATAATTTTAGCTTGGCGTTGAGATAATTTTCCTTGGTGCCATGATAATCGAGGTGGTCGTGGGTCAGATTTGTAAAAACGACGGTATCGAATTTGACGCCGTGGACGCGGTTTTGATCGAGGGCCTGACTTGTCACTTCCAAAATAGCGTATTTGCAACCGGCCGAGACGGCTTTTTTCAAGAAATCCTGAACGACTTCAGCCGGAGGGGTGGTAACCCAGCGGGCTTTGGTGGTGTGAGGTGTAAAGTTGTCGCCGATTTTGGTCATGATGGTCGTTTCCATGGCATTTTTTATCTCGGCGGCGTCGAGAATGGCGGCGATCATGGCACAAACGGAGGTCTTGCCCTTTGTACCGGTAACGCCGATTACCTTCAATTTTTTACCGGGATTGCCATGCGAAAAGACGGCCCAACTGGCTTCCAGCTTGTGGAATTTGTTTTTGGTCGATTGATTCAGCAATTTTGAAATAATCTGACGCATACAACAATGGATCGCTAATCCTTCTAATGGCTAATGGCTAATAACGAATAATTCGATATTCGCGATTAGGACATTCGCTATCCGTTGTTACCGTCTTATTTTCTCCGCTATTTTAAATATCTGGTACTCCAGCGGTTTAAAGATTAAATCAAAACTGCCTAAAATGTCAACCTGATGCCCGCCGAATTGCTTTTTGAAACGGGTCACGCCGGCCCAAGGGTGACCCGGATTATCATCCGGGGCGATGCCGAAGAAATCATATTTGATTTGATTTTTTGCTTTGGCGTCGAGAATGGCCTGCCAGTGCAAAAGGTAGGGTGCCATCAGATTGCGGAATTCATTGTTTGAGGCGCCAAACATGTAAATGGCGGTATCGCCGGAGTCAACTACGATCGAACCGGCGACCGGAGTGTCTTCGTGGTAGGCGAGGTAGAGCTTGGCCAAATCGCTTTTGCCGAGAATGTCGAGAAGGGTGGCAAAGTAATTTTTTCCTCTAAAGGTGATGCCGTGGCGCTTACCGGTCAGCTGGTAAAGTTTGTAAAAATCGTCGAGCTCGGGACCGGAGGAGAGGGCGGTTTTGAGAGTCAAACCGCTTCTTTGAGCGATTTTTATATTATAGCGACCTTTTTCTTTCATCTGGGACAAAATCTCTTCTTCGCTCGAGGCGATATTTAGAATCAGGGTGTGCTCCGGTTGCATCTCCTCGAAGCTTTTGGCAAAGCCAAAAGCGGAATTTAGAATCTTGAATTTAGAATCTTGAATGGGCACATTTAACTCAAGGCGGTAAAAAATGGAATTATTTGATTTACCGAGGTTAGAAACTTGTTCCGAGAATTCCCTAATTCCTAATTCATTATTCATAATTCCGGCAGCTTCGCTGCCAACAAGTGGTGAATACAGCATCGTCCGGCCAAGGGGCAGGTTTTTTTGCAAAACCAAAATATCGTTGATGCGATAGCTTTTTTGATAGCCGGTCGCCAATTTAAATTCTTCCCACTCTTTGGACTGAAAAATATTCATGATGAACTCATTCTAGCACTTTTAGCTGATTGATAAAATAGCGCCAAAGTGGTAAAAATATGTATTGGCATGAATAAAAAACCGATTAAAATTTTGGCTATAGAAACTTCTTGCGACGAAACGGCGGCGGCTGTTATCGGCGTTGAAAGGAATGGATCCCAGATCAAGTCTGGGATGACAGGTCTAAATCCTGTCATTTTATCGAATATTGTTGCTTCGCAAATTGACCTACACGCTAAAACCGGCGGAGTAGTGCCGGAGGTGGCCAGTCGCGCTCATATGGAGTCAATGATTCCTGTCGTCGCGCAAGCCCTCCTCCAGTCAGAAATAACCAATAACCAACCATCAACAGCCAATCAACAATCAACATCCAATGATCATTTAGAAGTTGTAAAATTGATTGAAAATTGTAAATTGGAAATTGAAAATTACCAAGAAGCTATCAGGATTCTTGGTTCTGAGATTACGCACATTGCCGTGACTTCTGGCCCCGGCTTGATCGGCTCACTTTTGGTCGGATTTAACGCCGCCAAGACGCTGGCTTATTCACTCGATCTGCCCGTTGTTCCGATTAACCATATTGAAGGGCATATTTACTCGGCTTTTAATTCCATAGCAGCGGAGCAGCGGAGAAGCGGAGTAGCGGAGGAAACTCTACTTCGCGGCTTCTCTGCTTCTCAGACGCTAAAGTTCCCTGTCCTTGCTCTGACTGTGTCCGGCGGGCATACCTCGCTAACGCTGATGCATGACCATGGCAAATACGAGACTATTGGCGCTACGGTTGATGACGCAGTCGGTGAGGCTTATGACAAAGTAGCCAGATTATTGGGACTGGGATATCCGGGAGGACCCCAGATTTCGAAATTGGCGGAGCATTGCAGAAGCGGAGCAGCGGAGCAGCAGGGCAGCAGAGCGGGAACTCCGCTTCGCGGCTTCTCTGCTTCTCGGACACTTATTTTTCCCCGTCCGATGATAAATGACGGGACATTTAATTTCTCATTTTCCGGTTTGAAAACGGCCGTGTTGCAGAGAGTTCTAAATATCAAAAAATTAAATGGCGAATTGAACGAGACGGACAAAGAGGAAATTTGTGCCGCTTTTGAGGAAGCGGTCGCCGAGGTGCTGGCTGTCAAAACGGCAAAGGCGGTCGAAAAGTATCAGCCATGTTCAGTTATTTTCGCCGGCGGTGTTTCGGCAAATGAGTATCTAGCAGAGAGGATAGAATTAGGAATCAGGAATCAGGAATTAGGGGATGGCCAAGCAACCGAAATTCCATTCTTAACACCGCCGAGGGAACTTACCGGTGACAACGCGGCCATGATCGGGCTGGCGTCATATTATCATATACTCCGAGGTGATGTTAAAAAATGGTCAGAAATTTCCGTTGATTCCAATTTGGAGCTCTAATTCTTGATTCATAATTCTTTATTCTGTATTCTATTAACATGGTTACAAATTTAATTGATTTATTGGCAAAAATTGTTGTCTCCACCATCGGCTTTTTGGGCTATGGCGGTATTTTTTTTCTAATGTTGCTCGAATCATGCGGTGTCCCGATGCCCTCCGAAGTGATCATGCCATTTTCCGGTTTTTTGGCAGTTTCGGGCCAGCTTCACTTGAGTTTGATAATATTATTCGGGACACTCGGCGACGTGGCCGGAGCTTCATTGGCGTACTGGATCGGATACAAGGGTGGCCGTCCGTTGGTAGAGAAATACGGCAAGGCCGTTCTACTTTCGTCTCACGATCTCGATCTGGCCGACCGCTGGTTCAAAAAATACGGCCAGCTGACGGTTTTCTTCGGCCGGATCTTGCCGGTTGTCCGAACCTATATTTCTTTTCCGGCCGGTATCGCCAAGATGAATTTTAAAAAATTTATCACCTTTACTTTTTTAGGCGCTCTGCCTTGGTGCGCTTTGCTGGCTTGGCTCGGGGTAAAAATGGGTGACAACTGGGAGCTGATCCGGACCAAAATGCATAGTTTTGACACGGCTATGGCGATCGTCATTATTATATTAATTATTCTTTATATTTGGCGACACCTGAAATTAAAAGCAAAAAGCGAATAGCAAATAGCGAAAAGGGAAGATTGAGAAATCCAGTTACGAAAAATGCCTCCACAGACGTGGGGCATTTTTCGTTTCGGAATAGCTATTAAAAACTACCAACTATCAACTAAAAACTACTCTGTGCCGGAGGTGCGGCCGGTTGGCCGGCGGTGCTGGCCACGTCAGCGGTCGGAACTTCGGCCGGAGCGGCGTTGGCGACGTTGTTGGGGTCGGAAGGCAGGGCTGTCGGTGCCGGAGCGACAATATGGGAGAGGCCGTCAAGTTGGCCGGCCGGTGGCTGGAAGGGATTTGCGGCGGGAGCTGGCGCCATATTATTTAAATTGGTTGCCAATGGGGTAGAGTCGTCGGTCATCGGGTCAACAGGCTCATCTGCCGGTGAGGAAGGAAGAGGAGCTGGCGCCGGTGCGGCCGGAGCAGGAGCCGGTACGATCATGTCGGCAGCGGGCGGAGTGGTTGCCGGCGGGGCGGTAAAGGCGTTATCGAGTGGCATCGGTGCCGGAGCAGTCGCCGGCCCGCCCTGAGCGGAGTCGAAGGGCTGGCTGTTGGCGATATTCGGTGCCGGTGCGATTGGTTCGGCGAAAGGATCAAGGTCATCATTTGTGGTACTTGTGTCATCGGCCGGAGTGGCTGATGTTGTCGTCGGTGTTGTCGTGGTGCCAGAATCGTCGCCGGTGCCCGAAGGAGCGGCGCCCGACCCAATGTCTTCATCCGGCATCAATTCCTCGTGGCTCATGCCGGTCAGCTTCTCCAGATGATTGACACCGACCAAGATGGCCGACGGTTTACCGTTCTTGGTGATAACATAGAGCTCGTCCGTGTTCTCGACTTTGGCGATAATGTCGTTCAAAGAATCGCGCGCTTCCGTCACCGGAATTATCTTTTCAATATCCACATCCAACATAGCATCCTCCATTTATTTATTTATCATTAACCATTACCTATTTTTCATTTACCATTTGTTTTTATTTTACAACAACTTGGTCGAAATTGCCAAATAATTTTTATCGGCCTATAATTGAAGTGAGTGAATAATCAAATTAATTAGTAAATGGAGAAATGATTAAATGATTAAATCAAAAGCCTCCGGTCTGGTTCAATTTATCAAGTTTGCGGTTGTCGGAGTCGGCAATACGGCGGTTGATTGGATCATTTACTATATATT
>Ga0118677_10006746_pt1 | contig 19277 bp, 3 predicted proteins | sample AliMusrvi5mmetaG_FD_86154 | JGI IMG/M metagenome (GOLD analysis project Ga0118677, IMG submission 86154) | reverse complement strand
CACCAGAACAAGAGCAATGCGCGGTTTCATGAAGGTGTTGTGATGGAGAGGCATGCCGGGGCGGCGGCCCCAACCATGGCCGGGAGTTTTCCCACGAAGTGCGTGAAATGCAAGCAGGGAAACCGCAAATCGGGGCGGACAGTTGAAACCGGTGTTGTCAGGCGGCGGCTTGGCGAAAAACTTGTGAAAGTCGCTGGCAGGCTGGCGAAAAGACGTTTAGGGTTCGTGCGGATGGAAGTTCCCAAGACCAAAGATTTCTGGAAGACCGAGCCGTGGCTGGGAGGGGTGGCATTGTTATTGCTGTTGACCGGGTGCTTTTTCGTGTTGCGGCCGTTCATCACGGCGCTGATGTGGGCGATGATCCTGGCCTATTCGCTTTATCCGATGCAGCGGGTGTTCACGCGCTGGTTCAGGGGATCGCGCACGCTGGCGGCCTGTCTGGTGACGCTTACCGTGACGGTGGTGCTGGTGGGGCCGGTGGTGCTGATCGGAATGAGCATCGCGCAGGACGGCAAGGATTTGGCGGTGGCGACGCGCAATTGGTTCATGGCCATGCCTGACCAACCGCCGGCGTGGGTCGGCCAAATGCCGGTGTTCGGCAACGAACTGGGTGCGTACTGGACGGGCTTCGCGGAAGACCGGAACCGTTGGATGGCCCAGCTTGACAAGGAGGTGAAGGTGCCGCCGCCGCGGTCGAAGATCGTGGTGGAAACCGGCGAAGGGTTGGTCGTTGAGGACCCGTCGCCCGATCTCAAGGAGGTGGTCAACGAGGAGATGGCGGCGCAGGACCGCAAGGCGGATTCCTCGCACGCGGTGTTTGTGTTAGGCCGCTTGTTGACCTTGGCGCGGTCGTGGCTGATATCCGCCGGGCTGGCGGTGGGCCAGGGGGTGACACAGGTGTTGATCAGCGCGTTTCTGGCGTTCTTCCTGCTGCGCGACGCACCGGAACTTTCCGAGCGCTTGGTAGTGGCCGTCGGGCGCCTGGCGGGTGACCGTGGCCGGCATCTGATCCGGGTGGCGGGCGACACGGTGCGCGGGGTGATTTTCGGGATCTTGGGCACGGCAATCGCGCAGGCCTTGGTATCGGGGTTGGGGTTCTGGATCGCCGGGGTGCCGGGGGTGGTGTTGCTGGCGGTGTTGACGTTCTTCCTGGCGGTGATTCCGTTGGGGCCGCCGCTGATCTGGGTGCCGGCGGCGTTGTGGTTGTTTGCCCAGAACAAACCGGGAATGGGCATCTTCATGCTGTTGTATGGCTTGCTGGCGATCAGCAGCGTGGACAATTTCCTGCGGCCCTATCTGATCAGCCAAGGCAACAAGATGCCCTTCGCGCTGATTTTCTGCGGCGTGATCGGCGGTGCGCTGGCCTTCGGGTTGGTGGGGGTGTTCATTGGCCCCACGCTGTTGGCGGTGGCCTTCAGGCTGATCGAAGAATGGTCGTCTAACCGCCAGGGGATGGCGGCCGAGCCGCTGCCGGATGAAACTTCTATCAGAACAAGCGGCGCCCAAGCCGAGTCCACGGCCCCGGATGGTGGCGAAAGATTGGTGCCCCAACGGGCCACGAGTCCTTAGCCCCAGGCCACCGGGCTGGGACGTGATTTCCCATTGATTTCCAGCGCCCCAAAGCGGGCGCGAGGCGTGCGGCGTGTCCCAGTATCTCGGCCCTACAGGCCGCAGCTCCTACGCCTCACCACAACCCAGCCCGTTGGGCTTACGAGTCTACACAAATCGCGGGGAATGATTCCTCTCATGATATCTCTACTTTGTCATTTGAACTTCCAACTAATTGATTATCAAGGAGTTGGAACTAATTGCTAAAGATTCATAACTCTCTCAATATCAATGGATTGCGTTTCAAAATGACAAAGTAGAGAAATGGATCGCAAGTGGGTCTTCCCCGGTCGCGGAGCGACCCTGCGATGGTAGCCGTGGGTTTCAACCCACGGTTCAGCGGACGAGAGGATATTGCGTCGCGGCGCGACGCTTGATGGGGCGGCTTCGGATCGTATTCCCCGGTTTCAAGCGTCGCTGCGCGACGCAACCGTATTTTGGAGATGCCAACCGTGGGTTGAAACCCACGGCTACCATCATGATGTCGCTGCCGCGACCAAGACCGCGGTCCTGCAATCATGAGATGTGTATTCTCGTCAGCCCGTTGGGCTGGGCTAAGGGATATCGGCCCTTTGGGCCTTAAGTTAGCGCTTCGGGCCCATCCCCACAACAGAAAAACCCGACCCAGGAAAACCATCGCTCGAAACTGTCGGAATTTCACTTTTTGACTTTTTCACTTTTTCACTAACTTTTTGACTTGACCTCCCCGGGAACATGGACATCATTGTCGTTGCATTTATTCTGGAGATTCTCGCAATCCGCCCCCTGTCTGGACACCAGGCCCTCATCTGGCTTGAACATCCTGGCATGGCCGGATGATCGGGATTCTCCTCAACCCAAAACCAATACCCAAACCAAAACACCTCATGAAAGAATCAGATCGAGCAACCCGAACGACTCTCAAGCTGAAACATCTCACCCTCGCATTGGCGGCAATCGCGGCACTGCTGGCGCAGAACGCCAGTGCCGATACCACCATCACCACCGGCAACACGGTAAACGTAACCGATCCGAACACATGGTCCGCTGGTGCGGGCGCGGTGACGATTGATAACGGCGGAACGCTCCAGGTGTATCCGAGCACTCAAAACATGGACCCCGCCGGAAGTGCCACCGCCGGATACATCTTCCCCAACGCGTTCACCTTCGCGGGCGGTGCCGGCACGATTAACCTGCAATTCGCGGACAATGACACGTTCTTCAATTTCACCGGCACGATTGCGTCCACGGCGACCGGTGCCCAAACTCTCGCGATCACGACCGGCATCAGTGGAGGTGACCGTGAGGCGGTCAACTTCCACACGCCACTTTCCGATAGCGTCGGAGCCGGCAATACACTGGGAATTCACGTTACTTTTCACACCACTTCCTCGGGTGATACGAGTTACGTCAATCTTATCGCGGTCAATACTTTCACCGGGCCAATCACCTTGAGTACGAGCGGCCCAAAAGGCTGTCTGGTGATTGGTGGCGAACGGTACGAGCGTTTTAGTGATGGAAGTTCCCCATACAACTTTCCCGGATCGGGGAACCTGGGCAATGGCGCATATTCAGGTGCCATCTCCCTTGATGCCCAAACAATTCTCGACTATAAAAGCTCGGTGAACCAAACCTTGTCGGGCGTGATCTCCGGCGCGGGCCAGGTTGTCAAGGATGTCGCGAGCAGTACGTTGACCCTCTCCGGGGCGAACACCTACACCGGGAACACCACCGTCAATGGCGGCACGGTGGTCCTCGATTCTGCTGGCGGTTTGCAGTTTACCCTCACGGATACAACCGTCAACAAAGTCACCGGCGCAGGAACCGCCACCATCAATGGCAAGTTGACCCTCGACACCTCGGCGGTGACCGTAACCTCCGGTTCCTGGCCCTTGGTCGCTACCACCACCAAGTCATTCGGCGGCACCTTTGGCCTGACCGGCTTCACCGGTCCCGTCGGCACCGTCTTCACGAAAGTGGATGGATACAAAAACTGGACCTTCGACACATCGACCGGCGTGCTCACCCTTCTCTCCAAGGCCTTGATCACGTCCTTTGCTTACAATGGCTTGAACGGCGTCATCAACAACAGCACGTTTACCATTAACCTGCCCGTGGCCCATGGAACGAGTTTGGCGACAGTCGCGCCGACCTTCACGGTGAGTTCCGGAACGTGCAATCAAACCAGCGCATCCCCGCCATCGCCGACCTTCGCCGTCAGCAACCCGGCCACCTACACCCTCACTGACACGACCACCACCCCGACCACCGTGCACAACTATGCCGTGACCGCCACCGTCCTGCCGGCCTCTCCGGGCGGCGTGGGGACCGGCCTGAAGGTGTGGCTCGCGGGCGATGCCGTGAATCCCGCCGATCCCGCCCAGGTGCGGGTGTCGGGCAGCGACAAATATGTCACGGAGTGGTACGATTGGAGCGGTTACAACCATTTTGGCACCAACACCACCGCGAGCCAACAACCGCTCTACATCACCAACGCGTTGAATGGCAAGCCCGTGCTACGGTTCACGGATGCAAACAGCACCAAGTTGTATCTTGGGGATCTGAGTGCTTCTTTTTGGGGCGTTGATCCGGCTACCAACAGCGGCACGGGCGGCTCGGCCCTTAATGGAACCTACGTAAGCTCGGGGACCCGCGGCGTCGCGGGTGCCTTGGTCGGTGATAGCGATACGGCTGTAACTCTCGATGGATCCAGTCAAGACGTTGATATCCCCTACAACGCACAGATCAACACCACTATTTTTTCCGCTGAAATCTGGGCGAAGCCAGCCAATTCAAATACCAACCAGGCAATCTTCTCCAGTGGTCAACCCGCTGTGAACAACCGCACCGGCTGGGTGGTTTACCAGCTCAATGGCAGCAACTACAGCTTCCGTCCATTCAAGAACAGTTCCAACCTTACCGTGACCGGGACTGCGAACGGCATCGGCGATTCTGTATCGTCAGTCACGGTCGGACAATGGCAGCATATCGTTGTCGTCAACGATGGAACGAATTGCATTCTTTACGTCAACGGGGCGGCCATCGCCAGCGCCTCCTCGGCCACTTATGTGCCAGCCACCGATGGTGGCACCACCCTTGGCAAACGTTACGGTTCTGCGAACTTGTTTGCCGGTTCGCTCGACGAGGCCGCGTTCTACACCACCGCTCTGAGTCCGACCGATGTCTTGGCCCATTACCAGAACGGGATCAACCCGACGCCGTCCACGCCCTACGCAACCTTGGTGGGAGCCAGCACTCCCGTCGGTTACTACCGCCTGGACGAAGCCGCGTTGACAAAAGCCGCAACCATCTTTGCCGTCGCGACGATCAACAGCGACACGAGTTACAACCTGTTCGGCAACTGCAACAATGATGATCGCTGGTTGAACGGCACCGTGTCTCATCCCGGTTCCTTCCGTGGTGCGCCTGCCAGCGGGACGTTTACTTCCGCCACCTGGCCCATAGCCGGGCCGCATATCTACTCGCTGGAAAGCAGCACCGCCCAATACCGGGGGGTGATTGATGGAACGGAGATTGGTACCGACACGGCAGATTACAACGCCGGCAGCGGCCAGAACTGGACCATCGGCGACCGGGCGGGCGGCGGCCAGCAGTTCAACGGCGACATTGCCGAGTTGCTCATCTACAACCGCGTGCTGACCACCCAGGAAACCAAACAGGTGGGTGCCTACCTGTCATACAAGTACGGCGTGACCACGCCTTACACCGGCCCCTACGGCCTTTGGGCGGCAGGCTACCTGCCAGCGGATGTTTCTAATCCTGCAGCCGATAATGACGGCGACGGGCTGAGCAACTTCCAGGAATACGCGTTTGGTTTGGATCCCACCAAGGGATCGTCGTGCAATCCCCTCACTCCGCTCGACAAGACCAGCGGCATGTTCAGCTATACCCGTCGCAATCCGTCACTGACCGGCCTGACCTACCATGTCTTCACCTCCACGGACTTGCAGACATGGACGGAAGAAGCGTATCCCCCGAACGAGACGCTCAGCGCGACCAATGGCGACGTCCAGACCATGACGGTCACGGTCGCGGCCACCCCGTTCAACGGCAAGCTGTTTGTTCGGGTGGAAGCATGGTGATTCCGCGGCGCTGTCAAACGCCGCGAATCATCAGTTGAATCATCAACCCACGGAGGCCGGGAGTTGAACGACTCCCGGCCCTTTCGTTTGCTGGCGGGTATGACCCGCGGCTTTTGTCTGAGCAGCCCACGGTGAATCCACTGTCGCTGGCCCTCAGCCTTGCCCGCACAACCAACCTCCCTAAACTTCCGCCTAACTTTCCAACGAAATCTCTGACGAACTTCTGTCTGACGTTTCCGCTTGTCACCACGCCGGAAAAAGGGGATTGCATTGCGGGTGTGGCGGGTAAAGAAGATGGGCATCAGGAAACCGGCAGGGGCCGGCTTTTTTGTTGTCCACTTCCGGTTTTTCGCCCGTCAGCCTGTAGCCATGACCACTCAAGCCGCTGCCTCCTCACTCGCCGCACTGCTAATCTACGCGGTTCTAACTTGTTTTGCGCGGTCCCAGGACGCCACGGTGCTCGAGATTGAAAACATCGTGCAAACCGCGGCCGGCAGCCAGGGCGGGTGGACCCCGGCCGTGCGGAATCAGACGCTGGCCGTGGGCGACCGCATCCGCACCCAGCACCGCAGCCGGGCCACCGTGGGTCTCACTGAATTCTGCATGATTCGTCTGAATCAATTCACCACCATCGAAATCACGCGTGGCTTGGTGAGCGCCAAAAAGCCAACCCTCGATCTGATCGGAGGGGCGGCATTCATCTTCAGCCGCGAGCGGAATGGAGAAATGAATGTCAGGATGCCCTCCGCGAATGCGGCCCTGCGCGGCACACAGTTGTTCGCGCAGGTGTTGCCTGGCGGGAAGTCGCTGATCCAGGTGCTCGAAGGCCGCGTGGAATTGAACAACCCCGCCGGCCGTTTGGTGCTGGAACAAGGTGAGTCCGGCGAGGCCGTCCCCGGCCAGGCACCGCGACGCACCGCAGTCATCGAGGCCAAAAATATCCTCCAATGGGCGCTCTATTATCCCGCCGTGCTCGATCCCGCGGATCCGCACCTGCCGGATGCCACCACCCGGGCCGCCGCCAAGTCCCTAACCGCCTATCGCCGGGGAGATTTGTTAGGCGCGGTGAAGCACCTGCCCGCCCAGGCGGCGGACGGGGCGGACGGGCGGCTGTACCACGCGGGTGTGTTGTTGGCGGTGGGCCGGGTGGACGAGGCGCGCGAACTGTTAGTCGGCGTTCCGCGCAACCATCCGGGTCGGCGGGCGTTGGAGCGGATGATCGCCGCAGTGCTGCTCCAACCGGCTGCGGCCTGGCCGCTGGATTCGATCCAGACGGCCTCCGAGGCGCTGGCCGAGAGTTATTATCTCCAGTCGCTGGCCAAACTCGAACCCGCGCGGCTGGCAGCCGTGCGCGCCACCGCCCTGGCCCCGCGCAACGGCTTTGCCTGGACCCGCCTGGCCGAGCTGGAATTCTCACAGGACCATGGCAAGCAAGCCCGCGCGGCCATCGACCATGGGCTGACCCTCACCCCGGACAACGCCCGGGCCTACGCCCTGCGCGGGTTCATCCTGAGTTCTGAAAACCGGATCGCTGAGGCCCGCGCCGCGTTCGAGAATAGCGTCCGCCTCGATGGCGGGTTTGGCAACGGCTGGCTCGGTCTGGGCCTCACCAAAATCAAAAAAGGCGATTTGGAGGGCGGTCGCGCGGACTTGCAGACGGCGGCCACCGTGGAGCCGACGTCCTCGATCTTTCACAGTTATCTGGGCAAGGCGATGAGCCAGGACGGTCGCAAGGAGGAAGCCGCCAAGGATCTCAAACTCGCTAGAATCCTCGACCCGAACGACCCTACGCCGATGCTCTACTCGGCCATCGAAAACCAACAGAACAACCGCACCAACACCGCCATCGCCGAGCTCGAGGAGTCGATCCGCCTCAATGACAACCGCCGCATCTATCGGTCCGAGTTCCTGCTCGACCAGGACCGCGCGGTGCGCAGCGCCAACCTGGCCATTATCTATCAAAATGCCGGGATGAAGGAAGTGGCAGTGCGCGAGGCGACACGCGCCGTGGAAAACGATTACACCAACTCCTCGGCCCACTTGTTCCTGGCCAACTCGTTCGACGCCCTGCGCGACCCGGACCGCACCCAATTGCGCTACGAAACGCCCTGGTTCAACGAACTTTTGTTAGCCAATCTGCTATCGCCGGTCGGTGGCGGCCCGTTGTCCCAATTCGTTTCGCAGCAGGAATACTCGAAACTGCTGGAGGCCGACCGCACCGGTGGCAGCATCACCACCGATTTCCGCAGCAACGGGGACCTGCGCACCACCGCCTCGGTTTTCGGCACTCATGGCAACGTGAGTTATGGCATCGACTACTATGACCGGACCTTCGGCGGCGGCCGCACGAACTCGGACATGAACCTTCAGGAAATCTACGCCCAACTGAAATGGCAGGTGACCCCGGATGATATCTGCTATTTCCTTGGCAAATGGGCGATGCAGAAGGCTGGTGACAATTTCCAGACTTATAACAACCAACCGTTGTCGCCGTTCATGAGGTTCCGCGAGACCCAGGAGCCGGGGCTGCTGCTTGCCGGGTGGAACCACCGCTGGCGGCCCGGTTCCAACACCCTGTTCCTCGGCGGACGCCTCAGCGCCACCCAGGATCTGACCGACCCCCAATCGAAACAATTGTTACTTCAGCGCGACCCTGCGGCGATGTCTCCGGGATTTGTGCATAAGAACGGTTTCTTCGATGAATATACCGATCCGGCACTCAAGGCCCAGCAGGCGCTCGCCGATCCCTCGCAGCACCCGGTATCGGTGGCTCCGGATGGCAATTCACTCGTTTATTCCCCGGCCTTGCTGCGCGCCATCGCGCCATATATCGGCACCGGCCAGGTGACCGGCGTGGGCACGGATATATTCAATTTTGCCAGCCACCGGCAGTTCGAGATCTACACCGCGGAACTCCAACAGATCGAACAACGCGATCACAACACGTTCCTGGCGGGCGCCCGCTGGCAAACCGGCCAGTTCAACACTTATGATACATTGTCGGTGATCCGGCCTGACTTCAACGGCGGTTTTTCCACCCCGGCGGCCGACCAGCATTCGGTGGTCGATTTCCAACGGACCAGTCTTTATGCTTATGATTACTGGAGTCCGTTTTCGTGGATCACCCTGATCGGCGGCGTGTCATGGGACCGCATGGAACACCCCGACAACTTCCGTAACCCGCCCGTCAACGACAAGGAACGCAACGAAAAACAAGTGTCGGGAAAACTCGGCTTCACCATGTCGCCGTCGCGCTGGTTCAACGTGCGCGGCGCCTACGCCGAAGGCCTCGGCGGCGTGTCGTTCGACGAAAGCGTGCGCCTCGAACCGTCGCAGGTCGCCGGCTTCAGCCAGGCCTATCGCACGATCCTCTCCGAATCCATCGCCGGCTCGGTGGAAGCCCCGCGCTTCAAAACCTGGGGACTGGGCATCGACGGCATGCTGCCGTCCCGCACCTGGTGGGGCGCCAGCGTCAAGGTGATCGGCCAGGACGTGGACCGCACCCTCGGTGCCTTCAGCGGCTATGACCTCGGCGTCTTTCCTAACAGCCCGGCCTATTTCCCCGATGGCACCTCGCAGCGCCTCGACTACCGCGAGTGCTCGTTCGGCGCCACCCTCAACCAGTTGTTAGGCGACGAGTTCGCACTCGGTCTCGGCTATCAGATCACCCGCTCGAAACTCGACACCGCCTATCCGGAGTTGCCAGCCAACCCCGTGCTCGCCCCCGAGGCCGTGGACCAGGCGACGCTGCACCAATTCTCGGTTTTCGGCACCTGGAACTCGCCCAGCGGATGGTTCGCCCGCGCCGAAGCCAATTGGTTCTCCCAAAACCTCCAGGACGACCCGCGCGGCCTGGCCCCGGGCGCGCCCCCCCGCGCGGGCGATGCGTTCTGGCAGTTCAACGCGCTGTTAGGATACCGCTTCTGGCGCAACCAGGGCGAGGTCAGCCTCGGCGTCCTCAACATCGCCAACACCGACTATCAGCTCAGCCCGCTCAACCCCTACGGCGAAATCGTCCGCGGCCGCACCGCCGTCATGACCTGCCGCCTCAGCTTCTGACCTCAAGGTAAAATGGTCGCACCTCCCTTTGCTTCATGAGATCCCGCATTATCCTGCTCATTTACCGCCTCTTCATCCACCCCGGATCTTGCCAAGTGGCTGGAGCATCCTGCTCCAGGCCGTCCACGGTGCGTCCCGCTCCGTGGTTGCCCTGTGCTAACCATGCAAAGAATCGTCTCTTCCTCTTCCTTTCAGCGTTTCAGCTTTTGCCTTCGGCCATGCTTGTTACGGGCTTCGCCCGAATGATCGCGGTCGCTATCGCTTCCGCCGCGTTCAGCATTTCAGCATTTGCCCTCAATGCCACCTGGAACGCCGCCACCGACATCCCCGTCACTGCCCCCAGCTACACCGCCACCGGTAACAACATCACCTTCACTCTCAACTGCGTGCCCACGGCCAGCGAACTGACTGTGGTGAAGAACACCGGCCCGGCATTCATCCAGGGCACCTTCTCAAATCTAGTCCAGGGTCAGGCGGTGGACCTGAGTTACGCCGGTATTACCTATCACTTCGTCGCCAACTACTACGGAGGTAGTGGTAATGACCTCGTGCTCGTCTGGGCCGGAACCAGGGTCGTGGCTTGGGGGAACAACGATTCAGGCAAACTCGGGGATGGCACCACCACCAAGCGCAGCGCATCAGTAACCGTCGATGTTACGGGTGTTCTTCACGGGAAAACAGTGATATCCATTGCCGCTGGTGCCAATCACAGCATGGCCTTGTGCTCTGATGGAACGCTGGCCGCTTGGGGTAATAATAACTATGGGCAACTCGGTGACAAAACCACAACGCGACGTCTTCTTCCTGTGGAGGTAGATCGTTCTGGAGTACTTTTCGGCAGGACGGTGGTGGCCATCGCTGCGGGCGATTCACACAGTCTGGCGCTATGTTCTGACGGAACGATCGCCGCATGGGGCTGTAACTCCTCCGGCGAACTCGGCAATAACTCGACAACGCCTGGCAACACTCCCGTTGCTGTGAACACCGCGTCCGGAATTTCCGCGCTTTCAGGCAAGTCCGTGGCCGCCATTGCGGCGGGCGCATCCCACAACCTCGCGCTATGTTCCGACGGTACCGTGACCGCCTGGGGATATAACTTCGACGGCGAGTTGGGAAATAACTCCACTGCCAACAGTCCGGTCCCGGTCGCGGTCGAGCGTGACGGTCTGCTAACTGGAAAGACAATCATGAGCATCGCAACGGGCGCGTCCCACAGTCTGGCCTTGTGTACGGATGGAACTCTGGTTGCCTGGGGTTGGAACGACGATGGCGAGTTGGGCAACAACACCACGACCGGCAGCAGCATCCCTGTGCGAGTGAATCAAGCCGGAGTCCTATCCGGTAAATCAATCGTCTCCATTGCCGCCGGAGATTTCCACAACCTGGCATTGTGCTCAGACGGCACACTGAGCGCGTGGGGAGCAAACTGGTATGGTGAACTGGGAAATAACACCACGACCTGCAGCACAACGCCGGTGCTGGTGGACCAGACCGGCGCGCTTGCCATGCAATCAGTCGTATCATTGGCTGCCGGGCGGGACTTTAGCGCGGCGAGCTGTAAGGACGGCAGCATAGTAGCCTGGGGTTACAACGGAGATGGAGCCCTAGGCAATAACAGCACAACAGACAGTTTCGTTCCGGTGCTGGCGAGCGGGGGCGGACTGGCTCCGGGCGAGCATCTAATCGCCGTCTCCTGCGGTCCGGTGGCTGACTTCATTCTCGCCCTGGCAGCGACCCCGCCTCCACCGCCGTCCCTGATGGTCGAGTATCCGGCGGGGACCGCTTTGACCAACGGCACGGCCACCATCGACTTTGGCGACTCGTTTGTCGGGAATCCCATCTCTCGGAGTTTAGTCATTCGGAATACCGGGATCGGCTTGCTCACCGGACTCTCGATTAGGATGGGCGGCAGCAACTCGGGGGACTTCACGGTTACCGCCAGTCCGGTTGCGCCAGTTCCACCGGGAGGACAAACGGCCATTACCGTCACCTTCACCCCTACCGCCGCAGGCTCCCCCAGTGCCGTGCTCCACCTCGACACAAACGATCCCTTGAACGGTTCATTCGCCGTTAAGCTTGCGGGTTTGGGCACGGCTAGCGGGGATTTGGCAGTGGTTCTCAATGCGCCGACGGACATCCCGGCTTCTGCCAGAAACTATCAGGCCACCGGGCGTCATATCACATTCACTCTCAATTGTGTCCCGGCAGTGAATGAATTGATGGTGGTGAGGAACACCGGTCCGGACTTTATTAAAGGACGTTTTGCCAATCTGGCACAGGGACAGGCGGTTGATCTGAGTTATGCCGGTCAAATCTATCACTTCGTAGCCAACTATTATGGAGGAAGCGGCAATGATCTGACTCTGGCATGGGCCGGCACCCGGGCCTTTGCCTGGGGTGCCAATACAAATGGCCAACTTGGTGACAACACTTCGACGCAACGCAGCGCACCCGTCCCGGTCAAAACGGCAGGCACGGCGCTGGATGGAAAGACGGTGATCGCTTTAGCCGGAGGCGGGAATCACAGTTTGGCGCTCTGCTCGGATGGCACCGTGGCGGCTTGGGGATATAACACCTATTGCCAACTCGGGGACAATTCATGGACGCAACACCAGGTGCCCATATTGGCATACCGGGGATCCGGCTCCGCGCTTTTCGGCAAGGAGGTGGTGGCGATCGCCGCAGGTACCAATTATAGTCTCGCGCTCTGTTCGGATGGCACGGTGGCAGCTTGGGGCTATAACAACGAGGGCCAACTCGGAGACAATACCAGGGACTTGCGCAACATCCCGGTGGCGGTGAACTCGGCCTTTGGCTCCGCTCTCTATGGCAAGACCGTGACCGGAATATCCGCTGGTGCAAACCACAGTTTGGCGCTTTGTTCGGATGGCACGGTGGTTGCCTGGGGCGATAACTACTATGGAAAACTCGGCGACAACTCATGGTCGCAACACAGCGTGCCAACCTTGGTGAATACGACGCTTGGATCCGCACTGGTTGGCAAAACGGTGGTGGCCATCGCTGCGGGTGCCAATCACAGTTTGGCGCTTTGCTCGGATGGTACCCTGACCGCTTGGGGAAATAACAACTACGGCCAACTTGGCAACGGCTCAAGTTATTCCCTCCAGCCCGTAGTGGTAAACCAGGCGTCCGGCTCAGCCTTGTTTGGTAAGACCGTGGTGGCAATTTCAGCGGGAGACTCTGTGAGTCGTGCGCTCTGCTCCGATGGCACTGTGACGGCTTGGGGGAATAACAGCTACGGTCAACTCGGCGACAATACCACGACCCAGCGCAACATCCCGGTGGCGGTGAACTCGGCCCCGGAATCCGCTTTGTTTGACAAGACATTCACGGCTGTCGCTGCTGGTGCGAATCATGGATTGTTGCAGTGCTCGGATGGCACGGTGGCGGCTTTGGGTTCCAACAACTCCGGTCAACTCGGTGACACTACCACGACCCAGCGCAGTGTTCCAGTGGCGGTATCCATGGCTGCGCTATCGGCGGGTGAACGCTTCGTGATGACGGCCAGCGGTTGTTCTGCCAGCCATACCTTAGCCATTGTGGCGCCGGTTCCTCGTTCCTCGCCAGTCATGATAGTTGAGCAGCTTGATGGAACCGCTTTGGGCAATGGTGTGGGGACCATAGAGTTCGGCTCTACGCTCACCCAGGGCCCGGTCTCGCTGAGCTTCATGATCCGCAACAAGGGCATGAGTTCGCTGACCGGGCTCTCTTTCACCGTGGATGGTGGAAGCCGTGGAGACTTCGCAATCACCGGGAACCCGGGGGGCACGATTGCATCAAGTGGCAATGCCACATTCACGGTGACTTTCACCCCTCCGTCTGCCGGATTGCGCACTGCAGCCCTCCACATTACCAGCAACGACACGGAAACCGGGCCCTTCACGATCAACCTTGCAGGCACAGGCACTGCCTTGGGAAATCAATCGTTGGTCATCAATTCACCTGCCGATGTGCCGATCACTGCCAGCAGTTTCAGCGCCGCAGGCTATTCGATCCACCTTTCTCTCAATTGCATTCCTGCGACAAGAGAGTTGATGGTGGTGAGGAATACGGGTTCAGACTCCATTTTTGGTCGTTTCAGCAATCTTCTTCAGGGACAATCCGTCTCGTTGAGCTATGGGGGGAAGACATATCAATTCATAGCCAATTACTTTGGCGGCAAAGGTAATGATCTGGTTCTCGTTTGGGCCGGAACCCGGGCACTGGCTTGGGGTGCCAACAACTCCGGTCAACTCGGCGATCACTCCGAAACAACGCGTATCGCTCCGGTCGCGGTCAACACCGCCCTCGCCCTCGCTGCCATCCCGGTGACAGCCGTTGCCGGCGGCGGTTACTTCAGCATGGCGCTCCATTCCGATGGCTCATTGGAATCCTGGGGATACAATAACTCCGGTCAACTTGGCGACAATTCATGGTCGCAACACCAAATTCCCAAGCCGATAAACACAGCCGCGGATTCCGCGCTGTTTGGCAAGACGGTGCAGACCATTGCAGCGGGCGATAGCCATAGTTTGGCACTTTGCTCGGATGGCACGGTCGCTGCGTGGGGAGATAACGGTTATGGCCAACTTGGAGACAACACCGGGTCAAGACGCTATATCCCAACCGCAGCAAACACCGCGTCAGGCTCTGCGTTGTATGGCAAGACGGTGGCGGCCATTGCAGCGGGCGAAAATTATAGTCTGGCGCTGTGCTCAGACGGAACGGTGGCTGCGTGGGGTTGCAACAACGATGGTCAACTCGGCGATGGCACCCGGAACACGCGCTATAACCCGATTGCGGTAAACACCTCGCCAGGCACCGCATTATTTGGCAAGTCAGTGGTGGCGATCGCGGCGGGGAGTCATCACAGTCTGGCGCTGTGCTCGGACGGTACACTGGCCGCGTGGGGATCTAACAACTATGGCGAACTCGGAGACAAGTCATGGGTGCAACACTGGGTGCCGACCGTGGTGAATGCGGCGTCCGGATCCGCGCTGAATGGGAAATCGGTGGTGGCGATCGCGGCGGGAACTTATCACAGCATGGCACTCTGCTCGGATGGCACGGTCGCCGCGTGGGGAGCAAACTGGTACGGCCAACTTGGCAACACTGGGTCAACACCCGATATCCCGACCGCGGTGAGCACCGCGTCAGGATCCGCGCTGTATGGCAGGACGGTCAAAACGATCGCTGCATGTTCGAATCATTGTTTGGCACTGTGTTCGGACGGGACGGTGGCCGGTTGGGGCTACAATGGGTATGGCCAGCTTGGAGATAATTCTAGTACATATAGCTATCTGCCCATTGCGGTCAATACCTCATACGAATCCGCTTTGCATGGCAAGACGGTTACGGGGATTGCGGCGGGCGTCCGGCATAGCCTGGCGGTGTGTGCGGATGGCACAGTGGCCGCATGGGGCGATAACTGGGCCGGAGAACTCGGAGACAACAGCACCACGAGTCGCTATATACCAACCATGGTGTATCTGCCGTGGGACTCCGCGTTGCATGACAAGACCGTGCTAACCATCACGAGCGGCTTTAGTCACTGTCTGGCTCTTTGCTCGGATGGAACGGTGGCCGCCTGGGGTGGAAACACCGGCGGCCAGGTGGGCGATGGCACTACGGCATATCGCAACGTTCCGGTAGCGGTGAACAACGCGCCGGGTTCTGCTTTGCACGGCAGGACCGTAGTGGCCGTCGCGGCAGGTTCGAGTCATAGTCTGGCGCTCTGCTCGGATGGCACGGTGGCCGCATGGGGCAATAACAGCGATGGGCAACTGGGTGATAATAGCATCACCACACAGCACAATGTCCCGCTGGCGGTAAGTTCCTCATCAGGTTCCGCGTTGTTTGGCAAGCGGGTGGTGGCGATTGCGGCTGGGGCATATCACAGCATGGTACTCTGTTCGGATGGCACGGTAGTGACATGGGGATCTGATGGGAATGGTCAACTCGGCAACGGCACTGGGGGAAATTGGTATAGCCCCCAGCCTGTGGCAGTGGTCCAAACGACGGGCACCATGTTGTATGGCAAAACGGTGGTGTCCATCGCAGCGGGAAATAACCACAGTCTTGCGCTGTGCTCGGATGGCACGCTGGTTTCCTGGGGCTCCAACAGTTCCGGTCAACTCGGAGACAATACCACAACCGACCGCCATGCGCCGGTCACGGTGACCTCGGCAACGGGTTCGGCATTGCATGGTAAGACGGTAGTGGCGATCGCTGCCGGGGAAGCTCACAGCTTGGCTCTTTGTTCGGACGGCACAGTCACCACCTGGGGCTATAACTACTATGGCCAACTTGGTGACAAAACCTGGGCGAACCGTAATTTGCCAGTGTGTATATCCACGGACTCGGCCTCCGCACTGCTTGATAAGACCGTGGTTGCCATCAGCGCCGGTGCCAACCAAAGTCAGGCGCTGTGTTCGGACGGCACGGTGACATCATGGGGCTATAACGTCTGGGGCCAAGTAGGAGACAACACGGTGACGAATCGCAACGTCCCGGTGGCGGTCAACACGGCGGCACTGGCAGCGGGCGAGCGTTTCGTGATGGCGGCCAGCGGTTGTTCTGCGTATCACACGGTGGCTCTGGTAGCCTGTGCTCCGCCTTCCATCCCGCTCCCGCCCCCGGTCATTGGAGTCGAGCAGCCCGCAGATCACACTTTGGACAGCGGCACAGCGTCAGTTGATTTCGGCTCTCCACACATTGGGGAGGCGGTGTCATTGACGTTTGGCATTTCCAACAGGGGTGTGAAAACACTGGCCGGGCTTGCCATCACTGTGGATGGCGGCAACCGTGGGGACTTCGTTGTCACCACAAACCCGCCAGATACCCTTGCACGAGACCTCGTCACCACGTTTAGCGTGACGTTCACGCCATCTGAAGTCGGATTGTGCACAGCCGCCCTTCATATCGCTAGCAACGACCCGGTGACCGGCAATTTCACAATCAATCTGACGGGCACAGGGACCACGCTGGGTAGCAAATTGGCGGAGTTTAACACGCCTGCCGACGTGCCATTCACCAGTAGCAGCTATGATGCAAAGGGCTACTCGATCCACTTCACTCTCAACTGCGTCCCCCCGGCAAATGGACTGATGGTGATCAGGAACACGGGCTTGGATTTTATTCATGGTCGCTTCGGCAACCTCGCACAAGGGCAATCGGTGATGCTGAATTATGCCGGAATTACCTACAACTTCGTAGCCAACTACTACGGCGGCAGCGGCAACGACCTGGTGCTCGTATGGGAGGGAACCCGGGCATTCTCATGGGGGAGCGGACAGTTCGGCATGCTCGGCAATGGCAGTGAGTCGAGCAGCTCTGTGCCAGTCCCTGTGGATACGGATGCGGGGGATGGGGTGATTTCCGGGAAGACGGTGGTGGCCCTTGCTGCAGGTCAATACCACAGTGTCGCGCTGTGCTCCGATGGTGCCGTGGCCGCATGGGGCTCCAACAACTTTGGCCAATTGGGAAATAACACCACGAGCAACCGCAACCTGCCAACGGCGATAAGCATGGCATCTGGCTCCGCCATGCATGGCAAGGAGGTCGTGGCCGTCGCAGCGGGAGGGCATCACAGTCTGGCTTTGTGCTCGGATGGGACGGTGGCGGCATGGGGGCGTAACCGTGAAGGCCAGCTGGGTAACAACAGCACCGCAAACAGCAGTCTGCCGGTGGCGGTCAACGCGACTGCGGGGTCCGCGTTATTTGGCAAGACAGTGGTTGCTATCACTGCGGGGGAATGCCTCAGTATGGCACTTTGCTCGGATGGCACAGTGGCCGCATGGGGTTCGAATCTCTATGGAGAATTGGGTGATGACTCCACGATCAATCGCAGCGTGCCGGTGGTGGTCAGCAGAGAGGCGGGTTCCGCATTGTTTGATAGATCTGTCGTATCCATTTCCGCTGGCCGTAACCACGGCATGGCACTTTGTTCGGATGGTACCGTGGCGACTTGGGGTGATAATTATTATGGACAGGTAGGCGACGGTACCACGACACCGCGCCCTATGCCTAAAGCGGTAAACACAGGGCCTGGTTCCGTGTTGTTCGGTAAAACGGTAGTGTCGGTGGCGGCGGGCGATTCTTATAGCCTGGCGCTGTGTTCCGATGGTACGGTGGCCACCTGGGGCGGCAACGAGTATGGTCAACTTGGAGACAAGGCCACAACGAATCGCAGCGTGCCGGTGGCGGTGAACAAGGCCTGGGGTTCCGCCTTGCAGGTCAGGACGGTGATAGGTGTCACAGCGGGGGCGGCCCGGAGTCTGGCGCTGTGCACGGACGGCGCTCTGGTCGCGTGGGGGTATAACTCAGCCGGCCAACTTGGAGACAATACCAGGACGAATCGCAGAGTTCCCGTAACGGTAACTGACACCGAACTGATCGGAGGCGAACGATTTGTCCGTCTTCCCAGTGACTCCGCGTCGGGCAACCATTCCCTCGCACTGGTGTCTTGGCCGGGCAGGCCTATCGTCAGCACCCTGCCCGCCACCAATCTCACCAATCTTGGCGCGACGTTGCAGGGCACGGTAAACGCAAACGGTGCCGAAACATCGGTGACATTTGAATACGGGATTACGACGGCGTATGGAAATGCGAAAGCCTATGAAGTCAAGGTTTCCGGTTCTCCCGCCTTGGTTGCTGGCACGAGCGCCACGATGGTCAACGCCACTCTCACGGGCTTGCTTCCGGGAACTCAATATCATTTCCGTGTCAATGGGGGTGGCGTTCATGGTGCCGACCAGACTTTTGTTACCGGAAAGCCGGAGCTTGTCTCCCTGGTTGCCACCGATGTCACCAGCAATAGCGCGGTATTGCACGGCACGGTGAAGGCCGGCGGGATACCCACTGCGGTTGGCTTTGAGTATGGGACCACAACATCCTATGGGGCTGCCGTAACGGCCTTTCCTTCCCCGGTCGCTGATGCCGGTGAGACAGATGTGAGTGCGACGCTCACAGGTCTTGTTCCGGGAACGCTCTATCATTTCCGCGTCATCGGAGATTCGGTTCCCGGAGGCGACCAGACATTTTTCACGGGCCTCCCCTCACTTGGGTTTCCATCCCCATACGTCGAAAATATCGCCACTACCAGTGCCACCGTGATGGCCATCGTGAATGCCAATGGCGGCAACACAGCGGTTACCTTTGAGTATGTGGCTGCGTCAGACTGCCTCACTACGAAATGGAACACGGTTCCGGGCACTCCGGCCTGGGTTAGCGGATCCTCTGATACGGTGGTCAGCGCGACGCTTACCGGCCTTTCTCCGGGTACTTATTATTATTTCCGGGTCACTGGAGATACGGTTCATGGACAGTATCTGCCTTTTATAACTCTAGGCGCATCATGTAACGTATCATGGAATAATGGTGGAGAGACGCCACTGTTTTATAGTTATGGCTCTTGGTGATTTTTGGTGGGAATTCTTGTGGAAATCCTCTGGGCTGTCAAACTTTGGCCGATGCAAAGCACAGATTTTTACCGTCAGATTCTTGGATTGGAGTCCCCCTGGAGTGTTG
>Ga0118677_10006745_pt1 | contig 19283 bp, 11 predicted proteins | sample AliMusrvi5mmetaG_FD_86154 | JGI IMG/M metagenome (GOLD analysis project Ga0118677, IMG submission 86154) | reverse complement strand
ATTTCGTAGTAGAGGTTGTCTACGTCCTTGAGTTCCGTTACGACTTTTCGGACAAGGGCCTGTTGCACCTCGAACAATTGTGGGTGCGTCAGGCTGTTTTTCAGATCGATCTGCGGTATGTCCCTGCCGTTGACGTTATTCTTGGCGTTGAACGGCGACAGAATCCACTGCGAATCCAGATAATACGGGCAGAAAATACTAAACTCGACCACGATGCCGCGCCTGCCTGCCTGATCAACGAAATCCTTCAGGCGTCGGAAGTATGCCTCGTCCCACATGGTTAAATCGAACTTATTTCCGCCATTGGCGTAGCCGGGCGTTTCACTGCGGGCGAATGGGCAGAGGAGCTTCCCTTGCCCCGGAGCGAGGGTGTTGTCCTTGATATCGAAATCGTTGACAGCCTCGCAGTACACCCCACTGAAGATACGCGTCAGGTTCAGCCCGACGGACTGGAGCTCATCCAGGTAGGCGACATAGTCGAACGAGGAATTCATCACCGCTCCGTAGTGCTCGCCGGAGGTGACCAGCACCGTCGGCTTGCCCCGCCAGAGGAGGTAATGAGGGTTGTCCGGGTGCAGGCTGATCGGATTATTCCTCGTGTCCGTACAAGGGGATCTCTCCATCGCCAGCGCACTCGCCGCCAGGAAGAGGCCGATGATCAAAACGCCAGCTATCGCTATAGGCCTGAACATGACTATCTTCTTGCTCCGTAACGGTTAAGAGGCTTTCGCCTTGGCCGTGGTCACCGGAATCCCAGAACGGCGACGTGACGAAGCCGAGTTTCGTTGCGGTTTGCGGAGTTGTCAATTGCACCGCCCCTCGAAGGTATTGGCGGTTCGGAACCCGCAATGCACACGAGTGCTGCGATCGGTAGCGTTAAGCAGATGGGAAATTCGATTCTGCGGGAGCGTGGTTGCATGGGCCGGGAGTGAAGGGCTGTCGGGCGTGATCGTCGTGTTCCGACAATAAAAACCTTTTGACACGGTGTTCGGCGCTGCTATAACTGGGCTATTGAGGCGGCCGGATTCCCGGATTCTAACGGTTTCCAAACTATGTGCCAAGGAGAGTTGCCCTGATGAACGTAGCTGACAGACGCATTCTCTTAGTCTTCCCCGCCATGATGCTGGTATGGCTTGCCACGATCCATGCTGCAGATGCCGATCGTGTGCTCTCACCCGTCGGCAAAGTAGCGACGTCACAGAAAGTTGAGGCGAATCGGGTTGTTGAAATCTCGCTGGTTTCCGAGAAGACCTACCAGAATCCTTTCATGGAGGTAGAACTCGACGCCATCGTCACGCAGCCGGATAGAGCGCCATTCCGGATACCGGCGTTCTGGGCCGGCGGGAACCGTTGGTGTTTCCGCTACGCTTCGCCTGAGTTAGGCCAGTTCGTTTGGCGGACCGAATGCTCCGATCGAACCAACCAGAAACTCCACGCCATCGAAGGGAAGATCGAGGTCGTCGCCTCCACGAGCAACAACCCCTTGTACCACCACGGCTTCATCCGTGTGGCGAAGGACCAGCGGCATTTTGAACATGGTGATGGGACACCGTTCTTCTGGCTCGCTGATACCTGGTGGAAATGCCTCTGCAAACGAATGACCTGGGAAGGCTTTCAGAAACTGACGGCCGACCGCAAGGGCAAGGGCTTTAGTGTCATTCAGATCGTATGCGGGCCGTATCCCGATGAAGGGGCGTTCGACATACGATGGGAGAACGAAGCCGGAAAGCCCTACGAAACGAAGGATTTCAGCGTGGTCAATCCTGCCTACTTCACTTACGCTGATCGTCGCATTCAGCGGCTTGTGGATGCAGGCATGGTCCCGGCGATCGTCGGTGGGTGGCATTCGTATAAGGAAGCTATCAAGAACTTTGACGGTACGGGGTGGCCCAATGAAAATCTCGACTATGGGCACTTGATTGGAGAAGCGGGATTCAAGAGGCATTGGCGGAACCTGATTGCGCGGTATGGCGCCTATCCTGTTGTCTGGATTATCGGTGGCGAGGCCGCCGGCCCGCAATGGACCGAATTTGCGCGGTATGTCCGCGACATCGACCCGTATCACCATCCGGCGACGATGCATCCTCCCAGTGGCAGGACCGGTCGTCAGGCCGTCACCGACGCAACCGTGCTGAATTTTGACATGCTCCAAACGCCACATGGCGATGGGAGCGCGGGTCAAGCCGTTTCAAGCTTGATGGCTGCCCGTTCCAGAACGCCGGGCATGCCCGTCCTGAATGGCGAGTGCTGCTATGAAGGCCACATGCAAACCGCCTTAGGGGCTGCTCAGCGTTACATGTTTTGGGGATGCATGCTCAGCGGTGCGGCAGGCCACACGTACGGCGCGGCGGGAGTCTGGAATGCGAGCGTGGAGGGAGATCCCGGAGAATTCCCTGTCTGGGACTGGACGACTTGGTCGGAGGGGATGAACTATTTGGGCTCGACGCAACTGGGACTCGGCAAAAAACTGCTTGAGAACTATCCATGGTGGCGATTCGAGCCGCATCCGGAATGGGTTGAAGCGGGTTCTTTTGCGGCAGGGATCGTCGGCGAAGTGAGGTTCATCTACCAGCCCAAACGCGACATTTACGATTGGAACAGTCCCCTAGTGAAAGGACTCGAACACGACGTGCCTTATCACGCTTTCTATTTCAATCCATGTAACGGCAAGAGACACGAAATAGGGGCAGTTGCCACTGCTGGCACGTACAAGGCACCGGCACTGCCTTCACCCCAGGACTGGGTGCTGGTGCTGGAGCGAGCGAAACCGTAAAACGCCCCCTCTTCACCCTCATCGTCGTGCTGCTGGGTTAGCCGGTCAAGTTGCACGCCGCCGACTAACAGCGTCGAATGACGGAACCAATGGCATCACAAACACACGGAACCAATATGTCTTCATCCCTTCCTACGATAGCCATCGCCACGTGCCTGTCGCTGCTGAACGTGTCACGACTCGATGCGGCTCCGATCACAAGAGACGGCATCCTCATGAACCACGTCGGGTTCGTTCCGTGGGGCGCTAAATTCTTTGTGGTCCTGAATCCGCCGACGAAAGAGTTTTCGGTCTTCAAGGGATGGTGGAGCGACAAGGTCGTATACCGCGGCCAACTCAAACATGTCAACGCGGAACTAGGTGACGGCTGGGTCGGGGACTTCAGCTCTGTGCGCGACGAAGACACCTATAGGATCGAGTGCGGTACGTTGCGGTCGAGGATCGTGCTTGTTTCGCACGACGCCCTCGATCAGCCGCTGCGGGTGCTGTTCAACTACTTTCCCACCCAACGATGTGGCGACAGCCTTACGGGCTGGCACGCGCCCTGCCATACCGACGACGCCCGGCGGGCCGATACGGGCGAACATGTCGATCTGGCCGGCGGCTGGCATCAGTCGTGCGACCTGCGGAAGTGGATGTTCGGAACGCCGTTTGGCCTGGTGGGGCTCTCGCAGTTTGGGATGCTGAAGCATCCGCGATGGGATCGAGGGCAGATCGCCGACGAACTGCACTGGGGCAACCGCTACTTCCATAACATGGTTCGGCCCGACGGCGGGCTAATGGACCACATTGTAGTGCCGGTTCAGTGGGAAAAGAGAGACGTATATCCTAACGATCCGCCGTTTTGTGCAACCTACCTGACGATCGTGGGCGAGGCCCTCGCGGGGCATTACCTGGCCGACAAAGACCCAGACCATTCGCGGAAGTGTTTGGAAATCGCGCAGAAGGTGTGGCGTTATGCGACGGATTCATCCACACCACCCGGACCATATCGGCCCAAGGTCGTACCCAAGCATCATGACTTTTTGGTTGACTACTTCGACAAGTACTATCGCGGGTCGGCGTTGGAACGTGGTGACGCCCTCTATGCGGCCATCAAACTCCACGAGGCGACTCGCAATGCGGCTTTCTTGGATCAGGCGTGCTTGTTAGCAAATGACCTGGTGAAGTTGCAGGTGGGCGGCGACGTGGCGGCAAATCCGGCGGCGGCCTGTTTTCACGTCGGGCTGAATCGCGAGGAGCTGACGGCCGCAAGCTTGTTCGGGGCGATGGGACTGGCTGAGTTAGCTGCTTTGCGTGCGCAACATCCGGATGCCCCGCGTTGGAAGCGCGCGGTCGAATTGATGGCAACACAGAAATGCAATATGGCGGAGCGCAACCCGTGGGGCCTGATTCCTTCGTACTGGTACGCCGATCGTCCGGATGCTGGACGGCCGGGCGGTACGGCCCGGTATCGCTACTTCTTCCGCTGCAGTTGGCTGCGACTCGGTCTGAATCACGATATCGTAGGAAATTCCCTGTTCCTATTGCGGGCCCATCGCCTAACGGGCGAGAAACGCTATTTCGACACAGCCTGCCGGCAGGTCGACTGGGTTCTGGGCTGCAATCCGTTCGACGCCAGCACCGTGGAGGGCGTCGGACGAAACCAGCCGGAGCGTTTCGTCAACGGCGGCGAATTCTTCCCGCCCACGCCGCAAATTCCCGGTGCCGTAATGACAGGCATTCTTGGCGACAATGATGATAACCCCGAACCGTTCGGAAACAATACTTCGGTCGAATACGATATGCCGCCGACGGCAATGTTGATGTGGATCCTCAGCGAATTATCGACTGCCGAGAACCGAAAGTAAGCCAATTGACATAGTTGATGATCGTTTGGTAAATTATCTCAGGCTCGGTTGGGAGCGTCCAGGACCACCATTGCGGTTTCGGTCGCTCGACTGGCGGATGCCGGGATGGTATTCTGTTCTACGCTGCCAGCCAAGAGCGGCAGAACCAAAATCATCGGAACCGTAACGGGGGAGATCGCAATGTTTCACATCCCATCGCTCTGTAATCGTCTTCGCTGGACAACCCTCCTGGCGGCCGTCGCGGTGACTTCGTCCTGGCTTGCTGGCACCTTGCAGGCAGCGGCGCCCAGTCCCGAAAAGCTCAATCTATGGACAAAGCAGGCCCCCGTGGGCGACGGTACGTTCGAGGCAGTCGATACGCCCATTACCGTTCACCTGCCTGACCCCGCGAAGGCCAATGGGGCGGCGGTGGTGCTTTGCGCGGGTGGCGGATATGGCGGCCTGGTGATTGACGCCGAGGGGCACAACGTCGCCAAGTGGCTTAACGAGCATGGTATCGCAGGGATCGTGTTGCAGTACAGACTCCCGAAAGGGAGATTTGCCATACCGCTTCTTGACACGCAACGCGCCCTTCGCGCGGTGCGCGCGAACGCCAAGAAATGGAACATCGATCCCAACCGCGTCGGCGTCATGGGCTTCTCGGCAGGCGGGCACCTGGCCGCCACGGCAGGCACACTCTTCGACGAAGGCGATCCCAAAGCGGCCGACCCCGTTGACCGATTGAGCTGTCGGCCGGATTTCGTGATTCTCGTCTACCCTGTCATCACGATGGGCGACAAGCAGGTCTATGGCGGCGAAACAGGAACGAAGCAAAACCTGATGGGCCGCAATCCCAAGCCGGAACTGATCGAGCGGTATTCCGCCGAGAAACAGGTCACCGACAAAACCCCTCCAATGTTCATTACCCACAGCGTGCGCGACACCTGCGTATCGGTGGAAAACAGCCGGATGATGGTCCAGGCTCTGAAGGCCAAGAAGGTGCCGGTGGATTACATGGAGCTGACCACGGGCGAACACACCCTCAACGCCCTCTGGGGCGCGTTGTGGGATTCCATTCGCACCAGGATGCTGGTATGGCTGGAGGAACAGAAAATGATCCCCCATGCCGACGCCGCTATCCCGGTGCGACCCAGCAGGTGATCAAGGTGAAGCAGCTCGCCCACATGAGCGGCGCATGAGTTCTTTTACGAATTCTCGTTTCAAACTGCGCGTTGCTAGCAATGTTTACCCGTTTAGGCAAGACACCTTACGAACAATGGCATGCGCGCGTCCAAACGAGAACCCGTATTACACAAAACGGCAAGGCCGGTTCCTTCTTGCTTACGGAGACGCCAGCACCTGTATCTCTGCCGCGCCGGCATAAGGTTTGCCGCGCACGCCGCGCAGGCTGACGAGCCGGACAAAGCGGCAACGCACCGGCATGTCAAACTTCACGACGCGCTGGGAGGGATCATTCAGCAGGTTGCCGAACTCTCCCTGGGTCGCCTTGTTCCAGACCTTGCCATCGTCGCTGGTTTCGAACCGCCACGCCTCGATCATCCCGTCGGGCACACGCTTGTCCTGCCGAGGTAGGTAGGTGAATCCGGTCACGCCTGCCTCCCGGCCCAAGTCGATGGCAAGATGATGCGGGTGCCTGGGAACGCCGGCGTCGCCGCCTTCCCTGGCCGTTTGCCAAAACGTAGCGGGATTGCCATCGTAAGCTAGGTTGGCTTCATGGCCGCCTTGGGCACTGGAAACGGACACTACCTTCCATCCCGAAGAGTCTAGGCCGATCACGGACTCTGTCAAAGGTCCCGCCTCCGCGCCGATGAATGCTCGCGCCTTCACGGTGCCACCCCAGGGCAGAGTCACCGGCTCTGCGTAGCGTGCCGAGGCGTCAGAGGGATTGGAACCGTCCGTCGTATAGCGGATTACGGCATCTACCGCGCCCGGCGGAGGGCCTGTACGCCCATCCTCGTTATTCCACACAAAGCGGGTGGGCCAGGCAAGCGACATACTGACGGCAGCGTCGGTGCGGTGGATGGCGACGGCCGGCGGACTTGGAGGCGAGTAGTGCAACGAGACTTCGGCAATTGTGGGCGCCAGGCGCGAATGAAGCACACGAATGCGCAGACGCGGGGTCGTGACGGGTGCAAACCGTAGGATCTTCCTATAGCCCACCGTCGTGTCACGCGCGACCTCATGCCACGTACTGTTGAGCCAGGCGTCCAGCGCATGTTCCTCGATCCGCTGGCCGTGCCGTGCAGTTTCCTCCTGCAAGACTACGCGGTTCACGGTTCGCGCTGCGGGCAGTTGTATTTCGATCTCGCCGGTCTCGCCCACGGGCTGCCAGAAGGTATCCGGTCGACCGTCGAACACCTGCGGGGCGGAAGACGTGACGCCCTCGTTCAAGTTCTTGCCATAGGTCTCGCGGATGCGGCGGCCGACCTCCAGCAAACAAGCCACGTCCCGATCGGAGAATCGCCCGTCACGGTTGGGCGGGATGTTGAGCATGAACACGCCATTGCCGCCGACGGCCCGCTCATAGATGTCGAAAACTTCGTCCGGCGAACGGACGCCCTGTTCTTCGTCACGGTAAAACCAACCTTCGCGGATCGACGTATTGATTTCAGGCGGCAGATAGTAGAAGTACTTTGCACCCTTCCATCGTCCGCGACTACCGAGGTCCGCCTCCGTTTGTTCAAAGTCGCCCTCCCGGTATTGCGCGGGGTTGACAGTGAGGGGGATCACGTTCCATTCTGCCTTTCTGGTATGGCCTCCTTCGTTGCCGCACCACCGGACGTCCGGTCCACCAAAGACCACCGCGTTCGGGGCCAGCGTGCGGATCAGTTGGTACCAGGCATCCATCGCGTATTTCTGATCGCCTTTGCGCTTGGGGTGCTCGCCATCAAACCACACCTCCTCCATGGGGCCGTATTCCGTAAGAAGTTCGAAGAGCTGGTTGAGGAAATACTCGTTATAGTCATCCACCTTGAACTTGAAAGTCCGCTGGTCAGCGAAGGGGTGGCCCGGCACTGGGCGCGGGATCAGCCGTTCCTTGCTGGTGCTCCCGTTTCCATAAAGACCGTCCGCCGCCTCCATTTGATACAGGTCGGCCGGTGAAAGGTAAAAGCCCACCTTCAGCCCGACCTTGCGGCAAGAGGCCACGAGTTCCTTCAGCACGTCGCCCCGTCCCTCGCGCCAGGGCGAGGACATCACGCTGTGCCGGTTATAGCGCGTTGGCCAGAGACAGAAACCATCGTGGTGCTTCACCACCATCACGACGCATTTCATCCCCGCCGCCTTCATGGCATCGCACCATTGGTCGGTGTTTAGGCCCGAAGGTTTGAAGATCGCCGGGGCTTCCTGGCCCGTGCCCCATTCCCGCTTCGTGAAGGCACACGGTCCCCAGTGGATGAAGGCGATGAAATCGCGCTGGAGGTAGGCGAGTTGGCGCGGAGTGGGAACCACGTTGGCCGCCTTCGCCACCACAACCTCTTTCGCATCGCCCGGTTCGATGCCCTGCGAGTTGAACGGCTGGACTTCCCCTCTCAGAACCGCCGCGTCAGCCAGCATTAACAGGGCCAGTATCCAGGGGCGGTATCTCCCTGGCAAATCTCTTCTTTTCCTACCCATAGATTCCGTCGAAGAAATCATTTGTGCCTAATCAAAGTCCTCAGCCTTTGGGGCATGGCCTGACAGCCATACCGCAAGTACGTGTTTAGTATCGCCTTATGGCACAGTCAATAACCGACCGGGTCACCGACTTTTTGCTCAGGTGAACAAAATCTCCAGGCCGGTGTACTTTCTCGGCCGAATCTACAACATTATGGTTGGCGCACAAGAATCGATTGTCCCTCGCGAAGCGACTTCCATTGTTCGCTGTTGAACGGGCCGGGGCCAGCGGCCGGCGCTGATTCTTCCAGCCGAGCTACGGGTACGCAGATCTCGGCGACCTTTCCACTGGAATAGCGGATCCGGCCGTCCGCGGCGCCGAGTGCGGCTTTCATCGGCGCCGCCATTGACCGCCGGTCCTGGCCGAATTTGGCCTGCCATGCGCCGAGCCGCGGCTTGGGATTCGGCGAAGCTTCTTGAATGTCGAACAGGCCGTCCTTGTCGCCGGCGTCGAACAAGTTACCGTCACACAAGTTGCCTTCGGCACGGCCAAGGTAGATCCGCCGGGGAGAGGCACAGAAAATGTTGTTCAGCACTTGATTCCCGCGGCACTCGCCCTTGCGGCCGTCCACGATCCGGTTCGCCTGGAGGTTATTCAGACAAGCTGCGAACCCACGGACGTTTCCGAAGAAATTGTGGGCAACGACGGTGTCGTCCGAGCTATCGGCACAGACCGCCGAGCCGTCCTTTGCGTTGATGGGGGCCGTGCCGGTACTGGGCTGGATGTTCCAAAAAACATTATGGTCCAGGACGTTGGGCGCATGGCTGACTTCGACGAACAACGCGCCGTTGCACGAAGCGATGTCCTGAAACAGGTTCCCCGTGACGCGGCAGTTCGCATTCATGTAGTCCAGCCACACGCCTGCGGCACGATGCATGTCCCGGAACGTATTGCGGCGGATGAGCACACTCTGGGCGAGGTGGAACTTCAGCCCGGCAACTTCCCACATCCGCTCGATTTCCAGTCCGCCGATGCGTTGGACGACGTTATCCTCGACGAGCGTTTGGTCGACGCAGCCGGCGCCCGCAATGCCGCAGACTCCGCAGTCGCTGACCCGGTTGCCGCGGAGAATGTGGCGGCCGAACTCGGTCGGCCGATCCGCCTTCCAGTCCTGGTTTCCCACGTCGATGCCGCAGGCGTTGGCCCAGCGGACCTCGTTCTTTTCCAGGATCCAGTGGTGGCCGCGGTTCGTGCTGACCAAGGCGCGCTGCGGCACTGGAACTCCGTCGGCCGCGCGCTCAAAATGAAAACCGCTGACGCGGATGTAGCCCAGCCCACGTTGACGTGGGGCGAACACCTGTTCTTTCGCGGTGACTTCGATCGCGGCCTGGCGTGGATCGGCATCTCCGGCCAGCCGGAAGTGAATTCTTAGCCCAGGCTCCTCAACCCAAAAGGTGCCGTCCTGGTGCGCCAGATCTGCAAAGCGAAAGACCTGCTGGAGCGGTTTGCCGTTCACGAAGACATGGCCTCGCCGTAGCAGGTATTTGGCAGCGTCCTCATCGTTACGGTAGGCAACGAATTCTTCGTGGATGTTCCTGGCCAAGAACGGATTGTAGCCCGCAAACACGTCCGCCGGGAGGTCGGCCATCCAAGCGGCCTTCACGGGCGGGTTCCAACCGGAACTCGGCTGGCAGCGAGGCGCCCACGGGACTGCTCCCGTGACGACCACCCACTCACCTTTTGCGGCCTCGTAAGCGACCATGGCCAGGGGACTGGTGCCGCCGCGCTGTGGGCTGACGCATTCCCGATAGACGCCCTCGTGAACGATGACCTTCTCACCCGGCTGAAGTATCTCGGCCGCGCGGCCGATGGTCCGCCAGGGCTTCTCTCGCGTTCCGGGGTTGGCGTCGGAAGCTTGCTGGTTCTGGCAGGCGACGTGGTAGGTCGTCCGGTAGTCTGTGCGGTCGTCCCAGAACGGAAATGCCGTCCCGTCCGGGAGCGCCACCTTCTCGACGGCTGCCAGCGACGCAGTCGCCGCAAGGGAGGCGCAAACCGCAAGCAGCATGGCCGCCAATTGTCTCCTCGTTCCTGCCCGCGTTCTCGGCTGCGGTATCTGCATGTTACTGCTCCTGCTATACGCACGCCTCAAGGCAATGTAATCACCTGAACCGCTAATCCCTTCAGTTCAAGATTGTCGGAGTCCAATCGGGCAGAGGCAGGCGAATTGAAGCCGGTGGTTTGATCGACGATCTCCGCCTTGCCTCCGGCCGCGTTAGCAACACGGATTTTACTGGGCTTGTTCCGGGTGTTCACCATCAGAAGCCTCTTCTTGCCGTCCTTCGTCAAGAATGCCAAGGCGTAGACCTCCGGCAGGCTGCTGGAGGTCGCCACCAGCTTATCGCCCGGCCCAAAGTTCTCTCGAAGCAGCTTGAGCGTCCAATAGCGGGCATTGGGTCTGCCCGTCTCCCAGTCCATCATCGACACGCTTGGAAAGAAGTCGAGCACCTGCATCAGCGCCGATTCGCCGACCATCTCGATCCCCTGCTTCGCGAGTTCTCCGTAGAGGAAGGCAAACTGCGCCGCGCAGAGGTTCCAATAAGACGCGTCAAAGGGCTTGAAGACATAACCGGGATTGCCCTGGCCTCCGTCCCGATAATGAATCACGCCGAGTTCGTTGATCGCGGTCGTTGTCTGCGGTGACAATCGCTGGCGGATCGCTTCGATACGCTTCACCGTGCCAAGGAAGTTTCTCGTTTGCTCGAAAACGGCCTCCTCCGGGCATCCCTTCTTTGCTACATCAGGCGAGAGCGAAGCATAGAAGTGGTAAGAAATCATGTCGAGCGGAGTACCTGGCTTGTGGCGGCTGTGATCAAGGAAATATTCAAAGTAGTGCGGGAGGTCTGTGGGTGCGGCCAGAGCCAGGCCGACGAACTTCATATCGGGTTGAACATCCCGGATCGCCGCGGCAATCGCATCGTAGCATTCCGTGTACCGCTGCGGAGTCATTCGGTGTTCCAGGTCAGGTTCGTTCAGGACTTCCCAATAGTCCCACTTGAAGCGATACCCCGATTCGTGCCGCTTGCCGAACTCGTCGACAAACCCTCCCTTGGTGTACCAGCTTACGACTCGCGCATAATAGTCGGCCAGTTCCTTCATCGATGGATCGCGCAGTTCCGTTCCCTGGGTGTAGTCCCATACGGCGCGATTGGGGTCGGCTGGATAGGACACCTGCTTCGGCGTCTTGAACATCCACTGCGGAATCGTGCTGAAATTCAGCATGACGCGGTGGCCCCTGGTCGCATTTAGGAAGTCGACGGTAAAAGGGTCGATAAGGGAAAAGTCCCAAGAAGTCCGGCCGTCTTTCGGCGGTTCAAGTTCCGCCACGGCAAGCCTGGGATACGGCAGCCAGGGCACATAGCGCACATGTTCCGCCTTCAGGTCTTTGAGCGCCTGCCAGACCTTGTCGTGCATCGGCGAGCTGCGCGACATTAGCGGCGTGACGACCGCTTGTAAAGACGCGTTGCTGCGGTTGACTCGCAGCACGTCATTCCACTGGATTCTGACTTCCTGCTGTGCGAAGACCGCTCCGGCCTGCATCGCCACAAACATCATTACGACTGCAAGCATGTGCATCGGACTAAACCTTCTGGACACGAGTGTGCATCGTCGGTGCGGTGAAGTCAATGTAAGTTCCTTGCCAATGGGTGGGCCTCGGCTCTTGCCAGCATTTGGATTATTGTGCCGACGTGAGGCAAGGATGTGCCAGTATTCAGCCCTGCCCGTGGCGCGATGGTACGCCAAAGCCGGGAGCAAACGTCCGCAATGCCTACAGAACAAGCGATCTTATTTGGGATCGCCAACTCGCTTGACATTCCGGGGCCACCCCCTCAGACTCATGGTAGCACAGTTGCCTGCCGATGTCATCCCCCCACTTGTCATCCCCCCACTTCGCAAACCAGCAATCGCCATGAATCGATTTGTCGTCCCATATGTCTGCGGGTTTCTGCTCGTGACCTTTCGACTCTCGGCGGACGATACTGCGATCGTGCCGCCTTCCGTGTGCGAGGCATCCCCCACGGCCGTTTTGTCCCTCGACCAACTGGCCGGCGATTGGATTCCCGTGACGACGACCGCCAATCCGCCCGATGTCCACAACTTCCACGACATGCTGTTGGTAGACCGGGATCTCACGTCGTTTTTCAGCTATCCCGAGGACTGGCTCTGGTGGTTCAGCCCCGGAAGCACTGCGGGGAATGATATTGGGAAACTGCGGAGCGGGTATTCATCGATCACGCTAACGCTCGATGGCCGCGAATTCCCAGCGGTCGAGTATCGCTGGTATCCCTACCGGGCGTTGCGACGCAATCAAGACTGCGGCGGGCTAGCCGTGGAGCGCGATACCCGAATGATCAACGAGCAGCGCGCGGTGTTGGTGCGGGTTCGAGTTTCCAATCCCGGACCGGGAACGCGCAAAGTTGAGTTGGCATTGGCTGTGCCGGGACAATTACAGGGGGACGGAGTTTCAGTGCTCAATACCACGCAGCGGAAAGGTTTTGCGACTGCCATCAGCCCAGCGCAGAAGCCCATGGCGGTGGTGAATGATAAGGGCGTAATCCGCTGGCACTGGACCGCCACGCTCCCTTCGGGTGGAGAGCAGGTGCTTGAGTTCGTGGCGGGCGACGGTCATGCGCCGGACGGACAACAGGTTGTCGGCGCCGTATCGCAGTGGGCACACGCATTTGCAGCACAATTCGAGGGGTTCAAGCGGTGCTGGGAACAGCGCTGGGCGGATGCATTCACGCCCGGTAATAAGCATTTCTCCGGCCACCTGCCGGTGCTGACGACCGATAACGCGGCATTGACTCGCAATTATTACATGGGCGTGGCCACGCTGCTGGCAATCGAGCGTACCCAGTTCCCCGTGTATCCGCGGACGTTTGTCAGCAACGGCGAGCGCGGCCCTGGGACGCATTATGTCTGGGATGCCGCGCTTTCAGACACCGTTATGGCACTGCTCGAACCGGCAGGCATGAAGGCGACGACGCGCCGCTGGCTGGTGCAAAACGTCCGTATCACCCAGGCTATCGCGCTCACCGAAACCACGGGCTATGATAAGGTTCACTACGACCAGATGAGCGGGTCCGGCTACGCGTTCAACGCCAGCCAGATTTTTCAGATGGCATTCGATTATCTTCGCGTCACCGGTGACCTGGCGTTCCTGGACGAGACCTTGGAAAATGGCCAGACCGTGCTGAAGCGAATGGACGACATCGCCACCGATTGGAAGACGATGGTCTTGCCGGACAGCCCGCTGGAAAACTGCGGTGAGAACCAGAACCTGCTGGAATGCGCCCCGGCCTATATCCACCGCGTGCCGTCCGTGAATGCCCAGAACGTGCTAATGATGAGGCAGGCGGCGCTGCTTTACGATCTACGGAACAACTCGGCCCGTGCCAAGGAACTCCGGGCGGACGCGGACAAACTCGTTCCGGCCGTCCTAGACCTCTACAAGCCCGGCACGGGCGTCTGGAACGGATTGCACAAGAATGGCCAGCGCGTTGAGTTGCGGCATTGCATGGATTATATCTACGTCGGGAATGCCCTGGCCGGCAATCTCAGTCCCACGGTGCGCCGCGAGATGACCGACTTCGTGAAGTGCGAGCTGTTCACGCGTGACTGGATGCGGGCCATGAGCCTCAAGGACGCGGCCGCGACGAATTCCGACCGGCCCGACCACGGGCCAATGGGAGCCTTCGATGGCTGGGTTCCACTGACTGTCGGCGCGATGTGGCGGCTGGGTTTTCCTCGGGACGCGTTTGACTTCTACTGTCGTACGACCGCGGTAACGAAGGAAGGGCCGTTCACGCAAGCTCACGAGTTCTACGGGCCGAACTGCAAGCAGTACGATGCCCCGGTGCGAATTGCCGAACGACAAGGTTGTTTCCGGGAGTGCATCGACGGCGCAGCGTTCACGGATGTGGTCATCAACACGTTCTTCGGGTTCAGCCCGTCGCCGGACGACAAGACCGTGCTCGTTGACCCCGGTACGCGGCGGCCATTCCATGGGACGCTCGGCGGCGTTCGTTACCGGGGGCGATTGCTACGGCTCGTGACTGCCGAAGGCCCTATCGAGATGTCCAGCCGCACTCCAGCGAGGCTTCCATGAACTTGTCCGGGAAGAAAGAACACCCATGAAACAAATAATCGCAGACCATCGGTGTGTTGAACTGTTCTTGCGACGGCCTTACAATCAGACCCCATGAGCAGATTTGTTGCAATAACTCGGGCGGTCGGACCGTCGCTCGCCGACTGCGAGCTGACTTTCCAGACCAGAGAGCCCATCGATCTTGCCGAGGCGATCTTCCAGCACGCAGCTTACTGCGATGCGCTGAAAGAGGCGGGGATCGAGGTGGAACTTCTGCCCGCCGTCGAGCACCTGCCGGACGCCGTGTTCATCGAAGACACTGCGGTCGTCTTCGATGAACTGGCGGTGATAACCAGACCTGGGGCCATGAAGCGACGCGCAGAAGTGACAACGGTTGCCGCGGTTCTCAGGAAGCACCGTACCTTGGCATACATTGAAGAACCGGGAACGTTGGACGGCGGCGATGTCCTCACAATCGGTCGCCAGCTCTTCGTGGGAATCTCCTCTCGGACGAACGAGAACGGACATAATCAGCTATCGAAGGCTGTCGAACGGCATGGCTATCAGGTAGTTCCGGTAAGGGTTGACGGCTGCCTGCATTTGAAGACCGCAGTCTGCGCACTGGACGAAGGGACGCTCGTGGTCAACCCGAATTGGATTGATGCCGGGAAACTGAGCGGATTCAAGCATGTCCTGGTCGCCGAGACGGAACCCTTCGCGGCGAATTGCCTGGTCCTGAACGATGTGGTCCACGTTTCGGCCCGGTGCTGGCGTACCCGGGATCTGCTGGAGCAGCGAGGATTCGCGACGCAGGCTCTCACAATCTCCGAACTCGAGAAGGCGGAAGCTGGGCTTACATGCCTGAGCTTAATTTTTGGGGCCTAGAGGGTGATGCAGAGCATACTCTATGAATAGCTTCAAGGGCACGTCCAGGTGTCGATCACTCAAGTCGCAGTACGGTGAACGAGCAGGCTGGGAAAGTGCGGATTGTGCTCCCGTTGTTGATTTGGTGTTTCCAGGTACTCTGTCGCGGAGCAATTGCGTCCGTCTTGCCTGCCGAGTTGACCGCATCCAACGGCCCTAATAGCTCCGTCGCCTGCGCCTCAGGCTTGTTGGGCCTGAATCCCGTGATTTGAATTCGCACTGTGACGGCGGCGTCGGTTGGATTCACTACCTGCAAGACGAGTGTCCTCCCGTCTTCGCTCCGCTTGGCATTAGCGTCCAAAATGCTCTTCCCACCGCTCACATCACACCTGACCAGTTTCGGCTGGTAATTGCTGGCGACCATCTGCGTCACGCACCCGGGCGGCTGGAGCCAGACCTGCGATGGATTAAGGAACAACAGCCCTTGATCCCAGCCGTTATCGTTCTGACGATCGGGCTGAAGGCAGTTGGCCGACGCAGCAATCGGAATCCGCCCGTCGCGTTCGATAGCATTGATCGCCAGCGCGTTGGCCACTGCGCGCTTTTGCGCGTGGTTAACGGCATTGAACTCGAAGACAGCCACTTGGAAGCGAGCGCCGTCGGCAATCCTTGTGGAAAGCTATCTATATCAAGATCCATCCTACGCGGGCCGCGGCACTCGCCGCCTTTGCCCGATCTAGCGCGGCCGCACATACACCAGCATCACGCCCGGCGCCGGCATGTCCTGCACGATCTTGATCGCGCCGGCCTTCTGCTCTTCCTTGCGGACTGGCTCGAGGTTCCGCGTCTGGTCCAGCAACAGCACTTCACAGACGCTCGGGCCGCTCCAAGGGAGGTTCTGTAACGCCAGCTCAATCCGTCGCTCGGGCGACTTGAAGTTGCTGACGACAATCGCCAACTCACGATTGCCGGCGTCGAGGCCCGCGGCTACGTTCAGCTCGCCCGGCTTGCCTCCCTCGACGGCGACCCGGGTCGGATGATCGGCCAGGGCCTTGAACGCGCGGAAGGCATGGTAGGTCTTCCTGGGCACGCCGTAGAAATCGAACATGCCAAAGTAACCATGGTCGGCAGAGTAGAAATTGGCCATGTCCAGCGGCGAGTCCTGGATGTCCAAGAGCACGTAGGCGGCGAAGGCCGCGCCTTCCGGGCCGCCTGTTTTCTCGTGCAGTCGCTGCATCTGCTCCGGATGATGACCGAACACTGCCTGCCAGTAATTCTTTCCCGGCGTGTAGTTCCACTCGTTCAGATGGATCTCCGTACCCTTGAAGCCGCGCTCGTCAAGGACGCGGCGCAGCGCGACCGATAGCCGCCCGGCCATGGTCGGATCGTCGGCATACAGGTGCCAGGAGAGGAAATTCAGCGGCACCGACTCCTTCCGGCAGTAATCCAGAAACCCGCCCAAGTACGGCGGGAGCACAAACTGATCGCCCTTGAACCTACCCGGATTGCAGGCGGCCGGTCCGCCGACCTTCACCTTGGGAAAGCGCCCCTTGATGGCCTTGGCCGCTACGGCATAGAGTCGGTAGTAATCCTCAGGCGTTCCGTCCCATTGCTGCAACCCGAGATCAGGCTCGTTCCAGATCTCGAAGTGGCGAATGTCAAGATGCAGGCCGTCGGCCCAGCCTTCGTTGCAGTGACGCACGACGCCGATGCAGATTTTCGCCCACTGGTCGTAATCGGCCGGTTTATGGACGTAATACTTTCGCGGCGTGTGCTCGATGCTCTCGCCTAGCCGGTACACGATACCGGAGCCAACGGCCGCGATCGACTTCAGATAATCGTCCGTCGGGCCAAAACGATAGTTCTCGGGCGACTCGGCGTCGGCCTTGAAATTGGGAAAGATCGCGTGGATGTCGACCGCGTCCCGCGCAGGCCAGTTGGCGTCATGGTTCCGGGTCAAGGGAATTCCCAGCGCCTTCTGTTGGGCCGACACATCGACCAGGCCGCCGTAGCAGATCGGCCCGCCGTTGACGCCGTGGAGTGCGCGAATGGCCCCGATTTTCCGGCCGGCATCGACGCGGATCTCGGCCGCCGGGCAGAAGCTTGTGCGGGACATCACGGTCAATGCGACCAGGGTGGCCAAGAGCGCGGCACGGAGCGACGCGCTGAATTGAAGCGGGGAAGTATTCATGGTTCTGTTTCCTCGGGAATGCAGGGGTCTTTCGTCGAGCATGCGCCGGCTAATACCTTTACTTCTCCAAGACCACGACGGACACGATCGGGTCCGGCGCCGTCGCTCCGACAGTTATGACGACGCCGGCGGGGTCGGCCGCCACAGCGAGCCGCGTCGTCTTGGGATCGGCCAACAGGTAGGCGTTGGCAACCTTGCCGGTCAGGCCGGGTACCAAGAGCTTGCCGTCCTTGGGCCAGTCGAAGACGTGCAGGTAAAGCTTGCCGGCGCCAGCCGTGACACGGCCCCAGGGCGGAGCGGCGCGAAGCGGACTGGCGTTGGTTCCGTAAATGGACTGGCCGTTGACTTTCATCCATCGCCCCACGTCGCCGAGGATCCGCACCGCGTCCGGGGGAATGACGCCCTCGGCCGTCGGGCCGACGTTGAGCAAGTAATTCCCGCCCTTGCTGGCCACGTCAACCAGGTTGCGGATCGTCTGGGGCGGCTCTTTCCAGTTGTGGTCGAACTTGTTATAGCCCCAGTGTTTGTTGAGCGACATGCAGACCTCGAACGTAGTCTTGGGACGTTCGCCCGGAATGTGGCTCTCCGGCGTTCCGAAATCGGCCGGCAATCCCAGCCGGTCGTTCACCAGGCACGCCGGCTGAGCCTGATGAATCATGTCGATGATTTCCTGCGCGTGGATCAGACTTGGCAGCCGGGACTCGTCGGGCCGGAACGATCCGCCGCCGTCGAACCACACGATGCCGATCGGCCCGTAGTTGGAGAGCAACTCGCGCAACTGGCCCTTCATGAAGGCAACGTACTTCTCCAGGTCGGCGTCCGACTTCGGGTTGCCGTGAAAGCCTTTTTGCGAGTACCGGGCCGGAAACTCCGGGTGGTGCCAATCGGGCACCGAATAGTAGACGCAGAATGTCAGTCCCGCTTCATGGCAGGCGGCGGCCAGATCCTTGAGGGGATCGCGACGAAACGGCGTCGCCTTGACGATGTTGAAATCGGTCAGCGCCGTGTCGAACATACAGAAGCCGTCGTGGTGTTTCGCGGTTACTACCACGTACTTCATCCCAGCGTCCTTGGCGATCCGCACCCACTGGGCGGCATCGAAACGGATCGGGTTGAACTGGGCCGCAAACTGGGCGTACTTGGTGGCCGGCATTTTCGCCTGCTGCATGATCCACTCCCCGTAGCGCGTCCCGCCCTGCCACTCGCCCGCCGGTACGGAATAGAGTCCCCAGTGGATGAACATGCCGAACCGCGCCTCGCGCCACCATTTCAGTCGCATGTCGCGCTGCTGCTCGGTCTCGGCAGGCGGACTTTGCGACTCGGCCGCCGCACACGTCCTCAATGGCGCGGCCCAAACAAGAGTGGCCATTACGGCAAACATCGCAAAACGATCGAAGAGTCTCACTGGGGGGGTCCTTGTAACAACGAAATTCCAGATACCATGACTTAATTCGTATTCTGTTTCGGTTTTGGGCCGCGTTTTTGGGGTTTGAGGACACGACCTACCATTTCCTCCAGACGACCAAGGAAAGTTTCGTCTCCCAGCGGCCGGCCAGTGCGACCGTGCTGGCGTATATCTCTCAGTTCCTCTTCTGGCATGGCACTCTTCAAAAAGGCATCCCAATCGTCGATCATCGCCAACAAGGGCGCAACTTCCACCAACGGATCGTCTCGTCCAGATAGATGCGCCCGGGCACTGCTCCAAGGCCAATCGCCGGGGCTGGACACGAGTCTCGCCCGCACTGGGTTCAACTCTACGTAGCGCGCGGCCGCCAGGAGGTACGGTTCGTCCATCACGAACGAGGCAAACCGCCCTTGCCAGAGATACCCTCGCCATTTTTCGCGGAAGTTGATCCGCCGCGAGT